>Ga0268266_10005298_pt1 | contig 12100 bp, 12 predicted proteins | sample KBSS13metaG_FD_190356 | JGI IMG/M metagenome (GOLD analysis project Ga0268266, IMG submission 190356) | Switchgrass rhizosphere microbial communities from Kellogg Biological Station, Michigan, USA - KBS S1-3 metaG (SPAdes) (version 2) | ecosystem: Host-associated > Plants > Roots > Rhizosphere... | reverse complement strand
AGCGCGCACGACACGCCTGCGTCTCGGGACGGCGATCCTGGTGTTGCCCTGGCACAATCCAGTCCTGCTCGCCGAGCAGGTTGCGACCTTGGATCCCCTGTCGCGCGGCCGCCTCGATCTCGGCGTCGGCAAGGGCTATCGCCACAACGAGTTCGCGGGCTTCGCCATGCCTCCCACCGAGGCCGAGCCGCGCTTCGAGGAAGTGCTCGATGTCCTGGTGCGTTCGCTCGCCTCGGATGCTTCCTTCTCGCACCACGGCCGGTACTTCCGCTTCGACGAGGTGGTGGTCGAGCCGCCGCCGCACCAGCGGCCGCATCCGCCGGTGTGGCTGGCAGCGAGCAGCAACGGCTCGATCACTGCCTGTGCACGGCGCGGCTTCAATCTTCTGCTCGATCAGTTCGCGTCGCCATCGCAGATCGCAGAGCGCATCGCACTCTACCGGCACGAGCTCGAGGCTGCCGGGCACATTTTCGAGCCAATACGTGTCGCCGTCGCCCGCAACGTCTTCGTCGCGGAGAATGCTGTCGAGCGGGATGAAGCGCTCAAGCGGCAGGCCGCAATCAACGGCAAGCTGCTGTCGCTCTCGCGCGGCTCGGAAAGTCGGGCAGGCTCCCACATCCTCGGTTATGCCGACTCGAATGCCCAGGCGCTGATCGGTACTGCCGGGGAGATCGTCGACCAGTTCGCAGCCCTCGAGGCAGCCGGTGCGGCTTACGTGCTGCTCTCAGGCCAAGGGTCTCGCACCAATCTGAGACGCTTTGCCGACAAGGTCATGCCGAAATTCGCGACCTAACGCGCGATCGTGGTACCAGCCCGATCGGACGTGACGGTGACAGGCACGCCGTTGCGCGTCGCCTGGCCAATCCACTTACCATCGGGACCGGGGCGCAGGTTGCGGATGTCCTTGTAGCCCTGCGACTGCAGGCGCGAGGTCACGCCCGCCGCGCCCGCGTTGGTCGCCTGGTTGCGGGTCTGCGCACCACCCGCCGACACGGATGCAAGCACCAGTATCGACGCGAGCAGCACCCGGCTCATGAGGCCAGCTTTCCCTTCAGCACCGCGCCCGCCCGCGCGCCGGTGGCTTCGCCGTTCTCGAACGCGACCGCGCCGTTGACCAGGGTGGCCTTGATTCCTTCCGCCTTCTGGACCAGGCGCCGTGCACCGCCCGGCAGGTCGGTCTCGACGGTCGGCAGCAGCGGCCGAATGCGGTCCTCCTCGAACAGCAGGATATCGGCGTGATAGCCTTCGGCGAGCAGGCCGCGGCCCTTCATCTCCCAGGCCGCGGCGTTGTCGTGCGTCAGCTTCCTGATCGCCTGCTCCAGCGTGAACGCGCGGCGCTTGCGCACCCAGTAGCTCAGGAAATGCGTCTGCAGCGACGAGCCCATCTCCTGGCAGACGTGGGCGCCCGAGTCGGAGAAAGTCGCGAGCGTGCGCTGGTGGCGCAGGATGCCGAGCACATCGTCGGGCGATTCGTTGACCAGTGGCTGGACGTAGACCTGGTTGTCGTCGGCGAGCGACAGGTCGATCATGACCTCGACCGGATGCTGGCCGCGGCTTCGAGCGAGCTGCTCGACCGTCGGATCGTCCCAATCGACGCCTTTCATCGCGAACAGATTGGCATAATCCGGCTTGCGCGGATCGGTGGTCGCCGCCCCGCCGCCCTGGAAGGTCTTGTCGCGCGGCTTCATCGCCGCCTCGGCCGCGACCAGCGTGCGGCGCACCTCGGGGTCGCGCAGCCGCCTCTTCTGCTCGTCCATCGGCAGGGCGCGGATCGGCTGCCAGGCCGGAAGCACGTCGAACGGCAGATAGGATTTCAGCGAGAAGATCGCGTTGATCGAGCGCGTCGTGCCCTGGCCGAACATTCGTCCGCCGGCAGCGACGGTATCGTCGATGTACTTCGTCTGGTAGTGCCACGGCGTCGGGTCCTCACCCTGCCGGGTCGACAGGACGCCGAACATGATCGGGCGCTTGTGCGCCAGAGCGCTTTGCCTCAACTGCTCGAGAAAGGCACGATGCCGCGCGCCGCTGGCGATGTCGGGGCCGACCTGGAAGATGCCGGCGTCGAGCTCGGCCATCGCCGCCAGGATGCGGTCGATCTCCTCCCACTCGGCGATGCGGCTCGCCACCGGCGTGTCGTCGGGCGTCACATGGGTCGAGGCGCGCGAGCTGGAGAAGCCGAGGGCACCTGCCTTCAGCGCCTCCTGCACGGCCGACGCCATGTGCGCCATCTCCTCTTCGGTCGCCTTCTCGGACAGGGCGCGCCGGCCCATGACGTACATGCGCAGCGCCGAATGGCCGATGTACATGCCGTAGTTGATCGCCTTGGGCAGGCGCTCGACGGTCGCGAGATATTCGGGGAAGGTTTCCCAGGTCCAGTCGATGCCGGCGGCCATCGCCTCGGTCGAGATGTCCTCGACCGCCGACAGGCAACGCGCGAACCATTCTCGGTCATCGGGCTTGCAGGGCGCCAGCGCGAAACCGCAATTGCTCATCACCACGGAGGTCACGCCGTGCCAGCACGAGCAGCTCCCCAGCGGATCCCACGCGACTTGCGCATCCATGTGCGTGTGGCCGTCGATGAAGCCCGGCGACACGACCAGCCCGTCGGCGTCGAGCGTGCGCGCCGCCGGCGTGGTGACCTTGCCGATCTCGACGATGCGCCCGTCCTTGACGCCGATATCCGCCGTGAAGCGCGGCTTGCCCGAACCGTCGACGACGCTGCCGCCGCGAATGACCGTATCCAATGCCATGGTATCCTCCTGCTAGAGGCTCGAAACCTTGAAGCAACTCGATGGATCGCTCGACGACGGCGGCTCGCCACCGTCGACCACGGTGAAACTTTTCTCCGCGAGAGTGCGGCCGCCCTGGCGGACAGCGAGGGTCCACGTCCCCGGTACGAACTCCCAGGTCTGGTCGAAGCTGTAGCCGGTGTAGGACACCGCGCCGACCGTCAGGGTGGTGCCACGCTCATGTTCCGTCAGAGGTCCAAGTGTGGGCCTCGGCCGAACAGGGGTCGGAAACTGGACGACCAGGGTAAGCTGGGCCGTGTCGCCCGGCACCGGGCCGTCGACACGGTAGCGGAAGCCGAAATGGAGCCCGCCCCGCATCGGCACGGTCGTCGTCGTCGCGATGTGGCAGAGATTCTCGATCACGTTCGAGATGATGCCGTTCGAATCGCGCAACTGGCCGGTGACGTCCGCCGTGTACAGCCCGTACTCGACGATCTCGACACCGCTCACCTCGCCCGCGGTCGCGGGCGCGGCAATGCCGAGTACGGCGGTCAGGATGAACGCGGCGGCGCGCATCGGCTCACAACCGGTCTTTTTGCTCGACGATCTTCCAATAGGTGTCCTTCGCGCAGATCTTGCCGCCGCGGAAGGTATAGATGTCGCAGCCCTGGTAGTTCAGGTCCTCGCCGTCGGCGCCCTTGCCTTTCACCGTCCAGACCGAGATCGCGCGGTTGCCGGCGTAGATGTATTCCTTGTGGTCCCAGCGCATGTCGGGGATCACCTTGAAGCGCGCTGCGAGCGTCTGGCGGATCGTTTCCTTGCCGGCGAGCGTGCGACCGACCGGCTCCGGTCCGCGCGCCAACCAGAAGGTGGCATCGTCAGTGAAGAACGAGACGATGCGGTCGACGTCGCGGCTGTTGAAGGCCGCCGAGATCGCCTTCATGAGCTCGGGCGTGGCAATGTCGCTCGTATTGGTCGAAGCGTCCGGCATTGGCCTGTTCCTCCTCTGGCTTTCGAGGACGATTGCAGGCTTGGCCAACGCGGGCAAGGCCGCAGGCACGGCGGTAGCGGGTCAGTTTGAACGGCAAGCCAGATGGAAAAGCAGCTAACGGACAAACTCAACGACATCTCGCCGGAGAGACGCGAGGCTGTGCGAGCGGCGCTGGCATTGTGTACGCGCGGTCACGAGGTCCGAACCATGACGCTGCTGAAGGGCGGAGTGTCCGGAGCCCTGATCTATCGGGTCGATACGGGCCAGCGGTCCTTCGCATTGCGAATAGAACCCGAGCGTATCGCTCTGGAACACCGGCGGCGCGGCTTCGCCGGCATGGAGGCCGCCGCCGCAATCGGCGTCGCACCGCGCGTCGTCTTCGCCGACGCGGCGGCCGGTGTCGCGGTGATGGATCTGATCGACGCAAAGCCGATCACCACGCATCCTGGCGGACGAGCGGGAGTCGCACGCGAATTGGGCGCGCTTATTCGACGACTCCAGACGACGACGCCGTTTCCCCGGATGATGGGCGGGGACAAGGACGTGATCGCCTCCGCTCTCCAGTCATTGGAGGCGTCAGGACTGTTTGCGGCGGGCCTGTTGGAAAGGCATCGCGCCGAACTGGCCCGTATTCGCGCGGCTGTGCCGTGGGATCCGTTGTCCCTGGTGTCGAGCCACAACGACCCGAACCCGCGCAACCTGCTGTTCGATGGCGTCCGTCTCTGGCTCGTCGATTGGGAGCTGGCTTCGCGCAACGATCCCCTGTTCGATCTCGCCATTGCCACGACGGAAATCGCGAACACGCCGAACCTTGAGGCGGCCCTCCTCACCTCCGCATTGGGCCGCCCTCCCGATGCAGCTTTGCACGCGCGGCTCCGCGTCGTGCGCCAGCTCACGTGGCTCTTCTACGGCTGCATCGCGTTGGACGCAGTCATTACCGGGCGATCGGAACGAAAAGTGAGCCTCGACGCGCTGAGTCCGGCACAATTCCAAGCGGCAGCGGCGCAGGGCCGTTTGGCGCCAGGCGAGATCGGCTACGCCTTCGGCAAAATGTCGTTGGCGGCATTTGTCGACGGCTGCTCCTCTCGAGATTTCGAGGAGGTCCTGACCCTGGCAAGACAAGCGTGACGACTTGCAAGGCGACCTTGGATGCTACTGGTCGAGCTTGATGCCGGCCGTGCGGACGATCGTTCCGAACTTGTCACGCTCGCTCGCGATGAAGGCACCGAACTGCGCCGGCGTGCCGCCGACGGACGGCTCGGCGCCGATTGCCCGGAACCGTTCCATCATCTCCGGGTCGGCCAGCGCCTGGTTGATCGCCTTGTTCAGCCGCTCGACGATCTCGCGGGGCGTGCCCTTGGGAGCAAGGAAGCCGTACCAGCCGACATAGTCGCGATCGTCGAAGCCGGTTTCCCGGACCGTCGGCACGTCCGGCAGCCGGCGCGTGCGCTCGCCCGTCGTGACGGCGAGAGGCACGATCCTCTTGTCGGCGATCAGCGGCATCGAGGCGCCGAGCGAATCCACCATCACGGTCAATCGACCTCCGGCGAGATCGGTCTGCGTCTGGGCCGTCTGCTTGTAGGGAACGAGCAGGAAATCGAGGTTGTTCTTCTGGCGCAGCCCTTCGAGCACGATGTGATTGAGCGACCCGTAGGCGGGCAGCCCGTAGGTGACCTTCCCCGGATTGGCCCGCGTCTGCTCGATCAGCCCGGCGACCGACTTCACGCCCGACGTGGGATTCGTCACCCAGACCATCGGCACCGTGGCGACCTGCGCCACCGCATCGAGGTCCTGCGCCGGATCGATGGTCACGTTGGGCATCACGCTGACATTGATGCTGAGCGTGCCCGTCGCCGAGAACAGCAGCGTGTAGCCGTCGGGCTGGGCACGCGCCACCTCCTGGACCGACAGCATGCCGTTTGCGCCGACCTTGTTGTCGATATAGAGCGCCTGGCCCAACGCCTCCTGCAGTTTCGGCGCGAGAAGGCGCGCATAGACGTCGTAGGCGCCGGGTCCGGACCCGGTCACGATCCGGATTGTCCGCTTCGGATAGTCCTGCTGGGCACTGGCCATGCCCGGGACGGCGAGCGCCGCCAGCGCGGCGAGAACAACGCCAAGGCGTCGCGGCATTTTCATTCTCCCTTCGTCTTCTTCCGGGAGCCGCCGCTACTGTTTCGCCATCGTCTCGTATCTCTCGATGGTCTCCTGCGCCTTCAGCGTGATCTCCGTGCCCGGCGCGGTACCCGCGACGATGACCATCAGGACATGCTCCTTGTCGGCCTCGCCTTCCGTAATGTTCTCGAAGCGCCGCGCAACGCCCGGCGGGAAGGAGATGACATCCAGCGGATCGAGGTCGGCCGACTGCGTATTCTCCTCGTTCCAGGAGCAGCGCCACCGGCCGGTCATCGGGATGAACGTCTCGTTGGTGTCGTGGTTGTGCATCACCGGTCCGTTACCGGGTTTGCACCGCACATAGGCCAGATTGAAGCCTTCCTGGATCTGGATGGCGGAGGCGCGGGATGCGTCCGCGCCGACCGGCGAGCCGAAACCTTCCTTGGGGGCGTCGAAGCCGATGACGTTGATCAGCGTGCGCAGCGTGTTGGGCAGGACGTTGTCGCGGAATCCGCTGGAGAAGCCCTTCAGGTCGGCGAAGCGGGCGATGCGCGCCTGCATTTCTTCCTGGGAATAGTCGCGGAGCGGCAGCGTCAGCGGCTTTGGCATGTCTGGGTTCCTTCCTCTCGCCGTTCTTGGTGTGTCGACTGTCGGCGCGGGCGGATAGTCGATTGACCGTCCTCGGCAATCAAAGATAATTTCATGAAGGCGGCGATGCCGGTTTGCTATGCTCCTGCCGGTTCGAGCCCGCGGCACAACCGGCGACCTTCGATTGGAACTCAGGCAGCTCAGGTACTTCGCCGCGGTCGCGCGGCAACGAAGCTTCGGCAAGGCGGCGGCTGAGCTCAGGATCGCCCAGCCGGCGCTCAGCCGCCAGATCGCGCTGCTGGAATCCGAGCTCGGCGTGAAGCTGTTCGAGCGCCACTCGCGCGGCGCCACGCCGACCAAGGAGGGCGAGTTCCTGCTCGAGCGCGTCGAGTTCGGGTTGCGCTACTTCGAGCAGACCCGGCATGACCTGCGCGCCCAGCACCATCGCGTCGACGGACCGGTCACGATCGGCTTGCAGAATTCCTACGCCGAGCTGCTGGCGCCGCCGCTCGTCGAAGAGTGCCGCCGCAGCTTCCCGGAGGTGCGGCTTCGACTGATCGGCGGTCTGAGCCCGGCACTACGGGAGCACCTCGTCCGCGGCGAGGCCGACATCGCCTTGCTGACCGAAGCGATCGAGCCGGCAAGGCTCTCGATCGAGCGCTTCTCGACGGATCAGCTCTGCCTAATCGGCATTCCGGGTTCTCTGGCCGACGGCTCCACTCCCTTGAAGGTCGCCGATCTCCACGGCTTGCCGATGATCCTCACCGGCGTCGCCCATCTCGGCGTGCGCGGCATCATCGAGGACGCGGCAAGCCGCGCGAACATCCGATTCGACGTCGTGGCGGAAGTCGATTCGATCGTCGTCGCGCGTCAGATGGTCGTCCATGGATTGGGTTACACGGTCAGCGTCCGGCGAACGGTCGGCGCCGAGATCCAGCGCGGCGAGCTCGTCGCCCGTCCGATCAGGGCCCTGAATCTCACCTTCTTCATCTGCCGGGCGCTGATGTTCGCCCCGACCCGCGCCGTGCATGAGGTCCAGCGCATGCTGGTACGGATCGCGCGGCAGACGCTGGGCGACAAAGGCTGACGGCAGAGCCTCGCAATCGGGCCGGGGTTATTTGGCTGCGACCTTGCCCGCGCGGTCGACCGTCACCTGGACCGACGTATTGCCGCGCATGGCGGTACCCTGCCACAGGCCATCGGGTCCTTTGGCGAGGCCCTGCACATCCCTGTAACCGTCCATCTCGATCCGCTTTTTGGCCAGCGCGGCTGCAGCGGTCGGGGGAATGGGCGCATTGGCCATCTCGGGCGTGTCTGCTGCGCTGCCCGTCCGGGGGACTATCGGAATATCAGTGCTCGAAGCGTCCGCAGCCGGCGTCTGGACGGTCTGGGCTGTGGCCGGCACGGCCACAGCAATGAGGATCAGGCTCAGCAATTTGCGCTTCATCGATTTCCTCCTCGATGTGCTCCCCGGGAAAACGCGCGGCGCGGAACGGACGTTCCATTTCCCGATTCTTGCTTTGCCCGCATTTCGCCACAGGGGTAGCGTGCATCCATAAGACAGGGGAAACGCACGTGGCGTACGACTACATCATCGTCGGCGGAGGCTCGGCCGGCTCGGTCATGGCCAACCGGCTCTCGGCGAAAAGCGCCAACAAGGTGCTGGTCTGCGAGGCCGGACAGGACACGCCGCCCGGCGCGGAGCCGCCGGAAATCCGCGATTCCTACTCGGGCACGGCCTATTTCGATCCGCGCTTTCATTGGACGGAGCTCAAGGTCCATACCCAGGTCGTCAGCCACAACAATCCGCACGAGAACCGTCCGCCGCTGCGCAAGTACGAGCAGGCCCGCGTGCTGGGCGGCGGCTCGTCGATCAACGGCCAGATGGCCAACCGCGGGGCGCCGACGGACTACGCCGAATGGGCGGCGCGCGGCGCCGAGGGTTGGGAATGGGACAAGGTCCTGCCGTTCTTCAAGAAAGTCGAACGCGATCTGGACTTCAGCAACGAATGGCACGGCAAGGACGGCCGCATCCCCGTGCGGCGCATCCCGGTCGAGCACTGGACGAAGCATGCCACCGCCGTCGGCGAGGCTTGCAAGCTCGCCGGCATGAAGTTCCTGCCAGACCAGAACGGCGAGTTCGTCGACGGTTACTTTCCGGTCACGCATTCCAACGCGTCCGAGCAGCGCGTTTCGGCCGCGATGGGCTATCTCGACGCCGAGACCCGCAAGCGCCCGAACCTCACCATCTCGACCAACACGCAGGTGAAGTCGCTGCTGTTCGAGGGCACGCAGTGCGTCGGCGTCAAGGCGATGATCGACGGCAAGGAAGTCGAGTTCCGCGGCCGCGAGGTCATCCTGTCGTCGGGCGCGATCCATTCGCCGGCGCACCTGTTGCGCGCCGGTATCGGACCCGTCGGCCATCTCAGGGACATGGGCATTCCGGTGGTGTCGGCGCTGGAGGGCGTCGGGCAGCGGCTGATGGATCATCCGTCGATCTCGCTGTCCTCGTTCGTTCGCCGCGGCGCGCGCATGAACGCGCATACGCGGCGACATATCCAGATCGGCATCCGCTATTCATCGAACCTTCCGGGCATTCCCAAGGGCGACATGTTCGTTGCCGTGGCAACCAAGTCCGCGTGGCACGCCGTGGGCGAGCAGATCGCCTCGCTGCTGACCTTCATCAACCGCACCTACTCGGAGACCGGCCAGGTTAAGCTCGCCACCACCGACTGGCGCAACGAGCCGATCGTCGAGTTCAATCTCCTGTCCGACAAGCGCGACCTCGACCGGCTGATGACCGGCTTCCGCAAGATGGCGGCTCTGCAGATGAGCCCGCCGCTCAAGGCGGTGACCGACAACCCCTTCCCCGCCTCCTACTCCGACCGGGTGCGCCAGATCGGCGTGGTCAATGCCAAGAACAAATTCCTGACCGCGGTCGTCGCCAAATTCCTCGACGGGCCGGCGGCGCTGCGCCGCTACATGATCGACAATTTCGTGATCGAGGGTTTCACCTTCGATCAGGTGATGACCGACGACGAGGCGCTCGAGGCCTTCGTGAAGAAGGCGGCGATCGGCGTGTGGCACGCCTCCTGTACCTGCCGCATGGGCCGTGCCGACGATCCGATGTCGGTCGTGGACACGCAGGGCCGCGTCAAGGGCGTGCAGGGCCTGCGCGTCGTCGACGCCTCGATCTTTCCGATCGTGCCTTGCGCCAACACCAACTTTCCGACGCTCATGACGGCGGAAAAGATTTCCGATGCGATGTTGTCGGCGTCATGAAACTCAAGCCTCGCGACTCATGGGAGCGCGCCACTCCAGTGGCGCTCACGCTCATGAGCGCAACTGGAGTGGCGCGCTCCCATGACCGGGCCTGAAGGCCCGCGGTCCGATGAAAGGTGAATCATGTCCGTAGTCCTTGGAAGCGGAGAGCATCGTTATCGCGTGGTCGAGAACTGGGCCAAGCTGCCCGACGGCTGGGAGTTCCGCGATGTCGCGGCGGTGGCCGTCGACAGCAAGGACCAGGTCTACGTCTTCAACCGCGGCCAGCATCCGATGATGGTGTTCGACCGCGACGGCAACTTCCTGCGCTCGTGGGGCGAAGGCCTGTTCAGCCGTGCGCACGGCATCCATATCGACAGCGACGACACGCTCTACTGCACCGACGACGGCGACCACACGGTCCGGAAGATCACGACCGACGGCAAGGTGCTACTGACCATCGGCGTGCCCAACCAGCCCGCGCCGTTCCTGAGCGGCAAGCCGTTCAACCGCTGCACCCACACCGCCCTCTCGCCCAAGGGCGAGATCTACGTGTCGGACGGCTATGGCAATTCCTGCGTCCACAAATACTCGCCCGACGGCAAGCACCTGATGTGCTGGGGCACGACCGGCACCGATCCCGGCGAATTCAACATCGTGCACAACATCGTCTCGGATGCCGACGGCTGGGTCTATGTCGCCGACCGCGAGAACCATCGCGTGCAGGTGTTCGACGGCAACGGCAAGTACGAGGCGCAGTGGAACAACATGCACCGGCCTTGCGCGCTCTATTGCTGCGGCGGCGCCAACCCGCAGTTCATCATCGGCGAGCTCGGACCGGGCATGCCGGTCAACACGAAGCACACCAACATCGGCCCACGCCTCTCCATCGTCGACCGGAAGGGCACGACCATCGCGCGGCTGGGCGGCCAGCATGGACCCGGCGAGGAGCCCGGCAAGTTCCTCTCGCCGCACGGGCTCGCGGTCGATTCGAAGGGCAGCATCTACGTCGGCGAGGTGAGCTATACTAACTGGCCGAGCACCCATCCCGGCGTACCGGTTCCCAAGCACCTGCGCTCGCTGCAGAAGCTCGAGAAGGTCGCCTGATGCTGCCGGGCGAGCGCCTGCACCTGATCGGCAGCATTCCGCTCGCCACCAGCGAGGAGGTGTTCCGCACGCTGGCGCAGGCGCTCGGCCCCCATCTCCGCCGCATGCCCGACGGTGAGACCGGCGAGCGCTCGCGCTGGGTCTATTTCCAGGGCGTGATGCTGCGCGCGCATCCCGACATGGAGATCGACCCGACCGTGCCGCCCTACCCGTTCGTGCAGTGGGACGGCAAGGTCGTGCGCGAGATCCTGCAGGTGCGCTTCAAGCCCGGCGTCGACCCCGACAAGGTCGTGATCGAGACAGGGTACGACAAGGCGGCGCTGGCCTCCTACGAAACCTTCAAGCGCCTGCGCGATGCCGGTGCGATCGCGCCGGGAACGCGCTTCCAGGTCTCGCTGCCGACGCCCCATTCGAGCGGCTACCTCTACGTCAGCGGCCCGGCGCGGCAGACGTACTTCCGCGTCTATGAGGCTGCGCTCCTGAAGGCGCTCGCCAATATCGTGAAGGCGATACCGGCCAAAGATCTCGCGATCCAGTGGGACGTCTGCCAGGAAGTGCTGGCCTTCGAGGGTTACTTCAAGGACCGGCCGGCCGACTACAGGACGCAGACCTTCGACATGCTGGGGCGGCTCGGCGACTCGGTCCCGGCCGGAGTCGAGTTCGGCTACCACCTCTGCTACGGCTCGCCTGCCGACGAGCATCTGGTGCAGCCCAAGGACGCCGCCATCCTGGTCGAGATGCTTGAGGGAATCGCTGGCGCCACGAAGCGGCCGATCGACTTCTTCCACATCCCGGTGCCGAAGGATCGCACCGACGAGGCCTTCTACGCGCCGCTGAAACGCTGGAAGCGGCCGGCAGGAACGGAGCTCTATCTCGGCCTGCTCCATCACGCCGACGAGGCGGGCGATCGGGCGCGCATCGCGGTCGCGAAGAAGTTCATTGACGATTTCGGGCTCTCGGCCGAATGCGGCTGGGGCCGAACCGAGCCGGGGCGGTTGCCCGGTTTGCTGACAGGTCATCGTGTTGCTGCGGAGGCATTCTGATGGTTGAGCGCGTACTCGTGGTGGGCCCCAAGGACACCATTTCCATGGTCGACGACCTCGCACCCAAGGGCTTCGAGATCGTGAAGGCCCTGCACAACTCGCCGGAGCAGAAGGCGGCCCTGCCCGGCGCCGACTACTTCGTGGGCTTCGTGCAGCAATACGTGAACCCGCAACTGTTCAAGGACGCGCCCAAGCTGAAGCTGATCCAGCTCCTCAGCGCCGGCTACGACCGCGCCGACATCCCCGCGGCGATCAAGGCCAAGGTGCCG
>Ga0268266_10005297_pt1 | contig 12100 bp, 10 predicted proteins | sample KBSS13metaG_FD_190356 | JGI IMG/M metagenome (GOLD analysis project Ga0268266, IMG submission 190356) | Switchgrass rhizosphere microbial communities from Kellogg Biological Station, Michigan, USA - KBS S1-3 metaG (SPAdes) (version 2) | ecosystem: Host-associated > Plants > Roots > Rhizosphere... | reverse complement strand
AGGTGTCACCGGAACTGCTCGAAGAAAACAAAAGGCGCAAGGGCCCCGAAGGCGGCACCGGCCTGTTCGATGATCCGAACTTCGAGGCGGTGTCGAAGGCCACCAATCTCGCGTACGACACGATCCTGGACTGGGCTCTGTTCGACACGTGGCTGGCGCGTGTCGAAGCCGCGGACCTGGTGGCCATCGACACCGAAACCACCTCGCTCGACGAGATGCGCGCCGACATCGTCGGCATCAGCTTTTCCGTGACGCCGGGCGAGGCGGCGTACATCCCGCTCACGCACGACTATCCCGATGCGCCGGCGCAGTTGCCGCGCGACGAGGTGCTGGCGCGGCTGAAGCCCTGGCTGGAAAACAGTGCGAAGAAAAAGCTCGGCCAGCACGTCAAGTACGACCGGCACGTGTTCGCCAACCACGGCATCGAGGTGCGCGGCTATGCGCACGACACCATGCTGCAGAGCTACGTGCTGGAGGTGCACAAGCCGCACGGCCTGGCCAGCCTGGCCGAGCGCCATCTGGGCCGCACCGGCATCGACTACGAAGACCTGTGCGGCAAGGGCGCACACCAGATCGCGTTCAACCAGGTCGACATCGCCAAGGCGGCCGAGTACGCCTGTGAAGACTCCGACCAGACGCTCGACGTGCACCTGGCGCTGTGGCCGCGCCTGCAAGCCGACGACAAGCTGCGCTTCATCTACCAGCTGGAGATGGACAGCAGCGAGGCGCTGTACCGCATCGAGCGCAACGGCGTGTTGATTGACGCGCCGTTGCTGGCGGTGCAGAGCAACGAGCTCGGCAAGCGGATCATGGCGCTGGAGCAGGAAGCCTTCGACATCGCCGGCCAGCCTTTCAACCTGGGCAGCCCGAAGCAGATCGGCGACATCTTCTTCAACAAGCTCGCGTTGCCGGTGATCAAGAAAACGCCGAGCGGCGCGCCGAGCACCGACGAAGAAGTGCTGGAGAAACTGGCCGAAGACTACCCGCTGCCGGCCAAGATCCTGGAGCACCGCGGCCTGTCGAAACTCAAGGGCACCTACACCGACAAGCTGGGGCAACTCGCGCATCCGCGCAGCGGCCGCGTGCACACGCACTACGCGCAGGCCGTGGCCGTGACGGGGCGGCTGTCGAGCAACGATCCAAACCTGCAGAACATCCCGATCCGCACCGCCGAAGGTCGGCGCGTGCGCGAAGCTTTCGTGGCGCCCACGGGCAGCGTGATCGCGAGCGCCGACTATTCGCAGATCGAGCTGCGCATCATGGCGCACATCAGCGGCGACGAATCGCTGTTGCGCGCCTTTCGAGAAGGCATCGACGTGCACCGCGCGACCGCGGCCGAGGTGTTCGGTGGCACGCCCGAGCAGGTGTCGAGCGAGCAGCGGCGCTACGCCAAGGTGATCAACTTCGGCCTGATCTACGGCATGAGCAGCTTCGGCCTGGCGCGCAATCTGGGCATCGAGACCAAGGCCGCTGCGTCCTACATCGAGCGCTACTTCGCCCGCTATCCGGGCGTGAAGAACTACATGGACGAAACGCGACTGTCGGCCAAGGCGAACGGCTACGTCGAGACGGTATTCGGCCGGCGCTTGTACCTGCCCGAGATCAATTCGCCGAACGGCCCGCGACGCGGTGGCGCCGAGCGCCAGGCCATCAATGCGCCGATGCAGGGCACCGCGGCCGACCTGATCAAGCTCAGCATGGTCGAGGTGCAACGCGTGCTCGACGCCGAGCAGCGCGGCACCCGGATGATCATGCAGGTGCACGACGAACTGGTGTTCGAGGTGCCCGAAGCCGAAGCCGACTGGGTGCGCACCGAAGTGCCGCGCATCATGGCCGGTGTGGCGCAACTGAAGGTGCCGTTGCTGGCCGAGATCGGCTTTGGTCCGAACTGGGACCAGGCGCATTGACCACGAAAGGCTCGAAGACAATGAGAAAGTTAATCCCCATGCTCGGAACCCTGGCGTTCGTTTTGCTCGGTATGACCAGCGCGGTGGCGGCGCCCGATGCGCGCGTTGCGGAACTGGCAGCAACGCAAAAGCAGCCGCTGCTGGACACGCTCAAAGAGCTGGTGTCGATCGAGTCGGGCAGCCGGGATCTGGAAGGGCTCGACAAGATTGCGGGCCTGATCGCCGACAAGCTGCGTGCCCTCGGCGGCGAGGTCGAGCTGATCGAACCCGGCAGCGCGGCCTCGCCCGAGGTCTACCGCATGGAAGACACGCCCCAGAAGATCGGCAAGGTGGTCAAGGCCACGTTCAAGGGAACGGGCAGCAAGAAGATCCTGTTGATTGCTCACATGGACACCGTCTACCAGAAGGGGCAGTTGGCGCAGCAGCCTTTTCGCGTCGAGGGCGACAAGGCCTACGGCCTGGGCATTGCCGACGACAAGCAGGGCATCGCGGTGATCCTGCATGCGGTGGCGCTGCTCAAGCAGCTCGACTTCAAGGAGTACGGCACCCTCACCGTGCTGATCAATGGCGACGAGGAAATCAGCTCGCCCGGCTCGCGTGCGCTCATCACCAGAATGGGCGCGCAGCACGATGCGGTGCTGTCGCACGAAGGCGCGTCGAGCCTCGAGGACAAGCTGTCGCTGGCCACCGCGGGCATCGCGTCGGTCACGCTCAAGGTCGAAGGCAAGGCTTCGCACGCCGGCTCGGCGCCCGAGCGCGGCGTGAACGCCTTCTACGAAATGGCGCACCAGGTGCTCCAGATGCGCGACCTGTCCGACCCGGCCACGGGCCTGAAGATGAACTGGACGGTGGCCCAGGCCGGCAGCAATCGCAACGTGATTCCGGCTGTTGCCACCGCCGGCGCCGACGTCCGCGTGCTGCGTGTGGCCGACTACGACCTGATCGAAAAGCAGGTGAACGAGCGCGTGAAAAAGCAGCTGATCCCCGACGCCAAGGTGCAACTGCGCTTCGAGCGCCGACGCCCGCCGCTGGAGTCACGGCCGGTGTCCCTGGCGTTCGCCAGACATGCGCAGTCGGTGTATGGCGAGCTGGGCCGCAAGCTCGGAGCCGACGATCAGGTGGCCGGGGGTGGCACCGATGCAGCGTTTGCCGGGCTGGCCACGCAGGCGCCGGTGGTCGAGCGCTTCGGGCTGCAGGGCTTCGGTGCGCACTCGGCCGATGCCGAGTACGTGTTGCTCGATTCGATCGAGCCCCGGCTGTATTTGGTGACCCGCATGGTCATGGACATTTCGCGCGACAAGGTGCCGGCGAAGTAACGGCAATCCGCTGCCTGCTTCAGCCATCCCGGACAATCGGCACGATGCCCACACACCACCTCGAGGTACTGGCCGCGTTCAAGTCCGGCAGCGCGACGTGATCGGCGCGCTCTTTGCCATCGTCGGCGCCACCCTGGTCGCAGGCATCGGCAGCGTCTGGATCGCGGCGGGCTTGCTGCGCATGGGTCTGGGCCGGGCCAGCGGCGGCGCGCAAGGGGCGCAACAGTTGCTGAGCCTGGCCGCAGGCGCCCTGATGGCCACTGCCTTCATGCACCTGCTGCCCGAGGCATTCGAAAGCGGGGTGGCACCGGCCGCGCTGTTCGCGGTGCTGCTGTTCGGCCTGGTGTTCTTTTTTCTGCTCGACAAGGCGGAGCTGTGGCACCACGGTCACGAGCATCACCACGACGGTGCTCCGTCGGGCCATGGCCACGCACAGCACGATGCGCACGGGCACGGACACCCCCACGCGCATGCGCATGGAATGGCCGATGCCACGCCACGTGCCGGCGGTTGGGCCGTGCTTACCGGCGACAGCGTGCACTGCTTCGGCGACGGCATCCTCATCGCATCGGCGTTCGTCGCCGACATGCGGCTGGGCCTGGTGGCAGCGCTGGCGGTGCTGGCGCACGAAGTGCCGCACCACATCGGCGATCTGGTCGTGTTGCGTCAGACCTCGGCCAACCCGCGCGCTGCGCTGGTCAAGGTGTCGCTGGCCGGCACCATGACGGCGCTGGGTGGCATTGCCGGTTGGTGGCTGGTGGCGCAGCTCCACCAATGGCTGCCTTATTTTCTGGTCATGGCCAGCAGCAGCTTCGTGTATGTCGCACTCGCCGACCTGATCCCGCAGTTGCAAAAAAGACTGAGTGCGCGGCAGACGGTGACGCAGGTGGCCTGGCTGGCGGCCGGCATCGCGCTGGTCACGCTGGTGAGCCGCTTTGCGCATGGCGATGACGATCACGGCCGTGCACGTGACGTGCCAGTGCAGGGTTCGGTTCCGCACAAGCACTGAAGCCCCCGATTCATGCTGCGCCGCCGCTGGCCCTCGGCGGCGAAAGGTGCCACCATGAGCGCCGGGGTCTGTCGATGCGGCGGACCCTCCCCTCAAGGAGAGCCGACCATGTCCCGCGCAGCACCGCCACGCCCCCGCGCTTCGACGCCGAAGGCGCAAGCCGACGACAGCCTCGCCGAGGAAGAACTCGGCAATCCCACCGACAAGGTTCCGGAAGAGCTCGACGAAGACGAGGGGGCCGACGAACTGGCCGAAGAGTCGGGCCTGGACCTGACCGACGCGAGCGACCTCGATGCCGACAACGTGCCGGCCGACGAGGAGTTCGACCGCGTGATGCAGGCGCCGGATTAGGCCCTGCGAGGTTGCTGGCTCACTCGAGCGTGAAGCCGACCTTCAACGTCACCTGCCAGTGCGCCACCTTGCCGTCGGCCACGTGGCCGCGCTGTTCGATCACCTCGAACCACTGGATGTTGCGCACCGATTCGCTGGCCTTGGCAATGGCCTTGGCGATGGCATCGTCGCTGCCGAGGGTCGACGTGCCGGTCAGTTCCAGCAGCTTGTAGATGTGATTGCTCATGGCGGGTCTCCTGGATTGTTCACACGGGGGCGTCAACGCATTCTGCGCAGTCCGGCGCGCACATACAACCGCAGAGCGATCGAGCCGTGATCAGGGATCCGGCCCCTGCCGCGTGGGCAGGCCCGCCGTGTTGCTCCATTCGCTCCAGCTTCCCGCGTAGAGCGCCGGGGTGCCCAGGCCCGCTATCTGCATCGCAAGCACGTTCGGCACGGCCGTGACGCCACTGCCGCAGTGGTGCACCACGCTCGATGCGTCGCGGCCGGCCAGCAAAGTCTCGAACTCCGCACGCAGCTGGGCTGCGGGCTTGTAGCGGCCATCGGCGCCGAAGTTGTCGGTGAAAGGCCGATTCAGCGCGCCCGGGATGTGGCCGGCCACCGGATCGAGCGGTTCGACTTCGCCTCGGTAGCGCGGTGCCGCGCGGGCGTCGATCATGGTCTGGCCGGCGTCGCCGAGCCGGCTGGCCACGCTGGCGGTCGTGGCCAGGTTGACCAGCGCGTCCTTCAGCACGAAATTCGACTGGAAATGCGCCGGCTCTTGCCGGTCGGTCAATTCGAAACCCGCTTCCTGCCAAGCCGCCATGCCGCCGTCGAGCACCGCTGCGGCGTCGTGGCCCATCCACTTGAGCATCCACCAGAGACGACCGCAGTACATGCTGTTGTTGCGGTCGTACACCACCGCCTGCATGTCGTTCGAAAAACCAATCGACGACAACCAGGCGGCAAAGCGTTCCCGACTGGGCAGCGGATGGCGGCCGCCCGACGCAGGCACGTCGGCTTCCTGCGCCACGATCACGCTGCCGTCCTTGCCGGGCCGGCCGTGCGCGGCGCTGAGGTCGGTATCGAGGTTGACGTACACCGCGCCGGGGATGTGCGCCTGCGCATACAGCGAGGCACCACTGTCGGGGCGCGACAGGTCGAAGCTGCAGTCGAACAGCATCGTGGGCGTGCCGCCGGCCTGCAGCGCGGTCAGCTGGTCGACGGTGATCAGGGTCGTGTAGGTCATGAAGATTCCAGTCGAGGACTCAATGTTCTTCCGCCGGGGCCTTCGGCACCGCCCGCTGGCGCATCACGGTGGCCGCGATACCGCTGGCGATGATCAGCGCCATGCCGGCCCAGCCGGCGGCATCGATGCGGTCGCCGAACAGCAGCACGCTGTAGAAGCCGGAGAACACGATGCCCGAATACTGCAGGTTGGCCACCACCAGTGTGCCGGCTTCGGTTTTGGCGCGGGCGTAGGCGCGCGTCATCGACAACTGTCCAAGCGAGGCCAGTATGCCGATCGGCAACAGCCACAGCGCATGCTGCCAGTTCCAGTCCGAGAAGCCGGTAGCGATGGCGACCGCGCCGCCGGCCACCGCCGAGCCCAGCGCGAAATAGAACACGGTGCGGGTTTCGGGCTCGCCGATCCGCGACAACGCAACCACCTGCATGTAGGCGAAAGCGGCGGTCAGGCCCGACAGCAGGCCAACCAAGCCGGCGAAGGCCTGGTTCTCGCCGACCGTGGGCTTGAGCATCAGCACCACGCCGGCAAAACCCGCCAGCACCGTCAGCACCAGCGGCCCCTGCAGCGGTGGCCGCGGCACGCTGCCGTCGCGGCCGGGCACCGGCATCCATGCCAGCAGCGCGCCGCCGACCAGGAACGCGGCAATCCAGATGCTGCTCATGTAGTTGAGCGTCATCGCAGTGGCCAGCGGCAGCTTGGCAATGGCATAGAACCAGGCGCCCATCGACAGCACACCGATGATGGCGCGCCAGGCATGCATGCCCGGGTAGCGGGTGGCCAGCGTCAAACCGCGGGTGCGCGCCAGCAGCCCGAGAAAGACGATGCCGATGAGGCCGCGGTAGAACACCAGTTCGGCACTGGAAAACCAGGCCGACGCGATCTTCACGCACACGCCCATGGAGGCGAAGATCAGTGCCGCCAGCACCATCCAGAGCGCCTGCATGGGCCGCGCTTCAGGTCTGCAAGGGGGTGGGGCGCATGCGCTGGCGGTACCACTCGTGGAACTGCTGCATGCCGTCTTCCATCGGGCTCTGGTAGGGGCCCGACTCGTTGTCGCCGCGCTGCATCAGCGCTCGGCGGCCGGCGTCCATGCGCTCGGCGATCTCGTCGTCTTCCACGCAGGTTTCCATGTACGCCGCCTGCTGTGCCTCCACGAACTCGCGCTCGAAGGCCACGATCTCTTCGGGGTAGAAGAACTCGACCATGTTGAGCGTTTTCTGCGGGCCGGCCGGATGCAGCGTCGACACCGTCAGCACGTGCGGATACCACTCGATCATCACGTGCGGGTAGTAGGTGAGCCAGATCGCGCCGTACTTGGGCGGCTTGCCGTCGCGGTAGCGCAGCAGTTGCTCTTGCCATTTCTGGTAGATGGGGCTGCCGGCGCGGCCCAGGCGGTTGGCCACGCCCACCGTCTGCACCGAGAACTGGTCATTGAACTCCCACCGCAGGTCGTCGCAGGTGACGAAGCTGCCCAGGCCCGGATGGAACGGGCCGACGTGGTAGTCCTCGAGGTAGACCTCGATGAAGGTCTTCCAGTTGTAGTTGCACTCGTGCAGTTCGACCCGATCGAGCGCGTAGCCCGAAAAGTCGAGATCGGTGCGCGGCCCCAGCGAGGCCATGTCGGCGGCGATGTCGCGGCCGTTGGCTTCGAACAGCAGCCCGTTCCATTCGCTCAGCGGGTAGTTGTGCAGGTTCAGGCAAGGGTCTTGCGCAAAGTGCGGCGCACCGATCAGGGTGCCGGTGGCGCGCGGGTCGTGCGCCGCGTAGGTCCAGCGGTGCAGCGGGCACACGATGTTGCCGCCGGATTCGGGCGGCAGCGCGCCGCGGCCCTGCAGGATCAACGCCTGGCGGTGACGGCACACGTTGGAAATCAACTCGACGCCCTTGGGCGTGTGCATCAATGCGCGGCCGTGGTGTTCTTGCGGCAGCGTATGGAAGTCGCCGGGCTCGGGCACGGCCAGCCGGTGGCCGACGTAACGCGGGCCGGTGTCGAACAACGTACGCATTTCGCGGGCGTACAACGTCTCGTCGAAATACGCGGAAACCGGAAGTTGGCTCGTGGCCTGCTGCAGTTGAAGACTTAAATCAGACATGGGTGACCTGACCAAGCTCCCCACAGGGAGAAATAGGGCAAAAAGAACGATGACCGCCAGAGGCGGGCGGCGGCCCCGAAAAGCGTCGCCGGCGTGGACAGCCGGCGCGGAGAGTAGGGACGATTGTACCCGGGGGGTGTTCGTGGCGCTGCGCCCTAAAATGCAGCGTTTTCACCCCACTGACTGCATGCCCAAGGTGCCTTCATCTTCTTCGCACGACAGCGGTGCGCTACAGCCCGCAAGTTACGAGGCTGGCCTGCAAGAACTCGAACAACTGGTCGCTGCGCTCGAAGCCGGCCAGTTGCCGCTCGACCAGTTGCTCACGAGCTATCAGCGCGGCGCCGCGCTGCTTGCCTTCTGCCGGGACAAGCTGACCGCGGTAGAGCAACAGATCAAGGTGCTCGACGCGGGCAGCCTGAAAAGCTGGTCCGCTGAATGAGCCGATCCGCGGTACTGTGGGACAGTGCGCGGCTGGCCGCCTGGACCCAGCCGCACCTGGTGGCCGTCGAGGCGGCGCTGTCACGCTGGGTCGGCGTGCAGGCGCCGGTGCTGTTGGGCGACGCCATGCGCTATGCGGTGCTCGACGGCGGCAAGCGCCTGCGGCCGCTGCTGGTGCTGGCGGCGAGCGAAGCGGTCGGAGGCAACCACGAGGCCGCCCTGCGCGCCGCCTGCTCGGTCGAACTCATCCACGCCTATTCGCTGGTGCACGACGACCTGCCATGCATGGACAACGACGTGCTGCGCCGGGGTAAGCCCACCGTGCACGTGAAATTCGGCGAGGCCGACGCCCTGCTTGCCGGTGATGCGCTGCAGGCGCTGGCCTTCGAGTTGCTCACGCCCGACGGTCAGGCCGTGCCGCCTGCGATGCAGGCGCGCCTGTGTCGCCTGATGGCCCGCGCAGCCGGAAGCGAAGGCATGGCCGGCGGACAGGCCATCGACCTGTTCAGCGTCGGGCGCACGCTCGACGAAGCGCAACTGCGCGAAATGCACCGCATGAAGACTGGCGCGTTGCTGCAGGGCAGCGTGGAAATGGGGGCGTCCTGTGCCGAGCGCCAGATCGATGCAGCGACGCTGGTCGCTTTGCGCGACTACGGCGCCGCGATGGGCCTGGCGTTTCAGGTGGTCGACGACATTCTCGACGTCACCGCCGATTCGGCCACGCTCGGCAAGACGCCCGGCAAGGATGCCGCGGCCGACAAACCGACGTACGTGTCGCTGCTCGGCCTTTCGGGCGCACGGGCCGAGGCGCATCGCCTCTTGGGCGATGCGCTCGATGCGCTGTCGCGCAGCGCGTTGTCCGACACCTCTGCGCTGCATGCGCTGGCCCGCATGGTGGTCGAGCGCGACAGCTGACAGCGCCGCCGACACGCAAACAACAGGATTCCATGGCGTCGCTTTCCCCCCCGATCACCCACGCGCTCTTCCCGCCGATTCTTCCGACGATCGCGTCGCCGGTGGACATGCGCAAGCTCGATCGCGCGCAGCTCAAGCAACTGGCCGACGAAGTGCGTGCCAGCGTGCTCGACAACGTGTCGCGAACCGGTGGCCACCTGAGCTCGAACCTGGGCACCGTCGAGCTCACGGTGGCGTTGCACCATGTCTTCAACACGCCGCACGACCGGCTGGTGTGGGATGTCGGCCACCAGACCTACCCGCACAAGATCCTGACGGGCCGGCGCGAGCGCATGCCCACGCTGCGTCAGCAAGGCGGCATCTCCGGTTTTCCGCAGCGCGCCGAAAGCGAGTTCGACACCTTCGGCACGGCCCATTCGAGCACCAGCATTTCGGCGGCACTGGGCATGGCGATGGCAGCCAAGCAGAAGGGCGAAGACCGTCATGCGATCGCCGTGATCGGCGACGGCGCGCTCACGGCCGGCATGGCTTTCGAGGCGCTCAACAACGCCGGCGTGTGCGATTGCAAGTTGCTCGTCATCCTGAACGACAACGACATGTCGATCAGCCCGCCCGTGGGGGCGCTCAACCGCTACCTGGCGCAGTTGATGAGCGGCCAGTTCTATGCCGCGGCCAAGCACGTGGGCAAGAGCGTGCTGAAAAACGCGCCGCCGTTGTTCGAGTTTGCCAAGCGCTTCGAGCAGCACGCCAAGGGCATGGTGGTGCCGGCCACCTTGTTCGAGAAGTTCGGCTTCAACTACATCGGCCCGATCGACGGTCATGATCTCGATTCGCTGATTCCCACGCTCGAGAACATCAAGCATCTCGAAGGCCCGCAGTTCCTGCACGTGGTCACGAAAAAAGGGCAGGGCTACAAGCTGGCCGAGGCCGATCCGGTGGCCTACCACGGGCCGCCGAAGTTCGATCCGAGCGTGGGCATCGTGCAGCCCGCGACGCCGCCCAAGCAGACCTTCACGCAGGTGTTCGGCCAGTGGCTGTGCGACACCGCGGCGCAAGACGGGCGGCTGGTCGGCATCACGCCGGCAATGCGTGAAGGCTCGGGGCTGGTGGAGTTCCAGCAGCGCTTTCCCGATCGCTACTACGACGTCGGCATCGCCGAGCAACATGCCGTCACCTTCGCGGCCGGGCTGGCGTGCGAGGGCCTCAAGCCGGTGGTCGCGATCTATTCCACCTTCCTGCAACGTGCGTACGACCAGTTGATCCACGACGTGGCGATCCAGAATCTGCCGGTAGTGTTTGCGCTCGACCGCGCGGGGCTGGTCGGGTCCGATGGCGCCACGCATGCCGGTGCCTACGACATCGCCTACCTGCGCTGCATTCCGAACATGAGCATCGCCTGTCCGGCCGACGAGGCCCAGTGCCGCCAGCTGCTCACCACGGCCTTTGCGCAGAACCATCCGGTGGCCGTGCGCTACCCGCGCGGCGCGGGTGCCGGCGTCACGCCGGCCCTGACCCTCGAGGCGCTGCCGTTCGGCAAAGGCGAACTCCGCCGCGAAGGCAAGCGCATCGCCATCCTCGCGTTCGGCACCTTGCTGTATCCGGCGTTGCAGGCGGCCGAGCAACTGGACGCCACCGTCGTCGACATGCGTTGGGTCAAGCCGCTGGACACCGAGCTGCTGCTGCGTGTCGCGGCGGCGCACGACGCGCTGGTCACGCTCGAAGAGGGCGCCATCATGGGTGGTGCCGGCAGTGCGGTGCTCGAAGCCCTGCAGACGGCCGGGGTGCACAAGCCGCTGCTGCAACTGGGTTTGCCCGATCGGTTCATCGAGCATGGCGACCCGAACAAGTTGCTGGCCGGCATCGGCCTGGATGCACCGGGCATCGTGCACTCCATCACGCAGCGTTTTGGAGCCGCAGGGTAAACCCCACGGAGTGGGGGTAGGTCGGTTTTTACAATCGCGGCGGCTCGAATCAGTCGGCAACGCGGTCACAAGCCGCGTTTTGTTTTTTCCCTTTTTGCAATCGGAGTCAATCTCAATGGATCGTCGTTTCCTCATCAAGAATGCCGGCATCGCCGGCGTGCTCGCGGCGGGCATCGCGCCGGCCGTGCACGCGCAGGCCGCGGTGCGCTGGCGCCTGGCTTCCAGCTTCCCCAAACCGCTCGACACGATCTATGGCGGGGCGGAAGTGTTTGCCAACGCGGTCAAGGAAATGACGGGCGGCAAGTTCGAGATTTCGGTCCATGCGGGCGGCGAACTCATGCCTCCTTTCGGCGTGGTCGACGGCGTGCAGCAGGGCTCGGTCGAGATGTGCCACACGGTGCCGTACTACTTCTACGGCAAGAACCCGGCCTTCGCGATCGGCGCGGCCATACCGTTCGGCATGAACGCACGCCAGATGAACGCCTGGATGATGCACGGCAACGGCCGCAAGCTGGTCGACGAGTTCTACGGCAACTACGGCATGCTGAGCCTTGCCGGCGGCAACACCGGCACCCAGATGGGCGGCTGGTTCCGCAAGGAAATCAAGACGGTGGCCGACCTCAAGGGCCTGAAGATGCGCCTGGGCGGCGGGCTGGTCGGCGACGTCATGACCAAGATGGGCGTGGTGCCGCAAAGCCTGCCGGGCGGCGAGATCTACCAGGCGCTAGAAAAGGGCACCATCGATGCGGCCGAGTGGGTCGGCCCTTACGACGACCAGAAGCTGGGCTTCAACAAGGTGGCGCCGCACTACTACTACCCCGGCTGGTGGGAGGGCGGTCCCGAGGTCGACTTCTTCATCAACAAGAAGGCCTTCGACGCGCTGTCCAAGGAAAACCAGGCGATCGTGCGTGCCGCGGCTGC
>Ga0268266_10005296_pt1 | contig 12100 bp, 13 predicted proteins | sample KBSS13metaG_FD_190356 | JGI IMG/M metagenome (GOLD analysis project Ga0268266, IMG submission 190356) | Switchgrass rhizosphere microbial communities from Kellogg Biological Station, Michigan, USA - KBS S1-3 metaG (SPAdes) (version 2) | ecosystem: Host-associated > Plants > Roots > Rhizosphere... | reverse complement strand
CGCCGGGCATCAGGTACGCACGACCGTGCGCAATCTTGCGCGTGAGGCGGACGTGCGCGCGTTGTTGAAGCAGGGTGGGGCGGAGCCGGGCGACCGGTTGCAGTTCTTCGCCGCGAATCTCGAAGCGGACGCGGGTTGGGCGGAAGCTGCGGCGGGTTGCGGCTACGTGCTGCATGTCGCGTCACCGTTTCCAGCGAAAGCGCCGAAGCACGAAGACGAGCTGGTGATCCCCGCCCGCGAAGGCACGCTTCGCGTGCTGCGCGCCGCGCGCGATGGGGGCGTGAAGCGGGTCGTGCAAACCTCTTCGTTCGCCGCAATCGGATACGGACACGAGTCCCGCCCGGAGCCGTTCGACGAGACCACCTGGACGGACACCACTGCACGTCTTGCGCCCTACACGAAATCCAAAACGCTCTCGGAACGTGCCGCGTGGGATTTCATCGCACGCGAAGGCGGCGCGCTGGAGCTCGCCGTCGTCAATCCCGTCGCGGTGTTTGGGCCCGTGCTCGGCCCGGACCTCTCCGGCTCGACCTTCCTGATCAAGCGCCTGCTCGACGGCGCCGTGCCCGGCGTGCCGCGCCTCTTCTTCGGCATCGTGGATGTGCGCGATGTCGCGGACCTGCACCTGCGCGCAATGACTCATCCGGCGGCGAAGGGCGAGCGCTTTCTCGCGGTGTCGGGCGACTTCATGTCCATCCAGGAGATCGCGAAGCGCCTGAAAGCGCGCGCGGGCGCGCTCGCCGCGAAGGTCCCCACGCGTCAGCTTCCGGACTGGACGGTGCGCCTCGCAGGTCTCACCGACGCCGGCGTGCAGCAGATCCTGCCGGAGCTGGGCAAAGTGAAGAACGCCACAGGTGCGAAGGCGAGACGATTGCTCGGCTGGTCGCCGCGCACGGCCGAGGAAGCGCTGCTGGCGACTGCGGAGAGCCTCGCGCAGCTGGGCCTGCTCAAGCACTGAGTCGCGCTGCGACTTTTTCCTTCGGGCGGTGTCTTCGGCGCACCGACCGAGGGAGAGGCTTCCATGTCCGGCATACGTTTGTGGCCGATCGTCTGTGCGTTGTCGCTCTTCGCGTTCGGCGCGCAGGCGGGCGCGGCGCCGCCCCAGGCGCGAACGGAGCAAGGGCTGCTCGAGGGCGTCGAGGCGGACGGCGTCACCGTGTTTCGCGGAGTACCGTTCGCGGCGCCTCCCGTCGGTGACCTTCGTTGGCGCGCTCCGCAGCCCGCGGCGGGTTGGAGCGGAATGCGGAAGGCAGACCGCTTCTCGCCGGTGTGCATGCAGAAGGGCAGTTATCCCGAAGACGCTCCGCCCGAGCGTTCCAGCGAAGACTGCCTCTATCTGAACGTCTGGGCGCCGCGCGGCGCCAGGAAGCTCCCGGTAATGGTGTGGATCTACGGAGGCGCTCTGCGGAACGGCTCGGGGTCGACGCCGCTCTACGCGGGCGACCGGCTCGCGCGTCATGACGTCATCGTAGTCACCTTCAACTATCGCCTCGGCGTGTTTGGGTTCCTCGCCCATCCGGAGATCGAGCAGTCGGGAGCTTTCGGGCTGCAGGATCAGATCGCCGCGCTCACCTGGGTGAAGCACAACATCGCAGGCTTCGGCGGTGATCCGGATCGCGTGACGGTGTTCGGCCAATCGTCCGGCGCGATGTCGATCAGTGTGCTGATGGCGTCGCCACTTGCGAAGGGCTTGTTCCAGCGGGCTATCGCACAGAGCGGCGGGCTCTTCGAGCCTATTCAGATCCTGCTGGAGCTCGCGCTGCCCGGTGCCGAGCAGGCGGGGCTCAAGTTCGCCGCGGCTGCAGGCGGCGCGAACCTCCAGCAACTGCGCGCGAAGCCTGCAGACGAGCTGCTGAAGGTTCCTTTCAACCCGAATCTCATCATCGACGGTCACGTGCTCACGCGCTCGCCGTACGAGATCTTCGTCGAGGGTGAGCAGAACGATGTCCCGGTGCTGGTCGGCGTGAACCGCGACGAGGGCGACTACTTCGTCCGCCGCGATACGATCACCGCGGCAAACTTCAGGTCGGAGCTGGAGCATAGCCTTCCGGCGTTCCTGATCGATCTCGCGGGAGTCCCGCGCCAAGTCGCGAACGATGCGGAGGCGCGCACGACCGTCTTGACCTTCCACCGCGACATTCGCTTCGGCTGGGACATGTGGACCTGGGCGCGACTCGCTTCCCGCAAGAATCGCAGTGTCTTCGCCTATGAGTTTTCGCGCGGCCCGGTGGCGACCCATGGCGCGGAGATGCCCTACGTCTTCGATCGCCTCCCCTCCACGATGGCGACGTACTGGACAAATTTCGCAAAGACAGGTGATCCCAACAGCGCGGGAGTGCCAGCGTGGCCCGCATTCACGGAATCGAACCCACAGGGAATGCTGCTGGGAGACGAGGTGAGATCAGGCAAGCCGTTCGACGAGCAAGCGCTGGCCCGCATCGACAAGGCTTATGCGACCGTGCGCGCTAACGTCGCTCGAAAATGAGGATGGAATCGATCTCCTGTCCCTCGGCCGTGGTGCCTTTCGATACGACCGTGAGCATCTTGCCGTCGGCTGACACGGTGCGGGTGGCCACGATGGCTGCCTTGCCCTCGCGTTTCTGGCTGGACTCGGTGGTATGGGAATCGATACGCCGCAGCGAGATCTTGTTGCCGCCGAGCGAGCCGGTCATCTCGTAGTCCTTGCCATCGTAGCGGGCGGCGTATCGAACGAGAGTCGGCTTCTTGTCCCAGCTGACGCCGCGCGCGACCAGCTTCTCCATGCCGTTTTCCACCGAGTAGGTGCGCGTCTGGCCGCGGGGCCCCGGCGCGACGCGGAACGTGGACTTGTCCACGTTCAGGACCCAGGTCCCCTCGAGGGGATCTTTGGCTTCGGCGGCGCGGGCGCCGAACGAGAACGCCACCACGAGCGCGGCAGCCAGGCAAAAAATGCGCTTCGAACGGTTCATCAGGCCTCTCCCGTTCCACATCTGCCAAGATCTGATGATACTGCAAGGACTGTGAGCCGAACCGCTCTCGTTTTGCGCGATTGAGCCTATGACGTCATCGGAGCCGACCGCATGATCACGAATTCCCAGTCCGGAACGAACATCCAGGAAGTCGCGGACGGCATCTTTCGCATCAACACGCCGGTGTCGATGTCTGACGGACCGGGCAAGTTCAACTTCAATCAGTACCTGATCCTGGATGAGGCGCCGATGCTGTTCCATACGGGCCAGCGGCAGCTATTTCCGCTCGTGAGCGAGGCGATTGCGGCTGTGATGCCGCTGGAACGCCTGCGTTATGTGGGCCTCTCGCATTTCGAGGCAGACGAGTGCGGCGCGCTCAACGCGTTCCTGCAGGTCGCGCCGAAGGCTGTACCGGTCTGCGGTCAGATTGCGGCCATGGTGTCGATCAACGATTTTGCGGATCGGGCGCCGCGCGCGCTGGCCGACCGTGAGGAACTGACGCTGGGCCGCCATACGATGCGGTGGTACGACACCCCGCACATGCCTCATTCCTGGGAATGCGGGCTGATGCTGGACGTGACGACGCGGACCTTCTTCTGCGGCGACCTGTTCACGCAGGGCGGCGGCGGGGAGGTGGCGATCACGGAGTCGGACATTCTCGGCCCGAGCGAGGCGTTTCGGAAGCCGATGGATTACTTCGCCCACGCACCGCAGACCGGGGAGATCCTGGAGCGGTTCGCAAGCGAGCGTCCCACGACGCTCGCTTGCATGCACGGCAGTGCCTGGCGGGGCGATGGCTCGCGGCTGCTCCGGGAGCTTGCGACCGCGCTCAGATATTCGAGTCGATGAACGCCGAAAGCTGAGACTTATTCACCGCGCCCACCTTGGTGGCGACCGGGTGGCCGTCCTTGAACAGCATCAGGGTGGGAATGCTGCGCACGTTGAACTGACGCGCCAGCTTCGGGTTCTCGTCCACGTTGATCTTGGCGACCTTCACCTGGCCGTCGTAGCTCGCCGCCGTCTGCTCGACGATGGGCGAGATCATCTTGCAGGGGCCGCACCACTCCGCCCAGAAATCGACCAGGACCGGGACCGGTGAGGCCAGCACGTCGGCTTCGAAGGAGGTTTCGCTCAGGTTCTGGATGGCTTCGCTCATTGGGGTCTTTCCTGTTCAGCACCGGTGGTGTGAGGTGCGGTCGGCAGTCTATTATTCAAGAATCCCGCGAAAAACCGCGGAATGTGAACTCACTATTCAGAATCCTGAACAATGGACAAGCTGCAGGCGATGGAAGTGTTCGTCCGGGTGGTCGAGACCGGCGGGATTACCCGGGCGGCCGACAGCCTGCACATGCCCAAGGCGACCGCCGCGACCCTGATCCAGAAGCTCGAAGCGGCGCTCGGCGTGAAGCTGCTGAACCGCACCACCCGCCATGTGAGCGTGACGCCGGATGGGGCTGCTTATTACGAGCGGTGCGTTTCGATCCTGGCCGAGGTGCGCGAGACCGAGGAACTGCTCGGCAAGCAGCAGTCGACTCCGCGCGGGCGCGTGCGGGTGGATGTGCCCACGCTGATGGCGCGCTCGGTCTTCGTGCCGGCACTTCCGCAATTCTTCGAGCGCTATCCGGAGATCGAGCTTGCGCTCGCCTCCAATGAGCGGCGTGCCGATCTGATCGAGGAAGGCATCGACTGCGCGGTGTGGAGCGGCGAGATCGAAGAGTCGAGTCTCGTCGCGCGCCGCGTGGGCTTTCTCTATTTCGCGACGTGCGCGGCGCCGTCGTACATCGCGGCGCACGGGCAGCCGCGTCATCCCGATGATCTCGCGCAGCACCGCTGTATCAATCACTTCTCACCGCGTAGCGGGAAGAGTGTGGACTGGGTGTTCTCCAAGGACGGCACGCGCGTGCAGACCTCTCTGCGCGGGAACATCGCACTCGAAGACGAGAACAGCTACGTCGCGGCGGCAGAGGCCGGGCTCGGCATTGCTCAGATCCCCGCGTTCGTGCTGAAGGAAGCGATGGAGCGGGGCACGCTCGAGCTGGTGCTCGGAGACTGGTTCCCCGATCCGTCACCGCTGTACGTCGTGTATCCGCAGAACCGGCATCTGTCGAACAAGGTGCGCGTGTTCGTCGATTGGGTGGCGGCGTTGCTGCGTGAACACGATGGCATCCAGCTCCGCTCGTCACTCTGAGAACGGCAGCGGCTTCACATCGGGTTCGACCCACGTGCGACGCGCCGTGACCGAGAAAAGAACCGGCCGGCTCCAGTAACTCAGCAGCCAGTCCGAACGACCGAACGACGACGCGAGCAACTCCTCGAGCGCGGCATGCAGGCTCGAATGCGGTCGCGCTGTCAACCACGCTCGTGCGGCCCGCAGCGACGCGAGCGTGATGGTCTCGTGATAGCCGCCCGTGTCGGTGTTCGGCGTAGCGGTGGCTTCGTTATAGGCGCGGATGAAGCCGGGCATGTCGCGCAGGGCGTCCCGTTCCGGGTCGCGCAGCAGCCAGAAGGCGGCGGCGAAATGCGCGGCGTGCGTCCACTCCGCTTTGGGCAGCGAACGATCGATGAGGCCACGGCCGATCCGTTCGATATCGGCGTCGGATGAAATGTGAAACATGACAAGAGCTCCTGGGTGTTGAGACCGCCAGCGGAGCTCCCGAAAAAGAAAACCCCGCCGGAAGGCGGGGTTTGCGAGAGGTTCGTCTATCCGGGAAGGGGCGGTTCAGGCCCCAGCCGTGGAACGAGCGCGCGCAAGCACCGCCGCAGATGAGCGGTGTTTTTGTTGGGACTTGCGCGTGACGTACCGGGCGGCCATGGGCGGCGAATCTAGCGGTGGGTGTCGCGGCAGGTCAAGATCAGGCGGCACGAGTTGTCTCGAACCACGCCGAGTCCGTAACGAAGGACAGGTCGGGCGCGACCTGGAAGTACTGTTTCACTTCGCTGGGCAGCCCCGCGAACACGGCGCGGAGCGCGGCAACCCGCTCCGGCGGCGTGCCGATGCGCTCGATCCAGCTGTTGAAATCCATCGTGAGCTTCCAGCTCGTGACGGCGGGCGAGCGAAAGCCGGCGGCTTCCTGCATGGCGCGCCACTCAGAGGCCCGGTAGTCACGCACATGCGATGCGTCGCGAAGGAATTCCACCACCTGTAGCGACGTATCGAAGAGCGGAGTCTCCGGCGCAATGAGATCGATCACGATGAGACGCGCGCCGGGCGCGGCGACCCGGGCACATTCCGCCAACGCCTTCGGCACGCTCGCCCAATGATGCGCGGAGTAGCGCGTGACGATCAGGTCGAACGTTCCGCTCTCGAAGGACAGCACTTCCGCGGCGCCGGCTCGCGTTTCGAGATTGGTGAAGCCGCGTCGCGCGGCTTCCGCAGCGACGACGGCGAGCATGTCCTCTGAAGGGTCGTAGGCGATCACGCGTTTTGCTTCGCCCGCGGCCGCCGCGAAGCTCGCATGTCCGGCACCACAGCCTAGATCGAGCACGCACGCGGGTTTCGATTTCCGGACGAGCTCGGTGAGTCGATCGAGATCGGCGCCCTTCGAATGAACCGTGCTGTTCAGATAGCTCGCGGCGCGGGCGCCGAACTGCTTCACCGTCAATTGCTGCTGATCCATCGGGACTCCCGGTCGTAGCGTTGTCGCCTCTTACTCTCGGCCGGCCGGCGATTGTCTATACTGAGTTCTGCTCAACAGTCGCGGACCGCCGCTCAATGCCCGCTACCCTTACTGCCTCGCCCCTGCGCGCCCTTCAGGCGTTCAGCGCAGTCGCCCGAACGGGCAGCGTCGCGGCGGCAGCAGAAGAGCTGTCCGTCACCGCCTCGGCCATTTCTCATCTCGTGCGGCAATTGGAAAAGCGCCTCGGCGTCCGGCTCTTTACGAGAAAAGGTCGCGGCCTGGCACTCACGCCGGATGGCGAACGGCTCGCCGCCGCAGTGGGCCCCGCGCTCGCCACCATCGCGGATGCGCTGAGCGTCTTCGTACGCCAGGGAGCGGAGTTACGCATCAGCACGCTGTCGAGCTTCGCTGTGCACTGGCTCATTCCCCGGTTGAGCCGATTTCAGGCGCGGCACCCGGACATCGAGCTGTTGTTGTCGACCTCGACTCGCCTCGTCGACCTCACGACGGAGTCGTTCGACTGCGCCATTCGCCTCGGCCGCGGCAACTGGCCTGATGTCGCGACCGAAGAGCTGTATCGGGAAGAGCTCGTCGCGGCCTGCAGCCCGCAATGGCTGGCTGCGCGACGCATCCGCTCGCCGCGGGAGCTCGCTCGCGCGCAGCTCCTGCAATCCAAATCGCGTCGCGGGGATTGGGCGACCTGGTTCAAGGCCGCGGGCATCGCCGACTTCAAGACGGGCGGCGGGCCGCTGTTCGAGACACGCGCGCTGGCGATTCAGGCGGCAATTGCGCAGATGGGCGTCGTGGCGATCGATCCGCGCTTCATCGAGGCCGAGCTGGCGGCGGGCCAGCTTACGATTCCCTTTCCGTTGCGCGTGACGCTCGATAACGCGTACTGGCTCGTATGGCGCCCCGGTCGCGAGGTCACGAGACCGGTGGCGGCGTTCCGTCAATGGCTCACAGCCGAAATGGCAGTATCTTCAGCGCGCCGTGCGCGGCAGAGGTCAAACGAATGAGTGTCTTGCAGATCGTCGGTCGCCGCAGCTCGCTGTTCACACGACTGCCGCTGATTTTTGCCGAAGAGCTGGCGGTGCCTTACGAGCTCGTGCCCATTCACGACATGACAGCGATGGGGCCGGAAGTGTATGCCGGCAATCCGGCGCTCAAGTTGCCGATCCTTCGCGTGCAGGGCGAGGTGCTGTTCGGCGCGCTGAATATCTGTCGCGCCCTGGACGAGCGGGCGGAACGGCCCGCGCGAGTGATATGGCCTGAGGAACTGCGCTCGGTGCTGTCGCGTAACGCGCAGGAGCTAGTCTGGCATGCGATGGCCGCGCAGGTTCAATTGGTGATGGGGACAGTCGTCGGCAAGCTGCCCGCAGACAATGTCTACTTCACTAAAGGCCGGCTCGGGCTCGAAGGCGCGTTGCAGTGGCTCGATGCGCACATGACAGATGTCATGTCGGAATTGCCCGCGTCGCGCGGGATCAGCGTGCTCGAAGCTTCCCTGTTTTGCCTCGTTGATCACCTGGTGTTTCGCAAGACGTTCAGTGTCGAGGCGTATCCGGCGCTGGTCCGCTTTACTCGGGAGTTCGCGGAGCGGCCGTCTGCTCAACAAACCGCTTACCGGTTTGATACTCCACCGCCAGCGGCGTAGCGTCTGGCGCGTGCTCAATCTGCGCCAAAACGTCGCGATCGGAATCATCGTTGCGGTGTGCTTGTCGTTGATGAACTGCAGCCGCATTGCCTACGGGGTGATGAACGCTCCCGCGTCCGTGGGCTCCTTCGAACGGCACGCGAACATTCGGTACGGCGAGCTGCCTCGCCAGTCCCTCGACGTGTACGTTCCGGATGGCGCCTCGAATCGCCCGACCGTGGTGTTCTGGTACGGGGGCATCTGGACGAAAGGCACCAAGGAGCAATATCGCTTCGTCGGTGCGGCGCTCGCCAACGCGGGATACGTCGCGATCCTCCCCGACTACCGCTTGTATCCCACTGCGCGCTTCCCGGATTTCGTCGACGATGGCGCGCTCGCCGTGAAGTGGGCGCGCGAGCATGCGAGCGAGCTGGGCGGCAATCCTCGTTCAATTTTCATCATGGGGCATTCGGCCGGCGGGCATCTGGCGGCGACGCTGGCGCTCGATGAGCGATACCTGCGGAAAGTCGGCGGCGATGCGAGCTGGATCCGCGGCTGGATTGCCGTCTCCGCGCCTTACGCGCTGGAGATGCGCGTGCCGGTGCTGACCACGATCTTCGGCGCGCACCCGTCGTCCGAGTGGCAGCCGATTCAGCTCGTCTCGTCGCGTGCGCCACCCGCACTCATCGTGCATGGCCTGGATGACAACCTGGTCCATCCGCGCGACGCCGTGGCGATGGACGAGAAGCTGAGTGCCGCCGGCGTTCCCGTGGCGTGTCGCTTATATGCGGGCGCGGGACACATCGACATCATGGCGGCGCTGTCCGTGCCGTTGCGCTTCTCGGCGAACACCCTGACGGATGTTCGACAGTTCATCGATACCACCACCGCGGCGCCCGCGGGCTCGAAGCCTGACTTCGATGCGCCTTGCACCAGCGTGAAAGGTCGCAAGACCTGGGGATGGGAGAATCCGCCCCGGCCGCTGCTCACCGCTGCTCAACCCGGTCTTCATTGAAGCCGCCTCAACGGCGGACGGAGTGTCATGCGTTTCGTTCGAATCTTTCTGCTCGCACTCGGCTTCCTGATCGCCGGCACCGCCAACGCCGCCACGCCGGCCGCGAAGGAACTGCGCCTTTACATCCTCGACTGCGGAACCATCGCCCCGATGGATCCGAAGCTGTTCAGCCTCACGAAGGAAGAGATTCACAGCGACGCGAGCTTCGTGTCGCCGTGCTACCTCATCGTGCATCCGAAAGGCACGCTGATCTGGGACGTAGGGCAGGTGCCTGACGAGCTGATTCCGGATAACGGCACCGAGGTCGCCGTGCAGGGCATTCTCAAATCCAAGCGCAAGCTGACCACGCAGCTCGCGGTGCTCGGTTACAAGCCCAAAGACATCACCTACATCGCGATGTCTCACTATCACGCCGACCACACCGCCAACGCCAACCTGTTCGCGGGCTCGACCTGGATCGTGCAGAAGGCGGAATTCGACGTGATGTTCGGCGACAAGAAGGTCGGCATTCTCACGCCTGATTCGTACAAGGATCTGAAGAACGCCAAGCGCATCACCCTCAACAACGAGGATCACGATGTGTTCGGCGACGGCCGCGTGGTCATCAAGACGGCGCCGGGCCACACGCCGGGTCACCAGATGCTATTCCTGAAGCTCGCGAAGTTCGGCCCGCTGCTGCTCGCCGGCGATCTGTATCACCTGCCCGAAGAGAAGACGCTCGATCGCGTGCCGACGTTCGACGCCGACGCCGCGATGACCCGCGTCACGCGCAAGAAGACCGACGAGTTCCTGAAACAGACCGGCGCAAAGATGTGGATCCAGCACGATCCCGCGACGTACGCGCCGCTGAAGAAGGCGCCGGAGTTCTACGACTGAGTTACCGCGCTTCCGGCAAGACGGATGAATGATGCTCGACGATCAGCCATTTGCCCTGCCGGAGCTGGTACACGAATGTGAAGCGGGCAGGGCTCTTCACTTCCTTGCCGTTCTGCAGGGCCGTGCGGATGTAGAACCCGGTGTTGATGGCCACGTCCCCGAACACCTGCACGCGGTGATCACCCATCGCCATGGTGGAATCGCCGAGGTTGGGGAGATTCTTGAAGTAGTCGTTCACCAGCGCCGGCGTGTCGCGCAGGATCGGCGAGGTCGTGCCGAAGAAGACCGCGTCCTTCGCGTATAGCGCGACGACGTCCGTGGTGCTCTTTCGATTCATGGCAGCGATCCACTGCTGCGTGGTGGCTTCGACATCCTTGACGGTGTCCGCGAAAACGGGAGCGCTGACGAATGCGGTCATGAGAGCGAGGGAAGCCGTGATTCGATGGGACATCGTGTTGACCTTGGGGCAGCGGGAGCGGCGCGCCACAGTATGCACAATAGTAACATCGGCCCAATGAAGCTCGTCCTGGCGTTCATCGGCATAGCCATTCTCGTTTGGGTGTTCGCCAAGGTGCTACGCGCACGCGCTCGCGTGCGGCCGGAAGTCCGCGTCACCGTGGAGCAGATCGGCAAGGTGTTCGAGAGTCTCAGTGCCGCGCCGTCCGAGCCGGCATGGGTTGTCATTTCGTTCACCACGCCGGACCGCCCGCGTGCGACCGACGCAGTCGATCTGCAGTTCTTCAAGGAGAACGGTCGCGTCGGGTTCGACTGGACGCTCGTGTCGCCGCGGAACATCCAGGACGAGGAGCGGTTTCTCGAGTTCGCCCGCACGGCAGGCTTCGAGCCGCGCCTTCAGGAAACGAACGGCGTCCGTTATCACCGCGTCGATGCCGGCGACGTGCTGCATCTGTGCCGAAGCCTGATTTCCGGGCTGTACGAGCGCCCGCCGGAGACCGAGATCGAGGTGATCTACGAGGGATTCGAGCCGAAAGCGTGAGCGGTTGCGCCGACGCGGTCGCGAACAAACGTCACAGCCCCGACTTCTCCATCAACGTCCCTTTCTCATCCTGATCGCATACCACCGCGTGCGTGCACGTGCTTCGCGGCGGAACCGGCACGCTCGAGTAGATCTCATTGGATCGCACGTAGCTCAGCATCACCCGTCGCATCACTTTCATTTGCGACTGATGCGCTGACACCGCGAGCAGCTTCGCCTGAATCGCGTCGCTGTCGAGCGAGAACGTTTCCCATTGCATGCCGAGGCCGCGCGGCGCGACGGTCTGATCGAAGCCGGGGTGATAGCCGCGCGGCGCGGGCCATTCGTGCCCGCCGTGCACGATCCAGTAGCGCACGCGATCCTGCTCGCCGCGCGCGGTCATCGTTCGCCATACGAGAAGGCCGGTGCCCCGATGATCGGGATGCGTGTCCTGCGGGCTTGGCGCCAGCACGAGGGTGGGTTTCACGCGATCGAGCACCGAGTTGAAGTCTTTCACGAGATTCTCGCCAAGATAGGGCACACCCGGATCTACCGCGTCTTCGTAAATGACGGCGTTGGCGCCCGTGAACTTCGAGCGCCACGGTGTATCCGGGTGGTAGTAGTCGAATAGCAGCCTCAGCACGCCCCGATCCGGATAGCCGAGGAACATCAGCGACTCGGGCTGCACGCCGAGGAGCTTGCCTGCCTCGCGTGCTTCGCCTTCTCGCTGTCGCGCGAGATCCAGGTACGCGCCAGCGCGCGGCCGGATCTTCTTCTCCACCACGATCGCGTCCCACTTGAAGCCGTCGCCGTGGGTGATCCAGACGATGGCGACGTGGGCGCCAGCGCTCCGCGCGGCATGAATCAACCCGCCACAGCAGAGCGATTCGTCATCGGGATGGGGCGCAACGACCAGCACCGTGTCATCGGCGGTGATCGTCCGGAAGGAGGGCATCGACGGCTGCGCGCTCGCCGTTTCGCCGAGGGCCAGGAGCAGAAAAAACACCAACCGCATCCTCACCATACCGCTCATCT
>Ga0268266_10005295_pt1 | contig 12103 bp, 9 predicted proteins | sample KBSS13metaG_FD_190356 | JGI IMG/M metagenome (GOLD analysis project Ga0268266, IMG submission 190356) | Switchgrass rhizosphere microbial communities from Kellogg Biological Station, Michigan, USA - KBS S1-3 metaG (SPAdes) (version 2) | ecosystem: Host-associated > Plants > Roots > Rhizosphere >... | reverse complement strand
AGCCACCGCCAACGGCGAATCGTCCGACCCGGCCGCCATTCTCGAATCGTTCCTCACCACCACGGTCGATTCTTTCGTCCGCCGGGCCGTCAGTAATGATGACTTCTTCGCACGCGTGCACGAACTTGCCCGGCGGGAAGAATCCGTCGGTGAAGTGCGGTGGCTATCCGCACTCCTCGGCAACGACCGAACCGTCGTGCCGCACTCCGGCAACAACCTGATGGCCGACCAGGTGCGCGGCTGGATCAACCGCCTCGACGAAGCGCGCGGCAAACAATCATGGCGGCTGTGCTTTGAACTCATCGAACCAGAATTCGACGAAGACGAAGCGACCGTGGGCGACATGCCGACCGTCGCCGATGTGATCTCCGATCTCGCCACTGCGCCCAATGAGGTTGAGACGGCCGACACTGAAGCGCCCGCCGATGCGCCGGTCGCCGTGAAATCCGTCATGGACGATCTCGACGGCCAGGATGCCGTGTGGACGCTGAAGTTCGTCCTCGAATCCGGCGGCGACGAAATCACCCGCCAGGACGCCGCCGAGCTGTGGGCTGACCCGGCCGATCCCGCCGGCATTATTGGTCGATCGATCAGCGAGCGCCGCGCGCACCTGATGAGCGAGCTGCAGCGCAGCGTCGACATCTGCCCGCCCGTGGGCCGCGCGATCGAATCGAGCACGCCGTCGTTCGTCTCGCTCACCACTAACGAAGCGCACCAGTTCATGCGGCAATGGGCCGGCCGGCTGCTCGACAACGCGTTCGGCGTGATCGTCCCCGAGTGGGCCAAAGATCGCAGCCAGCGGCTCGGCATGCTGCTCGAAGTGCGCCCCGAGTACGACAAGGACGGCGACGAACTTCCGCCGGAACTCGCCGGCGGGCTCGCGGCAGGGGGCAAGGCACAATCACCCACGCAACTCAGCAGCGGCAAGTTCGGCCTCGACAGCCTGCTCGATTTCGACTGGCGCATCGCCGTCGGCGAGTTGCGGCTGACGCCCGCTGAGTTTCAGCAAATCGCCGGCAGCGGCGTGCCGCTGGTTCGCTACCGCGGCAAGTGGATGGAAATCGACCAGGAAGCCGCCGGCCGCATGGTCGACTTCATGGCGAAGAAAAACAGCGGCAAGATGACGCTGGCGGAAGCGTTCCGGACCGCCTTCGGCATCAATCGCGCTAACGACGGCGTGCCAATTATCGGCATCAGCGGCGCGAGCTGGGTCGACAACTTCCTGCAGCAGACGCCGGCCGCGTCCATCGAAAATCTTAAGCAACCCACCGAGTTTCAAGGAACACTGCGAAACTATCAGTTGCGTGGACTCGACTGGCTGAGCTTCCTCGATCGACTAGGCATCGGCGCGTGCCTCGCCGACGACATGGGCCTCGGCAAAACGATTCAGCTCATCTCGCTGCTGCTACACGAGCGGGAAATCCTCGCCACCAACACGCCGGCCGGCCAGGAAGTGCCTCGCGTCGGCCCGACGCTGCTCTTTGCGCCGACCAGCGTTGTTGGCAACTGGGTGAAGGAAATTCAGCGATTCGCCAAGCCACTGAAGGTGCTGATCCACCACGGCCCCGAGCGCGAAAGCGGCGATCGCTTTGCACAACTCGCGATGGAAAATGACGTCGTCATCACAAGCTACGCGCTGGCCCATCGCGATCTGGAAGACCTGAAGCGGCCCACGTGGCACCGCATCGCGCTCGACGAAGCACAGAAAATCAAAAACCCGTCGGCCGCTGCGGCGGTGGCGATTCGCTCACTCGTCGCCCAACACCGCGTGGCGATGACCGGCACGCCGATCGAAAATCACTTGAGTGAACTGTGGAGCATCATGGAGATGCTCAACCCCGGCCTTCTCGGCACCGCCAGCGAGTTCCGCGAGCGGTTCGCCGTGCCGATCGAGAAGCTCGCCGACCGCGATCGCGCGATGCAGCTTCGCGAGATGATTCGCCCGTTCGTGCTGCGTCGCACCAAGACCGATCCGCAAGTCGCCGCAGATCTCCCCGAAAAGATGGAGATGAAAGTCTTCTGCAATCTCAGTGCAGAACAGGCGGCGATTTACGAGCGGATCACCTCCGACATGCTCGGCCAGATCGACAGCGCCAAGGGCATCCGCCGGCGCGGACTGATCCTGGCGGCCCTCACGCGGCTCAAACAGGTGTGCAATCACCCCGTGCTGGCGATGAAAGATCCGGACGCGCCGCGCAACGCCAAAAAGCATTCTCAGACCGTCCCCGTCGCGCAGCTTTTCGGCCGGAGCGGCAAGTGCGAGCGGTTGCTCGAAATGCTCGAGGAAGTCATCGAGGAAGGCGACGCCGCCATCATCTTCACGCAGTACCGCGAGATGGGGCATTTGCTCGAATCGATGATCACCGAACGTCTGCACCAGCCGGTACAGTTCCTGCACGGCGGTACGCCGGCGCTCGGTCGCGATGCGATGATCGAGCGGTTCCAGAAACCCGGAAGCGAAATCCGCCTGTTCCTGCTCTCTCTCCGAGCCGGCGGCCTGGGCTTGAACCTGACGGCCGCGAACCATGTGTTTCACTTCGACCGCTGGTGGAACCCGGCCGTTGAAAGCCAGGCGACCGACCGCGCCCACCGCATCGGCCAAACGCGCAAAGTGCAGGTGCACAAATTTGTCTGCGTCGGCACGCTCGAGGAGCGGATCGATCGCCTCCTGAGTGATAAACTGGCACTGGCCGACCAGATCGTCAGCAGCGGCGACGAGTGGCTGACGAATCTTTCGACCGACGAGTTGCGACGCTACCTGTCGCTGTCCCGCGAAGCGGTGGCGGAGTTTTAAACATGACTGTAATGAGCGAATCGACCGACCAAGCTCCGCCCGCCGACCTGCCGACCGACGCCAACGCGTTCTGGGGCAACGCGCCTGCGGATTTATTCGTCGCAGAGACCGATGCGAGCACGGAAATTCCAGTCATCGATCAACTCGGCGCCGCGCCGTTCAAGAAACTCGATAAAGGCGGATTCCCGTTCCTGGGATTCCTCGCGAGCGTGTACGAACACGTATCATCGACCGCCCTGGCCGAACTCAATCCGAATCCCAATCCCGCTACGGCTCCAATGAGCAACGAGCAAAGTGAGCTCGCTCCCGAGCAACCCGTTCAATCCCAAAGCTGATCCAGCGTCTTGCCGATCGCGGCCACCAGCTCGTCGATCTCCGCATGCGTAATCACCAGCGGCGGGGCGACGGCGATGAGATCGCGAATGCCGCGAACGATTACGCCGTGCTTGCGCGCCAGGTTGGCGGCCTTCACGCCCAGGATCGGCGGCGAGACCAGCTTCGCTTTGCCGCCGCGCGGAAGCAGTTCGATCGCGCCGATCAGCTCAAAGCCTCGCACCTCGCCGACTGCCGGGTGGCCTTTGAACTCTGCCAGCTTCTTCTGAAAGTACGGGCCGACGTCGTTCTTCACGCGCGGGATGAGATTTTCCTTTTCGATGATATCGAGGTTGGCGAGCCCCGCGGCGGTGGTGGCGGGGTGGCCGCTGTAGGTGAAACCGTGCGCGAGGTAGCCGCCTTCATTCAGCACGTTCGCCATCTCGCGCGTGCACATCGTCGCGCCGAGCGGCAGGTAGCCGCTGGTCAGACCCTTGGCGAGCGTCATCAGGTCCGGGTCGAGATCCCAAAGCGAGCTGGCGAACCAGTCGCCGAGTCGGCCGAAGCCGCTGATCACCTCGTCGGCGACGAACAAAATCTCGTACTTGCGGCAGAGCTCCCGAAGCTGCTTGAGATAGCCCGGCGGCGGCACGATCACACCGCCCGCGCCTTGGATCGGCTCGGCGAAAAGCGCCGCGATCGAGTGCGCTCCTTCGTGATGAATCACCCGCTCGGTTTCCGTCAGGCACCACTGCCCGTACTCCTCGGCCGATAGCGGCGAGTTCGCGCCGTAATGGTACGGGCCGGGAACGTGCACGAACCCCGGCAGCGGCAGATCGAACGGCGCGTAACAGCTCGGCAGGCCGGTCATGCTCGTCGTCGCGATCGTCACGCCGTGATAGCTGAACGTGCGGCTGAGGATCTTGTGCCGCGATTGGCCCTTAATCTTCCAATAACCGCGAATCAGCTTGAGGGCCGACTCGTTCGCCTCCGAGCCGCTGTTAGAGAAAATCGTGTGATCGAGCCGCCCCGGCGCGAGCGCGGCCAACTTATCGGCAAGCTTGATCGCCGGCTCGGTCGTGCTGTTAAAAAACGAGCAGTAGTACGGCAGCTTCTTCATCTGCTCGTAGACCGCCGTCGCGATCTCGTCGCGCCCGTAACCGACATTCACGCACCACAGCCCCGCGAGCCCGTCGAGCAGTTGTCGGCCGTTCTCGTCGGTGATGTAGCATCCCTTGCCGCCGGTGATCACGTGCGTGCCCGACTTGTGCATGTCGGTGTGGTTGGTGAACGGATGAAGGTGGTGCTCCCGGTCACTCTGTTGGAGTTGCTCGAGCGTGTTGTTTTCCATGCTGATAGTTTATCCGTTACAGCTCCCCGAGAGTAAAAATGTCGGCTGGAGACAGCCAGACGCATGGATTTCTGCCGATTTCTGATTGGATTTTGCGCGCAGGTGCGATATACGTCATCGGGCAGCGCACGCCAACGGGCAATCACTCAGGGGGCAATTCCGTGTTCAAACGTCATCGGTCTGGCAGCGGGTTTACGCTCGTCGAACTTCTCGTCGTGATTGGCATTATCGCGGTACTGGTCGCGATTCTTCTTCCGTCACTGAACAAGGCGCGGCACACCGCCAATACCGTGAAGGGCTTGGCCAACCTGCAGCAGATCGGGATCGGCCTGCGACTTTACGCGGGGATGAACAAAGACAGCCTGCCGCCCGGCGGGGTGAAGTACGCCAACAACGACGTTGCGTATTGGTACCATTCTGTAAACGCCGCCATGGGCGCCCCGGGCGATTCCACTGCCTCCACGCCGCCCGACACGCTCAGCAAAGTCTTTGTCGACCCGAACGGCATCGGCGGCAACCACGTGTACTACTCCTGTCACCCGGTCGCGATGCCTGATTACACGCAATTCTCGTATCCGCTTGGCGCTCCGAATCCATCGGCCTATCCCAAACCCTATCAACTGGCGAAGATTACCAGCGAGCAGCCGATTATTTTTGACGCGGCTCAACTGCCCGATTTAGGGTTCGAGGTGTACCCAGTGACGTTGAACCTCGACGACACGCAGTTCTATCCCGGCTACTGGGATTGGACGCAGCAGGTGAACTGGTACCTCGACCCGGCCGATTCCAACCCCGCCTTGCCCAACAACGGCAAAATCGTTCCCGGCATGAACAAGGACGACAACGACTGCTACGGCATGATCCGCTGGCGGCAGATCGATTCTGAACCGCAAAGTGCGCTCGGCGGAGCCAACATGCTCTTCGGCGACGGCCACGCCGAGACGCGCCGACAGGGCGACGTCAAGCGCTACATGATCCTCATGACGAAGCGATAAGACGACTCGCGGCGGCCGCCTTATAGATGTCTAAAGAGATACTGCCCAACAAGCGCCGTCATCCCGAGCGTACCCGCGAAGCATCTGCGTCGTTCGTCGATCAAGCCAGATCCTTCGCGAGTACGCGCAGGATGACGGCGCTCGAACGACACGCGCCTTCTGACTTATCAAGACACCCGGAAAAAACGCGCCGCGGCTACGGGAAATCCCGCAGAATTGCCGACAAATTTGCACTTTTTTTCGATTCGCGCGTGATTTGTTCATTTTCTTTTTTGAATTTATTCTCCGCCGTGATATACGTCCCTCCACCGCGCTGTTTGAATGGTCGTAGCAGAACACGTTCGCAAGTTTGGTAGTCCCCGATCAGAAGCTTACGCCGCCGCAGGAGATTCCACCGAGTCGCTGCGCGCTGCTGCACGTCGGGTAGAGGCGAGCCGGGTTTTCGGGAAAAACGCCCGGCCGATTTGCGGCAGGGATGCCGCCAGGGAGTTCTCACATGGTCCGTCGTCGTCACGCCCAAGGTTTCACACTCGTGGAACTTCTGGTTGTTATTGGGATCATTGCAGTGTTGATCGGCATCCTGCTGCCCAGCCTGTCCAAGGCCAGGCACCAGGCAAACACCGTCAAAGGGCTCGCCAATCTGCAGCAGATCGGCATCGGCATCCGGCTATACGCCGGTGCCAATCACGACAGCCTCCCGCCCGGCGAAATCGACTACGCCGATGGGGATTACGCGTTTTGGTACCACTTTGTGAACGCCGAGATGACCAACAACGCCGGTCCCACCGCGGGAACGACGCCGCCGGAAGCGCTCAACAAGGTTTTTATCGATCCCAACGGCATCAGCGGCCGACGCCAGTATTACAGTTGCCATGGCGTGGCGATGCCCGACTACAGCTCGTTCGTCTATCCCATTGGCGGACCGGGGAATCCGCCGGCGTACCCCAAGCCCTACCAGCTTTCGAAGATTACCAGCCAGAATCCGCTGATTTTTGACGGCGTGCAGTACCCGTTCGCCAACTTTGCCGTGTACCCGATCCTCATGAACCCGGACGGCGGCTACATCTACCCTGGCTACGAAGATCCCTACTACCAGATCCAGTGGTACCTCGATCCGACCGATCCGTACGCCTCGCAGGGTTACCCCAATGCCGGCGCGATCGAGCCCGGCCTGAACGAAGATTCCGACGACGCCTTTGCCGACATCCGCTGGCGGCAGAAAGACAGTGACCCGCACAGCAAGCTCGGCGCGTGCAACATCCTGTTCGGCGACGGCCATGCGGAAACGGTTCCGCAAGGCGATATGAAACGGTTCATGATCCTTCTCAATCCGCGCTAACCCGATGACTCCAGGTGATTCCATGAAACATGTCCGCACGTATTCGTTTTGCCTGATCGCCTGTGTTGCCGCGGCCGCGCTGGCCGACGGCGCGAAGGCGCCATTGACGACCGAGCCCGCCACGCTCGTTCGCTCCGCCGCTGATGGGGCCACCATTACCGGCACGATCAAGTTCAAGGACGGCACGATCGCCAAGGGGATTCCCGTGCAGATCATCGATCCGATCCTCGCGCGGAAGAAACCCGAGAAGGGCGACAAGCAGAAACGCGGCGATGATAACGGCGTCGTCTCCAAGGGGAGCACCGACGCCAACGGGCTGTACACCTGTCCCAACGTCCCGATCGGCAACTACCGCGTGGTGGCCGGCTCACCGATGACGGGAACCGCGTTTAGTACGGTGCGCGTGGACAATCCCGGGAGTTTCACGGTGGATTTCACGCTCCGTCCGCCGCGGATTCCGGATTCGCTTGCGATGAATCCATAGGCGCGAGGGCTTTGCTTGAAAACCCCCGCGAAGGCGCAAGCGACAGGCCGGGCAATGTCGCGCCGCCTGCCCGCTTGCGCCTTCGCGGCGCTGACAAAAACTCCGCCCTTTGACAACAGGTGGACGCAAGTCGCCGGCCCAACTCCCGGCCCGGCCATGAATTAGAACAATCTCACAAATCGGCCGAAAAACAGCGGTTTTTGGCCGACTGTCTCCATCGACCGACGTATAAATATTCGGTCGCTCTTGCGGAAGCAGGAGCGATGTTTTGGTTCGCCAACGCCTCAGCGGCGTGCCCAGCTTGACTGGGCACGGCTGGCGAATCATCACGCTCTTTGACAAGTGAATAGTTCGCTAAAAGGGGATCGCTCCGAACGATGCAAGGAGCACCCGTCCCTTGAGTGTCGGTAACGTGTCACCTTTTGGTACCTAAACGTACCTAAACGTACCTAAACGAACCTGCGCTTTTTCGGCCAACTCCCGGCCCGGCCAACGGTTGAGTGCAGGGCGTCTGCTCGGCGGTGATATTTATCGGAATGACGTCGCGTGACGGGTCGCGCGACGGTGCGGCGACCTTAAGGAAAACGCCTTACCGTTTTTCCGTAGCTTGCCACGGACAATGTTGGGATAATCCGCACCATGATCATCGGATGCCCAAAAGAAATTAAAGAGCAGGAAAACCGAGTCGCCCTTTTGCCGTCGGCGGCTTATCAACTCATTAAGCGCGGGCACAAGGTGCTCGTGGAAAAGAACGGCGGGGCGGGGGCGGGTTTTCCCGACGAAGAATACATCACCGCCGGCGCGACGGTGCTGGATGATCACGCAAAGATCTTCGAACAGGCCGACATCATCGTAAAGGTGAAAGAGCCGCTGCCGAGCGAGTACCCGCTGCTTCGCCAAGGGCAGATTTTGTTCACCTACCTGCACTTGGCCGCGGGCAAGTCGTTGACCGAGGCACTGCTCAAGAGCGGCGTGACGGGCATCGCTTACGAAACGGTACAGGTCGGCCGACGCCTGCCGTTGCTCGAGCCGATGAGCGAAATCGCCGGCCGCATGAGCGTGATCGTTGGCGGGTACTTCCTCGCCAAACACGCCGGCGGGAAGGGCGTTTTGCTCGGCGGCGTGCCGGGCGTGCTGCCGGGACGGGTCGTCGTCATTGGCGGCGGCAGCAGCGGCGTGAACGCCGCCCGCATGGCGACGGGACTCGGGGCTGACGTGACCATCCTTGAAGTCGACCTCGAACGCATGCGCTTCCTCGACATCACCATGCAAACCGCCCACACGCTCTACAGCAGCGAGGCGAGCTTGACCGATCTGCTGCCGACGGTTGATCTGCTTATCGGAGCCGTGCTGGTGCCGGGGGCAAAAGCTCCCAAGCTCATCAGCCGACAAATGCTTCGCGCCATGAAGCCCGGCAGCGTGCTGGTGGATATCGCCATCGACCAGGGCGGCTGCGCCGAAACCAGCCGCGCCACCACGCATCACGACCCGATCTATTTTGAAGAAGGCATCATGCACTACTGCGTCGCCAACATGCCCGGCGCCTACGCCCGCACGGCGACGCAGGCGCTGACCAACGTGACCTTCCCGTTCCTTGAACTGCTCGCCGACCAGGGCCTGTCCGGCGCGTGCAAGAAACAGCCGTCGCTCATCGGCGGCATTAACGTGCAGAACGGAAAGTTGACGAGTAAACCCGTCGCGGACGCACACGGCATGCCGTACTCGGATCCCGACGTGAACGCGTAACGGCCGAGTAGGGGGAATCCGTGAGCCAACAACCCGGCCAGTCCGTGGATGCAAGCACGCCGGAATCCGATCTCCCGCACGAAGGCGCCCGGCAAGTGGGCGCACGGGCGCATCGATTTTTCATGGTCTCTCACCGACGTTTCGCACCTGCGCGATCGAATGCAGTCCGCCGCTAACACGCTGTTCTTTCTCATCAAAGCGAGAATGACTGAACGACGCCTTTTCAAAAAGCTATTCTGGATTCAGTACACCGAGGCGTTGTTGAATGGGAAAGTTTATACGCCGGACCCAACGCCTGAAGATCCGAATCCGTGGCCGTGGATCGGAATCGATCGATACCCGAACACCACGGGTCGCAAAGATGACCTCCCCTACACCAACACACCGGAGGAACAGGAACGAGTTAACTACGGTTTCGCGTATGAAGGCAGGATCAGAGATCTCTACAAGCCTGACGCAGATTCGATCGATGTGGATTGGGCGAGTTCAGACCTGCCGGGTTGGAGCCACTATTCAGTCATCACCCTCATCGGCCGAGGGTACACCGGTAAGGAGTGGGCACTGGGAAGTTTGATGTGGAAATGGTCAATCGATTCCGACGGTAACCTTGGCCCCTTTGGCGGCGCGCCTGCGTCGACTGTTGATATCGCGAAATGGACCGCCGCGATGACGGCCGGAAACCCTGCCTACATGAACGACGTGTTCGACGGCGACTGGCAACCCTAACATTCGTGAGGGTCTCAGTCGTATTGCTGCTATAATTCACACTATGTCGATCGCCTTGCTCCCCGACGACTTGGCTCCTGGCGATGCACGCTCTCGCGAGTTTGATTTTGCCGACTTCACGATCGACCGAATTCGTTCGACCACCGACCCGCTGTTTCACGTCGCTTACGAGCGTCTGGTCGAGGAATTCGGCGCTAAGCACGAAATTGAAACGCAAGCCGTTTTAACTCGTCGCTTCGCACTCGACCCGGCCAAGGCTATTGATGACGTGGCCTTCCTCTACGAAATGCTGCTCGTTCAGAAAGATGAGGACTTCGCCGCGGCACGCGATCAAACCGCCATCGTCTCACGATCCAGCGCCGGCAAAACCAACGTCGTCGTCCATCTCTCACATTTGTTAATCGACAAATCCTTCCGCAAGACCGGGCTGGCCGGATGGATGCGCGCGTTCCCCATCCAAACGGCGCGGCGGGCCGTGGAACTGGCCGGGATGAAAGAACCTGCCTCAATTACGCTCGTGGGTGAAATGGACCTTCCGCACGTCGCCCATCCCGATCGGATGGTCCGCCTGCGCGCTTACGAGAAGGCCGGCTTCCTCAAAATCGATCCGCACGCGGTCCCGTTCCTGCAGCCCGATTTTCGCGACCCGGTAACGATCGATCTAACCGGCGGGCCGCAGCCGCTTTCGATGTCGCTCATCATCCGCCGCGTGGGTCGCGAGAGTGAAACGCAAATCTCTCGCCGCGAAGTCCGTCGAATCGTGCGATCGCTTTATCAGATGTACAGCCAGGGTTTTCGCGCCGCGGATATGAAGGCGTGCTTCGCACTGCTCGACGCAATGCCTGATACAGCCGAAACGGTCGCACTTTTGCCGCCGACGTATGGGGGCACCTGATGCTGACCACATTCTATCATCCCGGCTACGCAGCACCGATCGGCGATCACATCATGCCGATCCGCAAGTTCGGGCTGGTGGCCAAGGAAGTGGGTGAGCTTCCGTTCGTGAAACTTGCAGAACCAACCCCCGTAACTGAGGCCGACTTATTGCGCGTTCACACGCCCGAGTACATCAACGCCATCCGCACCGGCGAACCTCGCGACCTGGCTGAGAGCCAAAAGTTCCCATGGTCGCCGCAGCTTTACCCCTCGGTCCTGCTCACCAACGGCGGCTGCCGCGCCGCGGCCGAGCATGCGATCAGCCACGGCTCCTCCGCCGCTTTGGTCAGCGGTTTCCATCACGCGTCGGCCGACCATGGCGAAGGATTCTGCACGTTCAACGGACTTATCGTGGCGATCGAGGCCCTGCGTGCGTCGTCTCACATTCAGACCTGCGCAATACTCGATTGCGACTTGCACTACGGCAACGGTACTGCAGCACTGGCCGCATCCAGACCGTACATCCAGGCCGTGAGCGTGTATGGCAACGATTATAATAACAATGAAGCCTTCCGCGACGTTCAGACGCTGCATCATGAGGACGGCGTAAATCACCGCTCCATCCCCCTGCGTAGCCGCGCGACGCTGGAAGACCTTCTGCCCGCGCTCGAGCAGGCCTTCGCGATGATTTTGGAACGAGGCCGCCCCGACCTACTTCTTTACCAGGCAGGCGCCGACCCGTTCCATCTCGACCCGTACTCGCCGCTCGAGCTAGACCACGACGACCTGCTCCGAAGAGACGAGGAAGTCTTCGCCTTCGCCCACGGCCAATCCATCCCCATCGCCTGGGTCTTAGCGGGCGGCTACACCCCCGACGTACGGCAGGTGGTGAAAGTCCACGTCAATACTTTCGAAGCCTGGCGGCGGGTATTCGGTTAGAGATCCGCTTTCGGCTTGTCCCCCACCCCGCCTTGCCGTTAAACTCCAATCGCACGCGGGCGTAGCTCAATGGCAGAGCGCTAGCCTTCCAAGCTAGCTGTTGTGGGTTCGACTCCCATCGCCCGCTTTGATTGCTAATCTTGTCGAACGCACGGTTTAGCCTACTTTTTCGCGTGGAAAAGAGCGGCTCATAAGGGCTTGAACGAACGGAATATTCGTTTTCTAGCTGAGGAGTTCGCCATGTCCCGTGTCGACATCGATCAACTTCTGTCGAGCCTGGCAGTCCTGGGAGAACGACAACGAAAGCGCTTGGAACTACTCGGACAGGAGATGGTATGACCGGTCAGGCGAAGGTCATACTACGATGTTCTCCCGTTGAAAGACCCAGTTGCAAGTACCGCCGTCTTCGGCCGGCAAATGAGCGGCATCTGAAGCGATCCTTAAGGAATTGGTGAACCCGCGAGCGGGTAGAACTCCGGTGCCGGCGTGGGCCAGCTCACGTCAGCCCATAGCTTGATGGGCTCCCACTCGGCATGGCCGC
>Ga0268266_10005294_pt1 | contig 12104 bp, 7 predicted proteins | sample KBSS13metaG_FD_190356 | JGI IMG/M metagenome (GOLD analysis project Ga0268266, IMG submission 190356) | Switchgrass rhizosphere microbial communities from Kellogg Biological Station, Michigan, USA - KBS S1-3 metaG (SPAdes) (version 2) | ecosystem: Host-associated > Plants > Roots > Rhizosphere >... | reverse complement strand
ACCACTTGCGGTGTGCGGCCATTGCAGCGGCCGAATCAACGCGCCTCTCCTTGTCGAGCAGCGCAAAGAGTTGGGCCCTCCACGCCTCACGCGACACCGTATCGGTGGTGGTCAGAGCGGTCAGGTCGAGTCGGAGGTCACGCGCCGGCGCGGCGGACTGTAAAACCCGGTCGCCCGCACTGACGAGGCCGCTGCCGTTCAGCGCGGCACCGAACGCCCGGTGCAGCAAGGGGTCGGGGTATTTGGCGGACACAGACTCGAGATGCTGCTGCTTCAGAACGGTGGGGAAGAGACTGGTGTCGTTGAAATGCATCCAGGACACCTGGGCAGCGTCGGCCGCAAAGACGGTGTCCGCGCCAAAACTGAGCGGGATGGCATGTTTGCCCAGACCGAACAACCCACCCTTCTCCGGCGAGACCTCGTCATACGGATGCGACTGGCCGCGCCATATCTCCACGCTCGCACGCAGCGTAGCGGGTTCATCGAGGTGTGCTTTCACGTGCAGGACCGGATGATTGGCGTCGGCCCAGACCTGGAGGATGTTTGCGCCGGAGCGGATCTCGATTGAGGCGTCATCGAGATGGAGCGTCTGCGTAAAGTGAGCGTCAACGAAGGGATTGGGTGACAGATGGAGCCGGATGCGTCCGAGCTTCACCAGCTTGTTGAGCTCGGACCAGGCATCCGACTTGGAGACCAGGAGAAGCAGGTCGCCCGACTGCTCCGTCCAGACATTGGCGGCCAGGTCGCCATTGCCGATCGGCATGGAGTCATTCTCGTCGTGTCCGAGAGACGTCCAGGTCACATCACTTGGATGGGCCTGCGCGGTGACGGCGAACATCACCAGCGCGGGCCAAAACAGCTTCATGACTTCTGCTTTTGGATGAAGGCGTCGATGTTACGCGCGAGGACGACCATGGGCACGTCGCCGCCTTTCACGAGAGCGTCATCAAACAGGCGCAGGTCGAATTGGCTGCCCAACTCGGTGCGGGCCTTGGTGCGCAGGCGGTTGATCTCGCTGTGCCCGACTTTGTAACCGCACGCCTGGCCCGGCCACGCGCAGTAGCGGTCGACCTCGCTGGTCACCTCTTCCAGTCCCGATCCGTTCGTGGTCGCGAACCACTCGATCGCCTTCTGGCGCGTCCAGCGCTTCGAATGCAGGCCGGTGTCTACAACGAGGCGGCACGCACGAAATGCAATCGACTGCAGATACCCCAGACGACCCACCGGATCGTCCTTGTAGACACCCAACTCGTCAGCGAGTTGCTCCGCATAGAGCGCCCACCCCTCAGTGTAGGCATTGAACGCGAGCAACGAGCGAGCCAATGGAAGTTTGAACGTGTACTCACCCTGCCAGACGTGGCCGGGAATGGATTCGTGATAGGCGAGTGTCGGCAAGCTGAAGCGGTTGTGCCGACTCGTCGTGTGCAGGTTGATCCAGAACCGCCCCGGCACCTTGCCATCAATAGTGCCGGGACCTCCGTACGCACCGGGCGCACCGGGCTCGACCTCAGGTGGCAAGCGCTTGATTTCCAACTTACCGGACACGAGCGTCGCGAACGCACGCGGCAACCGCGTTCGCATATCAGCAATCCGGCCTTCGAGATAGGCCAGAATCTGCGCACGGCCCTCATCACCTTCGGGGAACTGATAGCGCTTGTCTTTGGCCAGCGCCGACATCCGCTCGCCGACGGTTCCGGCTGTCAGATTGAGGCTGCGCAGGATGCCGTCCATCTCGCCCTGCAACTCTTTCAACTGGTCCTGACCCATCCGATGGATCTCATCGGGAGTCAGGTGTGTGGTGGTACCGGCGCTCAGCGCCCAGGCGTAGTACGCATCGCCATCCGGCAGCTTCCAGACGCCCGCATCGCCCGTTGCGCGCTTGCGGTGTGCGGTCAGCTCATCAAACTGCCTGTTGAGTGCGGGCCGGACTTTATCGGCGGCAATCTTCTCGGCCTGCTTCGCGAAATCGCCCGGCATGTTCCGGGTGCGCTTGGCGAGCGATCTCACCAGCAGCCAGTCGGCAATCGCGCCGCTGCGTGCCATGTCCATCTGCTTCAGGGCCTGATCGAGAAGAAAATCCGGCGCAATCACATTGCGCGCGGCCGCGGCCTGCAGCCTGCCGGTCTCGCCATCCAACTGCCCGGCATAGGCTTCCATCCGCGCCAGGTAGGCCTGGGCGTCCGCTGGTGATTCCACTGTGTGCCGGTCGTCCAGCATGTTGGGAATCTCCAGGAACGCCCCGGTGTTCTGTGAGACAACGTACGGCGCATTGCGGTAAGCCCACGACTGGTTGAGGGTCGTGACGTCACCAAAGGGAAAGGCAAAGCCGCCGAGCGCAAATTCATGGGCCGTACGCATGACATCGACATTGATGCGCGTCGCTTCGCTGAGCTTGGCGAGATCGATGCCTTGCAGGCGTTTGAGGCGCGCCCGGGTACGTTGAGCGATGGCGTGCTGACCTTGCGCCGAGCGGTCAGTGAGCTTGGACTTCAGGCTCGCGCGCTCGCCGCGGTCGATACCGAGGCCGGTCGCGTTCTCCGGGTATTCGCCCAACAGCTCCTCCGCCATCCCGGCGAGGAGCGTCTCAGTGTCCGCATCCGCTGCCAGCACATCCGTGAGCGCAAAGGCCATACCGGTTCCTACTAGAAAGTCGCGTCGGTTGATCATTCCGGTAATATATCCGAACGCATGCGACGGGTAACGACAGCGGTGGCTTTGGGTCTACTGAGCACAGGCTCCGGCCTCGCGCAGCAGATCCAACATTGGGATCAGCCCGCGGTTTCGAGCCCGGACTGGGAGTCGCACCCGGCCTTTGATCCTCGCACCGGGGACCTCTGGTTCGTCCGCAGCGACCCTAAATTCTCCGGCTGGCACCTGCTTCTGGCGCACTGCGAACGCGGATCGTGGCAGCCACCTGTTCCCGCACCGATTGCGAAACCCGGTTTGGAGGCCGACCCCTGGTTTTCCCGTGATGGCAAGACCCTGTGGTTTATCTCGACGCGCCGGACCGGCTCATCGAAGAGTGCCGACCTGGATATCTACCGGGTGAAACGAGCCGCGAACGGCCAATGGGAGGAGCCCGAGCGTCTTCCGGAACCGGTGAACTCGGACGCAGCGGAGTGGTTTCCCCGACCGGCAGTCGATGGATGGCTCTACTTCGGATCGCGCCGTACCGGCGGCCATGGCAAGGACGACATCTGGCGCGCTCGCGAGCGCGACGGACACTGGGTTATCGAAAATCTCGGACCCACAATCAACACGTCCGCAAACGAATCCGAATTTCAACCCGCGCCGGATGGGCGGTGGGGAATCATTTCAACGGACGATGGGCTGGTCCGCGCCGTTGCCACTGCCCACGGCTGGCGCCGCGACCGGCTGTACCCCGATCAGACCGGCACCGAGATCGGTCCCTTGATTGCACCCGACAACAGCAGCTTCATGTTCTCACGTGACGCAGGCGCCGGCGCCTCCGGCGAATTGTTCATCGCCAGAGCCGCATCCGGTGTTGGTTGGATGCCAAAGTGCCCTCCTGCCCCGTCCGGGCGTTGACTAACACGTCGCTCGTGTTGTACTCCTGTCAGCTCACAGCATCGATGAGCTCCTCGAGACATGAGCACTGCACAGACCAACACCAACAGCGACAGCATCGCGCCGACCCCGCCGACCGGGCGCGTGTTCAGCACGTTGTCCTACATCCTCATGTGGTGGTCCGCGCTCACCGTCATACAGATCTTCGCGCTCGGCCAGGGACTGCTGCCGCCCATCGGGCACCTGAACATCACACAGGCCTTCATGGTCATGGTGGTCGCCGGGCTCGTGTTCGTCGTCATGCTGTCCCTGAACGGCCGTGCCGGCCTCGACTACGGCATACCGTTCTCCATACAGACGCGCACACCGTTTGGAGTGCGGGGCTCGGCGATCGTGGAGTTCCTGCGAGCGCTGCCGGCCATCATCTGGTACGGCATCGGAAGTTGGATTGCCGCGCTCGCCATTGATGGCATCCTGAAGACCGCCACCGGCTTCAGTCCACCGGGCTCGCGGTACGCCTGGTTCCTGGCCCTGCAGGTCGTCCAGACCTGGCTGGCTCACCGCGGAATCAAGACGGTGAAGGCCTTCAGCGTCGTGGGCTCTGTCATCATCATCTTCGTCAAGATTTACCTGCTGGTCCACGTGCTCGCCACATATGGTTTTCACGTGAAAGAAACGTGGACGTCCAGCGGTACCTGGGGCACGCCCTTCTGGGAAGGATTGACGTCCTGTATCGGCGTGCTGGCCGCGGTGGCACTCAACATCAGCGACATCACCCGACACCTGGAGCCCTCGCCGCGGGCACTCTGGCTGGGTCATCTCGCGGGCGTACTGCCGCCCTGGTTCTTCATGTTGTTCCTGGGAATGGCCGCCAGCCTCGCGCTGGGAATCTGGGACCCCGTCGAAGCCTTCATGCAACTGAGCCCGAACCGGTTCGTGCTCTTCGTGTTGCTGATATTGATTCTCGTGGCACAGATGACCACCAACCTGACCATCAACATACTGCCGCCCGCGCTCGTGTTCGTGAGCACGTTGCGCGTGTCCTGGGGCCGTGGAGTGATCCTGACGAGCGTCCTGGCCACCCTCTCGTTCCCCTGGCTGCTGATCGCCAACTCCAAGGCGTTCTTCGGCTTCATTCTGTATTACTCGGCGTTCTTCGGCCCCATTCTGGGCGTCATGCTGGCCGACTACTACATCGTGCGCCGTGGACAACTCGACGTGGCGAGTCTCTATCGCACCGGATCTGACAGCCCCTATTGGTATCACGGCGGATTCAATATCGCAGGGCTGCTCGCCACGTTCATCCCCGGTGTGATCACCATGATCTGGTGCCTGTCGATATCCTGGCTGGTCGGCGTCCCTGCCGGGTTTGTGCTGTATCTGCTGCTGCGGCGATTGCCTATTTCGCGGCCTGTCGCTGCCGCTGCGTAGCTTCGAGATTCACGCGGCCCTGTTCGATGACCACGCCGAAGAGCGCTCCGGCCTCCTCAATCGTGAGATAGCCATCCAGAACATCTGCAAGCACAGCATCCTCAGGACGTTCCATAGGGTCGCCGTACCCACCGCCGATGCCGCCCACAGCACGAACGCGATTGCCGCGGCTCACTGACATTGTGGGGAGCATCGAAGGCAGTGACTTCGTGGAGCCATCCTGTGTCATCAGATCCAGACGGGACGGGTGACCGGGCGAGCCGCCGGCAAATCCCCACGGCGCGTTGGCATGTCCATCGCCCTCCACGCTGAGTGAGCCGTCCGTCAGAAACTCCACCTCCTTGACCGAATTCCAACCGCCGCGCCAACGGCCCGCGCCGCAGGCATCTTCACGGAATTCGTAACGTGTCACTCGCAGCGGGACGTGACTCTCAATGTCCTCGATAGGATTGTTCCGCGTGTTGGCGTACAGCGTGTCCACACTGTCCATTCCGTCCTTGCCCTGGCGGCCGCCATAGCTGCCCTCGAAGATCTCGATGTGCACCCACTGGTTCTCGCCTTTGAAGCCCGAGAACGTAATGGCTTTCAGGTTCGCAACGCCCGCGCATACCTTGTCCGGCACAGCGGGCGCCAGCGCTTTCATCAGTGTGTCGGCCACTATGTTGCCTGGAGCGAAACGGGCAATGGTGGGGGCCGGGAAGATGGGATTGGCGATGCAGCCGCGCGGGGCTACGATCCTGATCGGTCGGAACAGGCCATCGTTCTGGGGAATGTTGCCGGTGACTTCGCTGTCCAGCAGGATGGAGCGGACCGTCAGCCACAGGGCCACATCCACGGTTCCGAGGAACGGCATGTTGATCGCATGCCCCTCGACCTGAGGTGCCGTCCCCTCGAGGTCGATTGTCATGTCACTGCCGGCCACGGTCACCGTGACGCAGATAGGCAGATTCCGCAGGGCCGGGTCATCAGAGCCCAGAAAGCCGTCGATCCGGCCGGTGGCCCGATAGGTGCCATCCGGGATCTTCTCGATCTGCTGGCGCATGAGCCGTTCGGAGTAATCGAACAGGTCATCGACAGCGGCAGTCAGCACGGGCAGTGAATAACGGTCCGCAAGCTCGAGGAAGCGCTTCGCGCCCGTGTGGCACGCGGCAATCTGCGCCTCCATGTCGCCCAATACGAGACTCTCCACGCGGACGTTGTCCCCGATGAGGCGCCACGCAGTCTCATTGCGCTTGCCGCCTTCGATCACTTTCAACGCGCGCAGGCGAATACCTTCGGCATAGGAATCAGCACACACCACCACTCCAACACTACCTGGCTGTGATGAGCCGATATCCAGGTGATGGGCCGTCGTCACGGAGAAACCAACCAGCCGGGCGTCGTGGAAGATCGGCACGATGAAGCCGATGTCGGGGCTGTGCGAGGCGCCGTTGTAGGGATCGTTGTGAATGATCACATCGCCGGGCTGAAAGGTGTCCCCGCGCCGCGCGAATTCCTTCAGTACCCCTTTTACGTAACCCGGAATGGGACCCGACTGCAGCGGCGTGCTCATGGAGCATTCACACAACTGACGCCCCTGCGCATCGCAGATGGCGGCGCCGAAATCCTCCGACTCGCGGATGATGCTGGAATACGCCATGCGCATCAGCTTGTAGCCCATTTCAATGGCGATGTTCTCCAACGCCCCCTGGATGATGCTGGCCGTGACGGGATCGACCCGGGGAGTGACGGCCTTGCCCAGGCCGGGTGCAACAGGGCTCGCAGTGTGCTTCATAACAGGGCATCCCAAGGCTGATTGTGTGGCGAGAATACCCGCAACGCCGGTCCCGGCCAAACAGATTTTGAAAGTGACGCCACTTTCACTTATGGTAGGGACATCGCAGGGGAGGAAGCGCGTAATGCTGTTAATCGGGGTGGACGTCGGCGGCACTTTCACAGACATCGTGCTCACGGACACCAACAAAAATACGACGACGGTTCACAAGGTGGCCAGTACACCGGCAGACCCGTCCCAGGCCGTGCTGCGCGGTGTGCGGGAGATCTGCGAGCGCGCCGGCGTCGCCATGGCCGCGCTCGACCACATTTTCCACGGCACAACGGTGGCAACCAACGCCGCCCTCCAATATCGAGGCGCCACTGCCGGGATGATTACGACCCGGGGGTTCCGTGACATCGTACAAATCGGGCGCCATCAACGCCCGCAGCACTACTCCATCCAGCAGGGTATCCCCTGGCAGGATCGTCCTCTCGTGCAAAGACGCCACCGCAAAGTGGCAACAGAACGGCTGGCTCCGCCCAACGGCGCGGTCATCGAGCCGCTGAACGAGGCGGAAGTCCGTCAGGCTGCGCTGGAGTTGGCACAGGATGGCGTCGCCGCCATCGCCATCTGCTTCCTGTTCTCCTACCTGAACCCGGTTCACGAGCGGCGCGCCAAGCAGATCGTGCAGGAGACCTGTCCGCAGGTATTTGTCACCTGCTCGCACGAAGTCTCGCCCCAGTTCCGGGAGTTCGAGCGCTTTACGACGACGGCCATGAATGCATTCATCGGCCCCCTGGTCCGCGACTATGTGACACATCTCGCCGATGGCCTGCGCAGTAAAGGCTTTTCGGGCGAGGTTCACATCATGCAATCCAACGGGGGCGTGGCTCCCGCCCGCACGGTGGCCGAGCTGCCTGTGTGCACTTTGATGTCGGGTCTCGCAGCCGGCGTGTTGGGAGGAGCCTGGATCGGAGAGCTGACGGGTCGCAACAATGTCATCACACTCGACATAGGCGGCACCAGCGCCGACATCGGGGTGGTCAGTGCGGGCCGGTTTGGTGAAGCCTCGGCGCGCGATACGTACGTTGCCGGCTATCCGATCCTCGTGCCGATGATTGATCTGCATACCATCGGCGCCGGTGGCGGATCGATTGCACACGTAGACCGCGCCGGCGCGTTCAAAGTGGGTCCGCAGAGTGCCGGCGCGCAACCCGGGCCGGCTGCATACGGTCGCGGCGGTTCGGAGCCGACCGTGACCGACGCCAACATCGTGCTCGGCCGACTCGACGTTCATAACTTTCTGGGCGGCGCCATGCCGTTGGACGGTGCCGCTGCGCGGCGCGTCATCGAAGAGCTGGCGACCAAGCTCGGATTGCCCGTGCTGGAGGCCGCGGAAGGCGTCGTCGCCGTGTTGAATGCCAACATGGCGAATGCAATCCGGGCCCGAACGGTGCAGAAAGGAATCGACCCGCGCAACTACTCGCTGGTCGCCTTTGGCGGCGCCGGTCCCCTGCATGGCGTCGAGGTCGCGCGTCTGCTGGGCATCCCGGAGGTCATCATCCCGCCCTACCCCGGAATCAATTCGGCCATTGGCCTGCTCACGACGGACCTGAAGTACGACATCGTACGCACCGCGTTTCTCGTCTCCTCTGCGCTCGATCTCGGGCGCCTGAATTCGGAGCTCGAGGATATGCAGCGCAGTCTCGCCGACCAACTTCGTGCCGACGAGGTCGACTTGGCGGAGACTACGTTCGAACGCTCCGCCGACGCACGGTATGTCGGACAGGGCTATGAGCTGCGGCTGCCGCTTGCCGCCGGACCGCTGACCGCGGCCGGCGCGCAGACGATGCTTGCCCGGTTCCACGAGTTGCACAGGCAGGAGTACGGGCATCACTTTGAACAATCGCCGATCGAGTTGGTCAACCTGCGGGTTACCGCTGTTGCCAAAGTACCGCGCATCGGCGCGCCACCGCGGCCGACGGGCGGCTCGTTGAAGGACGCCACTATCCGCGTCGATGCGGCCGTGTTCCGGCTCGGCAACGAGCTGCAGACGTTTCCGGCCACCTTCTATGACCGCAATCGCCTGCCGGTGGGCCGCCCGATTGCAGGGCCAGCGATCATTCTGCAAACGGACTCCACGACCGTGGTGCCGCCTGACTGCACCGCCGTGCTCGAAGAGTCCGGTGCGATTGCAATCCGATTGAGTTTGAAATAAGCAAATAATCATTGACGGGGAGACTTTGTGAACACACGCGCACTGACAGGGCTCAACTTGCTGTTGCTGACGGCCATCGCGCCGGTCGCTGCCCAGGAGACGGATGAGCTGCAGGAGGTCACGGTCACCGCGACCCGCCGCTCCGAGAACCTGCAGAATGTCGCGAGCTCCGCTACGGTGTTCACCGGCGCGGACATGGCCAAGCTCGGTGTGTTCGAACCGCGTGACCTGGCGGAACATACACCAGGTCTGTTGACGAAGTTCGGACCCAACGGTCTAGCCACCACCGGCTTCTACATCCGCGGCGTCGGCATCAACGACTTTACCGGTACCGTCGATCCTTCCGTCGGTATCTATGTCGATGAAGTCTACGTGCCGACCCCCGACATGTTGAACTTCGCCGTCTTCGACATGCAGCGCGTCGAAGTCCTGCGCGGTCCGCAGGGTACGTTGTATGGCCGGAACAGCACTGCCGGCGCGATCAATTTCATCACCGCAAAACCCACGCACGACCTCGAGGGCTATGTGCGAGCGGGCTACGGCAGCTGGGGAACCACTACCGCCGAAGGGGCGATCAGCGGTCCGCTCACCGATCAGCTGTTGGGTCGCGTATCGATCTCGGGCCAATGGGCGCCGCGCGATCGGGGCTACTCGCTCAACGAATTCGACGGCAGCCACCAGGGGCTGAAGGAAGATATCGCCGTCCGCGGGCAACTGCAGTGGCTGCCCAGTGATGACTTCAACGTCCGGCTGGCTTATACCTACGGCGACAAGAAGGACGATCAGCCGCTGCTGCAACACATCGGCTCCCGCAATCCCAACAACCCGAGCCAGATCTGTGCCCCTGTACAGGCCGGCTACCGGGCCGAGGGACAGTGCGTCGATCTGCTCGGGTACTCATCGCCCTACAGCAATCCCTACACCGGCAACTCGGATCTCGATCCGTATCTCGAGATGCACACGAGCGATGTGGCGGTCACGGCCGAATGGAAGCTGTCGCACGCAACACTGACCTCAGTCTCGGCCTACGACAACTTTGCGAGCCGCCAGAACCAGGACATCGACGCGTCCCCGAACATCGGCGCCGACAACCGGACGCGCAATCATGTCGAGAACTACTCCGAGGAGATCAGGCTCACCTCCGATGATTCCATGCCGCTGAAATGGATCGTGGGCGGTGACTATGCACACACCCAGGTCAACTGGTTCCAGACCATCGATCTCAGCCAACTGGCCGGCATTCCCACCAGCAACGGCGCCAACCAGTCGACCCGCGCGGCCGCGGCCTTCGGCCAGCTCATCTACTCATTCAACAAACAGTGGGAAGGTACCATCGGCCTGCGCTACACCAACGAGCGCCGCGCCTGGCAGGGAGCCACGTTCGTCGGCACCTTCGGGGACCTGGGTTCCGCATTCGCCAGCGGCGCACCGGTGCTCTCGCAGATCCCGGTACCGGTGGGCAACCCGAATTACGGCACGCCGCTGGCGTATCCCGACAGCATGACCGACAGCAAGGTCGACTATCAGGCCATCCTCAAATACAAGCCGATGGACGACATGATGTTTTACGCCAGCACCGCCCGGGCCTTCCGCAGCGGCGGCTATTCTTCGGCGGTTATTTTCTCGCAGGACGCACTGGCGCCGTACGGACCGGAGACCCTGACCTCCTACGAGGTGGGCATGAAGCTGACGCTTCCCGAGGCGCACCTGCGCTTCGACACGAGCGCGTTCTACTATGACTTCAAGGACTTCCAGGCGACCTTCGTCCGTTCGACGGAAGCCAACGCGCGCTTGCAGAACGCGGGCACGGTCCACACACGCGGACTGGAAAGCTCCATTGAATGGTTCCCGATCCACCGTCTCACGGCGAACCTGGGCGTCAGCCTGCTGCACGCGGAGATTGTCAGCTCGGATGTAGTGCTCTCGCCGTTGGACGGCGGAGCGCCGGCAACGATCTCGGGGAACGAAGTACCGAACGCTCCGCACTACACCGTGAACGCGTTGGTGCGCTATGAGGCTCCACTGCCAGGCGGTTACAACCTCGGCCTGCAAACCGACGCGGTCAAAGTCGGTGCGCACTTTCTGGAACCCAACAACCGCCACGTGCTGCGCGAGAACGGCTACTACCTGCTCAATGGCCGCATCGCGCTGCACCCGGAGAATGGTCCGTGGGAAATCGCAGCCTGGGGCCGCAATCTCACCAACCAGACCTATATGTCCGCCGCACAGGATCTCATCCAGTCACTCGGGTTTGCCGAAGTGGTGCTCGGTCAGCCGCGCACCTGGGGCCTGAGCGTCGAGTATCGCTTTTAGTGGGAGTCCGTGGCAGAGTTGGAAACCAATGCCCACCCGACGTTTGAGCCGAGCGCCGACGGGAACCCGTCGCACGGCGGTCCACCCGCAAAAGTCTCTCCAGCAGCAGCGCGCTCTGAGGAGCCGCGAGCTGTTGAAGGAAGCGACGCGCGCGGCATTGAACGAACGCGGCTTTCGCAGTTTGCGCGTCCAGGATGTCACGGCCCGAGCGGGACTGGCGAGCGGCCTCTTCTACCGCTACTTCCAGGATCTCGGCGCGGCGGTAGCGGAAGTGTGCGCATCCGTTTTCGACGAGTTGCTTCAACAGACGCGTGGCCTGACCGACTACAGCGACCCGTACGCCTGGATCTACCAGAGTCACCTCGCTGTGGTCGGCGTGTTTACGCTCAATCCCGGCGTGCTCGCGTGCTTCTTCGGGTTGGCCGCCGACTATCCCGAGTTCGATGCCATCTGGAAGCGCAATGCCCACGACTGGAACCTGCAGGTGGCGGGCTTTCTGCAGGAGGCGGCCGGGTTTACACAGGCTTCGGCGGAGCGCATGGGCTTTGTGCTGGGCGCCATGACCGAAGGCGTGATCTACCAGGAGCTGATCCGGCACACCGAGGATCTGGTGCGGCTCGGACGTCGCCCGCAGGACATTGCCGAAGTGATTTCCGTCATGTGGTATCGGGCCATTTTTCTTCGCGATCCACCCATCGACCGACTCCGTGCGCCGGGGCGCAAGCTCATTGGAGTCAAAAACCCACGCTGAGCGCCGAGGAACAACGCCATGGGCAGTGACCTGACCGTCAACCGCGACCGTCTCTGGAACACGATGATGGAGATGGGACAGGTCGGAGCCCTCCCAAACGGCGGTTG
>Ga0268266_10005293_pt1 | contig 12110 bp, 5 predicted proteins | sample KBSS13metaG_FD_190356 | JGI IMG/M metagenome (GOLD analysis project Ga0268266, IMG submission 190356) | Switchgrass rhizosphere microbial communities from Kellogg Biological Station, Michigan, USA - KBS S1-3 metaG (SPAdes) (version 2) | ecosystem: Host-associated > Plants > Roots > Rhizosphere >... | reverse complement strand
CGTGCATGGGCGTGCACACCGCGCGCATCGACACCTACGCCTTCGCGCTCGGCTCCGGCATCGCCGGCCTGGCGGGTTGCGCGCTCTCGCAGATCGGCAACGTCGGCCCCGACCTGGGCCAGAACTACATCGTCGACTCGTTCATGGTGGTGGTGATGGGCGGTGTCGGCCAGCTCGCCGGCACGGTGTACGCCGCGCTGGGCCTGGGCATCCTGAACAAGTTCATCGAAGGCTGGGCCGGCGCGGTGCTCGCGAAGATCGCGGTGCTGGTGTTCCTGATCGTGTTCATCCAGAAACGACCGCAAGGGATTTTTGCGATCAAAGGTCGGAGTGCAGAGGCATGACCAAGGTAGTACTACCCACCAAGGGGCCGCTGATGAGCGGCAAGGGCTGGACCGTTTTCTTCATCGCGCTGGTCGCGGTGTGCGGCCTGGCGCCGGTGCTCAACATCGTGGTGCCGGCCGACAGCGCTTTCCATCTGAGCGACTACGGGGTGGCGCTGGTCGGCAAGATCATGTGCTTCTCGATCTGCGCACTGGCGATGGACCTGATCTGGGGCTACACCGGCATCTTGTCGCTCGGCCACGGCCTGTTCTTTGCGCTCGGCGGCTACATGATGGGCATGTACCTGATGCGCCAGATCGGCCGCGACGGCAACTACCACAGCGACCTGCCGGACTTCATGGTGTTTCTCGACTGGAAAGAGCTGCCCTGGCACTGGACGTTTTCGGGCAGCTTCATCGCCACGCTGATCCTGATCGTGGTCGTGCCCGGTCTCATCGCCTTCGTGTTCGGCTTTTTCGCCTTCCGTTCGCGCATCAAGGGCGTGTACTTTTCGATCATCACGCAGGCCATGACCTTCGCCGCGATGCTGCTGTTCTTTCGCAACGAAACGGGTTTCGGCGGCAACAACGGCTTCACCGATTTCAAGCGCATCCTGGGGATCCCGATCGCCACGCAGGAGATGCGGATGACGCTGTTTGCGCTGACCGGCATCACCTTGCTGGCGTTCTTTCTGTTCGCCAAATGGCTCATCGCCAGCAAGTTCGGCCGCGTGCTGCAGGCCATCCGCGATGCCGAAACGCGCGTGATGTTCTCGGGCTACAACCCGCTGCCCTACAAGCTCACGATCTGGGTGATCTCGGCCGTGATGTGCGGCGTGGCCGGTGCGTTGTACGTTCCGCAGGTCGGCATCATCAACCCGGGCGAGATGAGCGCAGCCAACTCGATCGAAATCGCCATCTGGGCCGCTGTCGGTGGCCGCGCCACGCTGATCGGGCCGATCATCGGCGCCTTCATCGTCAACGGCGCCAAAAGCTGGTTGACGGTGGTCGCGCCCGAGTACTGGCTGTACTTTCTGGGTGCGCTCTTCATCGGCGTCACGCTGTTCCTGCCCGACGGCATTGTCGGCCTGGTGAAGAAGCTGATGCGGCGCGACAAGGGCCCGACCGAGGGCGTGGTCGCGGCACGTCAGGCGCTGGCGCGCGAAGCCGGCGAAGAGGCGGATGCGCAGGAGACCGGCATGGGTCCGATCGTGGACCTGGGCGCGAAGGGGGCCAGAGCATGACGCCCGATCTCATGGAAGAGGGCGCCAGACGCGTCGCCCTGCACGACGGCATCGAGTACATCCCGCAAACCGAGGCCGGCGGCGGCAGCGCCGACTTCGGCCGCCACGCCATCCCCGGCGAGGTCGACATCACGCACGGCCGCATCCTCTACCTGGAAGACGTGAGCGTCAGCTTCGACGGCTTCAAGGCGATCAACAAGCTCAGCCTGGACATCGCGCCCGGCGAGCTGCGCTGCATCATCGGCCCGAACGGCGCCGGCAAGACCACGATGATGGACATCATCACCGGCAAGACGCGGCCCGACTCGGGCACCGTGTACTTCGGCAGCACCATCGACCTGCTGCGCCATCGCGAGGCCGACATCGCGCAACTGGGCATCGGCCGCAAGTTCCAGAAGCCGACCGTGTTCGAGCAGCTCACCGTGTTCGAAAACCTCGAGCTCGCGCTCAAGACGCACAAGGGCGTGAAGTCGTCGATGTTCTTCAAGCTCGATTCGAAGCAGAGCGACCGGCTGGCCGAGATCCTCGAAACGATTCATCTTTCGTCCAGCGTGTCGCGCATGGCCGGCAACCTGAGCCATGGCCAGAAGCAGTGGCTCGAGATCGGCATGCTGCTGATGCAAGACCCCAAGCTCCTGCTGCTCGACGAGCCCGTCGCCGGCATGACCGACGAAGAAACGGCGCGTACCGCCGAGCTGTTTTTGACACTCAAGGGCCATCACTCGCTGATGGTGGTGGAGCACGACATGAGCTTCATCCGCACCATCTCCGAGATCGTGACCGTGCTGTGCGACGGCTCGGTGCTGGCGCAAGGCACGCTCGACGAAGTGCAGGCCGACGAGCGCGTGATCGAGGTTTACTTAGGCCGTTGAAAAACGCGGGATCGGGAACCGGACGCAGAAGGAAAGCAGAAGCAACGCAGAAGACGCAGAAAATTTTTGGTGGAAGTCTTTTGCGGCTTCTGCGTTGCTTCTGTCTTTGTTCTGCGTCCGGTTCCCGATCCCGCTCCCGAATTTGGATCTCACATGCTCACAGTCAAGAACATTCATCAGTACTACGGCGGCTCGCACATCCTGCGGGACGTGAGCTTCCAGGCGCACCTGGGCAAGATCACCGTGCTGCTCGGGCGCAACGGCGTCGGCAAAACCACGCTGTTGAAATCGCTGATGGGCCTGGTGCCGATCAAGAGCGGCAGCATCGAGTTCGACGGCCAGGCGATCCAGAAAAAAACACCGTACGAACGCGCTCGCGCCGGCATCGGCTTCGTGCCGCAAGGCCGCGAGATCTTCGCGCGGCTCACGGTGCAAGAGAACCTGTTGATGGGCCTGGCCTACAAGAGCGGCAGCACGCCGATCCCGGCCGAGCTGTTCGAGCTGTTCCCTGTCTTGAAGCAGATGATCAACCGCCGCGGCGGCGATCTTTCAGGCGGCCAGCAGCAGCAGTTGGCCATCGCCCGCGCGCTGGCGCCCAAGCCCAAGTTGCTGATCCTCGACGAGCCCACCGAAGGCATTCAGCCCAGCATCATCAAGGACATCGGCCGCGTGATCCGCATGCTGGCCGACCGCGGCGACATGGCGATCGTGCTGTGCGAGCAGTACTACGACTTCGCCGAAGAGCTGGCCGACGAGTACATGGTGATGGAGCGCGGCGAAGTCATTGCGCAAGGCCTGGGCAAGGACATGGAAGCGCAGGGCGTGCGGCAGCTGGTCGCGATCTGAGCCTGCATCGCGGCCCTGGCCCACCGCTATCGGATCGTGCGGCCCGACGACCGCTTCGGCGCCTCGGCCAGGCGACGCCGGGAACGCCAGGCCCTCAGCCGCTGCACGCCGTCCTGCAGCAGGGTTCGACAGGGCCGGTCCCACCAGCGGTCCGCGGCCCAGCTGGCCACCAGAATCAATGCGATCAGCGGTATTCCGGCCCATGGCCATCGATTCGCAGGGATGTCGTGCCGCGCCAGCAGGCTGACGTAGCCGAACTGGAACGCGATGTGCAGCATGTACAAGGCGTAGGAAGCGATGCCCAGCTGGCGAAGCGCGGCGCCGACGATGCCAAGCTGCAGCCGAGCCTCGGCCAGAACGAAGATGAGCACCGGAAAGACCGCCAGGATGCAGGCCATCTCGAACCAGCCGCGCTTGGGCGCGGCCAGGCAGGCTACCAGCACGAGCAGGCTCAAGGCTGCCCAACCCCCGTGGAGCCTCGGCTTGTGCGCGGCCACCCGTTGGTTGTGCCACTCGTAGAGCTGCATCCCGATGAAGAACGAGAAAGCCACGCGCGCGAATCCCAGGCCCAACGTGTTCCAGACGCCGCTGTCGTCGACGCTGCCGCCCTGCATCAGCACGTGGACGTCGAGAACGACGGCGGCAACGATGATCGCCGCCCAACGGAGCCGGGCGTCGCGCAACTGCAGGCAGAACACCGCCATCACGACATTGATCAACACCTCGTAGAAGATCGACCACGAGGGGATATTGAATGGGTAGAGGAAGCTGCCCGCGCTGAGCGAAGGCGAGGGCAACATCAACAGCGCAAATGGCAGCTTGGCCAGAATGGCCGTGGGCGACCACGGAAGGTGCGGCGACAGCGCCAACAGCACCGCCAGCAGACCCAGCAGGTAGAGCGGATAGAGCCGAACCACCCGCGCTGCCAGGAATTCGCGGGTGCTGATGCGGCCGCCGGCCAGCTTGTCGCCGTAGGCGTGGGCTAGTACGAAGCCGCTCAGCGCAAAGAAGAAGTCGACGGCGAGGTAGCCACTGGCGAACAGTTGGCCGTGGATGGCCGACTGGTGATGCAGGGCGACGACCAGGGCGGCGATGCCGCGCGCGGCGTCGAGCGAATCAAAGGCCCTGCGCCCTTCGTGGGCGTCGCTCAACGGGCTGCTCATGGAAGTACCCGGGGTTGGAATCGTTCGAACATGGGGGATCGCGTCGGTTGAGGATGCGTTTGGTTACGTCTGAAGTCTAAAGTCCTGGCAGAGACGCGTCAAAAGAATGAACGCGCTGGTGCACGCCTCATACCGATCGCGCGGCCGACGCGTTCCGGCCCGTGCTAAGGTGCAAGGGTTAACCCTTTCATCGCCTCCCGTCGGCACCACTTTCCCTTGAACCCCGCTGTCTTGCCGCCGCCTTCTCCGGCCGTTCATTTCCTGCGTGCCGTGCTGGCACTGGCCGTCGGCGGCTTCGCCATCGGCACCGGCGAGTTCGTGATCATGGGCTTGCTGCCGGAAGTCGCCGCCGACATCGGCGTGAGCATCCCGCAGGCCGGCCACGTCATCAGCGCCTACGCGCTCGGCGTGGTGATCGGCGCGCCGGTGCTCGCCGTGCTGGCCGCCGGGTGGCGCCGTCGCGCCTTGCTGATCGCGCTGATGGCGGTGTTCGCGGCCGGCAACTTTGCCAGCGCGCTCGCGCCGGGCTACCTGTCCTTGAACGCGCTGCGCTTTGCGGCAGGGCTGCCGCACGGCACCTACTTCGGCGTCGCAGCGCTGGTGGCCGCATCGCTCGCGCCACCGGGCCGGCGCGCCCGCGCGGTGGGGCTGGTGATGCTGGGCCTGACCGGCGCCACGCTGGTCGGCGTACCGATTGCCGCCTGGTTGGGCCAGGTCTTTGGCTGGCGGGCTGCCTTCGTGTTCGTCGGCGCCATCGCGCTGCTGGCCATCGTGATGTTGCGCCGCGACGTGCCCGACCTGGCCCCCATCGCCGGTGCCAGTCCGTGGCGCGAACTCGATGCGCTCAAGCGCAAGCAAGTCTGGCTCACGCTCGGCATCGCGGCCATCGGCTTCGGCGGCATGTTCTCGGTGTTCAGCTACGTCAAGCCAACGCTGACCCAGGTGGCCGGCATGCCGCTCGCGGGCGTGCCGGTCGTGCTGGCGTTGTTCGGGCTGGGCATGGTGGCGGGCAACCTGGTCGGCTCACGGTTGGCCGACAAATCGGTGATGCGCACCATCGGCGGCCTGCTGGCGTATGCCGCGCTGGTGCTGTTGGCCTTCACGTTCACGGCACACCACGTGGTGCTGGCGTCGATCAACATCTTCCTGATCGGCACGACGGTGGCGATCGGCCCGGCGCTGCAGATCCGGCTGATGGACGTGGCCGGCGATGCGCAAACGCTGGCCGCCGCGCTCAACCATTCGGCCTTCAACATGGCCAATGCGCTCGGTGCCTGGCTCGGCGGTGTAGCGATCAGCGCCGGCTTGGGCTGGACGTCGACCGGCTGGGTCGGCGCGCTGCTGGCGCTGGCCGGGCTGGGCGTGTTCGCTTGGGCGCTGGCGGATGCGCGGGCGCTCCGGCGGGGCGTCGTAGCCGCCTGAACTCTTCGGGCGCGGCCGGTTGGCCATCGCCCGACGCAACCCAGGTGTGCGCGAACCGAAGGGGCAGTCGCGAGCTGTCCGAAGCGCGCAACAATGGTTAATGATGTTGTCTTGCGCAGTGATACTCGCTCGGTTCGAGTCAGGAACCCTCATGCGCCAGAGACAACGACAACCTGCGGCGCACTGTTGCCATGGGCGGGCCAGCCTAGTCACGTGCGCGGTGAGACGAGGTGAGGAGTTCGCATGAACACGTCTCACCGAACCCTTTGGAATGCAGCCTTGTCGTCTTGGGTCGCTGTACCCGAGACCGCAAGCGCGCAGGGCAATGGCCGATCGCGCACGCGCACACGCAGTATCGGCGCTGCGTTGCGCCGCACGCTTTTGGGCGCAGCGCTGGCATTGGCGTGGGCGATGCCAGCCGCGGCTGCCACGCTTTACTGGGACGTCAACAACGCACTGCCCGGCCTCGGTGGCACCGCCGTCTGGAACACCACCGCCGCCTTCTGGAACACCGACGCCACGGGCACGGGTGGCACGGCGACGTTCTGGACCAATGCACCGCTCAACGACGCGGTTTTCGACGGACCGGCCGGTGCAGCGACGGTGACGATTACCGCACCCGTCTCGGCGAGCAACCTGACTTTCGGCGCCGTGCCGACCTACACGCTGACCGGCAGCACCCTGACCCTGGGCGGTGCGGCGCCGACCATCAGCACGCTCGGTGGTACGCACACGATCAGCTCCGTTCTTGCCGGCACCGCCGGAGTGATCAAGACGGCCGCCGGCACGCTGTTGGTGACGGGCACCAACACATACACCGGCTCGACGACCGTGAGCGCGGGAACGTTTTCCGTGGGCAATGGCGGCACGGCCGGGCTGATATCGAGCGCATCGCCGATCAGCGTGTCGGCTGGCGCCACGGTGCAGTGGAACAACAGCAACACGGTGCCCGCCAGCGTGATCGCGAACACGCTCACGGGAACCGGCACGGTGCAGTTCCAGGGTCAGAACGCCACCACCGCCCTGCAAACGTCGACCTACGACAACAACGGCGACTGGTCGGGGTTCTCGGGTGACATCGTCCTGAACCGCGCCATTCTCTGGAACACCACGGCCCAATCCCAGGTCGGCACGGGAACGATTCGCGTGCAGGACCGCGGCACCATGGCCTTCAACGGCGGCACCTTCTCCAACAACCTGGTCCTGGAGACGGGGGCCGGATGGCACCACAACGTCAGCGGCAGCGATGTCGTGATCGGCGCCATCCGGCTGGAAGGCAGCAATACCCTGAGCGGCAACATCACGCTCAATGGCGCCGCCAACCCCATCACGCTGGGCGACCCTACCGGCGCCAATTCGACCATCGGCAGCTACGCCGGTGGAACGCAGACGCTCAGCGGCGTCATCAGCGGCACGGGCGGGCTGGCCATGAGCCGCTACACCGCGTGGAACGGCGGCGCACCGGTGACCACCAACATCGACTTGACCGGCACGTCGAGCAACACCTACACCGGCACCACGGTGGTCGATGGGCAGGGCGGCGTGGCCAGCCTGCGCCTCATGAAAACCGGCGGCGCGGTGGCCATTGCCGCCAACAACGTCGTTCAGTTCGGCAGCGCAACCGGCGGCCAGGCCAACCTGCGCATCGGCGAAACGACCGCGACCGGCGCCATCCGAAACCAATGGAACAACCAGTTCGGCGCCGGCGTGGCCATGAACTTCGTCAATGCCAGCGGGCAATGGGGGCGCTTCGACCTGCAGGGCACCGACCAGACATTGGCGGGCCTGAACGCCGGCGCGCTGACGGTGCAAGGCGGCGCGGTGATCCAGAACCAGAATCTGCAGAACTTCGACCCCGGCCAGAACGCGACACTGACCCTGAACGGCAGCGGCAACTATCTCTACAACGGTTTCATCCGTGACCAGGACAACAGCGGCACCACGCGCAAGCTCAATCTGGTGAAGAACGGCAGCGGCAGCCAGACCTTGGCCGGGTCAGCGCTGTTTTACACCGGCACCACCGCTGTCAATGCCGGGCGGCTGGTGCTGAGCGATGCGTCCAATTTCCGCTCGGCCACCACCGTCGACAACGGCGCCAAACTGTCCTGGTCGGGCACCGGGGCGTTCGGCGTCGCAGCCACGCACACCATTGCGCTCAACAGTGGCAGCACGCTCGAGAATCTGAATCCCGCTGCATGGACTGTATTGAGTGGTGCGATCACCAATGCAGGCACCACCACCATCAACCAGGCGAGCAACGCGACAAGCGCTGCAGTCGCGGGCTTCTATCTGGATGGTGGCCTCAAGGGCAACGGCACCGTCACCATCAACGCCGCGAACGCGGGCAGCGGTGTCAACTTCCGCAACAACAACACGACCTTTGCCGGCACCATGGTCGTCAACGGTATCGCCAGTGCGACGGCCTTCGGCGGCAGCGGCATCGGCGTCGGCGGCTGCACGATCTGCCTGGCCAACACCGACATCACGCTCAACGGCACGATCGAGTTGCTCAACCAGGGCATCGGTTGGGCCAACGCAGCTTCCGGCGCCTTCGGCATGGGCGCGCTGAGCGGCAACGGTGTGATGGTGGGCAACTTCACGGGCGGTGGCGGGGTGACCACCGTCACGCTCGGCAACACCAACAACAGTGGTACGTTCTCGGGGACGATCGCCAACGGCACCGGCAACACGGTCAACGTCGTCAAGACCGGCACCGGCACGCAGACCTTCACCGGCGCGAACACGTTCTCGGGATATGCGTTGGTGCAGGGCGGCATCTTGTCCGTGTCTGCCGTCAATCAATTGGGCACGGGCCTCGGGGCCAACGGAATCTTCGTCCGCAGCGGCGGAACTCTGCGCTACACCGGCACCGGCAGCGAATCGACCACCCTGCGCAACATCAGTTGGGACAGTGGGGCGGCCACGGTGGACGTGGCCTCGCCGACGGCCAACCTGACCTTGGCCATCGCCGGCGGGACGCGCAGTCAGGCCTTCACCAAGCAGGGGGCCGGCACCCTGACGCTGCAGAAGACGACGGCCATCAACGATTTCACCGGCGGCGCGCTGACCATCGCCGGCGGCATTCTGGAGTACGCGCAGAACAATGCCGGCGCGATCAGCCGCTTCGGTGGCGCCGTCACCGGCGCCGCCGGAACGCAGATCAAGGTGTCCGGCACCGGCTACATCGGCAACGACGCCCTGACCGCCAACTGGAGCGCCAACCTGGCCAGCCTGGACATCGGCACCGGCGCCGCGTTCGACCTGCGCGGCCAGGGCATCGTGGTCGATGCGTTGACGGGCAACGGCACCCTGGCCAACAGCTATCAGAACGGGGTCGACAATCTGGTGGTGGGCGCCAATGGCGGCTCCGGCGTTTTCGGCGGCGTCATCACGCAGGCAGCGCCCACAGGCTTCGCGACCACCGGCACGCCCGTCACCGCGCTGACCAAGACCGGCGCTGGCACCCAAACCCTCACCGGCAGCAACACCTACAGCGGCGGCACCACCGTGAGCGCCGGCACGCTGGCCGTGAACAACACCACCGGCAGCGGCACCGGCAGCGGCGCGGTCAACGTGCTGAGCGGCGCCACGCTGGGCGGCAGCGGCAGCATCGCCGGAAGCGTCAACATCGCCAACGGCGGCATCCTGGCACCGGGCAACAGCCCCGGCACGCTGACCACCGGTGCGCTCACGCTGAACGCAGGCTCGATCCTGAACTACGAGTTCGGCCAGGCCTACGTGCCCGGCGGCGCGCTCAACGACCTGACCAACGTCAATGGCGACCTCACGCTGGCCGGCACGCTCAACGTCGCGACCTCGGCCGGCGGCGCGTTCCTGCCGGGCGTCTACCGCGTCTTCAACTACTCCGGTGCGCTGACCGACAACACGTTGAACCTCGGCACGGCGCCGGTGGCCGCCTCGGGCCTGGCCGTGCAGACCTCGGTCGCCAACCAGGTCAACCTGGTCAATTCGACCGGCGTCGGTCTGCAGTACTGGGACGGCAGCGCCGCCGTCAACCACGGTCCGACGGGCATCGAAGGCAACGGCGTGGCCGAAGGCGGCGCCGGCATCTGGCAAGGCCCGCCCGGCAACAACAACTGGACGGTAGCCAGCGGCGTGGGTGACGGGCCCTGGGCCAATGGCGCGTTCGCGGTGTTCCAGGGCACCGCCGGCGCGGTGACGGTCGACAACGTCACGCACGGCCCGGTCAATTTCCAGGGCGCGCAGTTCGACGCCGATGGCTACGTGATCTCGGGCGGCGCGTTGAACGCATCGACGCCGACCACCCTGCTGCGCGTCGGCGCCGGCGGCGCGGGTGCGGGCACGACCGCGACCATCAACTCGGTGATCTCCGATGTCGGCGTCGTCGGCGGATCGCAACTCGTGAAGACCGATCCGGGCACGCTGATCCTGAACGGCGTGAACACCTATGCGGGCGGCACCGCCGTCAACGGCGGCGTGCTGCAGGTCGCCGCAGACAACAACCTGGGCGCGGCGGCCGGCGGCCTGTCGTTCGACACCGGCACGTTGCGCTATGGCGCGGCCTTCGATACCGCGCGCGCGGTGACGCTGAACGCGGGCGGCGGGAGTTTCGACACCAACGGCAACAACGTGGCGTTGACCGGCATCGTGAGCGGCGCAGGTTCGCTCACCAAGACCGGCGCCGGCACGTTGACGCTCGCCAATGCCAACGCCTATGGCGGCGGCACCGCGCTGAACGCCGGCACGCTGGTGCTGGGCACCTCGACATCCGCAGGCACTGGCGCCATCGCCATGGCCGGCGGCACCACGCTGTCTGCCGGTGCGGCGGGCCTGGTCGTCGCCAACGACATCACGACGGCAGCGGCCGCGCAGATCAACGGCGGCGCTGGCGCCTTCACGCTCGGCGGCACGATCGGTGGCGCGGGTTCGATCACGTCGACCGGCACCGGCGTCACGACCTTCACCGGCGACAACGCCTACACCGGCGGCACGACCATCACGGCCGGCACGCTGCAACTGGGCAACGGCGGCACCACCGGCAGCATCGTCGGCGACGTCACGAACAACGCCACGCTGGTGGTCAACCGCTCGAACGACTCGACGCTCGCGGGCAACATCGGCGGCACGGGCAATCTTCAGAAGCTGGGCGCCGGCACGCTGACGCTCAGCGGCATCAACAGCTATGGCGGCGGTACTGCGTTGCTCAAGGGGCGCATCGACGTCGGCAGCAACAGCGCTCTGGGCACCGGCGCGCTGGCGATGAGCGACGCCACCACGCTGGGCTTCACCGTCGACAACCTGAACATCGCCAACCCCGTGTCGTTGACCGGCACCTTCGATCCGATCGTCGACACCGGCGCCTTCACCGAAACGCTGTCGGGCGCCATCACCGGCGGCGGCATCCTGACCAAGAACGGCAGCGGCACGCTGATCGTCTCGGGCACCAACAACTACACGGGTGCCACCAACGTGGCGCAAGGCACCTTGCGCGGTGGCGCGGCCAACACCTTCAGCGCCGCTTCGTCGCACGTCGTTTCGGCCGGTGCCACGCTGGACACCGGCGGCTTCAACCAGCGCGTGGCATCGCTGTCGAACAGCGGCACGGTGTCTTTGCTGAGTACGGCGCCGGGTTCGACGCTCACGGTCAACGGCGCGTACGTGGGCAATGGCGGCCTGCTCAGACTCGGCACCGCGCTGGGCGACAGCAGCAGCGCGAGCGACCGCCTGGTGCTCGACGGCGCTAGCGCCAGCGCTACCGGCAACACCACGGTGCAAGTCACCAATCTCGGCGGCCTGGGCGCGCTCACGACGGGCAACGGCATCAACCTGATCAGCGCTTTGAACGGCGCCACGACGACGGCGCAGACGACGAAGAGCGCGTTCGCGCTGGCGGGGTCGCATGTCGACGCTGGTGCCTTCGAGTACCGGCTGTTCGCGGGCGATGCCACGGGCGCGGGCGAGAACTGGTATCTGCGTTCGACGACCACCGTACCTGTCGTTCCCACCACGCCGACCACGCCGACGACACCCGCGACGCCGGGCACGCCCACCGTTCCGACGGTGACGCTGCCCACGTACCGCGCCGAAGTGCCGATGTACGCCGCGCTGCCCGAGGTGCTGCGGCAGAGCGATCTGGCGATGCTGTCGAACCTGCATCGGCGCGTGGGCGACGAGGGCCGGCCGATCGATGCCGCTGCCGGATGGGGCGGCGCCCATCGCCGCGTGTGGGCGCGCGCCCTCGGCGGCACGACGACCGTC
>Ga0268266_10005291_pt1 | contig 12113 bp, 6 predicted proteins | sample KBSS13metaG_FD_190356 | JGI IMG/M metagenome (GOLD analysis project Ga0268266, IMG submission 190356) | Switchgrass rhizosphere microbial communities from Kellogg Biological Station, Michigan, USA - KBS S1-3 metaG (SPAdes) (version 2) | ecosystem: Host-associated > Plants > Roots > Rhizosphere >... | reverse complement strand
GGCAGTCCGAATAGCGTCGGAATTTCGCTCCTGTTCCTCGCCAAACTGTCTCAGCTTCGCCGCGAGCCCGAGCCCGCCACGATGCGCGCCGAAGAGGGTCTGGCAGTGGCTGCTGAGCATGGCCTTCCGGCACTGGAACTGTGGTGTCTTTTGCCGAGGGGATGGGCCAGGGCTCATCGAGGCGATGTCCATGCGGGAATCGCTGATATCCGTGAGTCAATGGAGCGCCGAAGCTCGATAGGCATGGGAGCGGTGTGGCCTTGGTACTTCGCGGTGCTGGCAGAAGTACAAGGCTTGGCGGGGCAGGTCGAGGACGGGATGTCGTCGCTGGAAGAGGCGCTTGGTTGGGTGGAGCGGAACGACGAGCGTCTCTACGAGGCTGAGGTGCATCGGATTCGGGGCGAACTGCTACTTGCGCAGCACATCCCGGACCCGCAACGGGCGGAGAGCTGTTTTCAACAGGCACTGACGGTCGCGCGCGGCCAGCAAGGCAAGTCGTGGGAGCTGCGCGCGGCGATGAGTATGGCCCGAATGTGGCTGCAGCAGAAGCGCAGCGACGAGGCCCGGCAGCTGCTAGCACCTGTCTACGACTGGTTCACCGAAGGCTTCGACACCGCCGATCTGATCGAGGCCAAGGCACTGCTCGACGCGCTCTAGCTCGCTGGCGGCGTCGGCCGTTGGCGAATCCCACGATGCGAACGGCCGTTGTGACGCACCATTGACCTGGCGCCTTTGCGGGGGCAGCGCGTCAGGGGGCAGGTCGTGGACTTCTATGCGGTATTCGACCAGATGGTCGAGCTTCTGCGCGACCGCGGGCGGGTGTCCTATCGCGCCCTCAAGGAACAGTTCGACTTGGACGACGAACGCTTGGACGCGCTGCGGGCCGAGTTGATGTTTGCGCACCCCGACGCCGTGCGTGAGGAGCGCGACGGGCTGGTCTGGACGGCGGGACACCACGGCGAGCGGCGACAACTGACCATCTTCTTCTGCGACCTCGTCGACTCGACGTCACTTGCAAGTCGATTCGACCCCGAAGAGTGGCGCGAGATCATGGGGGCCTACTACGAGGCATGCGCGAAAGTCATCGCCCGCTTCGACGGTCACATCGCGCAGTACCTCGGCGACGGACTGTTGGTGTATTTCGGTTATCCCCACGCGCACGAGGATGACGCGCAGCGCGCTGTCCGGGCCGGCCTCGGGATCATCGAGGCCGTCGGGCAACTCAACCCGGCCTTGTCTGACAGACACGGAATTTCGCTGGCCGTCCGGCTGGGGTGCCACACCGGCCTGGTGGTGGTTGGCAACGAGGTGGGCGGCACGGGTCATGACGACATGGTTCTTGGCGACACACCGAACATCGCGGCGCGCCTCGAGGCGATCGCCGCGCCAAACACGTTGGTAATCGGCGCCTTGACACATCAGATCCTTGGCGGCCTTTTTACCTACGAGTCCCTGGGCGCCCCGCCCCTCAAGGGGGTCTCCGTCCCGATTCAGGCCTATCAAGTGCTGTATGAAAGCACCGCCCGAACCCGATTGGAGGCATTGGCGACCACCGGCTTCAACACCCTGGTGGGCCGGGATACCGAGATGGGGCTACTCGAGGAGACATGGCATCAGGCGCTCGACGGGCGCGGACACGTTGTAGTGATCAGCGGTGAGGCGGGGATCGGTAAGTCGCGGTTGGTGAAGGAGCTGACCGATCACGCCTCTGCCCGGCAAGCCTGGTTCACGCACCTCCAGTGCTCGCCCTACTACCAGCACACCGCGTTCTATCCACTGATCGATCTGCTGGAGCGGATCGTATTGCGGTTCGAGCGCGGCGACTCGATGGCACAGAAGCTGACCAAGGTGGAGGGCTATCTGGTCGAGAGTGGATTCACGCTGCCGGAAACAGTCCCTCTGTTCTGCTCCCTGCTCTCGATCCCCCTTGGCTCTGGATATGTTTCGCGCGATCTTCCAGCAGATCAGCAGAAGATGCTTACGATGCGCGCCCTGCTGACGATTCCGTTTCAGAGGGCACAGACGCAACCGGTGATGCTCATCGTCGAAGATCTGCACTGGGTGGACCCGACCACGCTGGAGTACCTCACCATGTTGGTCGACGCGGTCAACACCGCGCCCATCATGGCGGTGTTCACCTGTCGACCCGACTTCTCGTCGCCATGGAGCGGCCACTCCAACGTCACCGCGATCGATGTCAATCGACTGCCGAGCGACGCCGCAGTCGAGTTGGCCAACCAAGTGGCCCGCAAGCCGCTACCGACGCAGGTGATTTCAGAGGTGGTGGCCAAGACCGACGGGGTGCCGCTGTTCATCGAAGAGCTCACCAAGATGGTGTTGGAGTCGGGATTGCTCGAGGAACGAGAGAGTCGATACGCCCTAAACGGTCCACTCCCGCCGCTCGCGATTCCCAACACCCTGCAGGATTCCTTGATGGCGCGCCTCGACCGACTCGCACCGGTCAAAGGGCTGGCACAGCTGGGTGCGGTCCTGGGCCGCGAGTTCAGTTACTCACTGCTACAAGCGGTTTCACAGTTAGATGACGATGCTCTCCGGCACGGTCTCGATCAACTCGTGGCGGCTGAGTTCTTCTACCAACAGGGCGCGCCGCCCGAGGCGACTTACCGCTTCAAGCACGCGCTCGTGCAAGAGTCTGCATACCATTCCCTGTTGAAGAGCGTTCGGCAACAGCACCATCAGCGAACGGCAGACGTGCTGGCGTCCCGCTTCCCTGAGACGGTGGAGAGCCGGCCCGAACTACTGGCTCACCATTACACCGAGGCCGGGTTAACTGAGCAAGCCATTCCCTACTGGCAGGTCGCTGCGCAACGCGCGCTGCAGCGGTACGCGAACCATGAGGCCGTCAGCCACGCCAGCCGCGGCTTGGAACTGCTTGCCACGCTTCCCGATACACCGGGGCGCGCAAAACTAGAACTGTCCTTGCAGCTGATCCTGGCTCCTTCGCTGAGTTTCATGCGCGGCCCCCAAGCTGTCGAGGACATTCACGCCCGTGCACTCGAACTAGCACGGCAGGTTGGTAGCACTCCTGAACTGTTCCCGGCGCTCGCGGGCTTCGGTTACGGGCAGATGGTGCATGGAAAGCTGCGCGAAGCGAGATCTCTGGCCGAGGAATTTCTCGAGCTGGCCCACCCGCACCAGGATCCGCTCGTGCTGGCAGTCGGACACCGGATGTTGGCCTACACCGCTTGGTGGCAAGGGGATTTCGTCGACGTGCTCGACCACAGCCGTGAAGGTCTGGCGCTCTACCATCCCGATCAGCACCGTGGCTGCCTGATTCGTTACAGCCAAGACTCGGGCGTCGTCTGCGGGTATGTGCGCGCGCTTGCGCACTGGGCACTCGGGTACCCGGCCCAAGCGGTGCTGACCATGGAGTCGACTCTCGTGCACGCCCGATCGCTCGCCCACCCCTACAGCATCGCGATAACACTTCTGTTCGCGGCTCAGCTTTCGCAACTGCGGCGCGACACCGCGAGCGCGCGAACTCAAGCCGAAGAGGCTCTCGCCATCTCCGCCGAGCATGGCCTCGATGCGGTGTGGTTGTGGTGTCTGCTTCCGCGTGGCTGGGCGATTGCGCAAGAGGGTGACGTACCCGCGGGAATCACAGATATCTCCGAGGCGATGACGCGACGCAGGGCGGCAAACATCGGCGCGGTGTGGCCGTGGTTCTACACGATCTTGGCGGAGGCACAGGGCCAGCTCGGGAAGATCGACGACGCGTTGGCGGGGTTGGAGGAGGCGCTGCAGTGGGTGCAGCGCAACGACGAGCACCTCTACGAAGCCGAGGCTCATCGAATTCGAGGCGAGTTACTCTTCAAACAGCACGATCCCGCCGCTGCCGAGACGTGCTTTCAACAGGCGCTGACCGTCGCGCGCAATCAGCAAGCCAAGTCGTGGGAGCTGCGCGCGGCGATGAGTATGGCCCGAATGTGGTTGCAGCAGAACCGAACCGACGAGGCCCGGCAGCTACTTGCCCCCGTCTACGACTGGTTCACCGAGGGCTTCGACACCGCCGATCTGATCGAGGCCAAGGCCTTACTAGACCAGCTATAGCTGGCTGGCGGCATCGGCCTTGCCGTCGCCATCCGAGTCGGCGAGCTTGACGTCCCATGTGCCGTCGCCGTCGGTGTCGACATAGGCCACGTCACCGGACAACGCACGATCGGCCAGCCCGTTGCCGTCGGTATCCGTCAGCCGGTCGTCGGCTTGCCCGTCGGCGTCCACATCGACCATCTCCCCTCCGAAGTGCTCGATGCCGTCGAGACCGAACCATCGCACCAGCCCGCCCCGGTCGACACTGACCGCCCACGTGCCGGTGCCGTCGTCCGTGAAGAACGCAGGCTCGGACGCCTGATCGCGGACCATCTGATCGGCCACACCGTCGCCGTCGGTGTCGGCCATCGCGTCGTCGACGAGACCGTCGCCGTCGAAATCCAGCCCAACGGCGTCCAGCGCGCCGTCGCCGTCGACATCAATGTTGGGGTCGGCGGTCCACATCGTCGCCGAGCCGTCCGCATCGCCAAGGCAGTAGTCCATGGCGGATTAGACGTTGTGGTCGCCCTTCGCGTTCCACCACTTGGTCAGCTCGTCGACAGCGTCGTCGTGATCCAGGGGCCCGCGGTCGAGCCGCAGCTCCTTGAGATGACGCCACGCCTCCCCCACTTCGGGGCCGGCCGGGATGTTGAGGATCTTCATGATCTCGTTGCCATCGAGGTCGGGTCGCACCCGCGCGAGGTCCTCCTTGGCGGCCAACTCGTCGATGCGGTGTTCGAGGTCGTCGTAGTTGGCCTGCAGCCTGGCCGCGCGCCGCTTGTTGCGGGTGGTGCAGTCCGCGCGCACCAGCTTGTGCAGCCGTCCCAGCAGCGGCCCCGCATCGGTGACATACCGGCGCACCGCCGAGTCCGTCCACTTGCCGTCGCCGTAGCCGTGGAACCGGAGATGCAGGTACACCAGCTGCGAAACGTCGTCGATCATCTGCTTGGAGTAGCGCAGCGCCCGCATTCGCTTGCGGACCATCTTGGCGCCGACGACCTCGTGGTGATGGAAGCTGACGCCGCCGTCGCGCTCGTGCTTGCGGGTGGCCGGCTTGCCGATGTCATGCAGCAGCGCCGCCCAGCGCAGCACCAGATCCGGCCCGTCGTCCTCGAGCCCGATGGCCTGCTTCAGCACCGTCAGCGAATGCCAGTACACGTCCTTGTGCTGGTGGTGTTCGTCGATGGCCATCCGCATCGCACCAACCTCCGGCAGGACGACGTCGCCGAGGCCGGTCTGCACCATCAGATCGATGCCCGCAACCGGGTCATTGCCCAGCAGCAGCTTGTCCAGTTCGGCCGCGACGCGCTCGGGCGTGATGCGACCCAACTGCGGCGCCATCTCCAGCAGCGCCGTGAGCACCCGCGGCGCGACGGTGAACTCGAGCTGCGAAACGAACCGCGCCGCCCGCAGCATGCGCAGCGGGTCGTCTCCGAACGACACCTCCGGTGCCGACGGGGTGTCGAGCACCCGCGCCCGCAGCGCCGCCAAACCGCCTAGGGGATCGAGGAATTCGCCGGGACCGTCCGCGGTGATGCGCACGGCCATGGCGTTGACGGTGAAGTCGCGACGCACCAGATCGTCGTCGAGGCGGTCGCCGAAGCGCACCTCCGGATTGCGCGAGACCTGATCGTAGGTGTCGGCGCGGAAGGTGGTGATCTCCAGGCGGTCCTCGCCCTTACCGACGCCGAGCGTGCCGAATTCGATGCCGGTGTCCCACACCGCGTCGGCCCACGGCCGCAGCATCTTCTGCATCTGTTCGGGCCGGGCGTCGGTGGTGAAATCCAGGTCGGTGCCCAAGCGGCCCAGCAGCGCGTCGCGCACACTGCCGCCGACGAGGTACAGCTCGTGGCCCGCGTCAGCGAATATCTGCCCCAGCTCGGCCAGGACCGGGCCGTGCTGGTTCAGCGCCACTGCGGCGCGGGCCAGCAGTTCGGCATCAGCAGCAGATTCGGGCACGTTCGATAACCCTAATGTGCAACGGGCCGGTCACGACCGGTGAGTGCGGCGGGAGCGAATGAACGTGGCAGCTACCATCGCTTAGGTGTCGGACGGCGAGAAGGCCAAACCACGACGGCGCCGGGGGAGGCGCCGCGGCCGACGCGCTGCCGGTCCGCCCGAATCGGTCGAACACCGCAACAACAATCCGCTCCCCACCCCCAACGACCAGTCGAACGGTCAGGCCAAGCCGCAGAAGGCCCGTCCCCGCCGGCCCGCCGACCGACTGCGCACCGTGCACGAAACGTCCGCGGGCGGGCTGGTCATCGATGGCATCGACGGGCCCAAGGAAACGCAGGTCGCGGCACTGATCGGGCGCATCGACCGGCGCGGGCGGATGCTGTGGTCGCTGCCGAAGGGTCACATCGAGCTCGGCGAGACCGCCGAGCAGACCGCGATCCGCGAAGTCGCCGAAGAGACGGGCATCCAGGGCAGCGTTCTGGCCGCCCTCGGCAGCATCGACTACTGGTTCGTCACCGAGGGCAGGCGCGTGCACAAGACCGTGCACCACTATTTGATGCGGTTCCTCGGCGGCGAGCTCTCCGATGAAGACCTCGAAGTCAGCGAGGTGGCGTGGGTGCCGCTCAAGGAGCTGCCGTCGCGGCTGGCGTATGCCGACGAACGCCGGCTCGCCGAGGTCGCCGGTGAGCTGATCGACAAGCTGCACTCGGACGGCCCCGCAGCGCTGCCGCCACTGCCGCGGAGCTCGCCGCGCAGGCGCGCCCAGACGCACTCGCACACCCGCAACCGCCGTCCCGACGAACAGCCATCTCGCCGGACGAACGGGTGCGGACAAGGGCCGTGAAAGTACCCGCGGCGATGCCGCGAGTGCTGGCGCGGCTGCTTGTCGCCCTCGCGCTGATGACGCTCATCGCCGCCCCCGTCGCGCTCCCCCACGCCGCCGCGGGTGAGCCGGGCGCGGTTCCGTTCCTGCAGGTGCGCATCGACCGCATCACCCCCGACGTGGTCACCACCACCAGCGAGCCGGTGGTCACCGTCAGCGGAACGATCGTCAACGTCGGCGACCGGCCGGTGCGCGATGTGATGGTCCGCCTCGAGCACGCCTCCGCCGTCACTTCGTCGGCCGGGCTGCGCACCAACCTCACCGGCAACGTCGACCAATACGAGGCGGTCGCCGATTTCATCACGCTGGCGCCGGAATTGCTTCGCGGACAAGAAGTTCCGTTCAATCTGGCGTACCCGCTGCGGTCGGCGGAACTGCCGTCGCTGCACATCGACCAGCCCGGCGTCTACCCGATCATGGTCAACGTCAACGGCACACCCGACTACGGCGCACCGGCCCGCCTCGACGACGCCCGCTTCCTGCTACCTGTGCTCGGGGTACCGCCCGAACCCGCGGCCGACTCCGCTGTGGACACGCTGACGTCGGTGGTGCCGCCCGACACCTCCAAACCTGTTCGGCTGACCATGCTGTGGCCGCTTGCCGACCGGCCGCGGCTGGCCGCAGGCGCACCGGGCGGGACGACGCCCGTCCGGTTGATCGACGACGACCTGGCGACCTCACTGGCGCCGGGAGGCCGGCTCGACACCCTGTTGTCGGCGATCGACTTCGCGACCAGCCCGCCGGTAGACCCCGGCGGCGAGGTACGCAACGCGATGTGCCTGGCCGTCGACCCCGACCTGCTGGTCACGGTCAACGCGATGACCGGCGGCTACGTCGTCAACGACGCCCCCGACGCGGGGCCCGGCACGCCAACGCATCCCGGCGCGGGCAAGGACGCCGCGGTCGCCTGGCTGAATCGGCTCAAGGGTCTGGTGCAGCGGATGTGCGTGGCGCCGACGACCTATTCGCAGGCCGACCTCGATGCGCTGCAGCGCGTCGGCGACAAGGGCCTGAGCGCGATCGCCACCAAGAGCGCCGCCGACATCGTCGACCAGATCCTCGGAGTGACGTCGACGCGGGGTGCCACGCTCGTCGGCGACGGTCCGCTGACTGCGCCCACGGTCGAGCTGCTGTCGGTGCAGGGCCCGACGGTAGCGATCGCCGCCGCCAACAGCGCTGCGCAGGACTCGGCCACCGGGGAGCCTGCGACGGCAGATGTGCGGCCGGTCAGGTACACCACGGAGGTGGCGGCCACGCCGTTCGACCCGGCCGTCGGCGCCGCGCTTGGCGGGGCAGGCACCGAGCCCGCTTCGCCGTCGTATCTCGATCCGTCGCTGGACATTCCGGTCAAACACGACTCGCAGGTGGCGCGGCGCCAGGACGCGATCGGCTCGTTGCTGTGGCGCGGCCTGCACCCGGACACCGAGCCGCGCACCCAGATCCTCTCGCCGCCCCTGGCCTGGAACCTGGCCCCCGACGACGCGCAGGCGATCCTGACCGCGGTGGCATCAACCATCCACGCCGGCCTGGCCGTGGCGCGGCCGCTTCCGGCGGTGATCGCCGAGGCCAACGCGATTCCCTCCCAGGACCTCACGTCGCCACCCGAGGATGCTCTGGGCAATCCGCGCGGCCGGTTCAACGACGGCGTGGTATCCGGTATCGCGGCTACAACAGCGCGGCTCTGGGGGTTGTCGGGCGTGCTGGCCACCGACGAACGCACCGGCCTGACCGGTGCCCAGTACACCGCGCCGCTGCGCGAGGACATGCTTCGCGCGCTGAGCCAAACGGTGCCGCCGGACGCCCGTAACGGTCTGGCCCAGCAGCGGCTGACCACCGTCGGACACACCGTGGACGACCTGTTCGGCGCCGTCACCATCGTCAACCCCGGGGGCTCCTACACGCTGGCCACCGAGCACAGCCCCCTGCCCTTGGCGCTGCGCAACGACCTTCCCGTGCCGATCCGGGTGCGGTTGCAGATCGCCGCGCCGCCGGGCATGACGGTGACCGATATGGGTGAGATCGTGCTGCCACCGGGTTACCTGCCGCTCAAGGTGCCGATCGAGGTGCACTTCACGCAGCGGGTGGCCGTCGACGTGGCGTTGCACACCGCCGACGGATTGCCGCTCGGCGAACCGGTGCGGCTGTCGGTGCACTCCAACGCCTACGGCAAGGTGCTGTTCTTCATCACACTGACCGGCGGTGTGGTGTTGGCGCTGCTGGTCGGTCGTCGGTTGTGGCACCGCTTCCGCGGCGAACCCGACCCGGCCGATCTGGACCGGCCCGACCCGATAGACGTCGCGATCGCCTACGCGAAGGATGTCGACGAGTCGCCGCGCGCGATGAGCCGCAGCAGCGAGGACGGATGACCGCCACCGGCGGCCCACCGCCGCAGCCGCCGCCGGTCAACCGTGTGCCGCCGCGCCGCTACCCACCGCGCGCCCCGACCTACCCGCCCGCCAGCAGGATGCCGCCGCCGCGGCTGCCCCGCGGTCCGGCTCCGCGACGGCGGGCGGGCCGCCCTGAGCTCTCCGACGCTGCGGTGGTGTCCCGGTCGTGGGGAATGGCATTCGCGACGCTGATCAGCCGGATCACCGGCTTCACCCGCATCGTGCTGTTGGCCGCGATCCTCGGCGCCGCCCTGTCGTCGGCGTTCTCGGTGGCCAACCAGCTGCCGAACCTGATCGCCGCGCTGGTGCTCGAGGCGACGTTCACCGCGATCTTCGTCCCGGTCTTGGCGCGCGCCGAGCGCGACGACCCCGACGGCGGCACCGCGTTCGTCCGCCGGCTCGTCACGCTGGCCACCGCGCTGCTTGTGGTGGTCACCCTGTTGTCGGTGGCCGCCGCTCCCCTGCTCGTTCGGCTGATGCTGGGCAGCGACCCGCAGGTCAACCGGGCACTGACCACGGCCTTCGCGTATCTGCTGTTGCCGCAGGTGTTGTTCTACGGGCTGTCGTCGGTGTTCATGGCGATCCTCAACACCCGCAACGTGTTTGGGCCACCGGCATGGGCGCCCGTGATCAACAACATCGTCGCGATCCTCACGCTGGTCTTGTATCTCATTGTGCCGGGCGAACTTTCGATCGACCCGGTGGAAATGGGCAACGCCAAACTGCTCGTGCTCGGCATCGGCACGACGCTCGGCGTCTTCGCGCAGACGGCCGTGCTGCTGGTCGCGATTCGGAAGGAGCGAATCAGCCTGCGCCCGCTGTGGGGCATCGACGACCGACTGAAGAAGTTCGGCGCGATGGCGGCGGCCATGGTGCTGTACGTGTTGATCAGCCAGATCGGTTTGATCGTCGGCAACCGGATCGCCAGCGGCGCAGCGGCTTCCGGCCCCGCCATCTACAACTACACCTGGCTGGTGCTGATGCTGCCGTTCGGCATGATCGGCGTGACGGTGCTGACCGTGGTGATGCCGCGGCTCAGCCGCAACGCCGCCGCCGACGATGTCCCCGCGGTCCTCGCCGACCTGTCGCTGGCCACCCGGCTGACGATGGTGACGCTGATCCCGATCGTCGCGATGATGACCGTCGGCGGGCCTGCGATCGGTAGCGCGCTGTTCGCCTATGGGAACTTCGGCGAGACCGACGCCGGCTACCTCGGTATGGCCATCACCTTGTCGGCATTCACATTGATCCCGTATGCCCTTGTGCTGCTTGTACTTCGGGTGTTCTACGCCCGCGAGCAGCCGTGGACACCGATCCTGCTGATCGTCGTGATCACGATCGTCAAGGTCGCCGCGTCGCTGGCCGCGCCATATCTGACCGATGACCCGGAACTGGTCGCCGGTTACCTCGGGCTGGCCAACGGGCTTGGCTTCCTGGCCGGCGCGACCGTCGGCTACTTCCTGCTGCGCACCAACCTGAACCCACCCGACGGGCGGCTGATCAGCCTGCCGGTGGTGCGCACCATCCTCGTCACGATCGCGGCATCGCTGATCGCCGGTCTCGTCGCGAACGTCGTCGATCAGCTTTTCGGGCTGGAGTCGCTGACCCGGAATTGGGGCGGCGCCGGTTCACTGCTGCGGCTGCTGGTGCTCGGCTTGATCATGGTGCCGATCATCGGCGGGGTGATGGTGGCCGCCCGGGTGCCCGACGCTCAGGCCGCTCTGGCCGCCATCCGGCGCCGTCTCGGCAGGGGCGAGCCGGTAGCCGTACCGCCGTCGGCCCCCGCCGACCGGCCACGCCCGGGTGGCCCCCTCACGTACGCTGATCAGAGGAATTCGCTCGCGACACGCCCTCGTCAATTCCCGGCGGCGGCCCGGCGCGGGCCTCCGGCCAGCGTTGCCGGTGACTGGATGCGGAAGGGACCAGCGGTGACCGACGACCAAGCGACCGGCGCCGCCCCTGCCCCCGACGGCACCGCGACGACCAAGCTCCCCCGCCCGATGGCCGATGACTTCGCACCCGACGTTCCCGCCGTCGACCACGATGTGCCCGAGGAGACGGCGGCCTTCCCCGAACCCGCCAACGGCACGTCGCCGATACCGGTCTCTGGCCGCCCGCCTGCCGACTACGGCGGCGACCCCACGCGCGAACCCATGGGGTTGGCGCCGCCGCGTGAGCCCGCGATCGAGTCGGCCACCTCCGACGACGACGTTCACCTGATTCCCGGGGCCAGCATCGGCGGCGGCCGATACCGGCTGCTGGTGTTCCACGGCGGCCCGCCGAACCTGCAGTTCTGGCAGGCGCTCGACACCGCGCTCGACCGGCAGGTCGCGCTGACGTTCGTCGACCCGGATGCCGCGCTGCCCGACGAACAGGTGCAGGAGATCCTGGCCCGCACGCTCAAGCTGAGCCGCCTCGACATGCCCGGCGTCGCCAGAGTGCTCGACGTCGCCAGCACCGGCTCCGGCGGGCTGGTGGTTTCGGAGTGGATCCGCGGTGGCTCGCTGGCCGAAGTGGCCGAGACGTCTCCGTCGCCGATCGGTGGTGCGCGCGCCATCCAATCGCTGGCTGCGGCGGCCGAGGCCGCCCACCGATCCGGCGTCGCGTTGTCGATCGACCATCCCAGCCGCGTGCGGGTGAGCATCGAGGGCGACGTCGCATTGGCGTTCCCGGCGACCATGCCCGACGCCACGCCAGAAGACGACATCCGCGGTATCGGCGCCGCCCTGTATGCGCTGCTGATCAACCGCTGGCCGCTGGCCGAGTCGGGGGTGCGCAGCGGTCTGGCCGCCGCCGAACTGGATCCCGCGGGCCAGCCGATCGAACCGCGCGCC
>Ga0268266_10005290_pt1 | contig 12115 bp, 7 predicted proteins | sample KBSS13metaG_FD_190356 | JGI IMG/M metagenome (GOLD analysis project Ga0268266, IMG submission 190356) | Switchgrass rhizosphere microbial communities from Kellogg Biological Station, Michigan, USA - KBS S1-3 metaG (SPAdes) (version 2) | ecosystem: Host-associated > Plants > Roots > Rhizosphere >... | reverse complement strand
CCGGGCCGACGGTGCCGGTCAGCTCGGATCAGTGCGCGACGTATGGCTCGACAGGCTCCGGCAGCCAGCGGTGAGGAATCGCTTCAAAGTCGAAGCCTGGGTGATGATATTGATTCCACTGGTGATCTTGTTCATTGGATTCATCGCTGCCCTGTTAGCCCCCTCCTTCCAGCATTGAGCACTCCGTCGCCCATACAGCACAGCTCAAGATTTGGCTATTGATTGTGACGCCGCGCGATATACTTAACACTTCTACAGACTCATCAGGGGCGGATGATCAAGGTATTGATCGTCGAGGACGACGCGGCGTTGCGCGAGGCGTTGACGGCCCTGTTGCGGCAGTCGAAGTATGAGGTCGTGAGCGTTTCCTCTGCGCCCGCGGCGCTGCAGGCGCTGGGGAAAGACGTATTCCACGTGGCGGTCATTGACTGGATGCTGCCGGGGATGAGTGGGCTGGAGCTGGTGAAGCAGGTTCGGCGGCTGCCGAAGCCGACGCCGATTCTCATGGTGACGGCGCGCGAGGCGCTGTCGGATCGGGTCGCGGGACTGGATGCCGGCGCGGATGATTACTTGGTCAAGCCCTTCAAAATGCCGGAACTGGAGGCGCGGGTGCGAGCGCTCGTTCGGCGCAGCCAGCGGGGCCAGCCGACCACGATCACGTTCGGACCCCTGACACTGACACCGGGGAACCCCCGAGTTGATTTCAACGGCACCACCGTTGACCTGCCCTCCGGCGAATTCACTCTGTTGGAAGCATTGGCGCTGAACGAAGGGCGGCCGCTGAGCAAGGAAAAGATCGCCGGGCAGTTGGCGCGGGACGGTGAGGCTCCCACGGATACGGCCATCGAAGTGTGTGTTCACCGCCTGCGGCGGCGACTGGCGCCGTTTGGGGTCACCATCCGCACCCTGCGCGGGTTTGGTTATATGTTGGAGCCGCCCAAGAGTTAGGATTCTTCAATCGCGGCGCTTCAGAAACTTCGCGACCCGGCGCGCGGCATCCGGGGCCAGGCCCTCGTTCTTGAACAGGTCGAGGGCGTATGCGTCACGCAATGGGAGGCCCTCAGTTTCAATGAGCGCGCGTTTGACCACCTGGTTGGCAAACCAGGAATTGGCCAGGATGTCGGCCGACAAGGTTGCCAACTCAGACTCGAAGCTGGCGTCGGGGAAACAGAAGTTGGCCAGGTGCATGCCCTGGGCTTCGCGCCCGGTGTAGGTGCGGGAGGTCAACATCATCTCGCTCGCCTTGGCGGTTCCGATGCGATGGGGTAATCGCAGAGTCAGCCCCCAGATCGGAGTCAGGCCCCAGCGCGCGTAGACATCGGAGAAGCGGGCTGACTCGCTGGCCACGATCAGATCAGCCGCAAGTGCCAACTCCAGGGCGCCCGTGGAGCAATGACCCTGAACCGCTGAGATGACGGGCTGAGGTAGATTCGCCAGCTTGTCGATGACCTCGGAGTCGTAGTGCGGCTTTGTATGGGAGCGCACGTACTGATGCACTTCGTGCATGTCGTAACCAGCCGAGAAGTTCGCTTGCGCTCCGCGAAGGACAACGAGACCGATGGTTTTGGTCTCGCGGACGAGGTCGTCAACATGCTCCTCCAACGCCTCGAACATGTGCTTGGAAAGTGCATTCAACTTGTCGGGGCGGTTCAATATGAGCGTTGCGACGCCGTCGGCATTCTCACGCAATACAAGATCGTTCATAGTGTTTTCCCGTCAGTGCGGTTCCACCAGCCCCCGCCGAGCGCCTGGAAAAGAGCCGCCGTGTCTGAGTAGCGGTTGGCCTCGGCCTGTATGAACGCGGTCTCGGCCTGCTGCCAGGTGCTTTCCGCATTCAGCACGGCCACGAAACTGATTGAGCCGAGGTCCTGTTGTTGTCTCGCCAGATCAAAGGCTGCTTTCGCGGCACGCTCGGCGGCTGCGCTTGCTTTCAGGGCCTGCGCATCGATCTGTAAGGCATGCAGGGTGTCGGCGACATTCTGACAGGCGACGATGACAGCCGATTGATATTGCGCACCGGCCTGGTCGAGGGCGGCATCGGCGGCTCGGTGTTTGTGCAACAGGGCGCCTGCATCGAACAGCGTCTGGGTCAGGGAGGCACCGACATCCCAGAAGCCGGTGCCCGTCTTGAACAGGTCGTTGAGTTTCAGTGACTGGGAGCCGAGGTCGCCGGTGATGGCGAATTGGGGGAACATGTCCGCTAACGCTACGCCGGCCTCGGCGGAGGCGACATGGAGGTTGGCTTCGGCTTGTCGGACATCGGGGCGGTGCTCGACGAGCTTGGAAGGGAGACTTACTGGAACTTCGGGCGGTAGGACGAGGTCCTCGAGGCGGAACGTCTCCTGCGGCTCGTCGGAGGGCAGCTTGCCCAGCAGAGCGGTGAGCGCGTCGCGCGTCTGCGCTAATTGCTTTTGCAGGGGGGCCAGGGTCGCTGCGGTTTGGGCTTCGGCGGCCTGCTGGGTCAACAGGTCGAGGTTGCTGGCTACGCCCAGGGATTGCTGGCCTTTTACCCGTTGGGTCAGTTGCTGTTGGACCTCGAGGAGGCGCTCGGTGGCCGCGATTTGGGCCCGGAGCGAGGCTTCCTGGATTGCCATGACAACGACGTTGCTGCTGAGGGTGAGGTACGTTGCTTCCAACTGGAAGCGGGTGCTCTCTTCCTGGGCCCTGGCAGCTTCTACTGCGCGACGTGTGCCGCCGAAGATGTCGGGGACGTAGGTCATGCTGAGCTGGGCGGTGTAGAGGCCGTATGTGGTGTCGTTGTTTGTGATCGGGCTGCTGAGTGTGCTGGGGGCGAATTTTGAGCGGGTTGCGTCGAAGCTGCCTTGGACGGTTGGCCAGTATGTGGTTCGCTGGGCAAGGTACAGCTCGTGGGCTTGGCGCAACGCTGCCTGGGCCGCCTTCATGTCGGTGTTGGAATGGAGTGCCTGGTCGATCAGTTGATTGAGCTTGGGGGATTGGAAGACGGTCCACCATTGGGCGGGGATGTCCTGGCCTACGACCAGCCTTTGTGCGGCGGGTCCCGGGCCTTGGGCGTCGGACCCCGGGCCTTGGGCGTTGGGTCCTGGGGCATGCGCGTCGGTCTCGGGCTGTGGGGACGCTGTGCCATAGCCTGTAGCTGTGGGAGGCGCCGGGCGCTTGAAGTTGGGGCCGACTGCGCAGCCGGCCAGCAATGCGACCATCAAGGCGGAAATGCGCTTCATGTTGCGTGCCAACCGCGGCGGCCGTGGCGCTCTTCTGCCCAGTGTTCAGTCATGTGGTACATCGCGGGCAGCACGAACAAGGTCAGGGCTGTCGCAACTGCGAGGCCGCCTACGACAACGGTGGCGATGCCGCGTTGAACGTCACTGCCAACACCGGTGTGTATCGCAGCCGGAAGCATGCCGAGGGTTGCAACCGTTGCGGTCATCAAGACGGGGCGGAGGCGCTCGGTTGCGCCGGTCATCACCGCCTCGTGTAGATCGAGGCCTGACTTTCTCATGCGGTTGAGGTTGGCAACCATGATGATGCCGTTTTGGACGGCGACGCCGAAGAGCGCGATGAAACCGACACCACTCGCAACGTTGAGCGTCTGTCCCGTCAGGTGCAGCGAAATCAGGCCGCCCAGAGTGGCCAAGGGCACGACGCCAAGAATGAGGGCGGCCTGGCGGAGGGAATGCGTACCTACGGTGAGGAGGATCAACATCAGGCCCATCACCATGCCGAGGATGACGAGCAGGCGCGATTCGGCGCGGCGTTGGTTCTCGAACTGGCCACCCCACTCCAGGCGCACTTTGTCGGGGTCGTAGTGGACCTTGGCGGCGATGCGTGCCTGGGCCTCTTTCAGATACGAGGTGAGATCCGGATCGCGATTGTCGATCCGGATCGTGAGGTTGCGCTGGCCGTTTTCCCGAGTGATGGTGCTTTCACCGGAACGGACCCGGATGTCGGCAATCTGGGCCAGCGGGACCTGCATGCCGCTGTTGGTATTCACAAACAGGTTGCCCAGTGCTTCGGGTTGATTGCGAGCCGCGGGAACGAAACGCGCCGTGAGAGGATAGGTGCGCTCGCCCACGTACACCGTGGAAACCGGCGCCTGCCCTACCCCGGTCTGGATCACATTCTGCACGTCGGTCATGTTGATGCCGTAACGGGCGGCCTTCTCGTGATCGAGCTTGATCTCGATCTGCGGAATCGGCGGCTCCTGGAACAGCGAGGCGCTGGAGGTGCCGGGAATCGAGTCCAACACGGCCACGATCTGCTGCCCGATGTCGCGCAGGACGGTCAGGTCGTCGCCATAGAGCTTGCACACGAGGGGGCTGTGCGCGCCGCCGATCAAGTCGTTCACTCCGTCGATGATGGGCTGGCTGATGCCGATATCGTAACCCGGAAGCTGTTTGGACAAGTCACTGGACAGCCTGGCGACGAACTCTCGCTTGCTTTCGCCGTTGGGCCAGGTGTCGTAGGGCGTCAGGCCGACAGGAGCTTCAATATGGGACATGGTCCAGGGGTCGGTGCCGTCGTCATTGCGGCCGGTCTGGGTGACGATGAAGGAGATCTCCGGGTATTTGCGGACGGCGCGGCGCAGCTCGCCGGCCATGTCGCTGGCCTGGTTGAGAGCGAGGCCGGTGGGCATTTGCACCTGCAGCCACAAGGAGCCTTCGTCCAGGTCGGGGAGGAATTCGCGACCGACGCTGGCTCCGAGACCCACGACGGCAAACAGGGCAAACAGGGTCACCCCGTAGATGATGCGCGGCTCTTTGATGCAGGCGCCGAGGATCCGCTCGTAGCGTTGGGTGAGCGCTTCCAGCCATCTGTTGTGATACACGCGCCCGGGCTTGCGGAATGCGTAGTAGGCGAGACCGGGTACCAACGCCAGGCTCGTCAACAGCGCACCGAGCAATGCATAGCCCATCGTGTAGGCCATGGGGGTGAACAGTTTGGCCTCGGCCCGCTCGAAGGCAAACAGCGGCAGGTAGGTTGTGATGATGATGATGCTGGCGAAGAAGATGGGCCGTGTGACCTGGACGGCCGCGGCCTTCACTTCGCTCTCGCTCAACTCCTCATCGGGTGTTGCTTCCCGACGGCGCAGGATTGCTTCCGTGACGACGATGGCGCCATCCACCAGGATGCCGAAGTCGATTGCGCCCAGGGACAGCAGGTTGGCTGAGACTTTGGTCAGGTTCAGAAATGCAAATACGCAGACGAGGGCCATTGGGATGGCCACGACAACCACGAATGCGCTGCGTGGGCTTCCCAGGAAGAGGATGAGGACCAGGCAGACCAGGCCCACACCCTCGGCGATGGTTCGGCCTACCTTGCTCACCGTGGCGTGGACCAGATCGTCGCGATCGATGTAGGGAGCGATTCTCACGCCGGACCTGGCCATCTGTGCGTTGAGCTGCGCAACCTTGGCATGCAGCCCGGCCAGGGTCTTGGAGGGATTCTGGTACTTGAGCATCAGCACGATGCCTTCGATCGTGTCGGGATTGCTGTCCTTGCCGACGATCCCTTCGCGTTCCTGGTGGCTGAGCTCGGTATGACCCAGGTCGCGCACCAACACCGGCGCCCCGTTGAATTGGGTGACGACGATAGAGCTGATGTCCTCGAGTGAGTGGATCAAACCCACGCCACGGATCACGTAGCTTTGATCTCCGCGGGACACGCGGCCGCCGCCGGCATTGGTATTGTTGTTATTGATGGCGTTGATGACGTCAGTGATGCCCAACCCGTAATGCTGTAGCTGGCGCGGATCCAGCTCCAACTGGTACTCCGTGGTGAAGCCGCCGAAATTGGTCACCTGGACCACACCGGGCACGGACTGCAGAGCGGGAATCACCTTCCACTTTTGTATCTCGGACAGTTCCTGCAGGTTCTTTACGTCGGACTCCAACGTGTAACGGAAGATCTCTCCGCCTGGACCGGCCACTGGGCCGAGTGAGGGCGAGGCTCCCGCGGGCAGCGTTGCTTGGCCGATGCGCTCGATCAGGCGCTGGCGCGCCCAGTAATCTTCATAGCCGTCGCGAAACAGTACAGTGATCAGTGACAGGCCGAACGTGCTGGTTGAGCGCATCAACAACAGGCCGGGCGTGCCGTTGATCTGGCGCTCGAGCGGCACGGTGATGAGTTGCTCTACCTCCTCGGCGGCAAGGCCCGGCATTTGGGTAGTGACCTGAGCGGCCACATCACCCAGCTCGGGATACGCTTCCACAGAAAGCGTCTCCCAGGAATAGACACCCAATCCCAGCAGCAATGCGGCGACGACAATCACGGCAATCCGCCGTCGCAGACAGAAGTCGACGAGCTGGTCAATCATTGAGGAGGATTCCGCCTTTGACGACGACCTGCTCTCCGGCTTTGACGCCCGATTGCAGAGCCACGGTCGGGCCTTCCTCCAGCTGTGTTTCCACAGTTCGACGCTCGAATGTCCACGGCTCCACCGCCACGAAGACGGTCGTGCGGTCGTTGTTCATCAGGAGCGCGGACGTGGGGACGGTGACTCGTGTCTGTGTTGCTCCAAGCAAGGTCACCGTGGCGAACATGTTCGGCTTGAGCGCGGTGTCCGGGTTGGGGAAGGCGATCCGCAGCTTGTTGCGGCGGGAGTCGGGCTCAATGACGTCGCTCACGAACAAGACCTTACCGTGCAGAACCTTGTCCGGATAGGCGCCGATCTGTACGTCTGCGTCCTGGCCTTTGGCGACTTGTGCGACGTCTTTCTCCGGAGCCAGCGCCGTGACCCATACGGTGCTGAGATCGGCAACCGTCATGAGCGGTTGTGTTGGGTCGTTCAGCATATTGCCGCGGGCGATGTTTAAAGCGGTGACGCTGCCGCTCACGGGGGCTGTTATCGGCAGGCCTCTGGAATGAGTCTTGGCGTCGGGGGAAACACCCAACACGCGTAGACGCGTTTGAGTCCGTGCGTACTCGGAAGCGGCCTGCGTGTGGTCGCTGCGGGCCTGGTCCAGGTCACGAGTGGAGGCCGTTCCCAACTTGAACTGCCCCTCCTGACGCTCGAGGTTTTTGTTCGCGAGCTGCAGGGCGTCCGCGGCTTTGTCGTTGTCGTCGAAGGCTTGCGCGAGGTCGGGGGAGTCGATGACGGCCAGCACCTGGCCCTGGCGCACCCGGTCTCCCAACTCGACCTTGATCTCCAGAACACGCCCGGCCACGGGACTCAACACGACCGCAGTGGCGGCGGGATTCGACTCAACGATGCCGGGTAACACCAGCTTCTCGGCCGTGCCTTGGGCCTGAGCCGGCGCTACGGCCAGGCGATCCCGCAGGGGAGAATGCTCCGGCACGATGATGCGGTCGCCTTTGCGGACCATCGCTTCATCACCGGTGGCGGCAGCGGCTCCTTTGCTGAACAGGCCGAATCCGCCGGTGACGAGCAGGAGCATGAGAATCACGCCGAGCACGATTCCGCCCCAAAGGAAAACGCGACCCAACGGGGTCGCTTCATGGTCGTGGAGTTTCATGACAGTCCCGTTACGCTCGAGGCGAGGCCTTGCAAAAAGGCCGGCGCATTCTCTTACGTCCGGGACGGGAAGTTCAAACCCCCAACGGGGGTTGGAAAGGAAGCCGAAAGCTTTAGGGTGCTCACAGCAAAATGCGCAAAATGGGCATCAGTGCCAGTAAACGGTTGGAGCGATTCCTATTATGTAGAGAGTGCCTGCCTGCTGCACGGCAGCGTTCCACGAAGCGAACGACGCATGACTGGATACTACAACCCGTACCTGGTGATTCTCTCGATCGCGATTGCCGTCATCGCCTCGTACACCGCGTTGGACCTGGCCAATCGAGTCAGTGAGAGCGAAGGCAACGCTCGCAAGACCTGGCTGTGGTTGATCGCCGGTGCGACTGCACTCGGCACGGGCATCTGGGCGATGCACTTCATCGGCATGCTGGCATTTCACCTGCCCATCCCGGTCGCCTACGACCTCGAGCTCACGGGACTGTCGATGTTGATTGCGGTGGCAGTGTCCGCCGTCGCTCTGTTTGTCCTGCGTCAACGTCACGTTACCTTGAATGGGCGACTGACAGCCGCGGCGTTGATGGGCACCGGTATCGCCGCGATGCATTACACAGGCATGATGGCGATGCGCATGTCGCCCGGCATTGCCTACGACCCTCTCCTGTTTATAACCTCGATTCTCATTGCGTTGGGGGCGTCGCTGGCCGCCCTGACTATCGCGTTGCGGCTGAGGCATGATGTTTCGCGGTTTGCGATTCTGGCCAAGCTGGCGAGCGCCCTCATCATGGGGCTGGCGATTACGGGCATGCACTATACGGGGATGGCCGCAGCTGAATTTGCGCCCGGTGCGATCTGCCGGGCCGCGATCGGCGGCGCCGGTTTGAGTAATGGACTGCTCGCGGTCGCCATCGGTGGAGTTGCAGCGGGCATACTGGCCCTGACTTTGGTGTTGTCCACGTTGGATGGGCACTTCGCAGTGCGCAATGCTCGCCTGGCCGACTCGTTACGCGTCGCCAAGGACGAAGCGGAATCCGCACTACTGGAGAATCGCCGCATCAACGAGCAGCTGCGGACCGCTCAGACAGAGCTGGTCGGAGCTGCACGCCGGGCCGGGATGGCGGAGATCGCGAACAATGTATTGCACAACATCGGCAACGTGCTCAACAGTGTCAATGTATCCGCCGGACTCATCCAGTCGCGCATGCGCGAGTCCAGGCTGACGGGCCTCGGGCAGGCGCTCGACATGATGGATCAACATCGTGACACGCTGGGGGACTTCCTCGTCAATGACGAAAAGGGCCGGCGGCTGCCGGGTTACCTGCGTAAGGTACAGGATAGTTTGCAGGGGGAGGCCCGGGAGACGAATGTCGAGCTGGCGGCAATGATTCGCAGCATCGAGCACATCAAGGAAATCGTCCGAACGCAGCAGTCGTATAGCGGATCCACACAGGTGTTGGAGCCTGTTGATTTGGGTGCGCTGATTGTGGACGCATTGCGGATGGCGATATCGGATCAGGTGCGCGAGCGCATCCATATCCGGCGCGAGATTGCGGTGGCGGGGCCGGTGATGCTGGATAAGCATGCCACGCTGCAGATTTTGATCAATTTGTTCAGCAATGCGCGGCATGCGCTGGAGGGGAGGTCTGATGCCGCGATTGTGGTCCGTGCGGCGATTGAGCAGGAGTCGCTTCATCTGAGCGTTCGCGATACGGGTGAGGGGATCCCCGCGGAGAACTTGTCCAAACTGTTTGTGCATGGATTTACAACCCGCAAATCGGGTCATGGCTATGGGTTGCATGGGAGTGCGCTCGCGGCCAAGTCGATGCGAGGGACGCTGACCGCCGCCAGTGACGGGCCGGGCAAGGGGGCGACATTCAGTCTGGTGATCCCTGTTGAGATCGCTGCAGAGCGGGGCCTTGCATATGCTTGAAAATAGACGCGTGCTGGTGGTCGATGACACGCCGACCATCCACGAGGATTTCCGCAAAATTCTGCAGGTGGTCGAGCCTGCTGACCCGTCATTGCGGGACGATGAGGCGTTTCTGTTTGGCGCGGAGACGCACACGCCGAGTCCCACTGCGTTTGAATTGCACTCTGCCTTTCAGGGCGAGGAAGCCATCGAGACAATCCGGGCGGCGCGGCAGGCTCAGCAGCCCTACGCCCTGGCTTTCGTGGATATGCGGATGCCGCCCGGGCTCGATGGGGTGCAGACTATCGAGAGGTTGTGGAAAGACGACCCGGACCTGCAGGTCGTGCTGTGCACGGCCTACTCGGATTACTCCTGGATGGAGGTGCTCAATCGGCTGGAGGTGCGCGATCGCCTCCTGATTCTCAAGAAGCCGTTTGATGCCGTCGAGGTGTTTCAGCTCGCCAATGCGCTGACCACGAAGTGGGCCCTGTACAGACAGGCGGCCCTGAAGATGGACGAGCTGGAGGAAGCGGTCCGGGTTCGCACCCAACAGTTGAGCGACGCCAACATCGTCGTGCAGAACAGCCCGGTCATACTGTACCGGCTGCGGGGCGACCCGACGTTTCCATTGGTCTATATCTCTCACAACATCACCCAGCTCGGACACGATCCGCAGGCGCTGATTGCCGCTCCCGACTGGGCGCATCGGTTGATCCATGCGGACGATCTGCTCAAGGTGGGGGAAGCTCGCGCCCGCGTGTTGGATCGCACGGCAAGCGGCGCCTCCATTGAGTTTCGGATGCGAACGGCGAATGGAGAGTGGCGGTGGATGGAGAACCGTTATGTTCCCATCCGCAACGCCGACGGCCAGCTCATGGAAGTCGAAGGCATTCTGATCGACATCACCGAGCGCAAAGCCGCGGACGAACGGGTTGCCCGACTCGCACGCACCGATGCGCTCACTGAGCTGGCGAACCGCTCTACGTTCATGGATCGGTTGAATCACGCATTTGCGGCGGCCCGACGGGGCGCCAGTCCGTTTGCGGTTCTATACCTGGATCTCGATGAGTTCAAACCCATCAATGATGCGATGGGTCACGCGGCCGGAGATGCGCTGTTGCTGGCCGTTGCGCGGCGTCTGCTGGACTGCACGCGGGAAACCGATCTCGTGGCGCGGCTGGGGGGTGATGAGTTTGCCATCCTCCAATCGGAAATTGCCGAGCCCGCCAATGCCGGGCAGCTCGCGGCCAAGATCAACTACGCCCTGTCCCGTCCGTTCGACATCAACGGGTCTGAAGTCACGATTTCCGTCAGCATCGGCATCGCGGCTTATGAGGCGTCATGTCGGGATGCGCAGATGCTGCTCGCGCAAGCGGATCGCGCTCTGTATCGCTCCAAGGAGGAAGGCAGGAATCGCTTTCACTTCCACTCCGATGAGTTGGACCAGGATGTGCAGGAGCGCGTGCGGCTCGCCGAGGAGCTGCGAGGCGCGATCGACGGCGACCAGCTCGAGCTGCAATATCAGCCGCAGATCGAGCTCGGCTCGATGACGATCGTCGGGATGGAAGCGCTGGTACGTTGGCGTCATCCGCGACGGGGACTGCTGCCGCCGAGCGCCTTTCTGCCGATCGCGGAACGAAGTGGATCAATCATTCCCTTGGGTAGATGGGTGCTGGATCATGCCTGCGCGCAACTGCGCAGTTGGCGCGATGCCGGTCTCACCATTCCCCTGATGGCTTTGAATCTGTCACTGGCGCAACTGCAACGGGGCGATGAGCTGCTGCGGGATGTCGCAAACGCCGTGGACAAATGGAAGCTCGCGCCTGCCGATCTCGAGTTCGATGTGACCGAGGCGATTCTCTCCCAGCTGAAATGGACCCACAGCGATGTGCTGCCCCGGCTGCGCAACCTCGGAGTCGGCATCGCCATCGACAACTTCGGCGCCGAGTACTCCGCATTCGACTATGTTCGGGCCTATCGGATCAATCATCTGAAGATTGCGCAGTCGTTCATCAATCGGTCCAGTGAAAGCGCGGCGAGCGCGGCCACTGTGAATGCGATCATGAGCTTTGCACGCGAGGTGGGTGTTGGGGTGATCGCCCAGGGCGTGGAGACCGAAGAGCAACGGTCGCTGCTGGAACAGGCGAGCGCCGAGAGCTGGGCCCAGGGGTTTCATTTCAGTGAGGCGGTCAGCGCCGGGGATGCTGCGCGGTTGCTGCGTGCTGGCCGCATCCAGCCGGAGGTGAAACTGCCTCACTTGTCATCCAGCCGGCGTTCGCTCAGTATAGGGAAATAACAACAAACCACAGGTGGGGCGTGTTGCAGCCGGTACTCGGTGTACTGGTCATGTTGCTTCTTGCGGGAGTGTGCAGCGAGAGGCGGCGGTCTGTACGCTGGCGGTTTGTCGCGTTCGCGTTGTTCATCCAGGCCATCCTCGCCACAGCGTTCCTGAAATTACCGCCGGCGGTGGCCTCGTTTCAGTACATCAACCGCGGGGTGGCGGCGATGGAAAGGGCGACGCAGAGCGGCACCTCTTTTGTGTTCGGGTTCGTGGGCGGCGCACCGGCACCGTATGTGTCTTCCGGTACGGGCTCGGACATCGTGCTGGCGTTTCGCTTTCTGCCGCTGATCATTGTCATCAGCGCGCTGGCGACGTTGTTCACTTACTGGCGGATCCTGCCGGCCATCGTTCGTCTGCTCGCTGCGGTGGTTGAGCGTGTGATGGGAATCGGGGGTGCGGTCGCCCTCGCCTCTGTGGC
>Ga0268266_10005289_pt1 | contig 12117 bp, 11 predicted proteins | sample KBSS13metaG_FD_190356 | JGI IMG/M metagenome (GOLD analysis project Ga0268266, IMG submission 190356) | Switchgrass rhizosphere microbial communities from Kellogg Biological Station, Michigan, USA - KBS S1-3 metaG (SPAdes) (version 2) | ecosystem: Host-associated > Plants > Roots > Rhizosphere... | reverse complement strand
GCGGCGATAGAGGTCGGCATCGGACATCGCGTGACCCAGCAATCCGATGCCCATCGAGACGCGGATCGGCGAGAGCATCGTGAGGTTGGTGCAGACGCTGTTCTGGACCGCGGCGATCCAGGCGGGATCGACCGCGACGGCGCGGGCGAGCGCGGTCACCATCGGCATCAGCATCGCATTGCCGGCCGAGCCGCCGCCGGTCAGGAAGCCGCCGACCCCGGCGAACAGCGGCACGCTCAGAACCGCGACGCGGCCCGCGGCGGAACGCAATGCCTCGGCGATCTGCTGCGCCATGCCGGAGCCGACATAGAGTTCGGCCATCACCACGAAGGCCAGCGTCACGGCGCAGGAACGCCAGGCACCGCGCGCGGTGTCGGCGACGATGCGGCCGACCGAGGCGCGCGCGGTGAACAGGACGACCAGACCGATCGAGACCAGCCAGAAGCCCGGCGCATAGAGCGGCGCGAAGGCCGGTTGGTTGTCGTAAGGCTTCAGCGCCCACAACGGCCGCAGGAGATCGCGCAGCGGCGGCACCAGCCGCGTCGCGCACAGCGCGACGGTGAGGGCGACGTAAGGCGCGTTGCGATGCAGCGCGGCGCGCAGGTCGGCAAGGCCCGGCCGCTCGTCGCGCCAGAAGCGCAGGGCGAGCAGCGCCGCGGTCGGTGCGGCGCCGGCGATCTCGACATCGGTGTGACGGTTGGCGAGCCAGATCAGCGCCAGCAGCAGCGCGGTCCAGGCGACGTCGTCGATCTTCTGCAGCGCCGGGACGGGCACGCCGGCCTGTCGCGCGAAGCGCCAATAGAGCAGCAGATAGAAGACGTGGATCGGCACCTGCAGCAGCGCCGAGCCGAGACCGAGCGTGCTTGGCGCGAGGCCGGCGAGCGTGGCGCCGACCGTCGTGCCGGTGGCGAGCGCCCCCCACGGCACCAGCGACTGGCTGTAGAGGCCGAGCACCAGCATCGGCACGCCGCCCAGTCCGAGCCGCCGCAGGGCGGCGAGGGCGATGATGTAGCCGACGCCGAAGCCAGTCACCGCCTCGGCGAACGGCGCGAGGAGGAAGCAGACGGACCAGAGTCGGCGCGGCGTCGCCGTGTGCGCCTCGCCTCCGCCGGTGTGGCGCGCGAGCGTGCAGCGATGGAAGAACATCCCCGCAGCGATGATCGCGATGACCTGCCAGGCGAGCCAGATCCCGGCTGGAACCTCCTGCCGCCACAGGGTGATCACGGATGCCGGCCCGCCGGCCGGTCCCAGCAGCAGAGCCGACACGGCCAGCGCGGCGGCAAGGCCCGCCAGCCCCGCAATCAGGGCACCGACCCGGCCCGACGCCAGGAGGCCCAGAACCAGCAGCAGAGGAAGCAGGGCGAGTATCGTCGTCATGGCCTTGCGCGGCCCGCCCCTTTCCCTTAGAACCCGCGGCCTGTGCCCCGATAGCTCAGCTGGTAGAGCACGTCATTCGTAATGATGGGGTCGGCGGTTCGATTCCGTCTCGGGGCACCATAATTCCCATACGGCAGGTCCGACGTCGCCCAGCATGGCTGTCAACGCCGTGTTGACCGATACCAAGCCGAGGGACTCCGAACCAGCGGCCATACACGTCAGGCGATGGCGGATGGCTCTATCCGGAATACCGGCCCGAGCACCTGATGTGGGGATCGATCCTGGCCTATGTTCTGAGCCGGGGAGCGGGCGCGCTGTCGATCGACCGTGTCGTCGCCTTCAACCTCTTCGGACGCGCCTAGAAAGGAGCCCGCCATGGCCCGGCCGCACATCGTCATCGTCGGCGCGGGCTTCGGCGGCTTGAGCGCCGCCCATGCGCTCGCCGGCGCGGACGCCGACGTGACCGTCATCGATCGCCGCAACTACCATCTCTTCCAGCCGCTGCTCTACCAGGTGGCGACCGCCGGCCTGTCGCCGGCGCAGATCGCCTCGCCGATCCGCGCCATCCTGAGGCGCGCGGCCAACGTGCACGTGCTGCTCGGCAAGGTGAACGGCGTCGACCAGGAGCGCCGCACTGTCGCTCTCGACGATCGCACGATCGCCTATGATTACCTCGTGCTGGCCACCGGCGCGCGGCATTCCTATTTCGGTCATGACGAATGGGAGAGTGCCGCGCCTGGCCTGAAGAAGATCGACGATGCCACGGCCATCCGGCGCCGCATCCTCACCGCCTTCGAGAATGCCGAGGCCACCGACAGCCACGAGGCGCGACGACGCTTCCTCACCTTTGTCGTGATCGGCGCCGGCCCGACCGGCGTCGAGATGGCCGGTGCCATCGCCGAGCTGGCGCGCGTGGCACTGCGCCATGATTTCCGCAACATCGATCCGCGCGAGGCGAGCATCGTGCTGGTCGAGGCCGGGCCGCGCGTGCTGGCGGCCTTTCCGTCGGTGCTGAGCGCGGCCGCGCATCGCTCACTCGAGAGGTTGGGGGTCGAGGTCCGCCTCGGCACGCCGGTCACGCGCTGCGATGCCGAGGGCGTCACGATCGGCGACGATCCGTTGGCCGCCGCGACGATCGTGTGGGCCGCGGGCGTGGCCGCGTCGTCGGCGGCGACATGGCTGGGTGCGGAGAAGGATCGCGTCGGCCGGGTGATCGTCGGGCCGGATTTCTCGCTGCCCGGACACCCCGAGATCTTCTGCATCGGCGACACCGCTCATGCGCTCGGCGCCGACGGCAAGCCCTTGCCGGGGCTGGCGCCGGTCGCCAAGCAGCAGGGCGCCTATGTTGCACGCGTGCTGCGCGCCCGGCTGGCTGGGAAGCAGCCGCCGAAGCCGTTCCGCTATCGCGACTTCGGCACCATGGCCACGATCGGCCGCCGCGCCGCCGTCGCCGATTTCGGCTGGCTCAGGCTCGACGGCACGCTCGCCTGGCTGCTCTGGGGCCTCGTGCACGTGTCGTTCCTGATCGGCTTCCGCAACCGGCTGATCGTGATGCTCGACTGGGTGTGGTCATACCTGACGTTCCAGTCCGGCGCGCGCCTGATCACCGGACCGGGCTCGCACTGACGCATGCGTTGTTCATGGTCGGTGCGGCGACATCCTTGGTCCAGTCGAATCCTTCGTTCTTGGGCCTGATCCCGCGACGGCGGCGACGGTAGTCCTCTCGGCTCCATTTGCGAGGAGCCGTGAGGCGATGAGTTCCGAGACCGTCATCAGACACGCAGCGAGCGGCGCGGATCTCGCGGCATGCTTTCCCGTGATCCGTCAATTGCGGCCCTTTCTCGAGGACGCGGCCGATTGGGAGGAGCACGTCTCATCCATGGCGGGTGCCGGATACCGCGTGCTTGCCGCCTGGCATGGCGGATGCGCCACGGCCGTTGCGGGATACCGCATCATGGAGAACCTGATCCATGGACGATTTGTCTATGTCGACGATCTGGTGACGGCGGACGGTCGGCGCGGAGAAGGGCTCGGGGCTCTGCTTCTGCAGAAAGTTTCGAAGATCGGCGCCACGGCGCGATGCCGGCGGCTGGTGCTGGACACGGCGGCCGCAAACACCGACGCGCGCCGCTTCTACAAGCGAGAGGGCTTGCTAGAGATCGTCGTCGGCTTCGTGAAGCCGCTGGAGGCGTCGACATGAATATCCTTCATATCGATTGCAGCCCGCGAGCGGCTTTGCATAGCCGCCGGCTGTCGCAGGCGATCGTCGAACGGCTGCTGACCTCGGAAGCCGGTTCGAGCGTCGTCCGGCGCGATCTGGGGTTCGACCCGATCCCCCACACGGTGGCGGAATATGCCGCTGCGTTGTCATCGGCGGCGGCGCGGGCAACAGCGCTCGGCACGGTGATGAACCTGTCCGAGATCCTGATCGGTGAAATCGAGGCGTCGCAGGTCGTCGTCATCGGCACGCCCATGAACAATTTCACCGTTCCGTCGGTGCTCAAGGCGTGGATCGACCAGATCGTGCGGATCGGGCGCACCTTCGTGTCATCACCCACCGGCAAGAAGGGCCTGCTCGAGGACCGGCCGGTTCTCGTCGGCATCGCCTCCGGTGGCTTCTTCTGCGGCGAGAAGGCCAACCAGCCCGATTTTCTCACGCCCTATCTGTCGGCCGCGCTGGGCTGCATCGGACTGAGGACCGTTCAATTCCTGCCTCTGCAGGGCACTGCCTTGGTCGATGACAGGCAGGCCGCATCCGCCTGCACGGCGCTTGCCGCACGGATCGACGTTTCGGCCTTCAGCCGCGGCAGCCTCGTGCAGCCAGTTCCAAAAGCGATTGCAAGACACCATTCCCTTCAGGAGGAAATTCGTTCGTGAGCATTCGACTCGATTACGAGGCCGTTGCGCCGGCAGGCCTCAAGGCGCTCGGCGGTGTCTACGGTTATCTTCTCCAATGCGGGCTCGATCCGACGCTGGTCGATCTGGTCTACTTGCGTGTCTCGCAGATCAACGGCTGCGCCTATTGCCTGGGTTTGCACACCCGCGACCTGGTCAAGAAGGGCGTCGGCATCGACAAACTGGCGCTGCTGCAGGCGTGGCGCGAAGCCGGGCCTGTCTTCGACGAACGTGAGCGCGCCGCGCTTGCGTGGGCCGAGACCGTCACGCGTGTGGCCGAAACGGCCATTCCCGATGCCGAGTTCGAGCGCGTTGCAGCAGTGTTCGGCGAGAAGGAGATCGTCGACCTGACCATCGCCATCGGTCTGATGAATACCTACAATCGCATCGGCATCGGCTTTCGCCATCCGCCGGACGCGGCGCTTTCAAGCACATCCTGACGACAAGGACCTTCCGAAGGAAAAGTCATGGGGTTGAGGATATTCCTGGCAGGTGCCACCGGCGTGATCGGCCGCCCGCTGATCCGGCTTCTGCGTGGCGCCGGCCATTCCGTCGTCGGGACGACGAGGACCATGGAGGGCAAGACCGTATTGGAAGCCTTGGGAGTCGAGGCGACGGTCGTGGATGTCTTCGATCGAGACGCCCTGGCGCAGGTCGTGAAGGGCGCTGGTCCCGACGTCGTCATCCATCAACTCACCGATCTGGCGGCCGGGCTCGATCCGAAGGTCCAGGAGGAGACGCTGAAGCGCAATGCCCGCCTTCGACGCGAAGGGACGGCCAATCTGGTCCGAGCGGCGAGGGCCGCCGGCGTGAAGCGCCTGGTTGCGCAAAGCATCGCCTGGGCCTACGCGCCCAAGGAATTGCCCTGGCGGGAGGGCGATCCGTTGGATGTCGATGCCACCGGCCTTCGTGCCATCTCGGTTCGCGACGGCGTCGTTCCGCTCGAAGCGGCGGTGTTGGATCAAGGCGACTTCGACGGGATCGTGCTGCGCTATGGCCAGCTCTACGGCCCCGGCACCTGGTCTCGCGAGCCGACGGGCACGGCTCCGGTGCATGTCGAGGCGGCGGCCCATGCCGCGTTCCTTGCCGTCGCCCGAGGCCGTCCGGCGGCCTACAATATCGCGGAACCGGGTGGCGCCGTGGCCATCGATCGGGCCGTGAGCGAGCTTGGCTGGCGCCCGGCGTTTCGCCTCGAGCCGCATGGATAGACGTTCGGAACAACTCGTCTCCTGGAAAGCGCCGACGCTTGCGCTCGATCGCGCGGGCGCGACGACTCTGGCCGATCAGATCGCGCGACACATCGAGACGGCGATCGCCGAAGGCGCCTTGCCACCCGGCGGGCGACTGCCGTCATGGCGGGATCTTGCCGCACAACTGGGTGTCGCACGGGGGACCGTGAAGGCGGCCTATGAAAGGCTGACCGATCGTGGCCTGCTCGTCACCGCCGGCTCGGCGGGAACACGCGTTGCCGATGTCCTGCCGCTGGCTGTCGGTCCGGTCGGCGCGGAAGGGGAGAGCCTGCTTCCGCCGGACTTCCGCCATCGCTCCAATCGAGCGCTGCTCTTCCAGATGGGCATTCCGGCTCATGACGCCTTTCCGGCAACGCTCTGGGCCCGCTTGCACAGGCAGGCGGTCCAGAGCGTGTCGATGCGAACCGGGCATCCCGATCCGCGGGGCCTGCCGGAACTCAGGGCTGCCCTTGCGACGCACGTCGCCATCGCCCGGGGGATCGAATGTTTGCCGGACCAGGTCATCGTGACGGCAGGGTTTCGCGGCGGGCTGTCGGTTGCTCTCAGTGCGATTGGCGCGGCGGGCCGGCAAGCCTGGGTGGAGGATCCTGGATACCCCGTCACGCGACGGGCATTGGACGTTTCGAGCGTTCACTCCGTCGCGGTGCCGGTCGACAAGGACGGGCTGATCGTCGAGCAGGGACAGGATATCGCTCCCAGGGCGGCACTCGCCATCGTCACCCCCGGGCAACAGGCGCCCAGTGGCGTGACACTGGCCGCGCACCGTCGGCTCGAGTTGCTCCATTGGGCAAAGCGCTCCGGATCCTGGATCATCGAGGATGACTATCTTGCCGAACTTCATTTGTCCGGCCGTTCGGCGCCTGCCCTTGCCTCGGGCCCTGGAGCGGATCACGTCATCCATGTCGGTTCGTTCAGCAAGACCATCAGCCCGATGACCGGCATCGGCTTCCTGGTCGCTCCGCTGCCGCTGGCTCGCCGCCTGGTCGAGGCGGCAACATGGCTTGGCGCCTCGCCCAACGCCGCAGCCCAGCTCGCGGTCGCGACCTTCCTGCAGGAAGGCCATTATCTACGCCATCTGAGGCGCATGCGCCGGCTCTACGCGGACCGTCGCCGTTGCCTGCTCGACACGCTCGCGGCGCAGGGGATTTGTGCGGCCGTTCCGGCGGGACTGTCGGTCCTGCTGCCGCTGCCAAATGGGTTCGACGACCAGGCTCTCGCCCTGGACGCGGCCGCCACGGGCCTTGGTCCGGCGCCTTTGTCGCCGTGGTTTTCGCTCTCCTCCCGGCCGCGCTCGGGTCTGCTGCTGGGCGTCGCCAACGTGCTCGAGCGGACGATCGAGGACGATTGCCGAAAGCTGCTGGCGATGATCGGCAAGGGAGTGCGGCAGGCGCCCTGCGAGCGCAGGTGACGCGTCGTCACCGCCCCTTCCACGCCGGCTTGCGCTTCTCGGCAAAGGCCTTCGGTCCTTCGATCGTATCCTCGCTTCGGGTCATCGCGACGAAGGCCGGATAATCGAGGTTGTGCATGGCGGTCTCGAGCGACGGCACATCGAGCGAGCGCATCACGACCTGCTTGGTCGCCCGTACCGACATCGGCGAGCAGGCGAGGATGTCGTTGGCCCAGCGCCGCGCCGCGCCCATCAGCTCGAGGTGCGGCACCACTTCGGTGACGAAGCCCAGCTCGAAGCCTTCCCGCGCCGACACATGGCGGCCGGTCAGCAGCATGCCCATCGCCTTCTTGAGCGGGATCATGCGCGACAGCCGCTGCATGCCGCCCGAGCCGGCAGCCAGACCGACCTTCGGCTCCGGCAGCGCGAAGGTGGCCTTGTCGGACGCCACGATGAGGTCGCAGGCGAGCGCGATCTCGAAGCCGCCGCCCATGGCGACGCCGTTCACCGCCGCGATCACCGGCTTGTCGAGATCGAAGCGGCTGGCCAGGCCGCCCATCCTCCGCGGCGGATGCGCCGGCGATTTGCCCGTCTTCTTCCTGAGCTCTGCATGATACTTCAGGTCGTTGCCCGCGCTGAAGGCCTTGTCGCCGGCGCCGGTGATGATCGCGACCCAGAGGTCGGGGTTCTCGTGGAAGCCGTCGAAGATGTCGGCCAGCTCCTGGTTCGCCATGGGATGGAGGGCGTTGTAGACCTCCGGCCGGTTGATGGTGACGATCAACAGATGGCCGTCGGTTTCGATCTTGCTGTATTCACCCATTGCTCTTCCTCCTGTCCATGAGGCGATGATCTCACCGGATGAGGCGGATGGCACGGTGATGCTATGGTCTGCCTTCGCCGTGCAAACGAGAGGCCGACCATGAGTTCAGCGACACTTGCCGCCCGCCGCGACCGCGCCTTCGGGGCCGGCGCACCCCTGTTCTACGACGCGCCCCTGCACATCGTGCGGGGCGAGGGCGTGGAGCTGTTCGACGCTGACGGCCGCCGCTACGTCGACATGTACAACAACGTGCCCTGTGTCGGTCACGCCGATCCTACCGTCGTGGAGGCGATGGCCCGGCAGCAGGGCACGCTCAACGTCCACAGCCGCTACCTGCACGAAGGCATCGTCGCCTTCGCCGAGCGCCTCGCCGCCCTGCACGGGCCGACGATCGAGAGTGTCGTGTTCAGTTGCTCGGGAACCGAAGCCAACGAGGTTGCGCTGCGCATGGCGCGCCTGGCGACCGGCAAGACCGGCATCGTCTGCACCAACGCGACGTATCACGGCAACAGCGAGGCCGTCGCGAAGCTGAACCGGATCGGCGCCGACCGCAACGCCGCCGGTGACGTGCGTGCCATTCCCTTTCCGGAGAAGCTGCGTCCTCTGCTGCCCGGCGCCAGCGAGGACGAGCTTGCGGAGGCCTATCTCGATCGCCTGCGCAACGCGATCCGCAGCCTCGAGGAGGACGGCATCGGCTTCGCCGGCCTGATCGTGTGCTCGATCTTCGCCAACGAGGGATTGCCCGACGTGCCGCGCGGATTCATGCCGCGTGCCGCGGAGATCGTGCGCGCCGCCGGCGGCGTGGTGATCGCCGACGAGGTCCAGGCCGGCTACTGCCGCACCGGCCGCTGGTGGGGCTACGACGTCACCGGCTTCACGCCCGACATCGTCGTGACCGGCAAGCCGATGGGCAACGGCCTGCCGCTGGCGGCGACCGCTGCGAGCCGATCGCTGGTCGAGGGCTTCCGCGCTGCGACGCGCTACTTCAACACCTTCGCCTCGAGCCCGTTGCAGGCGGCGGTTGGCATGGCGGTGATCGACGTCATCGAGCGCGACGGCCTGCGCGAGAACGTCGCCGCGGTGGGCGCGTTCCTGAAGTCGGCGCTGGCCGAGCGCAAGGCGCGCTTCGCCTCGATCGCCGACGTGCGCGGCCACGGCCTGTTCGTCGGCGTCGAGATCGCCAAGGCCGACGCGGCCCGCACGCCCGATACGGACGCCGCGGTCGAGGTCATCAACCGTCTCAAGGACAAGGGATTCCTGACGAGCAACGCCGGCGCCTACCGGAACGTCGTGAAGATCCGGCCGCCGCTGGTCTTCACGCAGCGCCATGCCGAGGAATTCCTCGTGGCTTTCGACGCGACGATGGCCGAACTCGATGGATGAGGAGGCCGTCGAGCGGACATTCATGCCGGCGGCGCGCGCCGCGCTGGCGGCCTTCCCGATCGACGCCGGCGATCTCGAGCTGGTTTCCCTGGCCGAGAACGTCACCTTCAAGGTCGTCGACCGGCGCGATGGCCGTGCTTACGTCCTGCGTCTGCACCGGCCGGGCTATCATACGCTGGACGAGCTGATCTCCGAGCGATCCTGGATCCGCGCGCTGGCCGGCGCCGGCATCGAGGTGCCGGGCGCAATGCCGGCGCGCGATGGCCGGGACTATGTCCCGGTGGCGATTCCGGCCACCGGCGAGCAGCGCCTCGCCGGCATGCTGCGCTGGACCGAAGGCCGCCTGCTCTCCGACGTCCTTGCCGAAACCACCGATCAAGGAGTGGTCGCCAACTACTTCGCCCAGCTCGGCGCCCTCACCGCCGCGATGCACAATCAGGCGAGCGCGTGGCAGGCCCCGTCGGGATTCAGGCGTCACGCGCTCGACAGCGACGGGCTGATGGGCGATGCGCCGCACTGGGGGCCGTTCTGGGAGCACCAGTCGCTCTCGCCCGGCGAGCGCGCTCTGCTCCTCGATGTCCGGGGCCGGATGCACGAGAGGCTGACGCGGCTCAGCCGCGATCCCTCCGTCTACAGCCTGATTCATGCCGACATGCATCCCGGCAACATCCTGGTGGACGGCGACCGGCTGACCGTCATCGACTTCGACGATGCCGGCTTCGGTTGGCATCAATACGACATCGCCGTCGTGCTCACCTATTGGCAGACCCGGCCGAACGCGATTGAGATCGAGCGTGCCTTCCTCGACGGCTACCGTGCCGCCCGGCGGCTGCCCGACGATGCGCCGACCGCGATCGCGATGTTTCGCCTGATCCGGTGGATGGCGTCGATCGGCTGGTTCCACCAGAGACCCGAGCTCAAGCGCCCTGCCGTCTTCGAAGAGCGCAAGGCATGGGTGCTCGAGCAATGCGCCGCCCTCCAGCGCGGCAGTTCGTGAGCGGCCTGCCCATAGGCGTCAGCTTTGCCCGTTTGGCGGTTGCGATCGGCCTGCTGGGAGCGCGGCTCTCCAGAGCCGCTCATGGTATGCGGCAAGCAGAAGAAAGAGCGGCTCTGGAGAGCCGCGCTCCCAGCGGCATGAAAGATTCACAAGCTCTCAAGGTGGGGTTGCTTCTCATGGCTGGCCAAGTTGGTACTTGTGAGCACAGCCTGTCTTAGTGCCGTCCGGCAAGCCGCAGGAGGCACCATACAGTCATGGCGGCGGTGGGCCGCAGCGGCCAGGCCCAGCCCGTGGCCCTGTTGACGCCGGCGCCGCGGAACGCTTGGCTGCACGGCAGGCCCGCGCCTCGTCGGGCGATTGTCGGGAGGACTTCCATGCGCCGCTTCTTCCTGCCTCTGCTGGCTGCGGTCGGGCTTTCGGCCGCGTCTCCCGCCGCGTCCGAGACAGTGCTGCGGGCCATCATGCACTCGGATCTCAAGATCATCGATCCGGCCTGGACGACGGCGCTGATCACGGCCCATCACGGCTACCTGGTCTACGACACGCTGTTTTCCCTCGACGAGAATCTCGTGGTCCGGCCGCAGATGGTCGAGAAGTGGGATGTCTCGCCCGACAAGCTCGTCTGGACCTTCACCCTGCGCGACGGGCTGGAATTTCACGACGGCCAGCCGGTAACGGGCGAGGATTGCGTCGCCTCGATCCGGCGCTGGGCCGCCCGCGACCCGACCGGCCAGACATTGATGTCCTTCGTCGCCGAGCTCACCGCGCCCGACGCCCGCACGATACGGCTGGTGCTCAGGGAGCCGTTCGGCCTCGTGATCGAATCGCTCGGCAAGACGGGCGGCAACGTTGCCTTCATGATGCCCAAGCGGGTCGCCGACACCGATCCCAACAAGCAGATCGCCGATGCCACCGGCTCGGGTCCGTTCATTTTCAAGAAGGACGAATGGAAGGCGGGCGAGAAGACGGTCTATGTCCGCAATCCGAAGTACAAGCCGCGCAACGAGCCGCCCTCGGGGCTGACCGGCGGCAAGGTGGCGAAGGTCGACCGGATCGAATGGATCTGGATCCCCGACACGCAGACCCAGGTGAACGCGCTGCTGAACGGCGAGGTCGACCTGATCGAGGCGATGCCTTACGACCTGCTGCCCCTGGTCGAGAAGTCGAAGGACGTGAAGGTCCAGGTGATCGACAAGGCCGGGCGGCAGTACATCTTGCGCTTCAACACGCTGCAGAAGCCGTTCGACGACGCCAGGGTGCGTCAGGCGGTCGTCGTGGCGCTGCGCCAGAAGCCGTTCCTCGAAGCCAATGTCGGCGATGCGCGCTTCTATCGCGAATGCAAGTCGCTGTTCCCGTGCGGCCTGCCACTCGAATCGAGCACGGGCTGGGAGGATCGCCTGAACGGCGATGGTGCCGCGGCGCGCAAGCTGCTCGTGGAAGCAGGCTACGACGGCACGCCGATCGTGATCCTGCACCAGACCGACCTGGTCAATCACAGCAGCCTCGCGCCGGTCGCCAAGGCGCAGCTCGAGGCCGCCGGCTTCAAGGTCGACATGCAATCGATGGACTGGCAGACGCTGGTCGCCCGCCGCACCAAGAAGGAACCGGCATCCCAGGGCGGTTGGCACATGTTCGCCACTTCGTCGGCGGCGCTCAGCATCCCCGATCCGGTGTCGAACTTCTTCCTCAGCGCCTCGTGCGAGAAATCGATGTTCGGCTGGCCGTGCGATGCGGAGATCGAGAAGCTGCGTGCGGCCTTCGCGCGCGAAACCGATGACGAAAAGCGCCGCGAGATCGCCAACCAGAGCCAGCAGCGCGCGCGGGAGTATCCGACCTACGTGCAGCTCGGCCAGTTCACCGTGCCGACGGCGGCGCGCACGAACGTGAGCGGGATTCTGACCGGGCCCGCAATCACCTTCTGGAACATCGAGAAGAAATAGCCGCGCAGCATCCCGTCGCGACCGGGATCGGGAAATGGCGCTTTGATGACCATGGCGCCGCGCACCGG
>Ga0268266_10005288_pt1 | contig 12117 bp, 7 predicted proteins | sample KBSS13metaG_FD_190356 | JGI IMG/M metagenome (GOLD analysis project Ga0268266, IMG submission 190356) | Switchgrass rhizosphere microbial communities from Kellogg Biological Station, Michigan, USA - KBS S1-3 metaG (SPAdes) (version 2) | ecosystem: Host-associated > Plants > Roots > Rhizosphere >... | reverse complement strand
CAACGCGTTGAATTGTGGCTCCGGCCCACTATCGAGCACGTCGAGCGCACGCAGCGAAGCCAGTCGGGTTTGTTCGTTATCGGGCTTCTGTGCCGTCAGCATTTTGCGAGGGTTCCTATCCCCAGTGGGGATTTTCGACTTCGGTCGCAGGGCTCGCACTCGATTACGTCACATTGGCGATGATCCGTGCCAGGCCCCTCCCTTGCTGTCCAGCTGCCGTTTTGCCCGAGTTAAGATGTGACCTGTGTACAACAAAAGGTGGGATTGAATGAGTGAGGCGACAGCCGGCATCGAAGCCGAGTTCCGCGGTGGGCCGCGCATGGGCGCTCCACTCCCACCCGGGCCGCTACTGGGTTTTGTCGTTGCAGTAGCCGCCGTCGCCTTCATCGCACTCCTTACCTATCGCGCGCTGCAAACACGCACCGTTGCCGCCGGCCGAGTGACCCACACCCTGCAGGTGATGGATCAGCTCCAGACGATCATGTCGCTGGCAAAGGATGCCGAGACGGGTCAGCGGGGCTACCTCCTGACCGGTGAGGAGCAGTACCTGGAGCCTTTCGGCAACGCCAAGGCACAGCTACCCGATGAGATCCGCAAGGCCTATGACCTGGTCGAAGGCGACCCGGTGCAGTTGCAGCGCCTCAAAAACCTCGAACTGGCGGTCAAGGACAAAGTGGCCGAGCTGGACCAAACGATCGCACTGCGCCAGAAAAACGAAGGCCCGGCGGCATTGGCGATCGTGCGCAGCGATCGGGGCAAGGCCCTCATGGACCGCGTCCGTCAGCTCGTAACCACGATGGCGGCCGGAGAGCGAGCGGCTCTGACCGAGAGGGAGGACGAATGGGCACACGCCGAAACCGTCTCATCCGCGGTGACCTTCGGAGGCTCCACCCTGCTGCTGATTCTCATTGGCGCTGCGGCAGTGCTGACCTCCCGGGACTTTCGCGCCCGGCAGACGCAGGTGTGGCTGCGCACGGGACAGATGGCCTTCAGCCAGAGGATTCAGGGCGAACAACGCCTGGAACGGCTGGGCGAGCATGTACTGAGCTTCCTGGGCTCGTATCTCGGCGCGAAGGTGGGTGCCCTCTACATCGCCGAAGGAGCTGGGGTGTTCCGCAGATTTGCCGGTTACGCCATGGCGGCCGGCAGCGATGTCGTTCGCGGGGGTGATGGGTTGCTCGGGCAGGCTGCCCGGGACAACCGCCCTATGCGCGTCGAGAACGTGCCCGAAGGATACCTCCCGATCACATCGGCTTTGGGTCACGGCGCACCCCGTGAGGTCCTGATCGCTCCCGCGACCGCGGATGGAACCGTCCACGCAGTCGTCGAGCTCGGCTTCCTGAGGACGCTCCACACCGAGGACCTCGAGCTGTTGACTCGGGTGTCCGAGAGCCTGGGGGTCGCCATTCGTGCCTCCAAGGACCGCACGCGACTCGAGGAGTTGCTGGAGGAAACCCAACGCCAGGGCGAGGAGCTGCAGACGCAGCAGGAAGAGCTTCGGGTCAGCAATGAAGAGCTGGAAGTCCAATCCCGCTCCCTGAAGGAATCGCAAGCCCAACTCGAGTCCCAGCAGGCGGAGCTCGAGCAGACCAACTCGCAGCTCGAGGAGCAGGCCCAGCTGCTGGAGCATCAGAAGGACGAGTTGTCCAAGGCCCAGGAAGTACTCACCGAGCGGGCCGCGGAGCTGGAGCGCGCGAACCAGTACAAGAGCGAGTTCCTGGCCAACATGAGCCACGAGCTGCGCACGCCGCTCAACTCGTCACTGATTCTCGCGAAGATCCTCGCCGACAACCGCACCGGCAATCTCAGCTCCGAGCAGATCAAATACGCGCAGACGATCTCCTCCGCAGGCAACGACCTGCTGGCCATCATCAACGACATTCTCGACCTGTCGAAAATCGAAGCCGGCAAGGTGGAGCTGGCACCGCAATCCGTTGTGGTGGCCCGCATCCTGGATGACCTGTCGCGCACCTTCCAACCGGTGGCGCAGAACAAGGGCCTCGGGTTCAAGATTGATCTGACCAGCGGGACGCCGGCGCAGCTCGAGACCGATCCGCAGCGGGTGGGCCAGATCCTCAAGAACCTGGTTTCCAACGCCTTGAAGTTCACCGAAGCCGGCGAGGTGACGGTGCGGGTCTTTCCCGGTGCCCACAACACGTTGTGTTTTGATGTGACCGACACCGGCATCGGCATTTCCGAGCATCAGCGCGAAATCATCTTCGATGCGTTCCGGCAGGCCGACGGCAGTACCCACCGCAAGTACGGCGGCACGGGACTCGGGCTCACGATCTCACGCGACCTGGCCCGCCTGTTGGGAGGCGACATCAGTGTCATGAGCACGCCCGGCACGGGCAGCACCTTCACACTGACGTTGCCCCTGAAATACGCGCCGCCCGCCGCAGCACCGGTGAGCCCGCTGGCCCCGGCACCGGCCGTGCCTGCGCCTTCGCGGCAGGTGCCCAAACAGCTGCCCCAGCAACGGGTGGAGGATGATGCGGATCGGATTCAGACCGACTCGCGTTTGATCCTGATCGTGGAGGACGATCCGCCGTTCGCCACCATCCTCAGGGACCTGGCGCATGAGCTCGGGTTCCAATGCATCGTCACGCATACCGCCAACGATGCGCTGGCGGCGGTCGCAACCTACCGGCCCAAGGCCATCCTGCTGGACATGAATCTGCCCGACTACTCCGGGCTCGGCGTGCTCGATCAACTCAAGCGCAATCCGCAGATGCGCCACATCCCCGTCCACGTGGTGTCGGTAGCGGATTACTCCCAGGAAGCCCTCGCGATGGGCGCCGTGGGCTACGCCATGAAGCCGGTCAATCGCGACCAATTGGCGGAAGCGCTCCAGAAGCTGGAGTTGAAATTCTCCCCCGGCGTGCGCAATGTCCTCGTGGTCGAGGACGACGAACGCCAGCGCGAAAGCATCCGCCAGTTGTTGCAGAACGAGGACGTAAAGATCACCGCGGTGCGCACGGCCGCCGATGCGCTCTCACGACTTCGCCAGACCACGTTCGACTGCATGGTCATGGATCTCAACCTGCCCGACTTCAACGGCTACGAGCTGTTGCAAAAGATGGCAGAAGCCGAGGACGTCGCCTTCCCGCCGGTCATCGTCTACACCGGCCGCACCCTGACGGGCGATGAGGAGCAGCGGCTGCGACGCTTCTCGAAATCCATCATCATCAAGGACGCGCGTTCCCCGGAACGCCTGCTGGATGAGGTCACCCTCTTCCTCCACCAGGTCGAGTCCAAGCTGCCGGTCGAACGCCAGCGCATGTTGCAGGTCGCGCGCGACCGTGATGCAGCGTTGGAAGACCGGCGCATCCTCGTGGTGGAGGACGACGTTCGCAACATCTTTGCGCTGTCGAGCCTGTTGGAGCCCAAAGGGGCGTCGATTGAAATCGCGCGCAACGGTCGCGAAGCCCTCGAGTCCCTGACGCGGAACTCGAACATCGATCTGGTGTTGATGGATATCATGATGCCGGAGATGGATGGACTCACCGCCATGCGCGAAATCCGCAAACGCCCGCAATGGAAGAAACTGCCGATCATCGCCCTCACCGCCAAGGCGATGAAGGATGACCAGGAGAAATGCCTGGCCGCCGGTGCCAATGACTACATTGCGAAACCGCTGGATGTCGAGAAGCTGATGTCCCTGGTGCGTGTCTGGATGCCGAAGTAACTGCAAGCCCGTGGCCGCCGAAGACCTCGACATTGAGCTGCATCTGCTGATCGATGCGATCTACCTGAAGTATCACTACGACTTCAGGCGGTACGCGACGGCCTCGTTGAAGCGCCGGCTCACGGCGGCGATGTCGCGCTTCAACTGCGCGACCTTCTCCGAGCTGCAGAGCAAGGTCCTGCACAATCCAACGATGTTTCCGCTGTTGCTGGACTTTCTCACGGTGCCGGTGAGCGAGATGTTCCGCGATCCGAGCTACTACCGCTCGCTGCGTGAGATGGTGGTGCCGGTGTTGCGCACCTATCCGTCACTCAAGATCTGGGTGGCCGGCTGCAGTACCGGCGAGGAAGTGTATTCACTCGCGATTTTGTTGCGTGAAGAGGGCTTGTTGGATCGCAGCCTGATTTATGCGACCGATATCAACCCGAACGTACTGCAGAAGGCCACTGCGGGCGTGTACGAGGTGGACCGGATCGCGGCTTTCACGCAAGCCCATCGCAAGTCAGGCTCGAGCACTTCCCTGTCCGATTACTACACGGCCGCGTACGGCCGTGCCGTCTTCGACAAGTCCCTGCGCGAGCACATTGTCTTCTCCGATCACAGCCTGGCCACCGACAGTGTGTTTGCCGAAGTGCAGCTCGTGTCCTGTCGCAACGTGCTCATCTATTTCAACCGCGACCTGCAGGACCGCGCGATCGGCCTGTTCAGGGACGCGTTGTGTCGCAAGGGATTTCTCGGGATCGGCTCAAAGGAATCCCTGCGCTTCTCGGCCCATCGTGACTCCTTCATGGAGCTCGTCGCAAACGATCGCATCTTCCAGAAGCGGGATGTCCTGTGATTGCCGCCGAAACGCTTCGCGGTCGCATCGAGGCCATTGTCATAGGCGCTTCCGCCGGAGGTGTGGAGGCGTTGGGATTGATCCTCCCGGCGCTGCCGGCGAAGTTTCGCCCGGCGCTGCTGATCGTCCTGCACCTGCCTCGCGAACGCCCGAGCCTGCTCGTTGAGATCTACGAAAGACGCTGCGCGTTGCCGATCCGGGAGGCGGACGATAAAGAGCCCATCGAGCCCGGCACTGTCTATTTCGCCCCGCCGGACTACCACATGCTGGTGGAACGGAACCGGCAGATTGCGCTCTCAACAGAGGAGCCCGTGCACTACTCGCGCCCCTCAGTCGATGTCCTGTTCGAATCCGCAGCCGATGTGTATGGCGAGCGGCTCCTGGGCGTGATCCTGACAGGCGCCAACGAGGACGGAGCGGCAGGCCTGCACGCCATCCACCGGGCCGGCGGCGTTACGGTGGTCCAACAACCGGACAGCGCCAAGGTACCTCTCATGGTAGTGTCCGCGCTGCAGCGCAATCCGGCGGATTTTGTGTTGTCGTTGCCGCAGATTGCGGAGCTGCTCATCGGTCTCGCCTGAGCGCTCGAACAGCCCGCAACCATGGAGAACTCAGTGAAGTGTCTGCTCGTCGATGATCTGGAGGAGAACCTGCTGGCCCTGGCGGCCCTGCTGCAGCGGCCGGACCTGGAAATCCTCACGGCCCGCTCCGGCCGGGAAGCCCTGGAGCTGCTGCTGGTTCACGATGTCGCCCTCGCCTTGCTCGACGTGCAGATGCCTGAAATGGATGGCTTCGAGCTGGCCGAGCTCATGCGCGGCAGCGAGCGCACCCGCCAGGTGCCGATCATTTTCGTCACTGCCGGGGCCCGCGACCAGCACCGCCTGTTCAAGGGCTACGAGAGCGGGGCTGTGGATTTTCTCTTCAAGCCCATCGAGCCGCACATCCTGCAGAACAAGGCGGACGTGTTCTTCCAACTGCACCGGCACAAACAACAGCTGGCCCACGAGCTGCGGGAAAAGACCGAGACCCTGCGGCTCAATGAGATGCTGACCGCCGTGTTGAGTCACGACCTGCGCAGTCCTTTGAATGCGGTTCTGACTTCGGCGGTGCTCATCCAGCGCAAGTCCTCGGAACAGCCGGTGAAGGACACCGCCGCGCGCATCCTCTCGAGCGGCAAGCGGATGAGCCGCATGATCGAGGACATGCTCGACATGGCACGGGCCCGACTCGCCGGCGGCATACCGCTGAAACGCGAAGCGGCTGACCTCGGTGCGTTGGTGGATCGCGTGGTCGGAGAGATTCAGGCGGCTTATCCTGACCGCCGCATTGACGTCAAAAAAACCGGCGACCTCAGCGGCAACTGGGATGGCGAACGACTGGCACAAGTCGTCTCAAACCTCCTGGGCAACGCTTTGCAGCACGGAGACGAAGCTGACTCTGTCAATGTCAACGTCAAGGGGACGGAGTCCGAGGCCGTGGAGATCACGGTGGAGAATTCGGGGACGATTCCCGCGGAGCTGCTGCCGCAGTTGTTCGATCCGTTCAGAGGCGCTCAACGCCAGACCGGGCGCGCCGAAGGCCTGGGACTCGGCTTGTACATCGTGCACCAGATTGTTCTGGCGCACGGTGGCCGTGTTGACGTGATGTCCGGTGGCGGTGACAACCGAACCCGGTTTTCAGTCCGAATTCCGCGTTAGAGACTCGAAAGGACTTCGGCGAAGCGGTGGATCTCTGCCACTGTGTTGTAGTGCACGAGCGACACGCGGACCATCCCCGTTTCCTTCGACAGGTTCATGCGCTTCATCAGCCGTGGCGCATACATGTGCCCGTCGCGGATGCCGATCCCGGCACGCGCCGCTGTTTCGGTCACCGTCGCCGGCAACACCTTGGGAATGTTGAAACAGATCGTGGGGACGCGCTCGTTGATGCGCGCCTCGGAATCGATTCCGTAGATGACCGCCTTGTGCTCCTTCAACACCCGGATCAGCTCAATCGAGAGCGTCTGCTCGTAGGCGCGAATGGCGTTCATGGCGAATTTCGTGTCTTCGCCCAGGGTGCCTGACTTGCCCGACAGAGTGCGGCCCAACTGCGCGAGGTAGTTGACGGCCGCATCCATACCCGCAACGTTCTCGTAAATGAACGTACCGGCTTCGATCTTTCCCGGCGGCTCATCCGGAATGAAGTCTTCTCGGAAGGTCGGGAGCGCCATCAACAGGTCGTAGCGGCCGTACATGAATCCCATGTGAGGCGCGAAGATCTTGTACCCCGAGCACACCAGATAGTCGCAATCGAACGCCTGGACATCGATCTGGCCGTGCGGACCATAGTGCACGCTGTCGAGGAAAATCTCCGCGCCCGCGGCGTGCGCCGCATCAGCAGCAGCGCGCACATCGACAATGGTACCCAGAGCGTTGGATGTCAGGGTACATGCAACCAGGCGTGTACGAGATGTCAGCAACGGCTTCAGATCGTCGACGTGCAGACAGCCGTCGTCACGCATCTTCCACCAGACAAACTTCGCACCCATCCGCTCGAGGACCAGCCAGGTAGCTACGTTGGCTTCGTGGTCGAGGTCGGTGATGATGATTTCGTTCCGCTCATCGAGCGTCTGACCGATGGCAAGACTGATCAGCCGGATGAACGAAGTTGCATTCATGCCGAAGGCAATTTCTTCGGGGCGGCGCGCGTTGACGAACGCGGCCACGCTGGCGCGCGCCCGGGCTATGGTCTCATCGACCGCCATGCTCTGCCGGTAACGCCCACCGCGTTGAACGTTATGATCAATCAGGTGGAAGTTGACCGCATCCAACACCATCTGCGGCACCTGAGCGCCGGCGGCGTTGTCGAAGAAAATCTCGGCACCGGCGTGCTGCAACGCCGGGAACTGCTTACGCAGGGATTCTGCAGGAAAAGCCACCGATGGGGTCTCCACTCCAAGAATGAAGGGATGATACTGGACAGTTTCTTCCCGTCAGGGACGAAATTCGGCCCTATGGCCTAGAAGCGCCTGCACGATGGCCTCCACATCCTTTTCATTGTTGTAGAAATGAAAAGTGGCCCGCAGGTTGTCATCCCGGAACGAGGTGACAATATCCTGCTCCGTCATCCGCCCAAACAACTGCGCAACCTGATTCGCCCGCACACAGATCATCGGCCCATGCCGCTCGTCCTCGCGCGGCGTGATGCTCGGCCACTCGATCTCTTCGAGCCGGTCCATATACAACCGTGTCAGGTACTTGACCCGCTCCTCGATGACATCCGTTCCCACTTCGAGAATGATCTTCAGGCCTGCCTCCACCGCGTAGCAATTGACGACTGCGGGCGTTCCTGCCTCGAAGCGCCGCGCCGTGGGCGAAGGACGGTTTGCCGTGATATCCATTGCCGTGATGTTGGCCTGCGCAAACCAACCCGTGTTCGTCGGTGTCAGAGCCGGAATCAACTCCTTACGGACGTACAGGAACCCGAGACCGGCCGTGCCGAGCAGGTACTTGAGCATTCCGCCGACGGCGAAATCGACGTCGAGCTTCTTGACATCGACGGTCATCGAGCCCACGGCCTGGTAGCAGTCCAACATCACTTTCGCGCCCCTGGCGTGCGCGAGCTTGACGATTCCTGCAATATCCAGCTTGGCGCCGTTGCGGAAGCAAACGTGGGTGACCGCAACCAGTTGGGTCTCCTCGTCGATTGCCTTCTCGAAGTGCTCCAGCGGGATGTATCCGTCGGCGTCGCGGTGAACGTGCACCACCTTGGCGCCGCGCAGCTCCTGCGCGTGCCAGATCTGAGCGTTGGTGGGGAACTCAAAATCGCTGATCACCACTTTGTTGCGCTTACCGGTGAAATCGAGCGAACTCGCAAGCGCGTTGATGCCGGCAGAAGCGGACGCCGTCACGGCGATCTCATCCGGCTCGGCGCGCAACACCTGCGCCATCAGAGAGCGCACCGACTCGTTCTTCATCACCCACACGTCCCAGTTGGCTCCCACGAGCAGCCGGTCGTCCATGTAGTTGTTGATCGCTTCCTTCACGGTGTTGGCCAGCGCGCAGTAGGAACCGCTGTTCAGGTAGGTCTTGCGTTCCAGAACGGGAAAGCGGCTGCGCAGCTCTTTGAAGTCGGTGATCATGGTCGTTGTGCCCTCTTCCATACTAAATAGGCCGCGGAGATGAGCAACATCCACGGCACACCGAATTTCCAGGAAACGTCGTAGTCCTTGCTCAGGCCCATGGTGATGAGCACGGCGGCCAGCATAGTGAGCCCGAAGATCTGCATCCACGGAAACAGCGGCATCCGCACCGGCAATGTCTTCGGATCGTGGTGGCGGCGGAAGCTCAGGTGGCTGATGAGGATCATCATCCAGACCACGATGGCCGCGAACAGCGCGACCCCGAGCAGATAGTTGTAGGCTCGCGGCGTGTAGATAGACACGCCTGCGGCGACCAGAATGCAGGCTCCCGAAGTCAGAATGGCCGCCACGGGCGTGCCGTTCTTGCTCAGACCGCCCAGGAACTGGGGCGCATAGCGGCCGCGCGCTAATGAAAACAACATCCGGGAGCACAGATATACGTTGGTGTTCATGCTCGACAGGGCTGCGGTGATCACCACGAAGTTCATGATGCCGGCGGCATGCCGAATGCCTGAATGGGCGAACACGCTCACGAACGGGCTCTGCGCTACGACTTTGACTCCCGTTGCCGTCCAGGGGACCGTCGTGACGATGATGAGCAGCGCCAGTACATAAAACGAGAACAGGCGGAACACCATGGTTCGCAGGGCCGCAGGAATAGCAACCTGAGGGTTCTCGGCCTCTCCCGAGGTAACGGCAATTACCTCGGTGCCGTTGAACGAGAAGATGCCCACGATGACGGCCAGCCACACGCCGCTGAAGCCGTTCGGCAGGAAGCCGCCGGGCAGCTCCGTGAGGTTGTGAAAGCCGGTCGCGGGCATGCCGAGGCCGAAGATGGTGGCCGCGCCCAGGATGATAAACAACACGATGGCGGCGACTTTGATGGTCGAAAACCAGAACTCGATGGTGCCGAAGTGATTGACCGACCGGGAGTTGAAATACAACAGGATCACACTGAACCCCAGCGACCACATCCACACCGGCACGTCCGGGAACCAGAACGTCATGTAGAGGCCCGCAGCCACTGCCTCACCTCCGATCGCAATGACTTGCGAGATCCAGTAGGTGTAGCGCACCACGAAGCCGGCCCAGGGATTGAGGTAAGTCTCAGCGTAGGTACCGAACGAGCCCGCCGTGGGATGGACCACCGCCATCTCGGACAGGCTGAACACCATCACGAGCGCCACCGCGCCCGCCAATGCATAGCTCAGAATCACGGCGGGGCCGGCGGACCCGATGGCAATGCCGCTGCCCATGAAGAGGCCGGTGCCGATGGCACCGCCGAGGCCGATCATGACGATCTGCGCCTTCGAGAGCCCGCGGTGCAGGCCGCCTTCGCGTTCGCTGATGGAGGTTGCGTTCATAAGTGTCCGGACCCGTACTCGGTCCGGTCGCGTTCCGCGTCGCGACCGGGCCCGAGTACAGGCCGGAATCGAAAGGTACTAGCCACCCGGCGCGGCTGCGGCCGCGACGGGACCATACTAAAATTTACGCGTCAAGGAGAGGCCGATTGTGCGGGGCTGCACGGTCAGCAGCGCACTGGGATCTTGAATCGAGTTGATCGCAGACACCTGCGCACGCTTGTCGGTGAGATTGCGGGCGAATGCGGTCACGCTCCAGGGTCCCTTGATCACACCGGCACGCAATCCGACGAGCGTGTACGGCGGCAGCTTCATGTTGAACGCCGTGTTGCGCTCGAAGTAGGCGTTGATGGCATCACGATAGGTGATATCGGTCGCCAGCATGCCTTCCCAGTCGCCGTAGATCGGCCGGGTGTAGTTCATCCCGTAAGCGAACTGGAACCGCGGCACGTTCGGAATCGGATCGCCGACGGCGCCCAGGGTCGGATTGTTCGCGAGCTGCTGTGGGTCCACGTCGCTCAGCTTCGCGTCCTGGAACGACCCGGAGAAGTTGACCGTCAGATATTGAATCGGCCGCGCCGTGAGCTCCCATTCGAAGCCCTTGACGTGCGCCTGGCCGGCGTTGCCCTGGTAGCCGAACGAGTTGTCCGGCGTCGTCTCCTGCACCTGGATGTTATCCCAGCGGATGAAATAGGCATCGACCTGGTAGTCGAACAGGCCGCCGAACAGCCGCCCCTTCAGGCCCAGCTCGAAGTTCATGAGCGTATCCGGACCGAAGCCCACTGGGATCGGCTCGAAAGGATTGCTGACTGCGTTCAGACCGCCGCCACGGAATCCGGTGGAGACCGTCTCGTACACCAGGGCTGCGTCATTGAACTTGTAGCTGATGTTTTCCTTCCACGTGATCTTGTTGAACGTCGCGCCGATGTCCGGTGGGTTCAAATCGAGGGGTACAGCCGGAAAGCCGTTGAAGGGATGAGTCGTCTGTTGGATACCGTTCAGACTCTGGGTGTAATAGCGAATACCGCCGACCGCGGTCAGGGCGTCCGTCACGTTCCAGGTTACTTCACTGAAGGCCGCGTATTCCGTGTTGAAACGCTGGTCGTCACGGCCGAAGAACGTGGTGCCGGCACCGAACGGCGCCACCGCGTAGTCGCACGCGTTGCTGGTACAGAACGGGCCGGCCGGCAGGCCGAAACCGTTGGTCGCGAGAACCTGTACGTTCAGATCCTGAAAATCATGCTCGCGATAGCCGCCGACCACGAAGTTGACCGGGCCGGCCAACTTGCTGGCGAAGCGGATTTCGCTGTTGTTCACCTTGCGCTCGCGCGGCTCCAGGGTTTCACCCGGTACGGCATCGATCGGCAGACCGAATGAGATCAGGATGGGCGTCGAGTCGAAATTGTAGTCGGAATGACGGTTGAACTGGTTGGTGGTCCCGGTCACCGTGCCGAAGCCCAAGTCATACTCGATCTTCAGACCGAACACCTTGATGTTGTCGCGCCAGGGACTTTGGGTCACATCCGTGTTGCAAAGGTCGCAGCCGTTGACATCCGGCAGCAGACCGCCGCTGAAAGCCTTGACGCCGGCCGGCGTGTAGCGCGATGAACCACCCGCGTGCTCCGTCTGCGCGGTGTAACTGGCTTCGATGGCCAACTGCTCAAACGGGGTGTAACGCAGAATCGCGCGGCCGCCGCCGACCTCGTCGTCATTGATGCCTTTGAGAACGCCATTACCAACAGCCGCCGCGGTCTGCCCGGTGCCCGGGGTGGTGCCCGTGCCGATGGAGCCTTGCACCGGCACGCCCGTGCCCACGCGGACCTGATCGATGTAGCCGCTGTTGTATTCCTTCCAGCCGACCATGCGCAGAGCCAGCACGTCATCGATAATCGGCAGGTTGACCGCGCCGTTGAAGTTGTAATTGCCGCTGCCGTGTGCGGTCTGCGAACCCTCCATGGTGGCGTAGCCGCCGACGTCATGCATGTCGGGTGACTTGGGAATGAAGCGGATTGTGCCTGACATCGAGCTCGCGCCGTACAGAGTGCCCTGCGGCCCGCGCAGAACCTCGACGCGATCGAGATCGTAATACCGGATGTCAGCCTGGAAGCCG
>Ga0268266_10005287_pt1 | contig 12118 bp, 8 predicted proteins | sample KBSS13metaG_FD_190356 | JGI IMG/M metagenome (GOLD analysis project Ga0268266, IMG submission 190356) | Switchgrass rhizosphere microbial communities from Kellogg Biological Station, Michigan, USA - KBS S1-3 metaG (SPAdes) (version 2) | ecosystem: Host-associated > Plants > Roots > Rhizosphere >... | reverse complement strand
ACGTCGGAGATAATCATCACCGATCGCATGGCGGACAGGCTAGGCGTTATCCCCTGTTCTTCGAATTCCATTGCTCAGCCTTGCATTTCGGGCGGTTCCGTCAATCCATCGCGTGGATGGTGGGGAGCCCCGCAGGTGCCTGCATTATTGTCGATGAATTTCTAGAAACCCCTGTAGCGCGTATGCCTCAACCAGTGTTGGGGCCCCCTTGTCACTAAGGGGTAGCTATCGCCGAATAGCGACTAAATAAGGATGGCAGCGTTGACCAAGTAATCAAGTGGAAATGGTCCCATATTACGCCAAAAGTTGGGGCTGCAAAGATATATAAAATACAAGATAAAGTCTTTGTGTTAAAATGACCCAAATATTAGGTATAAAATATTCACTGACACTGAAAAATCACTGGACTTTTTCTATAATGTTCGCGACCTATGATTGAGTGGTGCTGTATCAAAAATATCCAACAGCTTGTATCGGCTTTCGGCTCGACGCTCCGGACCGGTCAATACCGCGACTTGGCCCATGCTGTGCTGCTAACTGTGCTCGTAAGGATGACCTTAAGAGCACGGCCTCGCTACCCCGCCTTGCTACCTCAAGGCGGCCTTCGACGGAGGGGTGCCTTCGATGCGGAGCGGGACCGATCAAACGAGGCCTCGCGGCACTGTCTTAAGGTCGTCCAAACGCCGCGAGTGCTCCCCTCCGCATCGCCGCGCTGGTTACGAAACCTGCGCGGTTGGCGTTACCACCAGGACGTCGGTGGGCGCGGACGCCATGGCCCTTTCGGCCGTGCTTCCGATCAGCGCCCGCGTTAGAATATTCTTTCCCTGCGACCCGATCACCAGAAGATCTAGGCTCTTGTCCGCCGCATACGCATGGACAACACAGTCAATGCTGCCTCTCTCTATGAATATGGGCAGGCCGGCAAGACGCGCCGCAGATCCAGGATCGCTGTTGATAAAATCTTTATACTCGTCTTCCGCGATTTGACGGCCGGCCTCGAGGTCTCCGCTAATCGAGCGCGCCAAGGAAGAAGACGCATAGCAGTGGAGCAACATTATATTCGCGTTCGGGAATATCTCGGCGGCGGCATCAATCGCCCTTCGCGAGGCTGGCGAAAAATCGGTGGCGACGACGATGTCCTTGTATGGGTTCCGCGCTCTGGACTTGACCACAAGCACCGGGATTGAGGCGCTGCGGACAAGGTGGTCCACTGTGCCGCCGAAAATATAGCGGCCAAAGGTTTCCCCGCGTGCGATCCCGGTGATGATCAGATCGCCCGCGAGTTTGCCCGCGGTCCTTAAGATGACATCGGCGGGCGATCCTTCCTCCAGGACCAGATCAAACGGGACATCCAGCCGCCCCAGATCCTGATGAAGCTGCTTAACGGCGATTGTGCGCTTCAGATTGGGCTGCCGACGCCACGACGGCTCCGGCCGCGGGTCCCGGGTCATGGCATAGACATCCGGCTCGAAGGCGTGAACCACCGTGAGCTGTGCGGAACATTCAGAGGCCAGTATTGCTGCCCGGTCCAGGGCTCGGTCGCAGCGGGCACTGAGATCCGTCGCGAGAAGCAATCGCCGCTGTCCCGTTCGTGCCGATTCTGGTGCCATTCAACTGAACTCCAGATCTAAGTCCCGAGTGTCGTAAACTGGTGCAGGAGTGTCAATCTGTGTGAGCAGACGAGGCTCTCGCCGGCGAAAAGCCGCCAACATTCGACATGTGGCGCCGAACGGCGCAGCAAGCGAAGTGATGTGAACTTGTGTAAATCGCGTGAAGACAACCATAATATCCCTCACGGCCCCAAATAGAGATCGAAATAGATGGCGGAAACTGGCCGCTTTCTCGAGGAATTAATGCTCACAATCGTCCTCTGTCTTCCATTTTTAGGTAGCCTGATTGCCGGGTTCTTACCCATCGGTGCGCGGACACTTGCCGCAGCCGTGGCCGGACTCCTCACGCTCATCGGCTTTGCGATCGTGGTCGCACACTATCCGGATGTCACGCTGGGCCGCGTCGTTCGCGAAGAGATCGCCTGGTTGCCGTCTTTCGGGCTGAACATTGTCGTCCGGCTGTCCGGATTGTCCTGGCTTTTTGCGGCACTGATACTCGGCATTGGCGTGTTGGTGATCTTCTATTCGCGCTACTACATGTCGGCCAAAGACCCGGTGCCGCGGTTCTTCTCCTTCCTCCTCGCGTTCATGGGATCCATGCTGGGCCTCGTGCTCTCCGGCAATCTCATTCAGCTGGTCTTTTTCTGGGAACTGACGAGCGTTTTTTCTTCCCTGCTAATTGGATATTGGCATCACAATCAGAGCGCCCGCGACGGCGCGCGAATGTCGCTCATTGTCACTTCAGCCGGCGGTGTGTGCCTTCTCGTCGGCTTTGTCGTCATCGGCGGCATCGTGGGAACGTACGATGTCGACACCCTGCTCCGGTCCGGGGACACAATCCGCTCCAGCGAGCACTACCTGCTCGCACTTGTGCTTGTGCTGATCGGCGCCTTCACAAAGAGCGCGCAGTTTCCCTTCCATTTCTGGCTGCCGCAGGCGATGGCCGCGCCGACACCGGTATCGGCGTACCTTCACTCTGCCACGATGGTTAAAGGCGGCGTGTTCGTACTCGCCCTACTCTGGCCTGTCCTCTCTGGAACAGACGCGTGGTTCTTCATCGTCGGAACAATCGGTCTGTCGTCGCTCCTGATCGGAGCGTGGGCTGCTGTCTTCCAACAGGACCTCAAAGGCCTGCTCGCCTATTCGACGATGAGCCATCTCGGGTTGATCACGTTGCTGTTAGGTTTGGGCAGCCCTCTGGGCGCCGTCGCGGCTATCTTTCACATGGCAAACCACGCGACGTTCAAAGCGTCCTTGTTCATGGCCGCCGGCGTCATCGACCACGAGACGGGGACCCGGGATTTGCGTCGCCTGAGCGGCTTGCGGCGCTACATGCCGATCACGGCGACCCTCGCAATGGTGGCAGCTGCTGCGATGGCCGGCGTTCCGCTTCTGAACGGCTTTCTGTCGAAGGAGATGTTCCTGGCCGAAGCGCTGGAGGCGCACAGCGGCACTATCCTCGATTTGGCGCTTCCTTACGTCGCGACGCTCGCGGCCGCTTTCGGCGTGCTCTACTCTCTGCGGTTTATCCATCAGACCTTTTTTGGTCCGCCGCCGACCGACCTTCCCCGCACGCCTGCGGAACCCCCCCGGTGGATAAGGCTCCCGATCGCCGTCCTTGTTCTCATATGCCTCGTGGTTGGAATCTCTCCCGCGCGCACGATCGGACCGCTGCTCGAGACCGCGGTTGTTTCCGTGCTTGGGGAGCGGACGCCGGCTTACAGCTTGGCGGTATGGCACGGTTTCGGCATGCCCATGTTCATGAGCGTCACCGCCCTCGTCGGTGGGGCCCTGCTGTATTTGCTCTTCCGCAATCGCCTCAATGCTGCGACGAAATCACCGGTGATCGGAAGGTGGCGGGCGCGCAAAGCCTTCGAGACTGTGCTCGACTTTATTGAGGCAGGCGCGGAATGGGCCGTTAAGGTCCTCAGCACCGATCGGCTCCAGATGCAGCTGAGGCTGCTGGTGGGACTGGTGATTATCGCGGGGATGTGGCCGCTCGTTCGCTTTGGCTATCAGTCCGGCACCAAACCCGACACACTGATTGACCCTATTTTTGCGATCATCGCCGTCATCGGCGCCGTCGCCGCCATCGGCGCAGCGCTGCGGGCGAAGTTCCATCGTTTGGCCGCGCTGGTGCTGGTGGGAGTCGCCGGCGTCGCCACCTGTCTCATCTTTCTCTGGCTGTCGGCGCCTGACCTTGCGGTCACGCAGCTGCTTGTAGAAGTAACGACAACTTTCCTTTTGCTGCTCGGGTTGCGGTGGCTGCCCAAAAGGCAGCCGGACTTCTATGGTCCTGGCGGCGTTCCCATTGGTACGTACCTTCGCCGCGGGCTCGATTTCGCGCTGGCCCTGGGCGTCGGACTGGGCGCCACGGCGATTTCATACGCGGTGATGACCCGTCCTGCGGTGGACAAGATTGGCGACTACTTTCTCGAGCGGGCCTACAGCGAGGGCGGCGGCACCAACGTCGTGAATGTGATCCTTGTCGATTTTCGCGGCTTCGACACCTTGGGCGAAATCACCGTGCTCTGCATCGTCGGGATAACGATTTTCTCCCTGCTGCGCCGGTTCCGGCCTGCGCAAGAGAGCGTCAATCTCCCGAAGCAACAGCGCGTGCAGAACGCGTTTGACCATGAACAGGACACCCGGGAGGTCGGCGATACGCTGCGGGATGCCCTGCGCGTCCCCAGTTTGATCATGCAGTGGATCCTCCCAGTCATCGTCATGTTTTCCTTCTACCTGTTGATCCAGGGCCATAACCTGCCGGGCGGCGGATTCGCCGCCGGAATCTTGATGGCGATCGGACTGATCATTCAGTACATGGCCTCAGGCACGCGTTCTATAGAGGCTCGCCTGAATGTGCAGCCGTTGCGCTGGGCGGGCGCCGGCTTGCTCTGCTCCGTCTTCACAGGAATTGGAGCGTGGTTTTTCGGCTATCCGTTCCTCACCTCCGGCTATCGATACATTGAACTGCCGATTCTTGGATCGGTCCCCCTGTCTTCAGCCATGCTCTTCGATGTTGGTGTATTTGCCCTGGTCATCGGTGCGACGGTCCTCATTCTTATTGCCCTTGCGCACCAGTCGATCCGCATTCCACGAACAAGGGCGGTGGACGAGGGCTTAGACGCAACGACCGTCCCGGGAGAGGCCGAGTAATGGAAAGCCTTCTCTCTTTGATGATCGGCATACTCGCGGCATCCGGGACCTGGCTCATTTTCCGGCCGCGCACCTATCAAGTCGTCATCGGATTGTCTTTGCTCTCTTATGGCGTGAACCTATTTATTCTTGCGACGGGCCGCTTGCGCCTCGACGCGCCGCCCGTGATCGGTCGCACCACAGTGGACCCCTCTCTTTACGCCGATCCCCTCCCGCAGGCCCTGGTCTTGACCGCTATCGTGATTTCCTTTGCCACCACGGCCTTGCTGCTGGTCGTGCTTCTTGCATCCCGCGGCTTGACGGGGACCGATCATGTTGACGGGCGAGAACCAAAATGAACGCCGTCCTCGATCACCTGATTGTCGTACCCATTTTGCTGCCGCTGGTGGTGGCTGCGACAATATTGGTTTTCAATGAGAAACGGCGCCGGCTGAAACAGGTCTTGAGCCTCGCGACAACCGCCGCGCTCATAATCGTATCGGCCGTGTTGCTTTACCTGACAGCGTCGCCAACTTCGGGGGCGCCCCTTCCTCAGGTCTACCTCCTCGGCAATTGGCCGGCGCCGTTCGGCATTGTCCTGGTCATAGACCATCTATCGGCGCTGATGCTCGTGCTCGCGAGCATACTGGGATTCACCTGCTTGTTTTACGCGGTCGCGCGCTGGGATCGATCTGGCCCGCGGTTCCATGCTCTGTTTCTCTTTCTGTTAATGGGGGTCAACGGCGCGTTTCTGACGGGCGATATCTTCAATCTTTTCGTCTTTTTCGAGGTCATGCTTGCCTCCTCTTACGGTCTCGCCCTGCATGGCGGCGGTGCGGTGCGGACGACGGCCAGTCTCCACTACATCGTCATTAATATTGCAACGTCGCTGCTGTTTCTGATCGGTGTGAGCCTGATCTATGCCGTCACCGGGACGCTGAATCTGGCGGACATTGCCAGACTGATCCCCAGCGTCTCGTCCGAGGATGACCCGCTCTTGCAGAGTGGCTTGGCTATTCTTGGGATCGCATTTTTGGTCAAGGCAGGCATGTGGCCGCTCGGCTTCTGGCTTCCGAACACCTACGGCGTGGCCTCTCCCCCGGCCGCTGCGGTCTTCGCCATTCTCACGAAGGTTGGCATCTACATCATTCTGCGTTTCTCATCGCTGCTCCTGCCCGAATATCCCGTGTTCGCAGGCGGTAGCGGAGCCTGGCTGAAGTATGCCGGGATGGCGACCATGGTGTTCGGCATTGTGTCCCTCCTGGCGTCGCGGACGCTCAGCCGGCTGGCAGGATGCTATCTTATCATTTCATCCGGGACGCTGCTGGCCGCAGTGGGATTCGGCAATGCGGCCGTGACACCTGGATTGCTTTTCTACCTCGCGAGCTCGACCCTGACGGCCAGCGCCATGTACCTCATCATTGAACCGGTCGAACGCAATGCGGTCGGCGACAAAGCCCTCAGCATCGCTGAGCCTGTCTTTGAGGATGAGTACCTGGGCGGCCCCGAGGACGAAGAGGGGGAAACCGAGATCGGGGTCGCCATCCCCGCCACCGTCGCGCTCCTTGGCGGGGCATTCATCCTCGTCGCGTTGCTGCTCGCGGGCCTGCCGCCGCTCCCGAGCTTTCTGGGCAAGTTTGCGATCATCGACGCGCTGGTGCGCCAGCGAAGCGCGGCCGATGCCTCTGCCTGGATGATGGTTGCCTTATTGATCATTTCCGGCCTCGCCGCGCTGATCGCGATGACGCGCGCCGGGATCGATCTCCTGTGGATCCCGAATGATCGCCCCACCGCGCGCCTCAACATCGTCGAAGCCAGCCCCATCGGCCTGTTACTCGCGGCATGCGTTGCTCTTATTATCTGCGGCTCCCAGACCATGGTTTACATGGAAAATACCGCAGAAGAGCTAAATCGACCGACTGCCTACGTGGACGCTGTCCTCAGCAAAATCGCGACAGACAGGAAGCCGCGATGATGAAGCGGCTTTTACCCTACCCCCTGATGACCGTGAGCCTTGTGCTGATGTGGCTGCTGCTGAACCAGTCCGTGGCACCGGCCCACATTCTTCTCGGCCTCGGATTGGCTGTGGTGGCGACACGGATCATGGGGGCATTGAACGTCGCTGGACCGAGCATCCGCTGGTCGTTCGCCATACCGCGCCTAGCCATGATCGTACTACGCGATATCATTCGATCGAACATTGCCGTTGCTCGGATCATTTTGTCGCGCAGGGCCCAGCCGACCTCCGGCTTTGTGCGCATCCCGCTCGACACGAGCAATCGATACTGTCTTGCAGTACTCGCATGCATCATCACCGCGACGCCGGGCACGCTGTGGATGGAGCATGACTCCCGACGCAATATTCTTCTCCTCCACGTCCTCGATCTTGTGGACGAAGACCATTGGATAGAAATCGTCAAGCAACGCTACGAAAGGCTCCTGATGGAGATTTTTGTATGAACGTGATGCTTCTGGCGTGGTCGATCACCACCGCGCAAGTCATTCTCGGCCTCGCGATCGGCTGCGCCTTCTGGCGCCTGGTCAAAGGACCGCGCGCGCAAGACCGTGTGCTTGGGTTCGACACGCTGTACGTAAACGTCATGCTTGTGGTGCTCACATTGGGCGTACAGACCGGCCGGATGCTTTATTACGAGGCCGCCTTGATCATTGCGCTCCTTGGGTTCGCCGCGACTGTGGCTTTCGCGAAGTTCCTGATGCGCGGCGAGGTGATCGAATGATCCAAGCCCCGGACCTTCCGGTTTGGGCGGCGCTAATCGTCGCCATTCTGCTGCTGTGCGGCGCCATCATTACACTGATCGGGTCGATCGGCCTGTTGCGGCTTCCCGCTTTTCAGCACCGGATGCACGCGCCAACGCTTGGATCGACGCTGGGCACAGGCAGCATTCTTATCGGTTCCATGGTCTGCTTTTCAGTGCTGCACAGCCGTTTGATGATTCACGAGCTTCTTATTGCCCTCTTTCTAACGTTAACGACACCGGTCGGTTTCATGCTCTTGGCACGGGCAGCACTCTATCGCAGCCGCGTGGACGCCGGCTCAACACCGGCCCAGGCGCCAATAGGAAAGGGGCCATTGGAAGGAGATCCTACAGCACTACCCCCTTGAAGCCGCGCAGCGGCAAGCACGTCTGCGCTTACCGTTCCAAATCCAACAACCGTAGGCGCAGGGAGTTAGCCGATCGCGATTACGACTACTTATCCTTGCTGAAGAGACGGACGTATGAGCGGTGCACCCGTTCGGCCGAATTCAGTTCGAGAGCCGGCTCATCCTTCTTCGCCCTATGGCGGTCGGTAACCTTCGCGGCAAGATAAACGGAAAGCGGACACTCTGATCGCGGTCCCAGCCTTCAGCTGAGCGCCAAGAGCGGACATTCGTTTGGTTAGCTAAGTTCGGAGGAATGCTTCTCCCAGGAAAACACTACGAAAATTTCTGGATGATATATGCGAGACCTTGGCGAGCGTGGATCACAGGCTTTCTCACGGAACTCGAGAAACTTGTCACCTTGCATGATTGCAAAAAGTCTTTTCTGCTCTCAAGCAAGTTGACGAGATCAACGCCAGCATGAGCCTGATTGCCGCAATAGCGGGGGCATGACAAAGGATTGATCCATGTGGACCTGGCCAGAAATGGCCGCGGTGGGAGGGGCGGCATGACAGGCGGAAAACGGTGGCGGGTTTGGGCGTGGAGTGGGTTTGCCTTCGCACTATTGACGGTTTTCTACACACTGGCGGGCTTCTATCTCGCGCCCCGCCTCATCCGCTCCCAGGCGACTGCCTGGGCCCAGACCAATCTCGATAAGAAGCTCGGTCTCGGCGAGATTCGCTTCAATCCTCTCACCTTCGCTCTCGACATCGATGACATCGAGATCCCAGAAGGCGCGCATCCGATGGTTGCGATCGGCCATCTGCGCGTCGGCTTTTCGATTCTTTCGCTGTTCCAACATGCCTACTATTTCCGCGAGGTGCGTCTGGAACGTCCCTTCCTGCAATTGGCGGTGCGGCCCGACCATTCGCTGAACCTCGCCGACCTGCAGCTGCGCACGCATTCGAGCGCGAGCGGCCCGAGCCCTGCGGTCCGCATCGGCACGCTTGCCGTCACGCAGGGCAAGGTTGTCTATACCGGCCAAAACCAGGCGCAGCCCTCTGAAAGGACGCTCACGCCGATCGCGTTCACCCTCACCAACTTCCATACTCAGAGCGCTGAAGGCGGCACCTTCACTTTCGATGCCCAGAGCGAGCGTGGCGAGAAATTCGCCTGGCAGGGCGATCTCGCGATCGCGCCACTCTCCTCGCACGGACGGTTGACTGTCACCGGGCTGCAGGCTGCGAGCGTTCAGGAACTGGCGGGCGAATACCTGCCGATCGCACTGGCCGGCGGGGAAGTCGGCCTCGACCTGCATTATGACTTTGCCAACGGGCAGGCAGGACCGCGCCTCGACATGACCGCGCCGAACCTGGCGCTGACCAACCTCGTGGTCGACGGCAAGGATCTATTCCGTGGCACGCTCAGACTCGAAAAACTCAACAGCGGAATCGGGCAGCTCAAATTTGCTGTGAACGCCCAGGGCATCGCGGTGTTCAACACGAATATCCCACAAACCACGCTTCAGGGCTTGCAGATCGCCCCGTCCGCCGACACAGGTCAGACCATCGGCCTCGCCCATGCGGCGCTCAAAGATGTCGCGCTCGACTATTCCGCGCGCAAGCTCACCGTAGGTAGCCTTGCCTTAAGCGGCGCCGACCTGCCCCTGCGCCGCGCGCGTGACGGACACCTGAGCTTGATGGACCTACTCCCCGTAGCGGCCATGCAGGCTCCGGTATCACAGGCCGGCGCGCCCCAGGCAACCACGCCACCAGCAATCACGCCCGGCTGGGCCATCGGCCTCGGTGCCCTCATGCTCGATGATGCGACGCTGCACTTCGAGGACCAGGCAATAGCGCCCGCTGCGCACATCGCCATCACGCCCATCGCGCTATCAATCACCGGTGCAAGTTCGGACCTCGACAAGCCGGTGCCTTTCCAGTTCGACGCCAAGGTCGATGGTCGTGCCGCGGTCGCTGTGCAAGGCACAGTCATACCTGCCCATGCGACAGCCGATGTGACGTTCAAGCTCGCCGATCTCGCGCTTAAGCCGCTCTTCGCTTATCTGCCGCTACACTTAGCACTCGATGTGAAGTCCGGCGCCGCGAGCGCATCAGGCACGCTGCATGTCGAAGGCGGCGACCCGCAAACAGCAAGATTCGACGGCGCGGCCGCGGTGAACGATTTTGACTTGTATGCGGTGGCAGGCAAAAGCCAGTTGTTCGCCTGGCGCGCCTTTTCCCTCGATGGCATCAGCTATCGCAGCAACACCCTGACGATTGCGCGCGCGAAACTGTCGCGACCGGTCGGCAGTGTTGCAGTGCTGGCTGGGCGTCGTTTCAATTTTCAGTCTTTCACTGCGCCATCCGCGCCAAAAGCTCGGACGGCGGTGCGGGTTCGCCCCGTATCGGCACGAGCTGCCCCAAATAAACCGGCGCCCACTTTGGCAGTCCGACTGAAACGGCTGGACATCGCCGACGGCACGATGAGCTTCGCCGACTACTCGATTCGGCCCAATTTCCAAGCCCGCATCAAAGCGTTGAAGGGCACGATCACCAACATCTCCAGCCGGCCGGGCGAGGTAACAGCCATCAATCTTTCAGGCCAGGTGATCGACCAATATTCGCCCGTAACCATCAACGGGAAGATGGATCCGCTGGGTTATGACCAGAAGACCGATATGCATCTCGCCTTCCGCGACATCGAGTTGCCGGTGTTCAATCCCTATTCGGGCCGCTATGCCGGCTATGCCATCGCCAAGGGCAAGCTGACGACCGAACTCAGCTACAAGATCGTCCATCGCGCACTGCAAGCGGACCATCACATCGTCGTCGATCAGCTCGAATGGGGCCAGGCAACCGACAGCAAGGACGCGGTGCCGCTGCCGGTCCGCCTCGCCACTGCACTGCTTAAGGACAAGAATGGCGTGATCGACCTCGATCTGCCCGTGACCGGATCGCTCGACGACCCACAGTTCAGCATTTGGCCGGTCGTCTGGAAGATCGTGGGCAATGTCATCGAAAAGGCGGTTACGGCGCCATTCCGCGCGATCGGTGCGCTGTTCGAGGGCGCGGAGCAGGCGCAGTTCGTGGATTTCACGCCGGGCTCAGCTGCATTGCCCGCCGGATCAAGTGACGCGCTCGGCGCGCTCGCCAAGGCGCTGACCGACCGGCCGGCACTGCAACTCGACATCCCTGCCGCGCCCGGCATCCGGGAAGACGGTCTCGCCATTGCCGACGCGGCAATCGACGCTCAGGCGATGGGCGATGACGCTTCCAAGGGCAGCTTCGCGGCGCTGGATGCCGACGACCAGCATGACGACCTGGAAAGGCTCTACAAGAAAAAGCTAGGCAAGAAGCCCGTCTATCCCGACTTCACGCCCGATGCGCTCAAGGCAGCAAGCGACAAAGCCGATCTCGACGAGGGCGATCGCCGCCAGCTGCTCGAAACTGCCTGGTTGCGCGACCAGTTGCGCATCGCCTTCGCCCCCGGTAACGCCGAACTCGCCACACTGGGCCAAGCGCGCGCCAAGGCGATCCACGACGCGCTGTTGGCGGGCTCCAGTGTGGACCCCGCGCGCCTGTTCCTGGCGGGCGATCTTGCGGCCGCAGCGAACGCCGGGCATTCGCGCGTCGAACTCAAGATCAAATAGTGTCTTGGAGGGATTTGATTAGGTAACAATGCCGCGGTTTGGACGTGAGAAACTCGAGCTTCAATACGCCGCCGGGGCGCGATCAGCCCGAGATGCACGCGCTCGGCGACGCTCCTGCGTGTTTCACGTTACAGGTGGACGCCCTGAAGGTCGTCCGTCGATGTGGTATTTCCGTCGGCTGCACGTTGGGCGTTAGCCTAATTGTCGATTTTTGGGATCAGCTAGCCTGTAGTGTGGAACGCTTGCCGAAGGCGACTGCGGACGCCTTCCGCCGATCCCTATCAATTCCGCTGCGCGCCAACAACGGACGCTGATTCCTCGTGCGAAAGCAGACGTCTTTATGGCGCTTAGCCACTAGCCGACGGCCCACTTGTCGAATTCATGCACGTTCAGGAATCCGGGCAGAGGCGCTGGCCTAGCTTCGCATGACCTCTTCCCGAAACTACCTTCGAGGGGTTCTTGCGGCTGGTAACCCCTCCCTCATCCGTGGGACGGAGCCAGATTACGCATTTCCGCCATTCGTCTCTCCGTCCTAAGATCATCCGATCCGCTCAAAGCCCGTACCAGGATTAACCCGAATGCCCAGTTTCGACATTGTCTCGAAGACCGATCTCGCCG
>Ga0268266_10005283_pt1 | contig 12127 bp, 12 predicted proteins | sample KBSS13metaG_FD_190356 | JGI IMG/M metagenome (GOLD analysis project Ga0268266, IMG submission 190356) | Switchgrass rhizosphere microbial communities from Kellogg Biological Station, Michigan, USA - KBS S1-3 metaG (SPAdes) (version 2) | ecosystem: Host-associated > Plants > Roots > Rhizosphere... | reverse complement strand
ATGACCTGGCCTGCTGCCGGATGAGGCCATATGCTGGCCCGCATGAGCATCAACCTCCACCCCGGCGAGCGGGTGATCTTCGAAGGCCACCCGTCCTGGCGGGCGATTCTCGGCTTCTACCTCAAAGGCGCCTTGGTCGCGGTCGTCCTGGGCTTCGTCGCGAACCTGATCGACGGCGGCGCTACGACCTTCGTCGTCGTCCTCGTCGTCCTCGCCCTGACCGTCCTGATCGGCTTCGTCAAGCGGGTCGCGACGACCTACACGATCACCGACCGCCGCCTCAACATCAAGCGCGGGATCGTCTCCAAAGAGGTCCAGGAGACGCGTCTCGAGCGGGTCCAGAACGTCAACTACCAGCAGAGCGTCTACCAGCGTCTGATGCAGATCGGCGACGTCGACTTCGACACCGCGGCGACCGACGACTACAACTTCGTCTTCGCCGGGGTCGCGGACCCGGGCGACGTGGTCCACAAGGTGGACCAGGCGACGGGCGCAGCCTCAGCCGGCACGCACGGGCTGGGCGAGGCCCAACCGCCCGAACAGCGGGCCTAACTTAGGCCGCTGCGGTCTCGGCGCCTGCGGCGCTGCGGAGGGCGTCGGCGCGGTCCGTCTTCTCCCAGGTGAAGTCGTCGTCGGCGCGGCCGAAGTGGCCGTAGGCGGCGGTCTTCTGGAAGATCGGCCGGTGCAGGTCGAGGTACTCGCGGAAGGCGCCGGGGCGCATGTCGAACTCGGCCTCGACCAGCTGGGAGATCTTCGAGTCGGGCAGCTTGCCGGTGCCGAAGGTCTCGACCATCAGGCTGACCGGGTGGGCGACGCCGATCGCGTAGGCGACCTGGACCTCGCAGCGCTGCGCGAGGCCGGCAGCGACGACGTTCTTCGCCACGTGACGAGCGGCGTAGGCGGCCGAGCGGTCGACCTTGGACGGGTCCTTGCCGGAGAAGGCGCCGCCGCCGTGGCGGGCCATGCCCCCGTAGGTGTCGACGATGATCTTGCGGCCGGTGAGGCCGGCGTCTCCGACCGGGCCGCCGATCACGAACTTTCCGGTCGGGTTGACGAGGAACTCGCCCAGCAGCTCGCCCTCGTCGAAGCGGCCGGGAACCTCGGCCTGCAGCACCGGGAGGACGACGCTCTCCCACAGCTCGGGCTTGATCTGGCCTTGCGAGTCGATCCCCTCGTCGTGCTGGGTGGAGATCAGGAGCTTTTCGACGGCGACCGGGCGGCCGTCGGCGTAGCGGACGGAGACCTGGGTCTTGCCGTCGGGGCCGAGGTAGCCGAGCGAGCCGTCCTTGCGCACCGCCGCCAGCCGTTCGGCGAGCCGGTGGGCGAGGTGGACCGGCATCGGCATCAGCGCCTCGGTCTCGTCGCTCGCGTAGCCGAACATCATCCCCTGGTCGCCGGCGCCGGCGACGTCGAGCTCGTCGGTGTCGGAGGGGTCGACCTTGGTCTCGTAGGCCTTGTCGACGCCCTGGGCGATGTCGGGCGACTGCTCGTCGATCGAGACGATCACCGAGATGTGGTCGCAGTCGTAGCCGTAGCCGCCGCCCTGGTAGCCGATGTCCCGCACCGTGTCGCGGACGATGTCCGGGATGTTGAGGTGGACGTCGGTGGAGATCTCCCCCGAGACCACCGCCATGCCGGTGTTGACCAGGGTCTCGCAGGCGACGCGGCCGCCCGGGTCCCCGCTCATGATCGCGTCGAGGACGCCGTCGGAGATCTGGTCGGCGACCTTGTCCGGGTGGCCCTCGGTGACTGACTCCGACGTGAAGAGGTACTCGCCCTCGGCGAGCGGCTTGGAAGTAGGCATGGCCGGAAGAGTAAAGGAACGTCGAGTGAAGCCGCCGGTCAGTCTCCGTAGCGCCTGCGCCCCGAAGCGGGGACGAAATCGATGATCAGCGGGACCCCCTCCAGCTCGTAGGTCTCGCGCATCCGGTTCTCCAGGTGGTAGGCCCAGTCGCGGACGATCAGCCGGCGGTCGTTGACCTGGATCGCGAACCGCGGCGGGCTCTCGCCGATCTGGGCGGCGTAGTAGAGGCGCAGGCGCTTGCCGCGGCGCGAGGGCGGCGGGTTCCTGGCGACGACGTCGGAGACGAAGCGGTTCAGCTCCGGGGTCGGGATCCGCTCGGCGGCCTTGTCGGCCAGCGCCAGCGCCTTCGGCAGCAGGCTTTCGACGTTGCGCCCGCGCGTCGCCGAGGCGGTGATCACCGCCGGGCGCAGCCGCAGCTTGCGCTTGACCCGGGCGCGGGCGTCGTCGATGTCGGCCTCGGTCACGTCCCACTTGTTGAGCACGAGCAGGGTCGCGCAACCGGCTTTCATCGCCATCTCGGCGACTCGGAGGTCCTCGGCGGTGACGCCATCGGCGGCGTCGCAGACGACGAGCGCGACGTCGGCCCGCTCGACCGCCCGTTCGGAGCGCAGCTGCGCGTAGTAGTCGACGGTGCCGGCGACCTTGGAGCGGCGGCGCAGGCCGGCGGTGTCGACCAGGATCACCCGCCGCCCTTCGACCTCGAGGTCGGTGTCGATCGCGTCGCGGGTGGTGCCGGCGAGATCGGAGACGATCACCCGCTCGGCGCCGAGGAAGGCGTTGACCATCGAGGACTTGCCGACGTTGGGGCGGCCGATCACCGCGACCCGGACCGCGTCGTCGTCGCCATCGTGGGGGTCGCGGTCGCCGAGCGCGGCGACGATCGCGTCGAGCAGGTCGCCGGTCCCGAGGCCGTGGGTGGCCGAGACGGGAATCGGCTCGCCGAGCCCGAGGGCGTGGAAATCGGCGCCGATCCCGAAGTCGTCGGCCCGGTCGGCCTTGTTGACGACGACGAGGACCGGGACGCCGCCGCCGCGCAGCGTCTTCGCCAGCTCGGCGTCGCCGGCGCGGAGGCCGGCGCGGCCGTCGACGACGAGCAGGATCGCGTCGGCTTCGGCGATCCCGAGGCGCGCCTGCGCCTGGACGTCACGCGCCAGCTCGGCCTCGTCGCCGAGGTCGATGCCGCCGGTGTCGACCAGCTCGAAGGCGACGCCGTTCCATTCGGTCGCCAGCCGCTTGCGGTCGCGAGTGACGCCCGGTTCGGGCGAGGTGACGGCCTCGGCCCCGCCGACGAGGCGGTTGACGAGGGTGCTCTTGCCGACGTTGGGGAAGCCGACGACGGCGACGGTCGCGACGCTCATGCGAGGCCCCGCTCGCGGGCGAGGACGACGACGCGGGCGACAACCTCGTCGAGACTGAACCCCGTCGTGTCGAGCTCGACCGCGTCCTCGGCGGCGCGCAGGGCGCCGTGCTCGCGCTCGGTGTCGCGGGCGTCGCGCTGGCGCTGGGCGGCGAGGACCGCCTCGGCGTCCTCCCCGCTCTCGGCGGCGCGGCGGCGGGCGCGCTCCTCGTCGGAAGCGGTGAGGAAGATCTTCAGCGGCGAGTCGGGGCTGACGACGGTGCCGATGTCCCGCCCCTCGGCGACGTAGCGGCCGGCGGCGATCAGGTGCCGCTGGCGGGCGACAAGCGCCGCCCGGACGCGCGGGTGGACAGAGATGCGGGAGGCGGCGGCGGTAACCTCCGGCGTGCGGATCTCACCACTCACGTCGCGGTCGCCGAGCAGCACCCGCTGGCCGTCGAAGCCGATCTCGAGCCCCTCGGCCAGCGCCCCGACGGCCTCGCCGTCATCGAGGTCGAGGCCGTTCCACAGCGCCGCCAGCGCGACGCAGCGGTACATCGCCCCGGAGTCGAGGTAGGTGAAGCCGAGCTCGCCCGCGACGACGCGCGCGACCGTGGACTTGCCGGCCCCGGCGGGGCCGTCGATCGCGATCACCATTGACGCAGGGTATTCAGCGGGCGATCAGGGAGGCGAGGTCCGCCTCGAAGCCGGGGTAGCTGACCGCGGCGGCGTCCATCCCGACCACCTCGACGCCCTCGCGCGAGGCGAGGCCGGCGACGGCGCCGAGCATCGCGATCCGGTGGTCGCCGTGGGAGTCGATCGTGCCGCCGCGGAGGCCGCCGCTGCCCTCGATCACCATCCCGTCCTCGGTCGGCTCGACGTTGCCGCCCAGCCCCCGCAGCGCCGCCGTCACGGTCTCGATCCGGTCGGACTCCTTGCGCCGCAACTCTTCGGCGTCGCGGATCGTCGTCGTCCCCTCGGCGAAGCAGGCGGCGAGGGCGACCAGCGGCAGCTCGTCGATCGCCAGCGGGATCTCGGCGCCGCCGACCTCGGTCCCCCGCAGCGGCGCCGAGCGGATCCGCAGGCGGGTAATCGGCTCGCCGCTCTCCTCGGGCTCCCACTCCCGCGCGATCTCCGCCCCCATCCGCTCGAGGATGGTCAGCAGGCCGGTACGGGTCGGGTTGACGCCGATCCCTTCGAGCGCCACGTCGCTGCCGCCGACCAGCAGGGCGGCGACGACGAAGAAGGCGGCCGAGGAGATGTCGGCGGGGACCAGGATCGAGCTCCACTCAAGCCGCTCAGCCGGCTGTAGCACCACGGCGTCGCCGTCGCGCCGGATCGAGGCGCCGGCCGCGGCCAGCATCCGCTCGGTGTGATCGCGGCTCGGCAGCGGCTCGACCACCCGCGTCTCGCCCTCGGCGAGCAGGCCGGCGAAGAGCAGGCACGACTTGACCTGGGCGCTGGCGATCGGCAGCTCGTAGGTGACTCCGCGCAGCGGCGCGCCCTCGATCTCCAGCGGCGGCAGGCGGTCCTCGCGGCAGCTCAAGTGCGCCCCCATCTCCCGCAGCGGGACGGCGATCCGGTCGACCGGCCGCCGCCGGATCGAGTCGTCGCCGTCGAGCGTCCAGCGCCCCCCCTCCTGCCCGGCCAGCCATCCCGGCAGCAGCCGCAACAGGGTGCCGGCGTTGCCGACGTCGATCGTCGCCGGTCCGGCGCCCCGCAGCCCGACTCCCTGGATCCGCACGCCGAGGCTCGGCGCCACCCGCAGGTCGTTGCCGAGACCTTGGGGGACCGGGCCCACGGTCGTCCAGGAGACCTGCGGTGCGGTTTCCACCCTCGCCCCCAGCGCCGCCACCGCGGCCAGGGTCGAACGCGTGTCGGCGGCGTCGAGGTAGGCGGTGATCTCGGTCTCCCCCTCGCCCATCGCCGCGATCAGCGCGGCGCGGTGGGAGATCGACTTGTCCGAGGGCGGGCGCAGCCAGCCGCGCAGCGGCCCGGAGGGATCGAAGCGGGTCATCGGCGCGAGCCTATTCGGCGCTCTCGAGCACCGTCACCGTGTGGCCGAGCCCGCGCACCAGCTCGGCCGCCCTCGCCGCCTGCTCGGCGCCGGCGACCCAGAGCGAGACCGCGCCGGAGGTCATGTCCGGCGCCGGGTGCAGCCCCATGTCCTCGATGTTGACCCCCGCCTCGCCCAGCGCCAGCGCCAGCTCGGCGATCGTCCCCGGCCTGTTGGCGACGACGATCCGCAGCTCCCGCAGGGGGCCGCTCTCGGCTTCGGATTCGAGCAGGCAGCTGCGGTCGTGGCCGGCGGCGGCGTGCCAGGCGGCAAGCGCCTCGCGATCGCCGGAGCGGATCAGCTCTGCCGCCTCCCGCAACCGCGCCGCGACCGAGTCGACCGAGTCGGCGACGGCATCGCGGTTGCTGGCGAAGATGTCGGCCCAGATCGACGGGTTGGAGCCGGCGACGCGGGTCGCGTCGCGGAAGCTCGGCCCGACGTCGGGAAGCCGCTCGCTGTCCTGGGTCAACGACCGGGCCGCCTCGGAGGCGAGCGCGTTGGCAAGCACGTGCGGGAGGTGGCTCACCGTCGCCATCAACCGGTCGTGCCCCTGCGGGTCGATCGCCTGGGGCCGCGCCCCGAGCGCCGCCAGCGCCCGCTGCAGGCGGTCGTAGAGCAGGCCGCTGACCTGGTCTGTCGGGGTCAGGTACCAGCGCGCGCCCTCGAAGAGGTCCTCGCGGGCGTTCTCGACCCCCGCGGTCTCGGCCCCCGCCAGCGGGTGGCCGCCGATGAAGCGCTCGTCGTCGCCCATCGCCGCGACCAGCTCGCCCTTGGTCGAGCCGACGTCGGTGACGACGGTCTCGGGACCCGCCGCCGCCAGCGCCTCGCGCGCCTGCTCGGGCAGGACGGCGACCGGCGCGCAGCAGAAGACGAGGTCGGCGCCCTCGCAGGCCTCGGCCGGCGATCCGGCGGCGCGGTCGATCGCCCCCAGCTCGACGGCGCGCGCCAGCCGCTCCGGGCTGCGCCCGTGGCCGACGACCTCGGCCTCAAGCCGCCGCCGCGCAGCGAGCCCGATCGAGCCTCCGATCAGGCCCACTCCGAGGACGGCGACCCTCATGCGCGGGCGAGTCTCCTCATGAACCGCGCCGAGCCTCCACCGCGGCCGCGAACCGCTCCAGCGCCGAGGCGGTGTCCTCCCAGTCGATGCAGGCGTCGGTGATCGACTGCCCGTAGGTCAGCTCCTGCCCCGGGACCAGGTCCTGCCGGCCCTCGACCAGGAATGACTCGAGCATCACGCCGACGATCGCCTTGTTGCCGTCGGCGACCTGGTCGGCGATGTCGCCCGCGGCGAGGAACTGCTTTTCGGGGTCCTTGCCGCTGTTGTCGTGGGAGGCGTCGATCACCAGGCGCTCCGGCAGGCCGGCGACGCCGAGCGTGACGAGCGCGTCCTCGACCTCGGGCGGGTGGTAGTTCGGGACCCCGTGGCCGCCGCGCAGGATCAGGTGGCAGTCGGGATTGCCGGTCGTGTGCAGGATCGCCGGCATGCCGGCATCGTCGATTCCGGCGAAGGCGTGGGAGGCCGCCGCCGCCCGCACCGCGTCGACCGCGATCTGGATGTTGCCGTCGGTGCGGTTCTTGAACCCGATCGGCATCGAGAGGCCGGAGGCGAGCTGGCGGTGCGTCTGGCTCTCCGAGGTCCGCGCCCCGATCGCGCCCCAGGCGACCGCGTCGGCGATGTACTGCGGCGTGATCGGGTCGAGGAACTCGCAGCCGATCGGCAGCCCGGTGTCCAGCACTTCGAGCAGCAGCTTACGGGCGATCCGCAGGCCGGCGTTGACGTCGCCGCTTTCGTCCAGGTGCGGGTCGTTGATCAGCCCCTTCCAGCCGGTCGTCGTCCGCGGCTTCTCGAAGTAGACCCGCATCACGACCAGCAGATCGTCGCGCAGTGCCCGCGCCGTCGCACTGAGTCGCGTCGCGTACTCCATCGCCGCTTTCGGGTCGTGGACGCTGCACGGGCCGACGACGACCATCAGCCGCGGGTCCTTCCCCTGCAGCACGTCGCGCACTTCCTCACGACCGCGGATCAGCGTCTTCGCCCGCTCCTCGCCGAGCGGCAGCTCGCCGAGCAGCCGTTCCGGCGGTACAAGCTCGACGACTTTCGCGATTCGCTGATCGCGGACGCCGTCTCTTTTCGCCCCCTCCATGCCGATGAACATTTTGCCTTCGCCTTTCTCCAAACCGCAGAAATCGTACTTTCTGGTCGCCCGCTGCCGGTTTGGTCGGCGCGCACGCGACGCGAACCTTGAACGGCGCCCGACCGGAAGATGTGAACTCTTCGGGCGGCATCTTCGTGCCGCCGGGCCGAACGCCTAGCTAAATCGCCAGGACCAATAGGTGAGGAAGCCGCGCGCGACGGCGTGGGCTGGAAAGCCGGTCGCGGTGTTGGCGTGCTCGAACCTCACGGTCCAGAGGTTTTACCACGCGCGGGCTTTTAGTCAAGTAGTTCCGATAGGCCGCGCAGGAACCGCTCGTTCTCCTCGGCGGTGCCGTAGCTGACCCGGATGTGGCCGGGGCCGCCGAGCGCCTTGCCGGGACGGACCGCGATCTCGCGCTCGGCGAGGCCGGCGATCACCGCCGCTTCGTCGGCGTCGCCGAGGTCGATCCAGGAGAAGTTGGCGTGGGTGTCGGCAGTCCGCAGGCCGAGACCGGCGATCCCCTCCTCGACGGTGAGGCGGGCGGCGATCGTCGTCTCGACCCGGCGCAGGACGTCGTCCTGGTGGAGGATCGCCTCCGCCCCGGCCGCCTGGGCGAGGGCGTTGACGCTGAACGGCTGGCGGACGGCGTCAACAGCGGCGCGGAACTTCGGCGAGCCGATCGCGTAGCCGACCCGCAGCCCGGCCAGCCCGTAGCACTTGCTGAAGGTGCGCAGGACGACAAGGTTCGGGAAGTCGGCCAGCAGGTCGAGCGTCGCGTCGGGGTCGTCGTGGGTCTGGAACTCGACGTAGGCCTCGTCGAGGATCACCGTCACGTGCTCGGGGATCCGCTCGCAGAAGGCGGCGATCTCCGCGGCCGGGACGTGGGTCCCGGTCGGGTTGTTCGGGTTGCAGACGATCAATAGCTGGGTCGCCGCCGTGACCTCGGCGGCCATCGCGTCGAGGTCGTGAACGTCGCCCTCGGCGAGCGGCACGCGGATCTCGCGGGCGCCGGTCAGCGCCGGCAGGTACGGATACATCGAGAAGGCCGGCCAGGCGTAGACGATCTCGGCCCCGGGCTCGCAGAGCGCGTCGGCGGCGGCGAGGAGGATCTCGCAGGAGCCGTTGCCGACGGCAACCCGGGCGGGCTCGGTCTCGTAGCGCTCGGCGAGGCGGCGGCGCAGCAGCGTCGCGTCGGGGTCCGGGTAGCGATTCATCAGCCCAGCCGCGGCGGCGACCGCCTCGACCACCTTCGGGTGCGGCGGCGTCGGCGACTCGTTCGAGGCGAGCTGGGCGATGTTCCCCGAGGCGATCGCCTCGGGCGCCTGCCCGGTAGGGACCCCAGCTTTGTAGCCCGGCATGCGGGCGAGCTTCTCGGCGAAGGTGACGGTCATCGCGACCGGATTGTGACGGACGACGCCGAGGCGGCCCTACTGGGCGGCTTCGAGGTCGGCGCGCAGCTTCTGCGCCTCGCCGACGTAGACGTGCGCGGCTTCGTGGTCGGCCGGCGCGTAGAAGTGGAGCATCACCCGGATCACCCGCGGCATCGAGCCGGGAACCGGAATCTCGCGGCAGCACATCAGCGGCACCATTGTCAGCCCCAGGTCCCGCGCCGCGACCGCCGGGAACTCGGCGTCGAGGTCCTCGGTGGTCGTGAACAGACAGCTGACCATCGCCTCGGGCTCGAGGCCGTTGCGCTCGATCAGCTCCCGCATCAGCTCCCCGGTGGCGGCGAGGATCGCCTCCGGCTCGTTCGCCTCGGCCTGAGCGGCGCCACGGACCGCAAAGAGGCGCCGCGATGGAACCTCGTCACGCTCGCGAGGGATGTCGCCGTTCCGGCTCACACCACGCATCTTCCCAAAGCAGGGGGGCGAATCCCGCAGCGGTGCGCCTTATATCCGCATAGCGGACAAAAAGAACACCGATCGCGGGATTGTCCTGGCTCGGCTGGCCGATAGGCAGCATGGGGTGGTTTCGCGGGCGCAATTGCGTCGCCTGGGATGGAGCAACGCGGGGATCAGCCGAGCCGTGAGCGCTGGTCGACTGCATCGTCTGTTCTCCGGAACGTTTGCCGTGGGCCGTGCTGGCGTTGGGGACCGAGGGCGTCTGCAAGCAGCCGTTCTCGCCTGCGGTGAGGGAGCGTTCGTCTCCCATCGCAGCGCCGGCGCCCTGTTGGGACTCCTCGACAAGGGACCGGCGGTGATCGACGTGATCGCTCCGCCGTCTCGCGGCCGCAAGATCGACGGGATCCGCTTTCACCGCGTGCGGGCGCCGCGACGGAATGAGGTCGGGACCGTGGACGGGATTCCCTGCACCAGTCCGGCGCGGACGCTGGTCGATCTCGCCGGCGTCGTCGGCGATTGGACGCTGCGCAGCTGCTTCGAGCGGGCGGCGCAGCGGAAGCTGCTCGACATCCCGGCGATCGAGGCGTCGATGGATCCGGGGCGGCGGGGCAACCCGTCCTTGCGCAGGCTGATCGACGAATGGCGCAAGGCGGCCACGGTCGCGAGAAAGGGCAAGCTGAAGAGCCCGCTGGAGGCGAAGGTGCTGCCGCTACTCCTCCACCGCGACCTCCCCGCCCCGCTCCTCAACGCCCCGGTCCAGATCGCCAACGGCCACATCGAGGTCGACTTCCTCTGGCCCGACCACCGCTTCGTAGTCGAGGCCGACAGCCGCGACTTCCACGGGACCGAGCTCGCCTTCGAGCGCGACCGCTGGCGCGACCGCGAACTGCTCCGCGGCGGCTACACCGTTCTCCGTGTCACCAACCACCAAGCCGAACGCGAAGCCGATGCGGTGGTAGAGGCAATTGCCGCTCGCGTCCAATAACCGCGATTGGAAGGGGCCGCCTCACCCTCCTATTTGCTGGTTGAGGGTGAGGCGGCCCCTATCGAGAGGCGTCTCGCAGTTCGACGATCTCGCCGTCCGAGAGTCGCCGCGCCTTGCCCTCGGGGAGATTGCCGAGCTGTAGAGGACCGAAGGCGACCCGCCGCAGCGCCGCCACCTCGTTCCCGACCGCCTCTACCATTCGCCGCACCTGACGGTTGCGGCCTTCGCGCAGCGTCACCTCGATCTCGCTCTTGCCCAGGCGGCGCACCTCAGCCGGTCCGGTCGGTCCGTCCTCGAGCTCGACGCGGTCGCCCAGGCGGCCGAGGTCGCGGTCGGCGATCGGCTTGCGGAGCTGCGCGACGTAGGTCTTCGGAACCTCGTAGCGAGGATGGGTGAGCTGGTTCGCCAGCTCGCCGTCGTTGGTCAGCAGCAGCAGCCCGGTCGAGTCGGCGTCTAGGCGGCCGACGGGATAGAGCCTCGCCGCCGTATCGACCAGCTCGACGACCGCCGGCCGCGAGCCCGGCTCCCGCGCCGTCGAGACCACCCCGGCCGGCTTGTTCACCGCCCAGACCTCACGGCTCTCGACCACGACCGGCTTGCCGTTGACCCGAACGTCATCCCCCTCGCTCACATCCCTTGCCGGATCAACGACCACCTCACCGCCGACGGTCACCAACCCCTTGCCAATGATCTCCTCGGCCTTCCGCCTAGAAGCCACCCCACCATGGGCGAGGAACTTCACCAGCCTCACGATCGAGGACCCGGGGGTGGGGTTCGCCGGACCCTCCCCGCTGTTGTCCGCCGAACCCCACCCCCGGGTCCTCCCGCGGTCACTCTGCCCGTTGTTCCCCGGCCTTCAGCAGGCGCTCGCGCAAATCGCGCTCGTCCTCTGGGCTGGGGTCGAAGCGGGACGGGTCCGGCAGCTGATCGAGACCGCTAAGGCCGAAGAGGCGCTCGAACAGCTCCGAGGTCTTGAAGATCGCGGCGCCGAACTGGGAGCGGCCGGACTCTTCGATCAGGCCGCGCTCGGCCAGGCTCTGGACCGCCGACTCTGAGGTGACGCCGCGGATCCGGGCGACCTCGGGCCGAGTCACCGGCTGCAGGTAGGCGACGATCGCCAGGGTCTCGGCCTGGGCCTGCGTCAGCGGCGGGGTCCGCGGCTTCGAGAGCAGCCGCCGCGCCGCTTCCTCGCTGCCAGGATCGCTGGCCAGGCTGTACCCACCGGAGACCTCGCGCAGCACCACCCCCCGCTTGCCCTCGGCGAGGTCCTCGCGCAGCAGCTCGATCGCCTCCGCCACCTGGCCCTCGGTCGCCTCGGTCGCCATCGCCAGGTCGGCGACGGAGACCGCCTGCGGCGAGAGGAAGAGCAGCGCTTCGATCGTGCGGGAGAGGTCGCTCATGCGCCCTTGTAGATCGCGTCGGGGGTCGCCCTCTTGACCCGGATCGGCCCGAGGGCGCGGTCCTGCTCCCAGGTAATCTCGCCTTTGCGGTACAGCTCCAGCAGGCCGAAGATGGTGACCGCCTGCGTCAGCCGGTCCTCGCCGCCGAACTCCTCGTCGAAGTCGAAGCTGGAGCGGCTGCGGAGGATGTCGCGCAGCGCCCGCAGGCGGCGCTCCAGGGAGACGGTCGGGCGGATGTGGCTGATGTCGACCTCGGGCGGCTCGGTCAGCAGGTCGCCGAGCGCGGCGCCGAGCTGGTCGGGGTCGTAGACGGCGGTCGCGGCGTCGACCGCGACCCGCCGCAGTTCGGCTGGCAGCGGCGCCGAGCGGTAGAGGTAGCCCCGCTGGCTCTCGAAGCGGTCGGCGAGGACCTTGGAGGCGTCGCTGTAGCGGCGGTACTCGAGCATCCGCGCCAGCAGCTCCTCGACCGCCTCCTCGGGGCTTAGGTCGTCGAGCTCCTCCTCGGGGCTCGGCAGCATCAGCCGCGACTTCAGCTCCAGCAGGGCGGCGATCAGGACGAGGAACTCGGTC
>Ga0268266_10005282_pt1 | contig 12128 bp, 11 predicted proteins | sample KBSS13metaG_FD_190356 | JGI IMG/M metagenome (GOLD analysis project Ga0268266, IMG submission 190356) | Switchgrass rhizosphere microbial communities from Kellogg Biological Station, Michigan, USA - KBS S1-3 metaG (SPAdes) (version 2) | ecosystem: Host-associated > Plants > Roots > Rhizosphere... | reverse complement strand
GTTGCGCTGATGCCGCCCACGCGCGCATGATCGTTACATGGATAAGCAGGATCTCAAAATTCTGGATCTGCTCCAGAAAGACGGCTCCCTCCCCGCGGCCCAGATTGCCGAGCGCGTCGCCCTTTCCAAAGTGCCCTGCTGGCGCCGCATTCAGCGCATGCAGGACGACGGGGTGATCCGGAAGACCGTGGCGCTGCTGGACGCCAAGAGCCTCAACGTCGGAACGACGGTGTTCGTGATGATGCGGACGGCGAACCACTCCGCCGTGTGGTTCGAGAAGTTTCAGAAGGCGGTGCGCGACATCCCGGAGATCATCGAGATCTATCGCATGAGCGGCGAGGTGGATTACCTCATGCGCGTCGTGGTGCCCGACATCGAGGCCTACGACATCGTCTACAAGAAGCTGATTGCCTCAATCGATCTGCTGGACGTCAGCGCCAGTTTTGCTCTTGAAACGATCAAGAGCACCACGGCGCTGCCGTTGCATTACGCCAAGACTTCTTAGCCGCCCGGCGATTGAGGGCTTCTTCAGCCGAACGAGTGCTTGAGAACGATCGTCTCTTCCCGGTCCGGCCCCGTCGAAATCATATCGATCGGCACCTTCACGAGTTGCTGGACGCGCTCGAGATACTTGCGCGCATTGCCGGGCAGCTTGTCGTAGTCGGTGATGCCGATGGTGGACTCCTTCCACCCCGGCAGCTCCTCGTATACCGGCTGCACCTCGGCAAACGTATCCGCGAACATCGGCGGCTCGGCCACGACCTTGCCGTCGATCTTGTAGCCCGTGCAGATGCTGACGGTATCGAGCCCGTCGAGCACGTCGAGCTTGGTGACGCAAAGGCTCGTCACGCTCGAATGAATCACTGAGCGTCGCAGCGCCACCGAATCGAACCAGCCGCAACGGCGGCGACGCCCGGTCACTGAGCCGAATTCGTGACCGACGCGAGAGAGATGCTCGCCCGTGTCATCGAACAGCTCGGTCGGGAACGGCCCACCGCCCACGCGAGTGGTGTACGCCTTGACGATGCCGAGCACTTCGTCGAACACACGCGGCCCGAGCCCCGTGCCCGTCGCCGCAAAGCCCGCCGTGGTGTTCGAGGACGTCACGTACGGATACGTGCCGTGGTCCACGTCGAGCATCGCGCCCTGGGCACCTTCGAACAGCACGTTCGCGCCCTGCTCCTTCAGCCGGTTCAGCGCATGCGTCACGTCCGCGACGATCGGCTTGATCTTCTCGCCGAGGGCGAGCTGCTCATCGAGCGTCTTCTGGAAATCCACCGCCGGCTGCTTGAAGTAGTTCTGCAGCACGAAGTTGTGGAAGTCGAGCACTTCGCCGAGCTTCGCGGCGAACTTCTCGCGCTGGAACAGATCCGCGATACGCAGCGCGCGCCGCGCGACCTTGTCTTCGTACGCAGGACCGATGCCGCGACCGGTGGTACCGATGGCGTTGGCACCGCGGGCAGCTTCGCGCGACTTATCCAGCGACACATGCGACGGCAGGATGAGCGGGCAGCTCGGCGACACGCGCAGGCGCTCGAACACGGGCACGCCCTGGTCGATGAGCATCTGCGATTCTTTGAGCAGCGCCTCGAGCGAGATGACGCAACCGTTGCCGATGAAGCAGCTCACCTGCGAGCGCAGGATGCCCGCGGGGATCAGCGACAGAACCGTCTTCTTGCCGCCGATGACGAGCGTGTGCCCGGCGTTGTGCCCGCCCTGGAAGCGCGCCACGGCGGACGCCTTCTCGGTCAGGAGGTCGACGATCTTCCCTTTGCCTTCATCGCCCCACTGAGTGCCGATGATGACGACGAACTTGCCCACGATAGCGAAACCTTTAGCGCACGATGAAAAGAATGACCACGCCCACGATCATGCTGCCCAGGCCCGCGATGCGCAGTTCGCGGTCGCCGAGGGTCAGCAGCTTCTCCAGAGCGCGCTTCATTCCAGCCGGATTGAGGAAGGGAATAATACCCTCCACGACGAGAAACAGCGCGAGCGCGGCCAGCAGGTCGGAGAAATGGAATGTCAACGTCGCGGAACCGGCCGACTACTTGCGGCCGGGGTCTTTGAGATACTTGAAGAACTCCCCGTCCGGGCTCACGACCAGGATGTCTCCTTCCTTGCCCAGTGAGCGCTCGTACGCCTGCAGACTGCGGTAGAAGCTGTAGAACTCAGGGTACTTCGAGTAGGACTTCGCGTAGATGCCGGCGGCCTCAGCGTCGGCCTTGCCGCGCACTTCCAGCGCGTCCCGCTCCGCATTGGCGATGATCTCGGTGCGCTTGCGCTCCGCTTCGGCGCGCAGCGTGACGGCTTCACGAGAGCCTTCGGCGCGCAGCCGGTTCGCGGTTCGCGCGAAGTTCTGCTTCATGGTCTCGTAGACGCGCGAGCTCACGTCTTCCGGCAGGTCGATGCGCTGCACGCGCACGTCGATCAGCTGGATGCCGAGGCCTTCCGCATTCTCGTTCGCCTGCTTGAGCATCTCGCCGGTCACGGCGGCACGCTCGGAGCTCACGATCTCCTCCAGCGGACGCTGGGCGACCACGCTCTTGATGCCGTCCTTCACGATAGAGGCGATGCGCTCGCTCGCGCTCTCCTCACGCCCGCCGGTCGCCTGGAAGTAGCGCGAAGCATTCGCCACACGCCACTTGATGTAGAAGTCGACGATGAGCCCCCGGTTGTCGTTGGTGAGGAACGTTTCACCCTGATAGGTCTGGCTCAGGATCCGCCGCTCGAACTTCACCACCTGGTCCCACGGAAACTTGAAGTGCAGACCCGGATCGTACGTGCCGCCGAGGATGGCGCCGAACTGCGTGCGGATCGCGAGTTCCTGCTGGGGCACGGTGAACATCGAGGTCATGGTGACAAGCGCGATCGCTGCCACCAGGACGATCAGAGGAACGCCACGGATAGGCATTAGCGATCCCCCCTGGCACGACCGTCGACGGTCACGGATTCCGGTTCAGGCGAAACCCGCACGCTCGGCTCGGTGGACGACGAGTCGGAGCTCGTGCTGTTGTTCGAACGCGCGCGATCGAGGAGCTTGTCCAGCGGCAAATAAAGCATGTTTCCGTTGCCGCCCTTCTCGTCCACGATGACCTTGTTCGCACGGCTCATCACGTTCTCGATGGTGTCGAGGTAGAGACGCTTGCGAGTGACTTCCGGGGCCTGGTCATACGCCGCCGCGAGCTGCGAGAAGCGCGACGCCTGACCCGTCGCCAGTGCGACGACTTGCGCGCTGTACGCCTGGGCATCCTGCTGCAAGCGGGCCGCGGCACCTTCGGCGACCGGCAGGATCTGGTTCGCGTACGCCTGCGCTTCCTTCACGAAACGCTCCTGGTCGGCGAGCGCCTTGTTCATGTCCCGCTGGGAGGGGATCACCGGATCCGGCACCTGCACGTCGACGAGGTTCACGGTGGACACCTGAATGCCGGTGTCGTACCGATCCAGTGTGGCCTGGATCAGCTCCTTGGTGCGCCGGGTGATGTTCGGGCGCGTCTTGCCGACGAGCACGTCATCCAGCACGCTCTGGCCGACGACCTGACGAATGGCGCTCTCGCTCACCTCGTGCAGTGTCGACTCCGGATCGGTTACGGCGAACAGCTTCTTGATCGGGTCGGCGTACCGATACTGGACCGCGAAACGCACTTCGACGAGGTTCACGTCGGCCGTTAGCACCTTCGACTTGAAATCGCTGCTGTTGACGCTCTCGACATTCACCTTGGTGACGGTGTCGATCGGCCAGGGGAAGCGCCATCCCCAACCCTGCGAACGCACCGGCAGCACCACCTTGCCGAAACGCTGGATCACGCCGCGCTCGGCGGCCTTCACCTGGAAGAAGCCACTGAACAGCCACAACGTCAGGATGAGCAGCAGCACGGTGATGAACAGCGCCCCGCCCTCGCCTTTGCCGCCCGGACGGAACAGCGACTCGAACCGGCGCTGCCAGTCCTTCATGCGCTCGTCGAGATTCGGGCCACCGCTGCCGTTATTCGGCCGCCGGGAGCCCCAGGGGTTGTTGTTCTGTCCGCCGGGTTGATTCCACGCCATAGAGAGCGAAGTGCGCCGATCCTGGGAAGGTTGTGGGGTCAGCGCATGGGTCACGCGCTCACGAAGAGACCGATTGTAGGTAGGCCTCTTCGGGGGCACAAGCCATTGCGGCTGAAGGTGTTTCCACGATGTGCACGCCAGGCGTGCGGGCAAGGGCGACGAGCTCGACGTCGGGCAATTCCACCGTCAGGTCGAGCGAGCCGTCTTCAAACGAGCTTTCGGCTCGCACGGCGCCTGCGGAATACAGCTTCGCGCGCAGCGCTCCAGCGCTCGCAGGCAGCCGCAGGCGCGCACGCCGGGCGGCGCGTGCAATGCGCTCGGAAACGGCCTGCTGCAGGAGGTCCAGCCCCAACCGCTTGGCGGCCGAGATCCAGACCGCGACAGCACGCCCTTCCGCGTCGCGCTCGAGGCGGGGCTCGAAGTCGAGCCGGTCGACCTTGTTGTAGACCAGAACCTGGGGGATCTCGCCCGCACCGATTTCGGCGAGGACGCCGTTCACCTGGGTGATGTGCTCGTCGCGCCGCGGATCGCTGGCGTCGACGACGTGAAGCAGAAGCGTGGCTTCCCGCGCTTCCGTCAGAGTGGACTGGAACGCCGCGACCAGCTCGTGCGGCAGCTCGCGGATGAACCCGACCGTGTCCGCCACGACCGCCGCCGTGCCGCCCGGAAGCGAGATGCGCCGGACGGTGGGATCGAGCGTCGCGAACAACTGGTCGGCGACATACGCATCCGCCCCGGTGACGGAGCGGAAGAGCGTCGACTTGCCCGCGTTCGTGTAACCGACCAGCGCGATCGAGGGAACCGGTATCTCGGCGCGCGCGGCGCGACCGGTCTCGCGCTGCTGGCGAATCTTGTCGAGACGCTTCGTCAACACCCGCACCCGCTGCCCGATGAGTCGGCGGTCCGACTCGAGCTGGGTTTCGCCGGGACCGCGCATGCCGATGCCGCCCTTCTGGCGCTCGAGGTGAGTCCACCCGCGCACGAGACGCGTGGCGAGATGCTTCAGCTGAGCGAGCTCCACTTCGAGCTTGCCTTCGTGGCTGCGCGCGCGCTGCGCGAAGATGTCGAGGATGAGGGTATTTCGATCGAGCACCCGCCGGCCGGTATGCTTTTCGAGGTTGCGTTCCTGGCTCGGCGAGAGCGCATGGTCGACCAGGATGACGTCGGCGGACTCCGCCGCGGCGACATCACGAACCTCATCGGCCTTGCCGCTGCCCATGAAGAAGCGCGGGTCCGGACGCTCGCGGCGACCGGTGACGGTGGCTACCGGCTGCGCGCCCGCGGAAACGGCAAGCTGCGTGAACTCCTGCAGATCTTCCGGATCGACGTGTACGCCCAGCCCGAGGCGCACGAGCACGGCACGCTCACCAGTGCGTGGGCGCTCGAACACTCTTGGGCTCCAACCGCGTCTGATCCATGACGGTGTGCATTACTCGACGACGGGCTCCGACGCCGGGCCGCCGTCTTCACCGGCCGTGAGGCGCACGTTGCGCGCGGGCACGACGGTAGAGATGGCGTGTTTGTAGACCATCTGACTCACACTGTTCTTGAGCAGCACGACGAACTGATCGAAGGAATCGATCTGGCCCTGCAGCTTGATACCGTTGACGAGGTAGATGGAAACCGGGACACGCTCTTTACGCAAAGCATTCAGAAAAGGGTCCTGCAGCGATTGGCCTTTGGCCATCTCGTGTTCTCCTTATTCTCGCGACTTGTAGTTGTTCAACGAGTGACGACTTTGTTTTACGGGGACCTGTTGAGCAGGTTTTTAATCTGCAACGCGCGAGTCTTCCGTGGGGCGCGACTCAATCAAGCGATCAAGCAAGCAATGTGCCTCTAAAACGTGGAGGCCAACCAGGCGGCATCTTAACATGGCCCCCTTCGCACCGACCAAGCGGTAAAGGTCTCGAATTGGACGGTTGCGTCAGCATTTGTCGCGATCGGCCGCGATGGCCGCCTGCACTTGCGCGCTCCACCGTTCGAACGCTCCCCCATCGTGGGGATTGATACGAATCAACTCAAGCTCCGACCGTAACCAGGTGAGCTGGCGCTTGGCGAGCTGCCGGGTGGCGAAGATGCCGCGACGCACCGCCTCGTCGAGTGAGAATTCGCCGTCAAAATAGGCCCAAAGCTGCCGGTAACCCACGGCGCGAATCGCCGGATGATCGGTGGTGAGATCGCCGCGCGCACGCAACGCCGCCACCTCGTCGAGAAAACCAAGCTTCATCATTTCGTGGAATCGTTGCTCGAGGCGCTCGTGCAGAGTGACGCGATTTGCCGACACCAAGGCGTAATTCTGTAATGGTGTGTCAGCGAGGGGACTGCGTGTTTCTCGCTGTAGCTCGGAGATCGGTCGGCCTGCCGTGTAACACACTTCGAGTGCACGCTGGATGCGCTGGGGATCGTTGGGATGGATGCGGGCGGCCGCTCCCGGGTCGAGCTTCGCGAGCTCCGCGTGCAAGGCCGGCCAGCCAACGCTCGCTGCGCGGTCATCGAGGGACTTACGCAACTCGGCCGATGCAGTCGGCAGCGGCGCGATGCCCCGCCAGAGAGCGCGGAGATACAACATGGTGCCGCCGACGAGCAGAGGAATGTTCCCACGGGACTGAATCTCGTCGACGAGCCGCACGGCGTCTTGCACGAAACGGCCAGCGGAGTAGCTCTCGGCTGCATCACAGATGTCGATCAGATGGTGCGGAGTGTGTTCCCGCAGCTCCCGCGACGGTTTCGCTGTTCCAATATCGAGCCCCCGGTACACGAGCGCGGAGTCCACGCTCACGATCTCGATGGGGAGCTGCCCGGCGAGCCTGATTGCCCATTCAGTCTTGCCGGTACCCGTGGGACCGGTGAGGACGATGACGGGGCCGCGGTGGGCGGTGGACGTCACAGATTTCTCAGGCGGCGCGGGCGTCTCGGCCGTTGCGGGGTTTTCAGGCGTCACAGGCAGCGTCTCCCGGCCGCGCGCCAAGCGCAACAGTGCGACGCGCCCGACGTCGGCCGAACATCTACCGCCCTCGAAGAAACAGTTGGTCCAGGTCCTGAAGCGACAGCCGCGCCCACGTCGGTCGCCCGTGGTTGCACTGGTTGGCGCGATCGGTTGCTTCCATCTGACGCAACAGCGAGTTCATCTCGGGCAACGTCAGCCGCCGATGGGCGTGAATGGCGGTCCGGCATGCGAGCGTCCCAAGAAACTTGTCCGCCGCGCCGTCGAGGTGGTGCGCGTCGGCGTCCATCTCGAGATCGCGCACCACCGAGTGCACGACTTCCTGAATGTTCTGGCCCACCAGCATTGCCGGCACGGAGCGAAGTGCCAGGCGCGTGGTGCCGAGGGCGTCGATCGCAAAGCCCGCGCTTTCCCACTGCGCACGGTTCTCGAGCACGCTGTCCAACTCGTGCGCTTTCAGATCGACCACGATGGGCTCCATCAGGAGCTGCGTCGCGGGGGCCGCCCCGCCCCGCTCAGCCTTCAGCTTCTCGTAGAGCACGCGCTCGTGAGCGGCGTGCATGTCCACGAGCACGAGGCCCGAGCGGTTCTGCGCGAGGATGTACACGCCGTGCAGCTGAGCGATGGCCACGCCGAGCGGTTGGTCCTCGCCAGAGTCCAGTTCGCCCGCGCCATTCGAGACGAACGTCGGTGCGCCTGTATCGGATTCGCGAACCGCCTCCGCGAGCCGCCACGGGCTGCGGCTTTCCTCGCGCAGATCGAACGCGCCCTGTCGCGCGGCCGGCGCATGACCGCGCGCGCCCCAGCCCGCACTGGCGGAACTGCCAAAGCCAAAAGATTTGCTCGCGCCGACGTTGACGCGACCTCCGGCGCCCTCCGCTCCGGCGACCTCCGGTCCGCCGCCCGCGCCTCCGAAGGACGCACCTCCAAGCGAACCTTCTGCGCCGGGAAAGGCGCCGTGCATCATGTCGCGAACAGGCGGCCCTTCTGCGTCCCCTCTCTCGGCGCCAGCGCCTGGCGCTCCACCGCTACCACCCGCAAACGCAACAGCCGCCGGTCCCGCCTCACTCGGCTTGGTCCCGGCGAGCGTCCGCTCGATCGCCCGAAACACAAAATCATGCACCTGCCGGCTATCCCTGAACCGCACCTCCAGCTTCGCCGGGTGCGCATTCACATCCACCAGCTTCGGATCGAGCGACAAATACAAAACGTAAGCTGGATGCCGCCCGCCGTAGAGCACATCCCGATACCCCACGCGCACGGCGCTCATGAGCAACCGATCGCGCACGCCGCGCCCATTCACGAACCAGTACTGCTGATCGGCAGTCGCGCGTGACACCGTCGGCAACCCCACCCAACCGACAATCGACACCGGCCCCGCCGAGTGATGTATCGGCACGGCGCTCGCGAGAAACTCCTCGCTGAGCACGCTCCGAATTCGTGCATCCGCCGCGCCGCTGGATATATCCAGCACCTCACCATGCCCGACCGCGGCCGGCGCATCCAACAACACTCTGTTACCGCTCTTGAGCTTGAAAGCCACATCGAAGCGCGACAGCGCCAGCCGCTCGACGAGCCGCGCGATGTGCCCCACCTCGGTCGCCTCACTGCGCATGAACTTGCGCCGCGCCGGCACGTTGAAGAACAGCTCGCGCACTTCGATGGTCGTGCCCGCCGGATGAGCCGCCGGCTTCACCGCCGCAACCACCGCCCCATCGACGTTGATCTCGGAAGCATGCTCCACCGCCGCCGGCCGGGAGACTACCCGCAGCCGCGCCACCGAACCGATAGACGGCAACGCCTCACCCCGAAAGCCGAGCGTCGCGACGGACTCCAGATCATCGAGCGACGCGATCTTGCTGGTGGCGTGACGGGAGATCGCGAGGGGCAGCTCATCTGCCGGAATGCCCCGCCCGTCGTCGCGGATGCGGATCAGCCCGACGCCGCCGCGCTCCACCTCGATCTCGATGCGGCTCGCGCCCGCATCGAGGCTGTTCTCGGCCAGCTCCTTGACGACGGAAGCCGGCCGCTCGATCACCTCGCCGGCGGCGATCTGATCGACGAGCTCACTGGGAAGGATGCGAATCGGCATGAACAGCCCCTGGGCGGCGGCCCTGTGATCGGGCCCTCTCGGCAAGCGCGGGAGTATAGCGGCAGGCGTGTCGGGCGCTTATCGGCCGAACGGAAGGCGCGCGGCCGTACGACAGCGCGGAGACCTCAGGGTGCGACGAGTAGCGACTCGACAGTGTCGGAAGCTTCAGGGTGAGGCGGACAGCGACAACAACCGTGTCAGGGGCTTCACGGCGTTGCGGGCAGCGACGCCAGCCCCGCGAGCTGCGAGCGCTTCATCTGCGCGAAGCGCGTGCCTGGCGGCGGGTTCTTCTCGAAGTAGCCGCGGACGCCCTGGAAGATGGCCTCCGCGATTCTCGTCTGGTGCGCAATCGACTTGAGCCGCGCCTCTTCGCCGGGATTCGAGATGTACGCCGTCTCCACCAGCATCGACGGAATGTCCGGCGACTTCAGCACCACGAGCCCGGCCTGTTGCACCTTCGTCTTGCGCACGTTGACGGTTTCGTCGAGCGATTGAAGCACGCGCTCGGCGGCCGTCATGCTGGCGCCCAGATTCGCGGTCTGTGACAGATCGAGCAGCACGGAGGCGAGCGAGCGATCCTTGTCGTCGAGCGTCACACCGCCGCGCAGGTCGGCGGCGTTCTCACGCTCGGCAAGCCAGCGCGCGGCTTCACTGCTCGCGCCGTGCTCGGAGAGCACATACACCGAAGCGCCGGTGATGCTGCGATCCCGGATCGAGTCGGCGTGGACCGAAACGAAAATATCGGCCTTCGCGTTTCGGGCGCGGACCATGCGATCGCGCAGCACCACGAAGTAGTCATCGTCACGCGTGAGATACGCGCGCATGCCAGGCTCCGCGTTGATGCGCTTCGCGAGCGCGCGTGCGATGGCGAGCACCACGTTTTTTTCCATCGTGCCGTTGCGACCGATCGCACCGGGATCCTGCCCGCCATGACCCGCGTCGACCGCGACGATGATGTCGCGATCGCCATCGAGCGGCGCGTGCTTAGGACGAACGGCTTTCGGCGTGATGTCCTCTGCCGCGATGGATGTGGACTTCGCGACGGTGGTGTCGCCGGCACTCTGCGGAACGCTCGACTTCGCGACCGAGGTGTCTCCTGCGCTTTGCGGCGCGCTCGACTTGGCGACCGAAACATCTGGAACACTCGACGTCGCAGCAGCGAACTCTCTTTGCGAGGAAGCCGCGTTGCGAGAAGCCACGCGCGATTCGGGCGCGTCCTTCGCGAACGTCGCAGCGACATACGACTTGCTGCCGATCGCCACGATGTACAGATCGCCAACATCAGCAAAAGCAGGCTGCCATTGCCCGCGCGAGGAAGCCGCTGACTTCAGCTCGATGACGACACGCAACGTATCGTTCGGTCGCGGCCCCGTACGAATGGTGTCGACGTTACCGATGCCGGCGGGCATGCGCGTGCCCTTCGCGACGCGCGTGTCGCGCAGATCGATGACGACGCGATCGGGTTTCTTCAGCGTGAAGAAGGTGCTCTTCGTCGGCGCAGAAGTTTCGAGCGTGACGCGCACGCCACCGTCGTCGCGCACGATGCTGACTTTGTTCAGTGTGGTGGCAGGCGCAGCGAAGCCGATCGCGGGCAGCAGGGCCAGCGCGATCGCGATCGAAGCCTCTCGAAGCATCCCCGGTCTTAAAACGTTCTTAATCATGGACTTCGCTGAAGAAGCTGCCGCGTAATCTACGAGCAGCGTGCCGCGAAATCAAGGTTATGACAGCCAGGTCTGGCCGTAATCGGAGCGGGATTCGGCCGTGATCGAGTGCGAATCGGCGTGAACCGCGAGCGTGATGACCACATCGGCGGGCGGCAGCCAGCCCGCGCCTCGCTGCGGCCATTCGACCAGCCACAGCACGCCGGGACGGGCCTCGTCGCGCAGGCCGAGTGGCTCAAGCTCGGAGGGGTCCCGCATTCGATAGAGATCGAGATGCACGACCGGCCCCGCCTCCGTCTCGTAGACGTCCATCAGGTTGTACGAAGGACTGTGCACGATGCCGGGCACGCCGAGCGCATGCAGGAAGCCGCGCGCGAGGGTGGTCTTGCCGGCACCCAGGTCGCCGGTCAAATAGACGACCGTAAGCGCGTCCCGCCGCGGCGGGCGCGTGCGCGCCAGCTCAGCGCCGACCGCTTCGGTTTCCTCGGCGGTGGTGGGCGACCAGCGGCGTCGCTGCGGGTCCGGCGCGTTCATGCCCGCGCCCCGCGCCAGCGTCGGAGCGAGCGAGCCAGGCAGCCCGCCGGCAACATGCGCTCAACAAAGTCAGCCACGTTCTTCGCTCGCTACAAATTCACGCACGTGCGCAGCTCGCGCGCCACGTCACTCGCGAGCAGGCCGCGCTCACCGTTGCGCGCGACTGCGTCGCCTGCCATCGCGTGCACGAGCACGCCAACGCGCGCGGCGAGCCAGCTATCGCGGCACTGGGCGAGGATGCCGGCGATCGTGCCCGTGAGCACATCCCCCATTCCGGCGCTGGCCATGCCGGGGTTACCGCGCTCGCAGACCGCCGGCGTGCGTGAAGGCGCACCGACCAGCGTGCCCGCCCCTTTCAACACCACGGTCGCGCCATAACCCTCGACCAGCGAGCCGAGCGCATTCAGGCGATCGTGCTGAACATGATCCGTATCGACAGCAAGCAGGCGCGACGCCTCACCCGGATGCGGCGTCAGGATGCAGTTCTTCAGATCCGGCTTTTTCGCAGCTTCCGCCACGAGGTTCAGCGCATCGGCATCGATGACCAGCGGCTTACCGGACCGAAGCACGGCATCGAGCGCTTCACGCGCCCAGCTACTGCGCCCCAGCCCCGGCCCCACGGCGATCACCTGCGCGCGCTCGATCGCTTCGGACAGCTCCTCCGCTTCGCGGAACGGCAGGCAGATCAGCTCCGGCCGGCCCGACGCGATCGCCGCCAGGTTCTCCGGCGCGACAGCCACCGTGACCAGCCCCGCGCCCACTCGCAGACAAGCCTCACCCGCGAGCCGGGTTGCGCCAGGCATGCTCGGCCCGCTGCCCACGATGAGCACCTTGCCGAAATCACCCTTGT
>Ga0268266_10005281_pt1 | contig 12128 bp, 11 predicted proteins | sample KBSS13metaG_FD_190356 | JGI IMG/M metagenome (GOLD analysis project Ga0268266, IMG submission 190356) | Switchgrass rhizosphere microbial communities from Kellogg Biological Station, Michigan, USA - KBS S1-3 metaG (SPAdes) (version 2) | ecosystem: Host-associated > Plants > Roots > Rhizosphere... | reverse complement strand
CGCGCCTCACCAAGCGACCCCCGCGATCGACAACGCACAGATTGATGACCCCCGTGAAATCGCGATTCGGGAAGTTGGCGAACCACACCGCCGCCCCGGAGTCGGGATCGATCTTGGGATGAGCCGTGACATTCGATCCGGCAAAGTCCCACACCCCGAGTGTCCCGAGCGTGACCGGATCGATCTCGATAGGTGCATGCCCCTCTTCCAACGCGAGCAACCGGCCCGCATGCCAGGCGAGATTGGTGTTGGCGACGCCGTCTGTTTGAACGCCGCCCGAGCCCTGCGTGCCAAACAATGCCCGGCCGGCGGCGCGTTCCTGTTGCCACTGCTGCGTTCTGACCCAACGATTCCGATAGGACACCCGGCCCCGCCGGATGTTGAAAGCGTGGATCATCCCGTCACCGCCCAGCGGACTGTAAAGACCCAACGGTGCGTACTGTGGGTTCGGCCCGATGCGATACAGACAGCCGGCGAGATCCACAGGGATCTCGCCCTCCACGATCAGGTCGTCGTAATCACACTCGAAGCGGATGGGCTCGAAGCCCCCGCTGAGGTACGGATTGTCGGCAGGATATGGGGTCGCCATGCCTACGAATCCTCGCGATACGGCTCGCGAAAAAACAGTCTTGCGCCACGCCCGCGCATCCGCCGCGCGCCGCAACCCATTGATTGGAAATGGCTAAATATTTTCTGTCCCGAACAGCAGGCCCCGGGGCGGCGCCCGCCGCCCGGGCAGCTGCCTCAATGCGCGGGCAGTGGCACGTTCCGCGGCCACAGCATCCACAAGCTCCCCTGCTGCCGCATCTTCCCCGCCAGGTCAGCCGCCTGCGGCCCGCTGCCCCAAAAGTAGTCAGCCCGCGGAGCACCGCTGATCGCGCCGCCCGTATCCTGCGCGACGACTAGCCGCTGCAACGGCAGGTTGGTATCTGGAAGCGTGGTGGCGAGAAACACCGGCGTACCGAGCGGCACCCAAGCAGCATCCACCGCGATCGAGCGCCCCGAAGTCAACGGGATGCCCTGTGCCCCCTTGGGCCCCAGGTTGGGATCGCCCAGCGGCGCTTCGCTGAAAAACACGACGCTCGGATTCGAATTCAACACATCGCGCACGCGCTCGGGATGCGCGAGCAGCCACGCACGGATTCCCGGGATAGTCGCCTGGTCCACCGTGAGCGCGCCCAGCTGCACGAGATAGCGCCCGACGGAGTGATAAGGCTGACCATTCTGGTCGGCATATTGGAGCCGGATCGTCGTGCCATCCGGGAGTTGCACCCGGCCCGACCCCTGCACCTCCAACATCAAGGCGTCGAACGCGTTGTCGATCCAGACGAGCTCATTGCCATGCAACGTCGGGTCGGTCGGCAACTCGGCGCGCGTGTAGTAAGGCACCACCTTGTTGCCTTCGAGCCGGCCGCGAACCCGCTTGCCCTTGAGCTCCGGAAAGAGCGAGACCAGGTCGACGGTCAGCAGATCGGGCGGCGGGGCGTACAGCGGCGCCACGAATTGGGCCGAAGCGGTCCGGGCGCCATGCAGGAGCGGCTCGAAGTAACCCGTGATGAGCCCGGTGTCCTCGCGGGTCTCACCCGTGTGCTTCACAATTTTGTAAGGCACGAAATTGCCCTGGAAATACTGTCGGACCGCGGCGGTCGACGGCGGCACGGCCTGCGCGGCGGTACAGGGTGTTGTCCACTCCGCGCGGAAGCGCGAGGCGTGGCAGCTCTCCAGAAACGCCTGCCACGCCTCCTGCAGGTTGTCGGCATTCCAACCTGGCAGGTCGGACCACTGCCCCGGTTCGTACGCGACCGTCGGCACAGCGGGCTTTTTCGAGGGAGTTGGCCGCGTCGTCACGCAACCGGCGATGACCAACGAGCCCGAGATCAGCAGCACCGCAGAGCGCAACACCCGATTCAGCATGAAATATTCCTTTTGAGCAGCAGACGTGCACGCGCGAGTGTACCCTTGTCGCATGCCCCCACCCGCTGCCGACCCGACTGCCTCCCGTCTCGAGGAGGAAGCGCTTCGACTCGCGCGGCACGGTTCCTTTCGCGCGGCGGCCGAACTGTGCCGCACCCTGACTTCCAAGCACCCGCAGTTCGCATCCGGCTGGCGCACGGCGAGTACGATCGCATTGCAAACAGGAGACGCCGCGGCGGCACTGTCCGCCATCGACCACGCCCTGGCGCTCACCCCGAAGGACGGCCGCTCGCTGCTGCAGAAGGCGCAATCCCTGCGTGCGCTACGCCGACCGGCGGAAGCATTGGAGCTCGCGAGGTCGGCTCGACCGCTGCTCAACGAAGATGCGGCGGCGCTCGACTCCCTCGGCACCTTTTACAGCCAAGGCGGTGAACTGAAGCTGGCGTTGGCCGCCTACGAGCGTGCGCTCGAGCTGGCGCCCAGAAATGCCTCCATAACCTTCAACCGGGCGACCCTGCGACGTCAGCTCGGACAGATCGCCGAAGCCGAGGAAGACTACGACCAGGTCATCCGCGCCCGCCCGAACGATTTCGAGGCCTATCGCAATCGCTCGGAGCTGCGCACCCAGACTCGCGCCCGCAATCACGTGGCCGAGCTCGAGAGACTCCTGACGCGTGGCGTCTCCGACTCGCGCGGCGAAGTTGAGATCCGCTACGCGCTGGCCAAGGAATACGAGGACCTGGGTGAGTACGGCCGGTCCTGGATCCACCTGGACATGGGGGCGAAGCTGCATCGCCGGCAGCTCGTGTACCACGTCGATCGCGACATGCAGACCGTAGACTGGATAATCCAGGCGTTTCCGCAGCAGCCCCCGGCACCGACGACACAGCCGGCAACAGGCCAGCCCACAATGGGCCAGCCCATCTTCATCCTCGGCCTGCCCCGCAGCGGCATCACCCTGGTCGAGCGGATCTTAAGCAGTCATTCGAGCGTCCAGTCAGCGGGCGAGTTGAACGACTTCTCGCAGGCCTTGCTCGACATCGTCCTCCGAGGTGCCAACACGCGCACCATCGAGCGGGAGGAGCTCGTCGCACGTTCCGCAAGGATCGATTTCGCGGCCCTGGGCCGCGAATACCTGGAGCGGACCCGGCCAGCCACCGCCCACGAGACCCACTTCACCGACAAGATGCCGCTGAACTACCTGTATTGCGGCCTCATCCGCCGCGCCCTGCCAAACGCACGGATCGTGCACCTGACACGCCATCCGCTGGCGGTTTGTCACGGCATGTACAAAACGCACTTCAAGGACGCCTATCCCTGCTCCTACAAGCTCGAGGAGCTCGGGCGTTACTACATCGCCTACCGGAAGTTGATGGCACACTGGCACGCGACGCTCCCTGGCGCGATCCACGATCTGAGCTACGAGCGGCTGGTCTCCAACCCGCTCAGCGAAATCCGCCACCTGCTGGAGTTCTGCGGCCTGCAATGGGAGGACACGCCGCAGGTACGCCAGTCGCTGCACGATGCCTCGCTGGCGCAGTGGCGTCACTACGCTCCCCAGCTGGAAAAGCTGCGGAGCCAGTTGCTCGCCGCCGGCATCGAGGTGGAAAACTGAGCTCCCAGGAGACAGGCTCAGGAGCCTGTCTGATGAATGATCGCCGTAGCGAGGGCGACCCTCAGCGAGCAGCCAATCTTATGAAGACAAGGGGCGATCGTTACCCGGGCGAAGCCCGGGGTACTATGTAAGAGTAACGATCGCCGAAAGATGCCGCTGAGGGGCGGCCGCAGTAGGCGAGCATTCGTCAGACAGGCTCCTACGCATGGCCAAGCCCCAAACCAGCCCCAAGTTCCGGCGCGAGCCGCCTGTAGCGCGCCGCGAGGCGCTCGTCGAAGCCACACTGGTCTGCCTGCGGCGCTTCGGCCACGAGGGCATGTCAGTGCGTCAGATCAGCGCCCAGGCCGGTGTCTCGGCCGGCCTGATCAATCACCACTTTCCCAGCATCACCAGCCTGGTGGCGGCGGCGTACGACACGCTGGCGACGACCCTGTTGCACTCGATCCGGCGCCAGGCGCACGACGTCACGAAGACACCGCGCGAGCGGCTGCGCCGCTTTTTCGAAGCCTCCTTCGCTCCCGAGCTGCTCGATCCGGGCCTGTTTACCGCCTGGTTGGTTTTCTGGAGCATGGTGTCGCACAACGAGGAAATGCGTGCGGTCCATGACCGCACCTACGGGGCCTACCGCGCGACATTGGAGTCGCTCCTGGGGCAGTTGCGCCTCAGTGACGGGATTCCGGCCTTCAAGCTCCGGCCGGCCGCGATCGGCCTCGCCGCCCTGTTGGATGGACTGTGGATCGAGGCCAGTCTGAACCCCCGCACCTTCAAGCCCTCGACAGCCGTCGCGCTATGCGAGGACTGGACCAACGCGTTGTGTGCGGGGGCCTTTCCGGCCCTGCGGACCTCGCCGGGCAAGGCCAAGCTTGGCGTAGGTAAGGAGCCTGTCTGACCAATGATCGCCGTAGCGAGGGCGACCCCCAGCGAGCAGATTCCGGCGATCGTTACTCGCGCATAGCGGGGTACTATGTAAGAGGAAGGATCGCCGGAATATGCCGCTGGGGGGCGGCCGCAGTAGGCGAGCATTGGTCAGACAGGCTCCTAGAACTACGTAACAGAATTTCGTTTCGTAGTGAGGACTAGGACTCGGTGGGCGCGCCCGCGCCCGTTGTATTGTAAAACGAGTCTTAAGTCTCACTAGAGAATCGGCTACTTGAACGGGCAACTCAAATTTCTGGTCGTCGACGACTTTTCCACGATGCGCCGCATCGTCAAGAACCTGCTCAACGATCTCGGCTATAAAAACGTCGAGGAAGCCGATGACGGCAGCACGGCGTTGCCGATGCTGCAGGCGGGCGATTTCGACTTTCTCATCACCGACTGGAACATGCCCTCGGTTCCCGGGCTGGCGCTGCTGAAAGCCGTGCGTGCCGATCCGAAGCTGGCCAAGCTGCCCGTGTTGATGGTGACCGCCGAAGCCAAACGCGAGCAGATCGTCGAGGCCGCGCAGGCCGGTGTCAGTGGCTACATCATCAAGCCCTTCACCGCGCAGACCCTCAGCGAGAAACTCGCGAAGATTCTGCAAACCCAACCGGCGGCCGCAAAGGCCTGACCCAGAATGAACGCCGACTGTGACTTGCACGCCGAGTGGGGCGAGCTGTTCAGCGCGCTATCGACGGCGTTTGCCTCCGGCGATCGTCACACTTTCATCCAGACGCTCGATCGCCTGGGTGAGGCGCGGGAACACGCGCTGTACCGGGACCTGCGCGAGCTCAGCGGCGACCTGCGGCTCGCCCTCGAGCAGTTCCGGTTGGACTCCCGCCTGGCAACACTCGCCGATAAAGACATTCCGGATGCGCGCGTGCGCCTGGATCACGCGTTGAAGCTGACCGAGGAAGGCGCGCACAAGACGTTGGATCTCGTCGAGCGCTCCTGCCCGCTCGCCGACCGGATCGCAAAGCAAGCAGCCGAACTGATCGGCCCACTGCGCAGCGTGCGCGCGGGCCTCCTGGATGGCACGACGCATCCGGAAAGTGTCGGCGAATTGCTCGCGCGACTGGAAGACTTTCTCGGCGTCGCACGGCGTGAAAGCGAAGTAGTGCGCGGCAACCTGACCGAGGTTCTGATGGCCCAGACCTCTCAGGATCTGAGCGGCCAGATCATCCGCAGCGTCAAGTCACTCGTTGCCGAGGTGGCGCGCACGTTGGCACACCTTTCCGCCCTGGCCGGCAACGACCCGCACGAGAAAACTGCGCACGAGTCGCTCGTGTCCGCCTCCGCCAACCAGGGTTTCGGGCCTGCCGTGCCCGGCCTGACTAGCGGGGCCGTAGGTGAGCAGACCGATGTGGACGCGCTGCTGGCCGACCTGGGCCTCTGACCGACGCCGCCAGATACCGATCAACCCAACGTCACGCTGCGCTCGACGAACCAACACAACCCCTCGCCCACCAGGAAGGCGGCCGCAATATCGGTGAACAGGGGCCTGGGGATCGAGAGCCGCGCGCGCACCAGCAGCCACGCCACCAGCAGCGCACCCATGACGACGGTGACCTGCCCGATCTCGACACCCACGTTGAAGCCCACCAACAGCTCCGCAAGCCGGTTGGTAGGCAGGCGCATCTCCAGCAGGTTGGCGGCGAAGCCGAACCCGTGGATCAAGCCGAACACCAGCGTCACCAACAGGCGGACCCGGCCCGCATCGCGCATCTGGCCGGTCAGCATCAGGTAGCTCACCGAAAATATCCCGCCACCCACCAGCAGCAGGGTGGGCAGTGTCACACCGAGGTCGAAATACCGGCCCACGGCCATTAGCAACAGGATCGAGCCGAGGCCGAGGGCCACCGGCAATGGCTTGTGCGTGCCGTCGCCGATGTTTTCCGCGCCGATCAAGGCGATGGTGAGGGCAACCAGCGCATCGATGTACTGGCCCTCCGGGCGCAGGATTCCGGTCACCGCCAGGGCCAGGGTCAAACTGTGGCCCAAGGTGAACCCGGTCACGACGAACAACAGGTCGCGGACCCGGCGCGAGATGAGCACCAACCCCAACATGAACGACATGTGGTCGATGCCGGTGAAGATGTGCATCACGCCCATACCGACATATGTCAGGAACCCGGCGTTCTCCAGACCCCCACCCTCCGCGCCGCCCGAAACGGCGACCGCTTGGGTGTCCTGGGTCAGGATCTGCTCGAAGAAGCGGCCGTCGTTGTCCTCGATGCGCGCGAAGTTGGTATGAGTCGGGACGAGGTCGTAGAAGGCGGCTGAATGGATCTTGATGTCATTCGCGCTTAGGCACTTGAAGACCAGGTCGTAACGGAAATAGCCGGCCGATGCGGCCAGCGCACGAGGCCCTGCAGCGAGCGGGCATTTCTTGTTGTCCGCGGTCGCGCCTACGCGAGCCGCCAGGTACTCCCCGAGCTGCGCGCTCGAGGGGAGATCTTTCTTGGACGGGCTAACGCGCTTCGCCTCGAGATCCGGGACGGTGAACTGCAGGCGAACGGTGTTACCTTCGACGCGCCAGGCGGAAAGGCTCTCGCTGAGCGTATGCGCGCGCGCTGGAGCCACCGCCGTAGCCACGACGAGCAACAGGAGGAAGGCATAGCATGCCTTGCTCATCGCGCAACCCTCACGGCTTGTAGTCGGCATAGTCGCTGGCAATGAGTATCTTCGAGCGCTCGCGCAGGAACTTCATCGTCGCGGTCATCAGCTTTTCCTGCTGCGCGTTCTTGTAGTCCGTGAGGACTTGCAACTTCGCCCTGTCGTACGTCAAGGGCACGGGCGCCTTGTTCTGCAAAACCTTCACGACATGAAAGCCGTCGGGCTGCTGCAGGGGCTCGACCACTTCATCCGGTTTGACCAGCAATGCCTTGGCGAAGAGCACATCTCCCAGGTGAATCTTCGCGGCGAAATAAAACTCGTCACCGTCGTTACGGGGCTCGTTGAGCCCATAACGCTTGATGACTTCCTCCACCGGCGTATCCGAGCGCAACGCATTGACGACGTCGTGCACTTTTTGCGCGGCACCTGCGGGAACGACCAGGTGGCGCACGGTGAGAATACCGTCGCTGGAATATTTCTCCGGGTGTTTGCCGTAGAACTCCTGGAGCTGCTGTTCCGTCGGCTGGCTCGTCGTGGCCTCGGCCAGCGCCTGCTGGTCCATGGCGGTGGCGAGGGCACTGCGCGTCGCCTGGTCCGTCTCGGCGAAATCCAGCTCCAACCCCCGCTGCACGAGCAACTCCTCGCGAATCATCTCGTCGAGCACTTTGAGTTTCTCGGCGCGGGTCGCCTGCTCGAAGGTCTCGCCGGTCTCGCCTTCCAACTGCGTCACGAAGTCGCTACGCAACACCGGCCGTTGGTTCACCAGCGCGATGTCCTCGGGTGGCACGTTGTGAGTTGCCGTACCACGGGCCGAGAAGAGGCCGATGCCGGCGATCACGAGCCCGATGATCGCCCCGATGGAACACAGAATCATCGATCGGGTCGAGTTGACCTGTGCGGCGGAGGCCCTGAAGCCGTTGGCTGTTGAATCATTCAAGCTTTGTCCTCCCACCCAACGAGGTTCCACCGGCATCGGCCGCGGCGTTGTGGACATAAACCGCGAGCGCGCGCACCGTCACCGGGGACAGCTCGGCGATCCACGCCGGGCAGCGGCCGGACAGACCGTAGGCAATGCTGTCCGAGATGGATTGACGCGACCCGTCGCCCCGCAACCAGATCGCATCGGTCAGATCCGGAGCACCGATCGCCGAGTCGCCCTTGGCGTCGGTGCCGTGGCAATCGATGCAGTTGCCCTTGTTCACATCGTTAAAAATCCGTTTGCCTCGCTCGACCGCCGCGGCATCGGACTGCGGGTGCTGAAACGACAGCACATAAGTGGTGACGGCATCGATGTCGTCGGGACCGAGAAAGGGGAGCGTGTACAGGTTGTACGGGTGCTCGCTGGCAAAGGCCGGCATGTGGGCGAGGTCCCAGCCCCTGGAATTACCCGAGCGGATCCCGTAGAGAATCACGTGCTCGATCTCGCTCACACGCCCGGTTCCGTAAAGCCAATCATGATCGATGAGATTCGGGACGGCACGCGCGGGGTCGCCCTGCAGATGCGCCCCGTGACAGGAGGCGCAGTGCTCGGCATAAGCCGAAGGACCGCGTGCTATCGCGTAGCGCACGAGCTCCGGATCGCCCGGGATCGCGTCGGCGGTAACCATCAGGAAGCGGGCACGCTCGGCGCGCGCGTGGGCAACGAGGACGCCCGCGACCGCCAGAATGAGCACCAGGGCCGCCGCCAGAATCAGCCGCGTCACAGGCCCGAACCGCCGCTTCCGCTGCCGGGCGGTCACTTCAACGTCGCTCAAGCGGTCATCACCGGATTTCCGTCGTAAGGCGCAGAATGTGCGCCTCCCATGCGCTGATGCACGTAATTTACCGTTATCCCTGGAATTCGTTAACGTTAACAGGGGCAAAGCTGCTTTGAGGCCGCACACATGACGTTCAAGCCAACACTGGCCGAGCTGGCCGCGGATCTCGCCGCGGGTCGGACCTCGAGCCTCTCGCTCACCCAGGATTGCCTCGAGCGGATCGAAGATCCCAGCGGCGAAGGCCGCAAGACGTTCTTGCACGTCGACGACAGTGCGGTACTCGCACAGGCCGAGGCGATGGACCTGCTCCGGTCGAGCAGTGCGGCACCCTCCCCGTACGCCGGCATTCCGATTTCCATCAAGGATCTCTTCGACATCGCCGGACAGGTCACCCGGGCCGGCTCGACGGTACTGGCGAACCGTCCGCCAGCCACGCAGGACGCCGCCTGTGTCGCGCGCTTGCGAGGCGCCGGGTTCGTGCTCATCGGGCGCACGAACATGACCGAATTCGCCTTCTCCGGCCTGGGCCTCAATCCGCACTATGGAACCCCGCTCAATCCGTGGGGACGCGCTGAGGGCCGCATCCCGGGCGGTTCTTCGTCGGGCGCCGCGGTCTCGGTTACCGATGCAATGGCACACGCTGGGTTGGGAACCGACACCGGCGGCTCATGCCGGATTCCCGCGGCCTTCACCGGTTTGGTGGGCTACAAGCCGACGGCACGCCGCATCCCACAGGCCGGGGCAATCCCGCTCTCCACGAGTCTCGACTCCATCGGGCCTATCGCGCGCTCGGTTGCTTGCTGCGCGGCGGTCGATGCCATCCTCGCCAACGAGAGCCCTCCGGATCTCACCTATCGCTCACCAGCCCATCTGCGGTTTGCGGTACCGACGTCTTTCGTATTCGACGGCGCGGACAAAGACGTCGTCGCCCATTTCGAGCGCTCGCTGCAGCGTCTGTCTGCTTCCGGGGCGCGCGTCGAGGAAATCGACATTCCAGAGCTCGCCACGATTCCGACAATCAACGCCAAGGGAGGCTTCTCGCCCGTGGAGAGCTACACCTGGCACCGCAAGCTGCTCGAAACCAGTGCGGAAAGTTATGATCCTAGGGTCCTGTCGCGGATCCAACGCGGCGCGACACTGAGCGCGGTGGACTACATCGAGTTGATCGCGGCACGCAAAGCCTTCATCGCCGCCGTCGAGCGCCGGATCGACCGCTTTGACGCGCTGCTCATGCCAACCACGCCGGTCATTCCTCCGCGCCTCGCGGCTCTGGAGAGTGATGAAGATTTTTTCAAGGTCAATGGACTGGTGCTCCGCAATCCCGCGGTGATCAATCTTCTGGACGGCTGTGCGATCTCCCTACCGAATCACGAGGATGGCGAGCCGCCGACCGGGCTGATGTTGGCCTGCCGCGGTGGCCTGGATAGTCAACTCTTCCGCTGCGCGGCAGCCGTCGAGGGCGTTGTGCGCGAAGGCTGATCACGGCATTATCGCCGCCCACTATGCATTGGCTCACCCTGCTCTTCATCGTCGCCGTAGTCGTCAGCACGGCTCTCGAGTTATGGCTCGCGCAACGGCAGATCGCGACCGTCGCCGCCCACCGGAACCGCGTTCCTGAGCCCTTCGCGGCGGCGATTTCCGCCGCCGAGCACGAGAAAGCGGCGGACTACACGATTGCCCGGGCTCGATTCGGGCGCGTCTCGGAAATCACGAACGCCGTGATCACGCTCGCTCTCACCGTCGGGGGTGGCATCGCGGCACTCGACGGACTGTGGCGTCACATGGGATGGCAAGAGCCGTGGCTCGGTGCCGCGGTCATCGGCAGCATGTTCTGCATCACCGGACTGCTGACCCTGCCCCTGTCGATCTGGAGCACCTTCAAGTTGGAAGCGCGCTTTGGCTTCAACCGGATGACTCCCGCGCTCTTCATCACCGACCTGGTCAAAAGCCTCGCGCTGACGGTGCTCCTGGGCGGACCGCTGTTGGTCGCGACACTGACGTTGATGGAGCGAGCGGGACAATGGTGGTGGATCTGGGCGTGGCTGCTGTGGCTCGCGGTGATGTTCATCATGACGTGGGCCTACCCCGCATTCATCGCCCCGCTGTTCAACAAGTTCTCGCCTTTGAAGGATGAGACCCTCAAGTCCCGTATCGAAGCGCTGCTCACCCGGTGTGGCTTCAAGTCGCAAGGCGTGTTCGTCGTCGACAACTCGCGCCGCTCTTCTCACGGCAACGCCTACTTCACCGGTATCGGCAACAACAAGCGCATCGTGTTCTTCGACACGCTGCTCGAGCGGCTCGGACACCAGGAGGTCGAAGCCGTCCTGGCTCACGAGTTGGGCCACTTCAGCCTCAAGCACGTGCGCCAGCGCCTGTTTCTCTCGATAGCGATGAGCTTCATCGCGTTGGCCGTGCTCGGCTGGCTGACCACCCAGCAGACTTTCTACACGGCCCTGGGTGTTCCCACGCCTTCGACACACGCCGCGTTGCTGTTGTTTATTCTGGCGGCGCCGTTCTTCACATTCTTCATCACACCATTGAGCGCGCTGTGGTCGCGGCGGCATGAATTCGAAGCCGATGCCTTCGCAACCCGACACGCCAATGCCACGGAGCTCGCGGACGCCTTGGTGAAGCTATACCGGGACAACGCCAGCACCCTGACGCCCGACCCGGTCTACGTCGCCTTTCATTACTCTCACCCGCCGGCGTTGGAACGGATTAGCCGATTGCGAGCGGTGGAGATGTAGCCCGCGTTGGAGCGCATCACCCGGTTGCGAGCGGTGGGGATGTAGCCCGCGTTGGAGCGCATCGCCCGGTTGCGAGCGGCGGGGATGTAGCCCGCGTTGGAGCGCATCACCCGGTTGCGAGCGGCGGGGATGTAGCCCGCGTTGGAGCGCATCACCGGTTGCGGGCGGCAGGGATGTAATACAGGTCGATCGTCTTTCCGATGCGCTCGAAGGGCTGGTACGCCTCCAGCCACGCGTAGCCTTTCGGATCGTGCACCTTGGCCAGTTCCGAGATGGCCACCCATCCGGTCACCTGCTTCCAGGGCGGCAGCACGACATACGGCGGCATGGGCTCCTTCGCCAGGTTCGCATTCCCCCGGTACGCGAGGTTCAACACAGGAATTTTGATCTCGGCCGCCCGTTTCTCCAGCCTGAAGCGGTCCTGCCCCCAGTCGAGATCGGAGTCGACCAACACCTTTTCCGGGTGAGCCACGGCCTCGTTGAAGTACGGCATGTAGTCGGGATTCGCCGTCCACAGGGTCAGTGCCTGCCAGGCCACCAGTCCCACGAAACACGCCGATC
>Ga0268266_10005280_pt1 | contig 12129 bp, 9 predicted proteins | sample KBSS13metaG_FD_190356 | JGI IMG/M metagenome (GOLD analysis project Ga0268266, IMG submission 190356) | Switchgrass rhizosphere microbial communities from Kellogg Biological Station, Michigan, USA - KBS S1-3 metaG (SPAdes) (version 2) | ecosystem: Host-associated > Plants > Roots > Rhizosphere >... | reverse complement strand
CCGCTGAACAAATAGACCTTGCAACCACTAATATAGCTTCACAATTCCTGCAAAAAGAGAAGCTGGAGGAATGGGTAGCACAGTACCAATTACCCGCAGAAGCAAAGACCGTAGGTATAGTAATGGCAGGCAATATTCCACTGGTAGGATTTCATGACTTTTTATGCGGGTTCGTAAGCGGACATAATTTATTATTAAAATTATCATCAAAGGACTCTGTACTAATTGCGCACCTGATACAAAAACTTGCTGAATGGGAACCCCAGGTATCAGAACAGGTAAGGGTATCGGAAATGCTAAAAAATTGTGATGCCTATATAGCTACCGGCAGTAATAATACAGCACGCTATTTCGAACAATATTTTGCTAAGTATCCACATATCATTCGCCGAAACAGAACATCGGTAGCAATATTGAATGGCAATGAAACAGAAGAAGACTTAAATAAACTTGCGGATGATGTGTTTACTTATTTTGGCTTAGGCTGTCGGAATGTGACGCAAATATGTGTGCCACAGGGATATGACATGGCAAAGCTGCTTAAGGTGTTTCATAAGTATGATGACTACATAAATCATAATAAGTATAAGAACAATTATGATTACCAGTTGGCGGTTTATTTACTTAACCGGGTTGCTTATCTAACTAACGGCTCCATTTTGTTGATTGAAAATTCCTTGCCATTTTCGGCAGTAAGTGTATTGCACTACCGCTATTATAATAATGAACAGGAACTGGCTAAAGAGCTACAGGAAAGTGGTGATATACAATGCATAGTAGGCAAGGATTTTACACCATTTGGTATGGCACAAACACCGGCATTAAGCGACTACGCTGATGGTGTAGATACTATGGCATTCATGTGTAGCCTATAAGCTTATCTTCTTTTAAAGAAAACAAAACCGTTTTTGGCATATAGCTCCTGTAGCTGTGGCATTACCCTGAACTTGTCTGCGTTCTGTATTTTACAAACGAAGTAAGTAGGCTTGTCTACATTGCCATTGAGCAGCCATTGCTCATTATAAGAATTCTTATTTGCGGGAGGTATTTTTTCAGTATAGAAAAGCGGTGCGTAGCTTTTGTAGCCGAGCACATGCACATATACATCCTTGCCCTTCAGGTCTTTAAAAAAGTCTATAGCGGCCCGTTGCGAATAGGCTTCTACCTTTGGCGTAAAATGCAATACGGTTACTTGTATTATTAAAATTTGCAGCACGCATAACGTCAGCATTCCCCTGCGAAAATTCTTTTTCATAAGCATTACAGCAACCCAAATACCTACCAGGTATAGAAGGCCCCAGCCACACTCCAGATAGCTCCAGGAGACATTGGCCTGCAAATTGCCAACAGCAAAAGGGTCTTCGATATATGGTATTAATTTATCCTTATAAATGCCTACTAATGGTAAGGCAGCAATAAGTATAGCCAGTAAAGAACCAACAAATAGCAGCAATACTTTTACCCAAGATTTTAGCTTAACCTGATTAGCGCTAAGGCGATAAAGCTGTAAAGCTGCCAGATATGTGAGCGGGAAATAACAGAGTGAAGAGTAGTGAACAATTTTTGTCTTTACTATTGAGAATAGAATTAATACTACCCAGAACATAATCCACATGAGGCGTGTAAAATTCCGTGTAGATTCGATATCCCCTGACCTTTTGCGATTGTACTGAAAAAGGAATAATGATGCAGGGAAGCAACCTATTAAAAGAACTATCCAGTGGTAAAAGAATGGACCACCGTGATCTGCATCCTCTGTACGGAAAAGCCTTATCTGATAGGTAATAAATTCTTTTACAAACCAGAAACCATGATTTAATATCTCTACGCCAAACCATAATGATGTAGTGAGCAAAGAAAATAAAGCGATAAGCAATAAATGCTTAAGGTTAACACCCTTCGTACTCCTATTTACTATTACATATACAACAAAGGAAAGCAGGGCCACCAATATGGCTACAGGACCTTTGGTAAGCACCGCAAGGCCAAGAAACAGACCGCAGAGTATGGCATGCATTACGGCCTTCCTTCCATAGCTTATGAGGTGTAACTGAAAGAAAGAAAGGAAAATAAAGAAGTTGAATGTAGGGTCTATTATTCCGGACTTAAAATAAAAGTGCGGTAACCAGGTGGCCGCATATAACACTACCCACCAAGAAGCCATTTTCTTATTTGTTACCCTTCTGCCGGCAAAGTATATGGCACAGAGAGTAGCTATACCAATGATGGCATTAGGAAACCGTGCAGCAAATTCGTTGATGCCAAACATTTTCATTGACAGCACCTGCATCCAGATAAACAATGGCGGCTTCTCCCAGAATGGCAGGAAATCTATTTGCACACGCAGATAGTCTTTGGAAACTATCATTTCGCGAGCGCATTCTGCAAAGTTTATTTCATCCCAGTCGAATAAATGGACATGTCCCAGGAAAGGGATAAACAGCAAACCTGCCAGCACTATAATGATAGTATATCTAAGGAAATTCGGCATACTTATACAATAGCTTTGTTGTCAGCAATTTTGTTTTTGAAAAAGTAATGCTGGTAGTTTTTCATAATGGCATAAATAACTAAAGTGACAGAACCACCAATAATACTGCCGACATAAACATCTTCAAAAAAATGTGCTGCCAGGTAAAGGCGCGAATATGCTACAAGCAACGCAATAAAAAAAAATAGCATGCCCCATGCCCTATACTTTGGTGGAAGCATCATAGATAAAAAGCACATAAGACTAAAAGCCCCTGTGGTATGCCCGGATGGAAAACTATTTTTCATAAGGACAGGCCAATTTGGCAATATGTGTATCCATGCTGCTTTATTAAAATAATTTAACGGACGTGGGAGATTATGCAAATGCTTTACCCATTGCGAGACTAAAGCAGGCAAGCTGGCACACAGCAATGCTGCGACGAAAAACCACCAGTTGCGAAAGGCCGGCACTATAAGCAATAGTAAAAATAATACTATGGATATAACGGTGCCCTCTCCTATCCAGGTGGCGTAGTACATCACTACATTTCCAATATCACTATAATGAGTATTAATCGCAGCAAATAAGGTTTGCTTATCGTACGCAAGGAACAGGATACCACCTACCAGTATCCATAATACATATGGCAATAAAAAGAATGGATTATATGCACTATATGGTTTCTGTTGCAACGGAGCTACCTTTTTTACCTTTAAATAACTTTTTTATTCCATACCACAGTCGCAGGTACCAATCTTTAGTAAATACCCTTGAGTCATTACGAGCCGAGTTTATTAGTACAAAGGCTATAGGCAACAGCATACCGGTAGCCATCCACATACCCATCCATGTAGGCAAAGACCCGGATTTAGCAAGCTTTTCCCCGGTAACTGAAGTAATATGGTAAATTACGAAAAATGAAACTGCTATTATCAAAGGCATTCCCAAACCACCTTTTCGTATTATAGCTCCTAAAGGCGCACCAATAAGGAACAATAATATACATGCAAAGGAAAGTGTGAATTTGCGATGCAGCTCTATATTAAACTTTATATAGTTCTCATCCTGTATTGCTTTGTCAGCAGAAGCAGGTAATAAAAGTGCAGTTACATTGCGTGAATTGTTCGTGGCCTGTTGTACAACCTTTGACCGTAATGTATCATTTACTAACTGTATAAAAGATGTATCGTAGTTTCTTATTGTTACTTTTCCCTTTTGCAGCACATTAGCCAGAGTATCTTTATCGCGCAGGCTATAGGCCGTTACATAAGGGCCTACGTATGCATTGACATTATCATTTAGCCTTCTGCGCGAGCGCCGCAAGCTGTCTATTCCTTCTCTTAACTGCTCCACATTCATCATCTGGTAGGCGTTTTTAAACAGATCTTCGTTAGTACGGGTGAGCTTAAACGAAGATAAATCGAATACTTTATCCCATTGTTTAAAATGCAGCCTGGTTTGTTCGTAATCGGCAATACCGCTACTGTTATTGCGCTGTTCCATGTAACGCCAGCCATCATGCAGCCTGAAAATAAGATACTGCTTATCGGGTGTAGGTATCATCTCGCCTTCTTTTGCAAGTACAACCTCGTCATTTCCAAGGCCGGAGCTATGGTCGTAGATAATGATGTTGCGTATGGTATGGCCGTCCTGATCTTTACTGCCGACACGTATAGCATAGCCGTCAATATCCCTATTAAACTGGCCGGGACGTATATTTAAAGCGGGTTTGGAGTTACGAAGGTCATACAATAATGACAGGGCTTTGAGGTTGGCTACCGGTATTACATTGTTATTAAAAAGAAACGCCAGGCCGCCTATTAATGTAATAAATATGAACAGGGGCCTCATGAACCGAAGCAAGGATATCCCTGCAGCCTTAATAGCCACGAGTTCGAAGTTCTCACCCATGTTTCCAAAGGTCATAATAGAGGCCAGCAGTATGCCTAATGGCAAGGCCATAGGCACCATGGTAGTGGACATGTACACAAGCAATTGCAGTATCATCCAAACGCCCAATCCTTTACCTATCAATTCATCCATATACAGCCAAAAAAACTGCATAACCAAAACAAAGAGGGTAATAAAAAAGGTAACAATAAATGGCCCTATGAAACTGCGAATAATGAGTATGTCCAGTTTTTTAATCAAAATGCCGACCGAATTTGTGCAAACCTACTAAAACAATAGCTTTTACTATTGCATATATAACACAATTAACCTTTTGTTATAGTGCATTTATAAAAAAGCCTGCTTCCTGTAGAAGCAGGCTTTTATTGTCCTTATAGCTTTTTAGCTACCTATGCGGTGTTTCAGGTCGCTTATCTGTGTATTCCACAGCTGCTCCTGGTCCTTTATTTCATTTTTTTCAGCGAAATCTGTTATTCGCAGTATTGTTTCATTTGTTATTGCGCTTTGCTCTATGCGAAACTCAAAAAACTCGTCATCAGTCTGATGATCCCAACGATAAATAATATAGTCATTTTCCATTTGCTCTACCACTTCTGCAGTGTCTGTAGAGCCATTCCAGCTAAAGTAAAATGTATGATCTCTTTGATCTACCTTATCTGCAAACCATTCCTGAAGTCCTACCGGTGTTGATAAAAATTCGTATAAAATAGACGGAGAGCAACGTATTGGGTATTCTAACGTATAAATTGTCTTTTTCTTATTCATTCTACTGCGAGTTCTCTATTGATTGTTCGTTATTTAGCTGCAATAATAAAAAAAGCGGGCAACAATCAAAATTTTTTAAGTAAATTATTTGATTATTTCTTGTTAAATGCTCAGTTTAGTTTAAATTGCTGCTGTTAAGAATTTCTTAATTTTTTTTGGGTCGAATTATCATGAGCCTTAGATTTGCTTTTACAATGTCGTCCAGTACCCGTCACCACGAAGATTCAGACTATTTATTTTCAAATCATTTAATGCTCTGCCTATGTCGATGCGTCAGCTAAAAATCACGAAGTCAATAACTAATCGTGAAAGCCAATCCCTGGAGAAGTATCTGCAGGAGATAGGTAAAGTAGATCTGATCACTCCCGAAGAAGAAGTGCAATTAGCCATCCGTATTAAACAAGGAGACCAACGTGCACTGGAAAAGCTAACCAAAGCTAATCTTCGCTTCGTGGTATCTGTTGCAAAGCAGTACCAGAACCAGGGACTTTCTTTAAGTGATCTGATTAATGAGGGTAACCTCGGCCTTATCAAAGCCGCACAACGCTTTGACGAAACAAGAGGTTTCAAATTCATTTCCTACGCAGTGTGGTGGATACGTCAATCTATACTGCAGGCATTGGCTGAACAATCCCGTATTGTGCGCCTGCCGCTGAATAAAGTAGGCCTTTCCAACAAGATAAGCAAAGCTTATTCTCAACTGGAACAGGAGTATGAAAGAGAACCTTCTACCGAAGAGCTGGCTGAACTTCTGGAAATTGGAACTGAAGAAGTAGAAACTACACTGGGCGTAGCAGCACGCCACGTATCTGTAGACGCACCTTTTGTGGACAGCGAAGACAATACACTGCTTGATGTACTTGAAAACCCTAACTCTGACTCTGCAGATTCTGAACTGGAGCATCATGACTCACTACGCTGCGAAATAGAACGCTCTCTGAGCACACTAACAGACCGCCAGCGAGACGTGATAAAACTATACTTTGGTATAGGTGTAGAGCACCCGATGAGCCTGGAAGACATAGGCGAAAGGTTTTCACTGACACGCGAACGTGTACGCCAGATAAAGGATAAAGCTATTACTAAACTGCGCACGGCAAGCCGCTGCAACTTATTAAAATCATATTTAGGCAATTAAATTTTTACACTGAATATAAAAGAGCCTCCCTTCCGGAGGCTCTTTATTTTTTCCTATCGTATCTAGCTACCTTATTCCTGTATGCCCCATTTATTTGCAAGAGCATTGTATTGCTCTATCGGAAGTCTGCCAGTGCCTGCATAATAGCCTGCTATCTGACGCTGGCGAAAGGCCTCATAGAGTGTGACTGCGCAGGCTACAGATATATTAAGTGATTGCACCATACCTACCTGCGGGATGATAAAATTGCCATCGCAATAAGTAAGGCATTCTGCCGTGACACCATCATGTTCATTGCCAAAAACAAGAGCCACTGCTTCCGTAAGCTGCAGCTCATATAAGGAATGTGCCTGCTCGCCAAGATGGGTAGCATATATTTTATTGTAGCGTTGGCGCAAAGCTTTCATACACTCTTCTGTATTATCGTACTCATGAATGGTGAGCCAGCTGGCCGCACTGGCCGAGCTTTTTTTGCCAAAACTTTTATGTTGGCTGATTTGTGTGTTGAGCACGTATATATCCTGGATGCCCACAGCGTCGCAGGTGCGCATCACGGCGGCTATATTATGCGGGTCGTGTACATTCTCCATCACCACAGTGAGATCAGGCTGACGATGGCTTAATACGCTGTTTATTCTGGCTTTGCGTTCGGGTGTCATAAATATAAGGTTGCAAAGATAAAACAAGCAACATTATACTAAAAGCAATGCCCTTCTGAAAAGAAGGGCATTGTAGAAAATGGTTTATAAACTCTAATCAATCAAGACGTAATTTTTCTTTTACATCCCCAGGTATGCCGCCCTTATTGAGCAGGAATGCTGTGGTTTTATATTGCACATAGGCTTTGCTCACATAGAGATAGCCTTTATAATCATTTTTAGTGCCCCATGAATTCTTTACGATATAGTATTCTTTGCCATTCTGATCTTTGGCAATACCCACTATGTGCATACCATGATCGTCTGTAGTACTATAATTATCGTATGCTTCCTGGCGTATTTCAGGTGTTATTTTAAGCTCGGGCTTAGGACCATTGAACATATCATTCTTCTCACTATCGCTCATATCTTCCATATCTTTTTCCGGCACATATGCTACACCATTCTTCCAGCTAAAATATTTTTCGCTTACGTCGGCAGCCCAAGCCACTGTATAACCATGATTCAGTGCATAGTCTATAACGTGTGTCATATCTTTTAACTTGATATTATATACTTTCTGGAAAGTCCAGTTATCCTGCACCAGAAAAGGCACTTTGGTATAGTATGGCTGATCGCTGAAAGATGAAAGTTCCACATAATCTTTTGGGTTTATACCAACCACTTCATTGGCAAATGACTTTGGTGTGTAGGTTTTGCCCTGCCAGGTAAATGTTTCAGGTACTGGACCGAGATATGCATCAAGTACCGCATCAAAAGCTTTTTTCCAGGCAGTGGACAACTTGCCATTAGCATTACGTACTACCCCATCCAGCATGCCCTTAAGCACAGCCTGCAGTTCACCAAACTTATTCTTTGATGTACCATAGTGAAGGCCTGTATAAACAGACTGTGGCATAGCTCCATATTTAGCATACATATTTATTACATCATGACACTCGCCACCATCGCCCCAGTTGAGACCACCATGCAGACGCACATATACATCCGCTTTATCCTGATACTCACAACGGGCAGTATATATTTCTGAAAGGTCAACAGACTTCTTACCCATGCGGATCATTTCACTTTCCAGGAAGGAATTGGTAGAATAGCTCCAGCAAGTACCGGAGCTTGCCTGATTTTTTACAGAAGTGTTTTCAATGTTAACCACATCAGTAAAATGGTATTTCTTCTTCGCGCTGTCACTTTTATTGTTATCCAGCTTTTTTACAAGGTCGTCCTGCGCAGCAGCCACCAAAGGCAGCGCAGTGACAAAGAGCATTATTATTTTTTTCATTTATATTTTTTGAAGCAGGGCGAAAATACCCAATTATCAATTAATTACTAATAACATGACAGGGTGAAATGAGGGGGTAAATTGACTTATACAAGATCAATCTCATATAGCAGGTCGCGATTACCTGCCTTAACACCATATAGCTTCTGATCGGCTACTACAAATGAGTCATATAATTCCAACAGCTTTTCCGTGAGCCTTATATCACGCTCTTCATTATATAGTTCATCCCGATCTTCTTCGTCCTGCAGAGAATTGCGGTATTTTATATACTCGGTATTATTTTCCAAATCAGCATTGATATCAGCTATAAGCTGTTGTACAATAACAGATGGATCACCCAGTGCAAAATCGAAGAGCATCTCCTGTAAGGTCTCTTCGTCTTTAAAGGTTTGGTTCTTTATAAACATTGTGCTGCAAAGTTACAAGCCCGTGGCTGATTAAAAGATAAAAATGCCGCAAAAAAAATTCCCGGTTGTTACCGGGAATTTATAAACTGTACAGATTGGATTCTAAGCCATTATTCAACCCGCCATCTTAACACCAAGCATTTGCATCAACATATCCCTTACTGAAGGATAAAATAATTGGTATGCATTCTGCCTGTTATCTGGCACATCAGTGTGCTGCATAGCGAGAATATATATCAAGGGTTCTGGCACCTCCAAAACTTCGCATATCTTAGTGAGGTTGCGAGAGCTTGGCCTTTTAATGCCGTTTTCAATTTGCGATACAGAGGTAGGAGACAATTCACACATCTCGGCAAGTTCATGTTGTGTAATGCCACGCTCTGTTCTTATTGATCTGATACCTATACCTATATTCATTTATATTGATATTTTATTGTTATAAAATTTATTTACTACGTATAACAAAATACTATTTAATCAACATTAGTTCACCTTTCTGTTCATAGATTTTACCATTGGCACATACATACTTAATAAAGTAATAGTATGTACCTAAATCCTGCGGAACACCGCCGTATTTGCCATCCCAACCATTACGCTGATCTACAGATTCGAACATTGTCTGACCCCAGCGGTTTACTACGCGGAAATCCTTTATCTGCTGACGGCCATTGGATACAGGACGGAAGACATCGTTCTTACCATCACCATTTGGCGTAAAGGCATTAGGGAAGAAGACTTCGCAACATGCTTGCGCATTTATCTGTATGCTATCTTCTGAAGTACAACCATATTCTGTTGTCACCTGTAGTTTCACAAAGCCTGAACGGTCGATGAAACCATATACCTCACCCATGTTGGTTACATTATGGAAGTATGATGCAGGTAACCACTGATACAAATAGGCCGGGTTGTAGCTTTCTGCTGTGAAGTGAACACTATCGCCTGAGCAAATATTGTTATTGCTCGCAAACTGTATATGGGCATCACCGCGTGGGTGTACATAAACAGTATCCCTTAGTTCAGCAGATGGACATAAGCTAGCTGTAGCAATGAGTTTGACTACAAACATACCTTGGGTGCCAAACCTGATACCATAAGGACCTGCACCATTTGCACCATATACTACCTGCGCTCCTGCAAAATCCCAATTGTAATCGTCAATTTTTTCATTTGGCACACCTGTAGACACATTTATAAGATCGCCCTGACATACCTGGTTATTCATTACTACCGGTACAATAGGCGCAAGACGCACATCTACCGTGTATGAAGTAAGCGGACTCTTGCAACCGTGGTTGTCTACTGATAATAATACTTTGTAACGGCCTGCAGAATCGAAACGAGCTGTGATTGGCCCCTGACCATAACCGCCAATAATGCTGGCACCTTTTGGCATTGTCCAGTTGTAAGCAGCGTCAGTAGTACCATTGCCATAGTATGTGAAGTTCAATGTATCATACTGACAAACATATGGAGCACTACCTACGATAACAGCATTTGGCTTGTAGTATGTATAGATGTCGATCTCTGCTCTGTCGCTCTGGCAACCATTTACTGTCTGAGTAACATAATAGTACGTGCTATCAGGGTAAGAGGTAACCGGAGTTGGCGCTATAGGGGAACCAATTCCACCGGAAGAAACATTATACCACAACAAGTTAACACCGCCGGCTGTAAGAGGAGTGGCTATGTCGCCCTGGCAATAAACAATAGGATTGTTAACTGTTGGCGGATTAGGTTTAGTTTTTACATTCACTACAATATGCTTCCTGTCACTTTCGCAACCATTTACTGTTTGGGTAACATAATAGTCGAATGTACCAGCAGCAGCAGTAGATGGTGTAGGTGTAACAGGGCTACCGGTGCCACCTGTTGGGCTGGTATACCACAGCAGGTTAACACCTATTGCAGCAATAGGTGTAGCATTATCACCCTGGCAATAAGTATATGTAGCCGGAGCAGAAGGCGGTAACGGTTTTGTTTTTACCAGTACGGTATCATTAGATGGCTGACTTTCGCAGCTATTGATAGTCTGTGTAACATAGTAAATAAAGAAACCAGCAATGCTATCCTGAGGAGTAGGTGTAGAAGGGAAGCTAATGCCGCCTGTAGGCGCAGTATACCAGCGTAAGGCCGTACCTGTAGCAGAGAGTGGCGTTGCGATATCGAACTGGCAATACTTTGTAAACGTAGGGCTTACTACCGGACGTACAGGTGTAGGTTTAATAACAACACGCTGAGATGCAGACAGGGAGTTACAACCATTCAATGTTGCATACACTGTATAAATACCTGAATCTAAAAACGGAGGATTAATAATGGACTGCGTGGTAGCTGGATCGTTAAATACAGAAAATGCATTAGGTCCTGACCAGGAATATGTAACACCCGTACTTGTATCACTGACATTCATAGTAAGTATATTTGGATTATACCCCATGCCGTTACAAATAGGAGAGTTGGTAGTAAGAGTAGGTGTACCAGGTGTCCATTTTACATATACACTCACAGTAGCAGGCAATGTTGACTGACAACCATTTAGCATAGCATATACTGTATATAAACCAGATGCAGTAGATGGAACATTGGCAATAGCCGGGTTTTGCAATACTGAGCCTGAAGGAAAGCCAGGGCCTGTCCAACTATAAGTTGCACCAGTTGTAGAATCGTTTGCATTAAAAACGAGCGTTGAGCCTTGACAAACAGGGCTATTACTACCAGCCGTAGGATTAACAGGTATAGGCTTAACTGTTACATTAAGCGTTACCACATTAGAAGTACAGCCACTGCCATCTGTTGCAAATACATAGTATGTACCAGAGTCAGCAAAAGGTACGTTAGTACGCGATGGACTTGAAACACTTGAAGAGAAGCTATTAGGGCCTAGCCATGTCCAACTTACACCTGCTGTAGCATCTGTAGCGCTAAAGGAAAGTGTGGAGTTTTGACATACCGGACTATTGCTGCTGGCTACAGGTGTAGCTGGAGCCGTAGGGTTAACCAATGTAACAGAAACAGGCGCCGATGGGCATGCATTTAATGTGACCGTAATATTGCCATATATAGCGGCGCTGAGACCAGATACTGTGAGATTACCGGAAGCGTCGGTTGTTTTGATTACAGGCGTTACTGACACCCCATTTTTCTGATAGCTAACCGTATAGGCTGTGGAAGCGTTGAGGCCCGTAAGGACAAAGCTACCACAGTTACAAGAACAACTGGTAGGATTATTGCCGCTAACACTCGCAATAGATGGCGTCTGGTAAACAGTAGCCGTAGTATTAGCTGAGGTATTGCAACCATGATTACTTACCGTAACTGTATATGTACCAGACATAGAAGCAGATGTAGGTGTTAATACCGGATTTACTGCCGTAGAAGTATATGACAGTGGTCCTGTCCAGCTCCAGGAAGCATTCGCAGGGTCCGCGTTACCACTTAGCATTAATGGGCTAGGTGTGCAAATAGGAGAATTGGTAGATGGATTACCT
>Ga0268266_10005269_pt1 | contig 12138 bp, 8 predicted proteins | sample KBSS13metaG_FD_190356 | JGI IMG/M metagenome (GOLD analysis project Ga0268266, IMG submission 190356) | Switchgrass rhizosphere microbial communities from Kellogg Biological Station, Michigan, USA - KBS S1-3 metaG (SPAdes) (version 2) | ecosystem: Host-associated > Plants > Roots > Rhizosphere >... | reverse complement strand
CCCGGAGCCGCCGGTTGCCGGATGCAGGCCGGCGATGGCCAGCGCGCGGCCGGTCTCGACCTTGCAGGCGATGCCTTCATTGTCGATCGAGCCCTTGGCCTTGAGCGTAATGACCGCGGCCGAGGGATCGGACTTGTAGCGTTCCTTGATCGGGGCCTGCATCGCGCGAAGTTCGGCGGCGTCCATCTTCGTCTCCCGGTTGTTCTTTTTCCACGCCGGATTTAGTGCGAAATCGGGCCGCTGTCACCACCACATCGCTTCGCCGGCCATCGTTTTTGGGTCGGCATCGGGCACGTTGCGATCGAGCGAGCGATCGAGCGAGGTCAGGACGTGGCGCTTGAAATTCTCGAATAAGGGCGAGGCGCGGTCACGCGGCCGCGCCAAATTGATCCTGATCACCTCGAACAGGCGGCCCGGCCGCGGCCGCATCACCAGCACGCGGTCCGCCAGCACCACGGCCTCGTCGACGTCGTGCGTCACCAGGATGAGGGTCGGCCGCGTATCTTTCCAGAGGTCGAGCAGGTGATCCTGCAGGTCGCGCCGGGTGAAGGCGTCCAGCGCGGAGAACGGCTCGTCCAGCAACAGCACTTCCGGCTGCGGCACCAGCGCGCGCGCAATCGCCACCCGCTGCGCCTGGCCGCCCGAGAGTTCGCGCGGCCACGCTTTAGCCTTGTCGGCAAGGCCGACCCGCGCCAGCGCGCGCGCCACTTTCTCGCGCCGCTCACCGGCCGGCAGATCGGACAGGCCGAAGCCGATATTGTCGGCGACGCTGAGCCAGGGCAGCAACCGCGGCTCCTGGAAGATGATCCCGATCTTGGCGTGTGGCGCCGATATCGTGGCGCCGTCCAGCGTCACCGTGCCGGTGCTGGCGCGGTCGAGGCCGGCGATGGCGCGCAGCAGCGTCGACTTTCCGCAACCGGAGCCGCCGATGATGGCGACGATTTCGCCGGGCTTGATCTCGGCGGAAAAGCGCTCCAGCGCGTGGACGCCGTTGGGATAGGTTTTGCCGACCCGCTCCAGTGACAGCATCAGGCGGCTCCGCCCTGGCGGCCGAACGCATCCTGCCAGCGCAGCAAAGGAGCGGTGGCGATTTCAATCAGCCAGTCGGTGGTCTTGCCGAGGATCGCAAAGATCACGATCGCCGCCACGATCTGCGCCGGCTTGCCGAGCTGCTGGCCGTCGATCAGGAGATAGCCGAGGCCTTCGGACGCGCCCATGAATTCGGCCGCGACGACGAACATCCAGCCGAGGCCAAGGCCGACACGCAGCGAGACGACGTAAGCCGGCAGCACGGCGGGCAACAGGATGCGGCGGATCATCGCCGGACCGCTGAGGCGGAAAGTGCGGCCGACCTCGACGATCTTGCGGTCGACGGCAAGGATCGCGCCCATCACGCCGAGATAGACCGGGAAGAACACGCCGACCGCGATCAGCGCGACCTTGGAGGTTTCGAAAATGCCGAGCCACAGGATGAACAGCGGCACCCAGGCGATCGACGGAATCGCGCGCAGCGCCTGCACGGTGGGATCAAGCAGCTGCCGCGCCAAACCCCAATAGCCTGAAATCGCGCCGAGGATGGTTCCGGCGACGACGCCGAGGCCGAAGCCGGCGGCCACGCGCGTCACCGTCGCGGTGATATGGCGCGAGAGCTCGCCGCTCTTCGCCAGTTCCATCACGGTCGCAAAGATCCGGGTCGGCGGCGGCACCAGCCGGCCGTTGGAATAGCCGAGCCCGACCCAGATTTCCCAGAACAACGCCAGCCCGACCGGCAGCAGCAGGCCGAGCGCCGGCCGCGCATAGCGGCGCAGCCGCGCCGGAGATGACGGGGCGACGATCGTATCGGTTCGTTCCAGCGCGGGCAGTTCAACGGTCATGGCCATAGCAAGAACGCTTCTCGCGCGGGATTTGCAAGGTGGCGGGTTGATCCTCGCCCCTATCCATTCGTCGTCCCTGCGTACGCAGGGACGACGCCAGACTTTCCTGTCCTTAATTCGTCGGCAGCGGGACCTGATCGTCGATCAGCGCATCCAGCGTCGCCTTGACGTCGACCTTGGCATCGACGACGCCGGCCTGCTGCAAAGCGAGGCCCGCGGCGAGGATGGATTCGCGCTGCGGTGCGCCGATGCGGCTGTGGGTCAGCTCGGTACGCTCCTTGAGCTGCTTGTCGACGACGGCTTCCGGCAGCTTGGTCACGGCGATGAAGGTCTTCTTCAGGTCGTCGTAATTGGCCAGCGAATATTTGCGCGCTTCCTCGTAAACGGCGAGCACGCGGCGAACGGCGTCCGGATAATCCTTCAGGAACTGCTCGCGCACATTGAGGATGCCCCAGGTGTTGGCGTCGGCCTTGCGGAAGAACAGCTTTGCGCCGTCCTCGACTTCGGCCTGCGCCATCATCGGATCGAGACCGGCCCACGCGTCTACGTCGCCGCGGATCAGCGCGGTCTTGCCGTCGGCATGCTGCAGCAGCACCGGCGTGATGTCCTTTTCGGTCAGCCCGGCGCCGAGTAGCGCGCGCACCAGGAAGATGTGCGGGTCGGTGCCGCGGGTCACCGCGACGCGCTTGCCCTTGAGATCGGCGACGGAAGCGATCTTGGAATCCTTTGACGTCACCAGCGCGGTCCATTCGGGCCGCGAATAGACGTAGACCGACTTGATCGGGTTGCCGTTGATCTTGGCGACCAGCGCCGCCGAGCCCGCGGTCGACCCCAAATCGATCGAACCGGCGTTGAGGAATTCGAGCGCCTTGTTGGAACCGGCCGACTGCACCCAGACTATGCTGATGCCGTCCTTGGCGAATTCCTTCTCCAGCAATCCCTTCTGCTTGAGCACCATCGACACGGGATTGTAGGTCGCCCAGTCGATGCGTATTTCCTTGAGCGGATCGGCAGCCAACGCGGCGCCGGGGAGCAACGTCGAAACCGCGATCAGCGCGGCCATCGCGCGCCGTGTAATCCTGGGCATAGTCCCTCTCCTGAAGTCTTGAAAAACATCATTGTTTTTCAGTAAGTTAGGCTGCAACGCAATGAGAAAATACGTGCCGGCAAACTGGCTCGGCGAGAACAGCTTTGCCCAAACGGAATGAAATCCAGCATAGATCCACTGTTACCCCACAATCGTCAGTGACAGCCCCTGCGCCGTCCGATATCGGGATAGATCATGGATAGCGTCGTGACTGAGGACCGCTCCGGAGCGGATGAACGTTTCGATACCGCGCGGATCACTGCGGCGGTCGATGCCCTGGCGGAAAAACATGCCGGCCGCGAGGACACGTTTCGCTCTGCGCTGGCCCAGCTCCTGAAGGCCGAGATGATCGCGGCGCGCGCCACCGCGCAGGCCGTGCTGCTGAAGGATCGCCACGGCCGCCGCTGCGCGGAGCGGCTCTGCTTCATGCAGGACGAAATCATCCGCATCCTCTACTCGGCTGCCACCCGGCATCTCTATCGCTCGCACGTCCCCTCCGGCGCCGAGCGCATGGCCGTGGTCGCTACCGGCGGGTACGGCCGCGGGCTGATGGCGCCGGAATCCGATATCGATCTGCTGTTCATCCTGCCCTACAAGCAGACCGCCTGGGGCGAGCAGGTCGCAGAAGCCATTCTCTATTGCCTGTGGGACATGGGCTTGAAAGTCGGCCACGCCACGCGCTCGGTCGACGAATGCATTCGCCAGGCGCGCGGCGACATGACGATCCGCACCGCGATCCTCGAGACGCGGTTCCTGACCGGCGACCAGCCGCTCTATGACGAGATGGTCGTCCGGTTCGACAAGGACGTGGTGCAGGGCACGGCCTCCGAATTCGTCACCGCCAAGCTCGCCGAACGCGAAGAACGCCACCGCCGCGCCGGCCAGTCGCGCTATCTGGTCGAGCCCAACGTCAAGGACGGCAAGGGTGGCTTGCGCGACCTGCACACGCTGTTCTGGATCGCCAAATACGTCTACCGCGTGCGCGAGACCGACGAACTGGTCGAACGCGGCGTGTTCGACGCGCAGGAGTACCGTACGTTCCGCCGCTGCGCCGACTTCCTGTGGTCGGTGCGCTGCAATCTGCATTTCGTCTCAGGACGCGCCGAAGAGCGGCTGTCGTTCGACATGCAGCGCGAGATCGCTGTCCGGCTCGGCTACACCTCGCATCCCGGCATGCAGGATGTCGAACGCTTCATGAAGCACTACTTCCTGATCGCCAAGGACGTCGGCGACCTGACGGCGATCCTGTGCGCCAAGCTGGAAGACGAGCAGGCCAAACCCGAGCCGGTGCTGAGCCGCATGGTGGCGCGGCTGCGGCCGGGCATCAAGCGGCGGCGGGTGCCTGACAGCGACGACTTCATCATCGACAACAACCGCATCAATCTCGCTGCGCCCGACGTCTTCAAGCACGACCCGGTGAATCTGATCCGGATCTTCCATCTGGCGCAGAAGAACAACCTCGCCTTCCACCCCGACGCAATGCGCACGGTGACGCGTTCGCTAAGGCTGGTGAACACCCAGCTTCGCGAAAACCCGGAAGCCAACCGGCTGTTCATGGAGATCCTGACCTCCGACAACGCAGAGACGGTGCTGCGGCGCATGAACGAGACCGGCGTGCTCGGCCACTTCATCCGCGCCTTCGGCAAGATCGTGTCGATGATGCAGTTCAACATGTACCACCACTATACGGTGGACGAGCATCTGATCCGCTGCATCGGCCACCTGCAGGAGATCGAGCGCGGCGGCAATGACGAGTTCACGGTCGCCAGCGACCTGTTCCGCAAGATCCAGCCCGAGCATCGCGCGGTGATCTACATCACCACCCTGCTGCACGACGTCGCCAAGGGCCGCCCGGAGGATCATTCGATTGCCGGCGCCCGGGTGGCGCGCCGATTGTGCCCGCGGCTCGGCTTCAACACCGCCGATACCGAACTGGTAGCGTGGCTGATCGAGGAGCATCTGACGATGTCGACGGTGGCGCAGTCGCGCGACCTGTCCGACCGCAAGACGATCGAGAATTTTGCCGCCGTCGTGCAATCCGTCGAGCAGATGAAGCTGTTGACCATCTTGACCACCGCGGACATCAGGGGCGTCGGCCCCGGCGTGTGGAACGGCTGGAAGGCGCAGCTGCTGCGTACGCTGTATTACGAGACCGAGCCGGTGCTCACCGGCGGCTTCTCGGAAGTGAACCGCGCGCAGCGCATCGCGGTCGCGCAATCCGAATTCCGCGCCGCCTTCACCGAATGGCCGGACGTTGAACTCAACGCCTATATCGCCCGGCATTACCCCGCCTACTGGCTCAAGGTCGACCTGCAGCGAAAAATCCGCCAGGCGCGCTTCATCCGCGCCAGCGAACAGGCCGACCACCAGCTTGCGATCAATGTCGGCTTCGATGAAGCGCGTGCCGTCACCGAGCTGACGATACTCGCGACCGACCATCCGTGGCTGCTGTCGATCATCGCGGGCGCCTGCGCATCGGCGGGCGCCAATATCGTCGACGCCCAGATCTACACGACCACCGACGGCCGCGCGCTCGATACCATCGCGATCTCCAGGGAATACGACCGCGACGAGGACGAGGGACGGCGCGCGACCCGGATCGGCGAGATGATCGAGCAGGTGCTGGAAGGCAAATTGCGGCTGCCCGAGGTGGTGGCGCGCAAGGCGGCCAACCGCGGCAAGGTGCGCGCCTTCGTGGTCGAGCCGGAAGTGACCATCAACAATCAATGGTCGGACCGCTACACCGTGATCGAGGTCTCCGGTCTCGACCGCCCCGGCCTGCTGTATCAACTGACGACTGCGATCTCGAAACTCAACCTCAACATCGCCTCCGCGCACGTCGCGACCTTCGGCGAACGCGCCCGCGACGTGTTCTACGTCACCGACTTGCTCGGCGCCCAGATCACCGCGCCGACCCGGCAGGCCGCGATCAAGAGCGCGCTGCTTCATCTGCTCGCCAGCGACGACGACGTCTCCCAACCGGCGGCGTGATACGCCGTTCCCGTAGGATGGGTGGAGCGAAGCGATACCTATCGATGTCGGAGCAAAGGTGATGGGTTTCGCTTCGCTTTACCCATCCTACGATCGCGTCACAACGGCGTTACGAGTCCTCGCTCGCGCCCGGCCCGGTCTTAACGACGGTTGGCGTCGGCGCCACCAGACGACGCCTGCGATAGCGCAACGCGTCGATCAGCAGCGCTAGAACGGACGACCGCTGATGGCGCGCCGGGTATGGCAGATGCTCGTCCGGCAACGGACCGCGCGCTAAGTCCGGGTCGTCGTCGGCGAATTTCGGCGCGAATGCGAGGAAGGGGCCGCCGAGATCCGAATGATGGAATGGGTTTCTTGGTGGGCGTCGCATCGGTCGTCAACCTTGTGCAGAAGACGCGCGAGCTCGGTGCGATAGAGCCTCGCCCAGCTATCATTCAAGCTGGCGAGGAATTCGAGCTCGCGGCCTGTGAGTATCGACATGGCAAACGACAGAATGCTGAATCGGGGAAGGCGGACCGATAGCGCGAACCGCTATATCCTTTGCATTCCGCCGTGGTACCTGCCGCTGTAGGGGCCGACATAAAACCCGTTCTGCAGGCATTGCGATTTTGCGAAGCCACACATCTGCGCGCCGTCCAGCTGTGTGCGAGAATTGCGGACGCAGGAGGCGGCATAGGCGCTGCAGGTGTGGGGGATTGCTGCCCGCCTCATTGCCATCCGGTAGCGATAGGAGCGGCCGCCGTCGGATGACTGGCAACATTTGCCGTTCATCTTGGTGGCTGACGCCGTCGTAAATCCCGACGGCAGCACGATGGTGAAGATGGCGAGCGACAGGACAAGAGCGAGTGACTTCATGGCAGACCTCTTCTTCTAGCCAACCAGACCTGCGATCGGCGTGACGCCGGTGCTGTCGGGAAACACGGTGCTGGCGAGTGCGCGCTCGTCGACTTGCAGATGATCGCGGAGCAGACCCTTGAGCACGGCGCGCAGATCGATCGTGGGCCTGAGATCGCGTTCCTCATAGAGCTGGGCCTGCTTCAGTCCCGGCCAGTCGGCGACCACGCGGCCACCCCGCAGCGCGCCGCCGGCGAGAAACGCCACGGTACCGGTGCCGTGATCGGTTCCGTTGGTGCCGTTGATGCGCGCTGTTCGCCCGAACTCGGTGATGACCGCGACAACCGTCTCGCGCCAGGCGTCGCCCATGTTGGTTTCAATGGCCGCCAGCGCTCCGTCGAGCGCGCCCAGGAGATTGGCAAGCTGACCGGAGGCCGCGCCCTCGTTGATGTGGGTATCCCAGCCGATGAAACCGACCGCACCGACCCGCGGGCCATCGGGCTTGGCGAGAAAGCGCGCAGCGGTGCCGGCGGCCTCGGCGAAATAGGCCCGCACCCCGGCAATCCCGGGAACTGCAAGCGCAGCAGGATCAACCATGGCGGCATCCGACAGGCCGGTGGCGCCGAGCGCCGCCAGACGCATCCTTGCCTCGAGCGCGGCGGCCAGTTTCGGATCGGTTTGCTTGTAGAGATCGAGCAGCCGCGCCTGGGTGTCTTCATTGGCCGGTAATAATTTTTGCGGCACCCAGGACAGCACCGGCGCGCGACCACGCACGACCAGCGGAGTCACCGAGCCCACGCCAAGGACACGGCTACCGCGCGGATCGACGCGGCCGTCCGACGCCAGTTCGGCCAGCGCGCGGTTGAGCCAACCGGTGTCCACGGCGCCCGGCCGCGCGATGCCGCTTTCGAGAACGTCCTGGCCATCGAAGTGCGAGCGCTCGCGATAGGGCGTCGCGGTCGCGTGCACGATGGTCGCGTGCTGCGCCTTGTAGAGCCGGTACAGATTCGGCATCGCGGGATTGAGCGCGAAGAAGCTGTCGAGCGGCAGCGCCGGCGGCTTGCCGTCGAGTGCCAGCGCGCGGTCGCCGCGCAGGCCGATCCAGTCGGGATCGCCGACGGGGGCGACCGCGCCGAGACCGTCGAGCGCACCGCGGAGTACAATGACGAGCATGCGCGGATCACGGCCCTCGGCGCGCGCGAGCCTCGGCATCTGGCTCCACGCGAACAGGCTGCCGGCGCCGATCAGCGCTTCGCGGCGAGACGGCAGATGGTGGCGAAAGGTCATGCTCACCTCCTCTGAAATTCGGCCGACATGAACAACAGCACCAGTGCCTGCTGACGGCTCTCGGCGCGGCCGACCGCCTGCTTCACTTCGGGCGATACCTGCGACCCCAGCACGGTCTCGATGACGTCCTGGGGATCGGTCCTGCCTGCGATGCGTTCGGCGAAATTATTGGCGACGTCGAGCCGACGTCCCATGCCGTCGATCCAGGATGCTTCATCGTCCGGAAAACCCTTGGGCGACGGTGGACGCCACAGCGGTTCGCCGAGCAGGACCTGTCCGTCCGTGTACCGCGTGGGGTCGGCCTGCGTGAGCCCGGTTGCCCGCACCATGCCGGCCACCCATTCGCCGGGCCGCTTGAGCTTGGTCGGCGGCCCGCTCCACGCTTCGTCGGACGAAACCATCACTTTGGCGACCTGCTTGAGATCGCCGCCGGTATCGAGGAAGACCTTCGACATCCGTTCCACCAGCGCAGGCGGCGGTGTATCTGCAATGAAATGGCGGACCAGCTTGGTCGCCACGTGGGTCGCGGTTGCCGAATGCGCGGCGAGGTCGCGCAGCACGGCGCGTCCCTGCTCCACCGTTTCGTCGTCGTAGGATTTTCCCAGCACCTTCTGTGCGCCAGGCTCATGCAGGCGGGGATTGAAGGTGAATTCGCCGCCGTGCTCGGGATTGTCGCCCGGCGGCACCAGAGTCCATCCGGTGAGAATGTTGGCGAAGCCGATGACGTCATCCTGGGTATAGCCGGTCCGCACGCCCAGCGTATGCAGTTCGAGAATCTCGCGCGCGAGATTCTCATTCAGTCCGCGACTGCGGTTGAGACCGGCGGTCGAGTTCGCGCCCATCGAAACCGTCTGGTCGAGATAGAACAGCATCGCCGGATGCCCCTCGGCGGTCAGTAGCAGGTCGGTGAAGCGACCGAGCACGTGAGGACGAATGGCCTCGCGCTCATAGGCACCGGACATGCTGCGGATCTTGTCGGCCGAGACGCAGAAATGATTGGACCAGAACCAGACCAGCCGTTCGGCGAACCCGATCTCGGCGCCGAGCGCGGCCGCGACGCGGATCCGCGCCTCCTCGAGATAGATCGGCCGTCCCGGATCGGGCACGGCTTCGGCGGCGATCTTCGCCGCCGTCTCGCCCGTCGCCGACGCGGCGCCTTCCATCATCGTGGACGCTTCTGCCATCTGCTGGCGCTTCGCGTCCTGTTCTTTCTTGGCGACGATCGCCTTGGCCTGCCGCTTCGCGAATGCATCGGTCACCACGCGGAAGGCCTTGGCACTGGAAGGCAGATTGGCGGCTGCGAGTTCGCTGATCGCCGGACGATCGAGTTCGGCAATCAACGCGCCGCGTGGATCGGCCTCGATCGCCGCAATCGATCCCGGACGCGGCCCCATCCCGAAACGATGGAGGGCCAGCGCGGCTTCAGCCTTTGTCGAACGGCTCATGGCAACACCCGACGATGCGACATCCTGTAGTGCTACGATTCGTAGCACTTGAGAACGAACCTTGCAAGTCCCGATTGAATGCGTCTCGAGGGATGAAGCCGCCGGCTAGTACTGCGGACCCAGCGCAATCCGTCCGATCGTGCCGTCCTTGACCAGACCGATCCGCCACTCCGCCGAACCATTGGCGAACTGGACGACATAGACATCGCTGCCGAGACCCGAGACGCCCCGGAACGACATCGCGCGCACCGCGCCGAGCCTGGAGAGAATGGCCTGGCTGAAGGGAAGCTGCTGGCGCGTCTGCGTCGCGACCTCGGACGTCATGCGATCGTAGTCCGGCTCGCCGCGGCCAACCGACTCGATGTATCCGCGCAGCTTCGCCTCACTGCCGGCCCGCGGAACGGTGCGCCGCAGTACCGCGCCGCCGGACAGGCTATGCGCCTCGACGGTGTGAAGGCGCGTTTGCTGGCCCGGCAGCAGGACCTCCAGACACTTCCCCGACCGATCCGTTATCACCCATGGGCTGTCGACATAGGTCGTGACCGGAAACGTCACGTCTTCGCCGATCGTACCAGAGGCCACACGTTTTCCTTCCGCGTCGATCTTGAAGAGCTGAATATCGCTCCCGCTGCCATTGTAGATCAGCACCTTGATCGGCGCGGTCACCGCCGTGGCTCTGATGCTCCCCTCCTCCGAACAGGCGAGGATTCCACCGGGATTGCTGTCGCCATCCGGCCGGAAGATGACGTCGTCGGCCTTGTTGTCCGCCGTCAGCAGGATGCGGAATTCCGCGACGCCATTGGCGAACTTGACGCCGTAGATGTCGTAGCCGCCGGGGCCGACGCCGCGGAAGAAGATCGATTCGACCGCACCGAACGCCTTGAACATGGCCTGCAGCTCGGATTCCTGACGACGGATTCTGGCCGCCAACGACGCACTCATCCGATCGTAATTCGGCGCGCCGCGCTGCATGTCGTCGATTCCTCGCAGAATCGCTTCCTTGCTGCCCGGCAGCGGCGCTTGATCCCTGAAACGATCCGGCGCCGCCGCGATCCGGCGCGCAAACCCTTCCTCGATCACCTTGGCCCTGGCCGCGGTCACCCGCGGCGCTAGGCGGGCACCATAAACCGGCTCGTACAGCAGAACCTGGATCACCTTGGACTGACCGTCGCGCAGGAAGACAACCAGATCGTCACGGCTGCTGACGAAGGCATCGACGCCGCGCGCCGTGATCTCGAATTTCGGCCGCCCGCTCTCCAGCGCCAGGAGCCGTTCACCCTCACGGGTGACGGTGAGCACGCGGCCAGTTCCCAATTGGTAAGCGCCGACATATGAGTCCGGCAGGTTCGCGTCGACCTCGACGCTCTGCGACGACAGTTCGGCGACCCTGATGGCGCTGATGTCGTGGCCATCCCGGTTCAGCACCGGACCAGCCGCTTGCCGCTCACCCCGGACGGCCACGAGGATCGGGCCGGTCGCCGTCGGGTAGGAATAGGTGCCATCGCCCGCCGCGGCGAGGCGGAGCCTCCGCTGCCCGCTGACCTGGCCGAAGATCTCGTCGCCCTCCCGGGAGACGGTGAAGATCGACCCGTGGCCCAGTGAATAGAAGGAGACGGACTGCGCCTTGCCCACGACACTCGCAGGCGCGATCGCGTGCGCTTGCGCCGGCGAAGACAGCGGCGCGGTGCGATAGGCGATCGAACCGGCCGAGACGAGGACAACCGGCAGGACGACGGCCGCGGTTCCGATGCGCTTGCCCCAGCCTAGTTTCGCAGGCGCCGTGGTGGCAGCGAGAATGCGCTCCACCCGGCTGCGCACCGTGCAGGCCCTTGCCATTTCGATTCCTGCCGGCGCCCGGCGGACGTGCTGCACGAGATCGAGGAGAATCTCCGCGTAGGACAGCCTGTCCTCGACAACTTCGAGCGCCTTTGCGTCGCTGATGATTTCGGCCAGTTCGGCCAGCCTGGTGTGGTGCCACCACGCGAACGGACTGAACCAGAACACCGAACGATTGAGCGCGGCGAGCAGCAGCAGATAGAAATCGCGGTTGGCGACGTGCGCACCTTCATGGGCCAGCACGGCCTGACGCTTGCGCACATCCCAGTCGAAGCATTGCGGAGGAAGCAGAATGGTCGAACCGAAAGTGACGGGCCCGGCGATCACGCTGCTCACGCGTACGCTCCAGTCGGCGGTCCAGGGCTCGCGCATCGGCTTGGCAGCACGCGCCAGCCGCCAGGTCAGATAAAGGCCGACGCCCAGTCGTGACAACAGCAGGCCCGCAACCAGCGCATAAACGATGGTGGCGAGCGCCAGCCAGTTCATCGCCGGCGCGGGCGCAGGGCGAGCGGCGGCGGTCATACCCTGCTCAGCCGGGAATACATCCTGCAGCAATTCCGGCGGCGAATTGCTCGACGGTCCGGCGGGCCAGAAATGTTCGGCGGCCGGCACCGGCAGCGCGTCCACGGTGACGGTCACCGTGGTCCAATGCATCAACAGCGGCATCGACAGCGACGCCAGCAGCACCATGGCCCAGGAGGTCATGTGCATATGCGGGTTTCGCACCCGAAACAGATTCAAGCCGATCCACACGACGCCTCCGAGCAACAGGGAGCGCAGCGCC
>Ga0268266_10005265_pt1 | contig 12146 bp, 14 predicted proteins | sample KBSS13metaG_FD_190356 | JGI IMG/M metagenome (GOLD analysis project Ga0268266, IMG submission 190356) | Switchgrass rhizosphere microbial communities from Kellogg Biological Station, Michigan, USA - KBS S1-3 metaG (SPAdes) (version 2) | ecosystem: Host-associated > Plants > Roots > Rhizosphere... | reverse complement strand
TGCCGCCGGAGAAGTCACCGCCGCCCCAAAGGACGGCGGCTGCCAGAGCCATCATTGCGTTTGCTTGAAGCATCGTCCGTTTACAGGACTATTGATTCGGATTCGGAGTAACCGTGTTGATTGGTCCCGAGTCGCTCGCCATGGGGTAGTAGCCCTTCTTGGCGAAGACCTGCAGGTTGGATCGCAGCACGCGTACATCGATCGTGCGGTACTTGCCGTCAATGAACGGCTGATGCGTGTAGTAACCGATCATGTACTGCGTCCGGACCTCTTCGAAGATCTTATGGAAGCTGTCTTCGATTCCACGCTGCCGGAACTCCGCATCCAGGTTGCCGCCGGTCTCGCTGGTGTAAACGGGAAGGACATTGTCCCGCATCGTGTAAGGAAGGTGAATCTTATTCAGGAATCCGATAACGGGAAGCGAGGAGTCGCCCACCAGGGTGCCGTAGACAGAGATCTGGTTCCTCTGCAGATACTGAACCACCTCTTTGGTCTTGGCCTTCGAGCCGTATTCCTTACCGTCGCTGATCACGTAGATGACGCGCCGACGACCTCTGCCGCGGGTCGTCATCGACTTGGCGGCCTCGAGAATGGCGTCGTTGAGGGTATGGACTTCCTTCGGAACCTTCAGTTCCATGGCCTGGCTGTTACGGATCGGAGCGGTGTTCGGATCGAAGTTGCGGCCATTGATCACCGTCGTCTGCGCCAGAGGTCCGCCCATATTCATGTAAACGTCGCGGCCCGTGCTCTTGGAGTTGTTGAGCGCAAACTCCAGGCGGGCGCTGTTGGCGGCGGTGAAGTCGGTGCGTCGCTGTGGGCCGTTGTTGTAGGTGTAGACCGCGGCTTCATCATAGGCCGCGAAAGCACCCTGTAGCGCTGCCAGAGAGTTGTTGACCTTGGCCATATTGTCCGGGGTCAGGCTCTGATCGATGACGATGGCAACGGAAAGCGGCACCGGATCCACTGTGAAGTTGGTGATGCGCTGCGGCAGGTTATTCTCGTAGATCCTGACCTCGCGCCAGGTGAGCCCGGGAACGGGCAGTCCCTTGTTGTCCTTTACGGTAAAGGGGACTTCGACGAAGTTCGTCCGCACCCTCAGCGTGAAAGCTTTTGCGCCCATCTCCGGCGGAGGACCGTCGTCAGGGTTCTCCTTAGGGGAAGAAGGCGCCGCTGCATTGGGAGCCTGCTGGTCTGCGGGAGGCTGATCGCCGTTCGTGGTGGGGGTCGTCCCCATACCAGGTTTTACGGAGTTGATGGTGGGTAGGCCGACCTGCGGGCGTGGCGCATCAGGAATTTGTTGGGACGAGGCCTCCTCGGTCGTCGTCTGTGACTGCTGCTGTCCCAGCGTCATGAACGCCAAAACTCCCGCCAATACGCTTTGCCTTACCACTTAAGACCCCCAAAAAGACTTCCACCAGAACCGCCGGTGCTGAACTCTGGCAACTACCAGAGTACCAGCCACCGAAGAAAGGAGGCTATCACAATAGCAGGAACTTAAACCTCCCTCCTGTAGGACGCAGCAGCCTATCAGTACGTTGCGCTCTAATCCAGGAGCGGTATGCTGGTGCGGGGGTGGACATGATTTTTTCGCTGACACTGCGGCGGCCTGGCTCGTCTAACCAAAGCATGCGCTCTTCTTTGCAATTTTTTGCCGCCCTGCTCGTCCTCTCTTTTGGCTTTGCGACCGCTTTGCGTGCCCAGGAGGCTCCTTCTCCTGGCGGACCGCCACCTGCCAGCACTGCCGCACCGGAGCAGCCGGTGGACATAGGCGATACCCAGACCCTGAAGGTGAACGTAAACCTGGTGAACGTCTACTTTTCGGTTCGCGACAAGAATGGGTACATTACCAACCTTCACAAGGATGACTGCTCGATCTCCGAGGACAAGGTTCTGCAGAAGACCAAAAACTTCACCCAGGAAAAGAATCTCCCCCTCACGATCGGAATCCTGCTCGACACCAGCGGCAGCCAGCAAAATGTCCTGCCGATGGAGCAGGAGGCCGGAGCGGAGTTTCTAAAAGACGTGCTGACGCCGAAGGACGAAGCGTTTCTGATCTCTTTCGACATTAACGTCGACCTGCTTGCGGATTACACGAACTCACCAAGCGAGATCAGACGAGCCCTGAACAAGGCCAGCATCAATACCGGAGCGGGGACAGGATCGGTAACGGGCAACGGCGCACCTCGCGGGACGCTTCTCTACGACGCGGTCTACCTCGCAGCGCACGATAAGCTGCGCCAGGAGGCTGGAAGAAAGATCCTCGTCATCCTCACGGACGGGCAGGATCAGGGATCGCAGGAGAATATCCGAAGCGCGGTTGAGGCAGCGCAGAAATCGAATGCCATCGTCTATGTCATCCTGATTGCCGACCGGGGATTCTACGGTGGCTTCGGCTACTACGGTGCAGGTGATATGGATCGCCTCTCCCGCGAGACGGGTGGCCGGCTGATTAACGTCGGCAACAACGGAAAGAAGCTGGAGGACGCCTTCAACCAGATTCAGGACGAGCTGCGAACGCAGTATCTCGCCAGCTATACACCCTCGAATCTGAAGACAGACGGTACCTTCCGCACCCTGAGCATCGAATGCGGCAAAGACACGAAGGTTCAGGCGCGCAAGGGCTACTACGCGCTGGCGGACAGTCAAGGCAGTGAGTAATTTGTGAGCTGCAGGTTGTCAGTATGCGATGACGAAGGTTCTAACTGACAACCTGCAGCTTCTCCTAAGCTTCCATTGCGCCGGAGTAGACAGCCATTCCCGCCACGGCATCTACGCCCATGGCGTCAAGCGCATCGATTTCGGCGCGCTCCTTGATGCCTCCCGCGACGATCAGTTGTTTCGCGGTCGTCGCCCGCAGAATGGCGGCGACGTCGATGGGGAAGCCGGTCATTGTGCCCTCGGTATCAACGTGAGTGTAGAGGAACGCGGCACAGTAATCCTCAAGCCATGTGACGGCCTCTTCCGGGGTGAGCGCGACATTTTCTTTCCAGCCACGGACGGCGACCTGACCGCCTTTGGTGTCGACGGAGAAGACAAGCTGCTCTTCGCCGAGAGTATCGCGGAGTTTGGCGGCGAAGTCGAGATTGATGAGCGGATGTCGCTTGCGGTCAGCGTCATTGTCGCCACCGAAGAGCGACGAGCCGTAGATCACTCGTTTGGCGCCGAGCGAGAGCATGCGCTGGCCATCTTCAGCCGTGCGGAGGCCACCGCCGACCTGGCAAGGGAGCTTGGTGGTGAACTGCGAGATGAGGTCGGCATTTGATCCCTGGCGCATGGCGGCGTCGAGGTCGATCAACTGCACTAGCGGATATTTGCTGAATCGTTCGATCCAGTAGTCGAAGTCATCAAAAGCGAGCTTGAGTTTTTCGCCCTGGACGAGCTGTACGATGCGACCGCCCATGAGGTCGATGGAGGGAATAAGCATGTCGGTATTGTCTCAATTCTTGTGATGGGAACGCAGTGCTTTGAAGAAGGCACGCATCCAGATTGCGAAGACTGCGTTAAGAAAGAAGCCTATGACGGATGCATACCGAAAGAGATCTTCCGTGGAGAATCTCTCCCAGTAGAACTTGTCGATAATAGCCCTCGCCAGGATGAGTCCTGGTTCGAGGAGGATGACTGCAACGATATGACAGAAGAGACGGATAAGGTTCTGATGGAAGATTTCGACGCCCACGGAGCCAAGCAATCCTGCAAGCTGCACGGCAAGGAAGGCGATCCAGAAATTCGTCATAGGCTAGCAGGGCAGACGGACCGGAACGCCGGCGTGCTGCAGTTCTGCCTTGAGCTCGCGTGAATCCGTCACACCAAAATGGAAGATGCTCGCGGCCAGTGCGGCATCTGCCTTGCCGCGGCCGAAGACTTCGGCGAAGTGTGCTGCGCTGCCGGCTCCACCACTGGCGATGACGGGGATCTGCACGGCCTCGGAGACGCGCGCTGTGAGCTCGCAGTCGAAGCCGGAGCGCATGCCGTCGGTGTCCATGCTGGTAAGCAGGATTTCGCCGGCGCCGCGCTGCTCGGCCTCGCGAGCCCACTCGATGACCTTGCGGCCTGTGGCCTTGCGGCCTCCGGCGACATAGACCTCGGCATCGCCGACGGGATCAGAAGAATCCCTGGCGCGGCGAGCGTCGATGGCCACGATGACAGCCTGTGCGCCAAAGCTGGAGCCGATCTCGCCGATGAGCTCGGGCCGCGCGATGGCGGAGGAGTTGATGCTGACCTTGTCGGCGCCTGCATCGAAGACAGCCGCCGCGTCTTCGGCGGAGCGGATGCCGCCGCCGACGGTGAAGGGAACGAAGAGTTGTGCGGCGGTGCGCTTTACGGTGTCGAGCAGCGTGCCGCGGCCTTCGTGCGTGGCGGTGATGTCGAGGAGCACAATCTCGTCGGCGCCTGCGGCGGCGTGGCGGTGGGCGAGCTCTGCGGGGTCTCCGGCGTCGATGATGTCGACGAACTGTACGCCCTTTACGACGCGTCCGTCGCGAACGTCTAAACACGCGATGATGCGTTTGGTTAGCATGGCTGTGACCTCACCGGGGTTACGGAATCGACGGGGCGTTCAGCACCTTCGGCGACGACGCGAGCGATGGCGTCATTGGGATCGAGCGGATCTCCGCTTGAGGCGAACCATTCGACCAAGAGGCCCTGCAAGGGAGCGCGAAGATGGAACTCGCTTTTGCCGTCGGAGAGCAAGGCAATGTTCTGTCCGGTACCGACGAGGGTCCCGGCAGGGATAAGCTGGTGCGCCAGCGTGTAGTCGGGTTGGGGCGACTCTTCGGTGAGCGTTACTTCGTACACGAAAGGCATTCTTTATAGCTCCACGAAGTTCTTGAGGATCTGGAGGCCGACGGTGCTGGATTTTTCGGGATGGAACTGTACTCCCATCACGTTGCCACGCTCGACTGCGGCGGTGAAGTCGCCACCGTAACTGGTGGTGGCTGCGGTGTCGGCGCTGACAGGTGCACGCCAGGAGTGGGTGTAGTAGACGAAGCCTCCATTGGGCACACCGCGCAGGAGGCGCGAATCTTCGCGAATGTTCTCGAGCGAGTTCCAGCCAACGTGAGGCGACTTCAGTTCGGCGCTGTTGAAGGTGGCGGGGAAGCGCTCGCACTTGGAGGCGAAGTGGCAGAGTCCGTCGGTGGACTCTGCCTCGGTCGAGCCTTCGTAGAGCCACTGCAGGCCTACGCAGATGCCCAGGAAGGGAACGCCGCGAGAGATCGCTTCGCGGGTGGCTTCGGTGAGTTCGAGATCGTGCAGGAGTTGCGTTGCCTGGAAGTGACCTACTCCGGGCAGGACGATCTTGGTTGCATTGCGCACATCGTCGGGAGACTGTGTGACGTGCGTCTTCGCGCCGAGATAGTGAAGCGCTTTGAGGACGCTGGTGAGATTGCCCGCTTTGTAGTCGATGACTTGAATCATGATTTTTGATGATGCCGAACAATTTTATCGAGGAGGTACCACGAGATACCTCCAAGAAACTCTAACGCCCAGAAAAGGATTAATACGATCGCTAATATGCATAGCAGGCGGATGTAGAAGTTTTTCCTGTACGGATAAATAGCAAACGCACTAATACAGCTAAATACCAAACCTCCAAATGCAAGCGCATATGCATACAAATCCTGCCCAGGTCTAAGATCAGCGAAAGTGGTATAGCCAAAAGCCACGGAAACAAACAGAGCAAGAATCGCAACGAGGATTCTGCCCTTCTTGTTCACTACAGCAGGCCCTTTGTGCTCGGCAGAATCTCGGCCATGCGTTCATCGCGGGAGCAGGCTCCTCGAAGGGCGCGTGCGAAGGCTTTGAAGATTGCCTCGATCTTGTGATGGTTGGAACGGCCGTACATAGTCTTCACATGGACGTTGGCTTTGGCTCCGCGGGCGAAGCCATCGAAGAAGTCAGCGAGCAGCTCGGACTGGAAGTCTCCTACGAGACGCACTTTCACCTTGTCGTCGACGACGTAGGCGACGCGGCCGGAGAGGTCGACGGCGGCTACTGCGAGTGTCTCGTCCATGGCCATGACGAAGTAGCCTGCGCGCAGGATGCCCTTCTTGTCGCCGAGCGCGTTATTGAAGGCTTCACCGAGTGCGATGCCCACGTCCTCGACGGTGTGGTGCTGATCAACGTCGAGATCGCCTTTGCACGCGAGCGTGAGGTCGAAGCCGCCGTGACGGGTGAAGAGTTCGAGCATGTGATCGAAGAAGCGGATGCCGGTTGTGACCTTGTAGACGCCGGTGCCATCGATGTTGAGGCTGAGCGCAATCTGCGTTTCGGTGGTGTCGCGCTTGATGGTTGCGGTTCGAGATTTGCCGCCGATCACTAGCGTTTTCTTCTTTGTAGTCTTGAGTGCTTTCTTGCTGGCTGCCATCTTGGTTTCTAAAGCTCCTGTCTTTCTTTGGACTCTGTGGTGGCAAAGCCATACTCCGGCTTCCAGCCGATCTCGTTGAGCGATGCTTTGAGGGCTTCGAGTCCGCGTGCGATCTGATCGCCGATGCCGACGGAGATACGGACGTAACCGTCGCAGCCGGGGTCGGCGGAGCGGTCGCGAAGAAGGACGCCGCGTTTGCGCATGGCAGAGACGAGCTCTTTATGGAGCGGACCGATCTTCATCAGAACGAAGTTGGCGGCACTAGGGAAATAATGCACGCCCATTTCGTCGAGGCCACCCATGACGCGCTCTCGACCGATGCGGATCTGTTCGGCATACCAGGTGATGTAGGCGTCATCTTCAATCGCTGCAGCAAGGCATTCGAGTGCAACGCCGTTGACGTTGTAGGGCGAGCTGACTTTGTGCAGATTGGCGATAAGCTCAGGGTTGCCGGCCAGCATGCCGATGCGAAGGTTCGCGAGGCCATACGCCTTGGAGAAGGTGCGGGCGACGACGACGTTGGGTGTGGTGGCGATGTCATTGAGAACAGTTTCGCCATGGAAGTGGAAATAAGCCTCATCGACCATCACGACGGCGTGGGGCGCGGCGTTGGCGATGGCCAGCAACTCTGAGCGGCTGACGGTAGCTCCTGTGGGATTGTTGGGCGAGGCCACGATGATGAGCTTGGTTCGTTCACTGATGGCTGCGAGGAAACGCTCGAAGGGGAATTGCAGCGTCTCATCGGCCTGCACCTTAACCAGATGCGGCGTCATCATGGAGATCGAGACGTCGTACATGAAGAACGAAGGCGGAGCGATCAGCGCTTCGTCATCGGCTTCGAGAAAGGCGCAGCAGATCAGGTGGATCGCCTCGTCCACGCCATTCGTCAGAAGAAGCTGTTTGGAATCGAGACCGAGGTGCGAGGCAACTTTGCGTTCGAACGGCTCGCGCTCAGGGTATTTGGTCAGTCCTTCGGCGGTGATCTGCTTGAGACGATCCATGACTACCGGCGACGGAGCGAGGGTGTTCTCGTTGAAGTCGAGACGAAGAGCGTCTCGACCGGCGAGGGGAGGGTGATACTCCGGCATCTCGAGGACAAGACGTCGCGGCTTGACAGCTGCAGTGCTCGTTGGGGTGCTCATCGGGTTGACCTCATTCTGACGCGAACACTTTCGGCATGGCCTACCAGGCCCTCGGCAGTGGCGAGCGCAATGGCGTGCGGACCCAGTTTGCCGAGGCCCTTGCGAGTGTACTCCTGCACGGTGATGATCTTGACGAAGTCGAGAACACTCAGGCCTCCACGAACACGGCCTACGCGGCCCGTGGGCAGGACGTGATTGGGACCGGAGATATAGTCGCCCATGGACTGCGGAGCATAGTCCCCGACAAAGACCGAGCCAGCGTTCTGGACCCACTTGAGATCGGAGGCGGAATCGACGGTGAGATGCTCGGGCGCGAGCAGGTTGGTGAGCTCGCGTGCCTCTGCCACAGTTTTGGTTACAAAGATCGCGCCCTGCGCTGCGAGGGACTGCTTTGCGATCTTGTTGTTCTTCGCCTGAGGCTTGACCTCAGCGGCGACCTGCTTCGCCAGAGCTTCGTTGCTCGTGATGAGGATAGCGAGGGTTTCAGGATCGTGCTCGGCCTGGGCGACGAGGTCGGCGGCGATGCCGGGAGCGTAACCGCGCTCGCTGGTCACAACGATCTCGGTTGGTCCGGCTGGCATGTCGATGCCGCACTCAGTGGAGACGAGCTGTTTGGCTGCGGTGACAAACAGATTGCCGGGGCCAACGATTTTGTTGACGGGTTGGATGGATGCGGTGCCATAGGCGAGGGCAGCAATGGCCTGGGCTCCGCCGATGCGATAGAACTCGGTGACTCCGGCGAGATGTGCGGCGGCGAGTGTCTCGCGTGCGGGCTTTGGGGAACAGGCAACGATGCGTTCGACTCCGGCGACCTGTGCGGGAGTGGCGGTCATCAGGAGTGTGGAGGGGAGGGGATAGCGTCCGCCGGGAACGTAACAACCGACCGAGCCGAGCGACCGTACGATCTGGCCGGTTTTGACTCCATCCGTTGCGGTAAAGCTCCATTCTTTGGGAAGCTGAGCCTCGGCGAAGGCGAGGATGTTGGCGCGCGCAGTCATCATCGCCGCCTGCAACTCAGGTGCGGTACTTTGCCATGCGGCCTGCATCTCTTCGCGGGTAACCAGCAGGGGCTGATTGTTTGCCAGACCGTCGAATTTTGCGGCGTATTTGGAGAGCGCCTTGTCGCCGCTCTTGCGAACGTCAGCGAGGATTCGGCGAACGACAGGTTCGACCCTGGCGGTCGAGACCGCGCCGCGCTGTTCGATTGCACGAATCAGCGCGGCGGCGGTCTTCGCGGTTCGGCCGTAGGTTTTGACCAGCTTCATCAGAAGAAAACTCCAGAGGCAGTTGTTTCTTACAGAACGACCTTGCTCAACGGATACTCAACGATACCGGTGGCACCTACTGATTTAAGCTTGGGGATAACATCGCGCACTTCGGTTTCGTCGAGGATGGTGTTGAGCGCGACCCATTCGGGATCGCTTAGCTGCGAGATGGTGGGAGAGTTCAGCGCGGGCAACACGCCCAGGACTACAGGCAGGTCGGCCTTGCGGGCATTGAGCATCAGACCCACGCGGCCCTGTGCCGCGATTGCTGCATTCAACATAAGGGAGATGTTGTTGATCTTTGCCTTTTTCCATTCGTCCTGAAACGCGGTTTTATTGGCGATGAGCTGGGTCTCGCTCTCCATCAGGGTCTCGATGATACGAAGACGGTTGGCACGGAGGGAGCTTCCGGTTTCGGTCACTTCGACGATAGCGTCGGCCAGGGTGGGAGGCTTGACCTCGGTGGCTCCCCAGCTGAACTCAACTTTGACTGGGATGTTTTTGGAGGCGAAGTAGCGCTTGGTGAATTCGACCAGTTCGGTGGCGATGGTTTTTCCAGCCAGATCTTCGGGCTTCTGGAAACTTGAATCTTCAGGGACGGCGAGAACCCACTTCACCTTTTGGCGGCTCTGCTTGGAGTAGGTGAGGCTGGTGACGTACTCCACGTCATGCTGGTTCTCAAGAACCCAGTCGTTTCCGGTCAGGCCAGCATCAAGCGCGCCGTGCTCGACATAGCGGGCCATTTCCTGCGCACGGACCAACATGCAGTCGATCTCAGAGTCATCGATGCCGGGAAAGTAACTGCGGCCATTGGTAAAGATCTGCCATCCAGCGCGCTGGAAGAGGGCTATGGTTGCGTCCTGCAGACTTCCTTTTGGAATTCCGAGCTTAAGCTTTTTGTCCGCCATTACTTCTTCTCCGTTTCAATCTTTTTGGTGAAGCAGCTTACGGTACCTTCGTGGCAGACCAGGCCATCGCCCTCGACCTCGACGCGAAAGAGCAGGGCATCGTTGTCGCAGTCGGTGGAGGCCTCAACAATGCGGAGGCGGTTGCCGCTGGTTTCGCCTTTCATCCACAGTTTGCTGCGTGTGCGGCTCCAGAAGGTTACAAAGCCGCTCTCGAGCGTCTTTTTGTAGCTCTCTTCGTTGAGGAAGCCCAGCATCAGCATCTCGCCGGTCTTGTAGTCCTGAACGATGCCGGGGACGAGTCCGTCCATCTTGGCAAAGTCGATTGTTACTGCGTCAGCCATCTGAAATCTCCCGTTCTGGTTTGTGGCACGTAAAAAGGCCCGCTCGCGGAGTGCGCGTTAGCGGGCCTTTAAGAATCCTGTGGTCTGCGTTTCGTTACTTCGCAACACCGGACATTGCCGCCAACACGCTCTGCGCATGATGATGGTGATGATGCCCGTGATGGAGGTTCAGCGAACGCATCGCATTTTCAGAGTAGCGTTGGAGCCACAGGAAGTCAACCTCCGGGCGGCTCATAGCCTTAAATGTCCTATCCCTGCCAAGGAGAGTTCCGAATAATGCTGCAGAAGTTGATGCGTTGGAAGGCGGGGTCTTTGTCTGCAAGCACGTCGGCCTTCACGTTTCCGAAGGTCGTTTCGGGTTTGTTTTTGATCCCTTCATAAAACGCCCGAAGAATGTCTTCCTTGAAGTGCGGAGTACGGGGGAATCTTTGAACGATGGAGTTGCGGTTGGCCTCAGAAAAGCTGGAGTAGTCAATTCCGAGGACGTCCATTTCAACGCCCGCAGTTACAAGCGCGATGACCGGGTGCATGTACTGTGGAATGCCCGGTGTGGTGTGGAGGGCGATCGCGGTCCACACGTCGTCGATATCCCGTTCGGGCAGATTCTGCTGGCGAAGAAAGTTACGCGCGGCGTTGGCTCCATCTACCTCAAAACGATCTTTGGCGCTGCTATAGGCTGGAACAAGACCGATGTCGTGAAACATGGCTCCGGCATAGAGAAGTTCGGAGTCGAATTTCAACTCTCTACGCTTCCCTGCGAGTGCGGCAAAGCAGTAGACCCGGCTGGAGTGATTGAAGAGCAGCTCCGATTCCGTGTCTCGAACGAAGGTGGTGATCTCCCGTGAGACTTTGCTGTCGGGGATGCTCAGGTTGGCGGCGAGTGTTCCAGAGATTGTCGCTGTCATGGTTTGTGGCTCCTCATCTCCTAAAGCTAGAGGCCGCATCAGGCGAACGCCACGACATGAATACTGCAATTTAGGACATCTATCCTCGCAGGCCGGGAGAGCGAGCGAGCGTGCTTTTGAAACGGCTTGCGTATTCCGAGGCAGTGACGCCGAGGATGCGAACGAAGGCTCGCCGCATGGCATCTGCGGATTTAAATCCGGTAGCGTCCGCGATCTCTTTGAGTCCTTTGGAGGAGCTATCGATCATCTGCTGCGCGGCCTCCACCCGCATACGATCGACGAACTGGCCAGGATTCATCCCTGTCTCGCGAAGGCAGACGCGGGTGAAGTGGCGGGCGCTTACGCCAACGCGATCTGCCAGCTGCTCGACTGTGAGAGGTTCGCGAAGATGTTCAAGCATCCACACCTGCAGTTCGCGCAGCGGCTGCGAGGCGCTGGCCTGGTGCGAAAGCATATGGCTGTATTGCGACTGGCCGCCGGGACGCACAAGAAACATGACCAGCTGTCGGGCGATGTTGAGCGCGGTCTCGTGGCCATGATCTTCCTCCACCAGAGAAAGTGAGAGGTCGATGCCGGCTGTAATGCCTGCAGAGGTGTAGATGGAGCCGTCTCGCAGATGGATGGGATCGGGGCGAACGTTAACCCGGGGATAATCCTTAGCCATTCGGTCGCAGAAGCTCCAGTGAGTTACGGCCTGCTTACCGTCGAGTAAACCTGACTCAGCAAGCAGAAACGCTCCCGTACAGATCGAGGCGACACGGCGCGATTGCTTTGCCGCAGATGTGATCCAGGCGATGAAGTTTGCATCGTAAACCCCGCTCTCGGCTCCCGGACCTCCTACGATGACGAGTGTATCGATGGGGCCGCGAACTTCGGCGATCGGAACTGCTTCAGCAAAGACGATCCCACGGTTTGTCTCCAATGCTCGACCAGCACCTGGTGTGGCAAGCTGAACTTTATACCCGGATACGCGGGAGAAAACCTCCAGAGGGCCGGAAACATCGAGGACCTGAACGGGAGGCGGGCCGACGATGACGACTTTTCGCATATCCACAGTTTAGAGGCAGGCACGAGACAACTTACAGGCGGCCAGTGAATGCTTATTGACTGGTGCTTTCGGCTCTCGTACTCTTCCCATGCAACTGTACTTATCTTCCTCAGGAGCTCCATTTAGCATGCGCATCCTTCGGAACATGTTCCTGGCCGCCGCACTGTTTTCCA
>Ga0268266_10005264_pt1 | contig 12149 bp, 5 predicted proteins | sample KBSS13metaG_FD_190356 | JGI IMG/M metagenome (GOLD analysis project Ga0268266, IMG submission 190356) | Switchgrass rhizosphere microbial communities from Kellogg Biological Station, Michigan, USA - KBS S1-3 metaG (SPAdes) (version 2) | ecosystem: Host-associated > Plants > Roots > Rhizosphere >... | reverse complement strand
TTGCGTAGATTTCGGGCCCATTCTGATCTTTTGTGATTGGCCCGCCGGAATCACCCAGGGTCTTGGGATCGGCGAGTGTCAGGTCCGGACTGATGATGGTCCAGCTCTTGCCTGCGTTCGTGGTCTTGAACAGGTGTTGTGAAGAGGCGTACATCGTGTTGGGGTCCAGGGGATCGAACACGATGGGAAAGGTCCACTGCCAACGCTCTTTCAACGTGGACGCCGCTTGCCCGGAGAAGAAGAAGGGATAGGGTTGGATATCCCGGGTGGCGCCGCTTCTGCGGTCATACCGGGTGAGCATCGCACCCTGGCTGCCGGCGAAAAAGATATTCGGGTCCTTCGGGTCGGGAGCGATGTAGCCGCTTTCACCGCCGCCCACTCCGTACATCCACAGGGCCTGTCGCTCGCTGAAAGGGTTGTGGAAATTGCCACCGCCGTGACTGGCAACGCAAACGGTGGTGTTGTCCTGTTGTGCTCCGCATACCTGGTATGGAATGTCGGTCGTAGTCGCTACGTGGTAGAGCTGCGCTGTCGGGAATGTCAGAGGCGTCCACGTTTCACCGTGGTTGAGGGAAACGGTGCCGCCACCGTCATTCGCCTCGATCATCCGCTGCGGATTCTGCGGATCGATCCATAAATCGTGATTGTCGCCATGGGGCGGCTTGATCCGGTTGATGGTCTTGCCACCATCAGTCGATCGGTAAAAGTTTACGTTCAAGAAATAGAGCGTGTTCTTATCCTTCGGGTCAGTGGTCAGGCGCGTGTAGTAGAACGCGCGCTGGCGGATGTTGCGGTCGTCACTGACCTTTGCCCAGGTGTCCCCACCGTCATCCGAGCGGAATAGTCCGCCGTTTTCGTTCTCCACGAGCGAGTAGATCGTGTTTGAATCGGCTGAAATGGCTACTCCTATCTTTCCGTCGGTACCCTCTGGAAGACCCGGGTTGCGTGTAATGTCCTTCCAGGTGTCGCCGCCGTCCACGGACTTGTAGAGCTTGCTTGCGGGGCCGCCACTCGAGAGGGACCACGGAGTCCTGTAGACATCCCATATGGTGGCAAACATGACTTGCGGATTGCGCGGATCAATTGCCAGATCCTCGGCCCCGGCGCGATCATTCTCGTACAGGATCTTCTTCCAGCTGTTGCGGCCGTCGGTGGTCCTGAAAACCCCCCGCTCCGCACTGGGCCCATAAGGATGGCCGAGCACGGCGGCATAGACCCGATCCGGGTTATGAGCATCGATACGAATGCGGGCGATAGCCTGGGTGTCTCTGAGGCCGACGTTGGCCCAGGTTTTGCCACCATCCTTGGTCTTCCATACTCCGTCGCCCTGCATGATATTGCCGCGCAGCTCGGTCTCACCCATGCCGACATACACGATATCCGGGTTCGATTGTGAGACGGCGAGAGAGCCGACGGAGGAGCTGTGGATCTGGCCGTCGGTGACGGGTTTCCATGTCACACCGCCGTCAACGGTCTTCCATACACCGCCGCCGGTCGCGCCAAAATAGTATTCGTTCGGACGCAGGGAGCTGCCCGCCGCGGTGAGTGAGCGTCCGCCTCGATCGGGGCCGATATTGCGCCACACCTGGGGCGTAGGAGGAGTCGGAGGCACGGCGGGAGTGGAAGTCGGGCCGGCTGCCGGAGGCGGGGAGGGGGTCGATGTTGGTGGAGTCCGTGCGAGTGCCGCATCGGCCTCGAATGTCAGGATGGTCAAGCAAGCAGCTACGAGCTCTACTCTCAATGTCACTTCGCGCTCCCCTCTTTGGCCTGCGATCGCGGTCAGGCCCGCTCTTTCACGGAAGGATGTCAGCAGGGCCGGGAGGTGCGCAAGCCTCGTCCGCAGTCTTAACTTTTTTTTAGAATCCCCGATCGTCTTGACACGTTGGACGGTCCGGGCGGATTCAAGACGCTCAAACCGAATCGGCGGACCGCAGAGCTTCTTCGGCGTCAACGATGGCAGCTATGTCACGCTGACATACAAGTTTGAAGACGTCGTGAAGGCGCTCATCAGACTACTCTTTGATTTTGAGGTGGTCGGGGTGACAGGATTTGAACCTGCAACACCTACGTCCCGCAAGTTGATGGTGGCGCAGGAGTAACGGCGAGCATGTCAGCGCCGCAAGAGCCGCGCACAATCAGGCGCGGCTTCAGGCTCGCACATTGCACAGGCTCACCCGCGATCAGGTGAAGCAAGGTCTGCACCAGCAAGTCACCAGCCCGCTTGGTGTCCTGTGCCACGGTAGTCAGAGCGGGCCCGGTGAAGGCTCCCATCGGGATGCCGTCGAACCCCACCACCGCAACGTCCTCCGGCACCCTTCGCCCGGCAGAGGCCAGTGCGGCCATGGCGCCAATGGCAATCAGGTCGCTGGCGCCGAACACGGCATCGAACGGAGTTCCGCGCTCGAGCAGCGTCTGCATGGCCTCGTAGCCGGAGACCTCGGTCGATATGGCTCCGACCTGAAGCCGCGGATCGGGCGCCATGCCGCCAAGCGCCAGAGTGGCGGCGTAACCATCGTATCGCTCCAACATCTCCGGCGAGGAAGGCGTGACCTCGCCCAGGAACGCGATCTTCCGGCGGCCGAGGCGGAGCAGATGCTCCGTCGCCTGCCGACCGCCGAACACATTGTCGCAGCCGACGGAGAGGCCGGGCCCCTCGGCGAGCACCGGACCCCAGCGGACGAGGTGTGCGCCCCGCTCGATCAGCGGCTGCAGGCGGCTGTGGTGAACGACATAGTCGCCGTAGCCCAGCAGGATGATGCCGTCAGCCTTGTGGCTGTTCTCATAGTCGGCGTGGCAGTCGCGCAGTAGATCCTGGAACGAGACCAGGAGGTCATAGCCGTGCTTCGAGCTGGCACGAATGATCGAGCCCAGCATCGAGTGAAAGAACGGGTTGATCGCCGAGTCGTCGGCGGTCGGGTCCTCGAAGAACAGGAGCGCCAGCGTGCCTGAGTGGCACCGACGCAGACTAGAGGCGTTCTTGTCGACGTGATAATTGAGCTGGCGCGCCACCTCGAGCACGCGCTCACGGGTGCAGGCGCTGACCATCGGGTCGGCGCGCAGAGCTCGTGATACCGTCGATTGCGAGACACCGGCCAGATGCGCGATGTCCAGTGAGTTAGGTCTGAGTCGTTTGTCACGCATGACCTGAGCTACCCCCTCGGATCTCTACTAGTGTGACCCGCCGCAGTTTAAGCCATCGCCTCCGCCTTACCCAAGCATGCGCTGTGCCTAGGGCGCGACAAGGGCGAAGAAGACTCCATGCGCCGGCAAATGGAGGGTCCGTCCGGACAGGCGACCGGCGCTCAAGCCGTGGTCATCGAGAGGAGTGATGGGGCAGTGCGCCGGCAAGGCAGCCGTCTGCGAGCGGTCCGAGAGATTGAAGACCGCCAGAATGGATTGGGAATCGTGCGTGCGCTTGAATCCAAGCAGCGGCTCCGCCAGCTCGATAAAGCGGATGTCGCCCTGGCACAGGGCGGGTTGACGCCTGCGCCAGCGCAGGAAGCGACGGAAAGAGTTGAGAGGTGACTCCCGATCAGACTCCTGCCGCGAGACTGCCAGCGGCAGGTGCTCCCGCGGGATGGGTAGCCACGGCGTGCCCGTCGTGAACCCTGCGTCCGGCGTATCAAGCCAGGGCATGGGTGTGCGGCAGCCGTCGCGGCCTTTGAAGCTCGGCCAGAATGCAATGCCATAGGGGTCACGCAGCGCCTCGAACGGCAGTCCCGCTTCCGGGAGACCGAGTTCCTCGCCCTGGTAGACGCAGATCGAGCCGCGCAGAGAGCAAACCATTGCACTGAGCATGCTCGACATCCTGGGGGAGGCATCGGTTCCACCCCAGCGAGTCATCACCCGGGCGACATCGTGGTTGGAAATTGTCCAGCACGGCCAGCCGTGCGGCATTTCCCGCTCCAGGCTCTCGACCGTGCTGCGGATGTGTGCGGCCCCGTATTCCTCGGTGAGTAGCTCGAAACTGTACGCCATGTGCAGGCGTGTCTCGCCAATGTACTCCGCCATCGTCGCGACCGAATCTTCCGCGGCGATCTCGCCGAGGCTCACGGCGCCGGGATAGCGGTCGAGGAGCTGGCGCACCTCCGCGAGGAACTCTACGTTCTCCGGCTGGGTGTTGTTGTACCAGTGATATTGGTACGCGTACGGATTGTCGGCCGTGAAGCCGCGACCCTTGCGATGCTCCGCGGGCTTCGGCGGGTTGTCGCGCAGCAGCCGGTCGTGATAGCAGAAGTTGATGGCATCCAGCCGCAGGCCGTCGACACCCCGGTCCAACCAGAACCGGATGTTCTCCAGCATGGCGGCTGGCACCTCGGGATGGTGGAAGTTGAGATCCGGCTGCGAGTCCAGGAAGTTGTGCAGGTAGTACTGGCGGCGGCGCGGTTCCCAGCGCCACGCCGGTCCACCGAAGATCGACTGCCAGTTGTTCGGAGGGGTGCCATCGCGCGAGGGGTCCGCCCAGACGTACCAGTCGGCCTTCGGATTGCCGCGGCTCGAGCGGCTCTCGAGAAACCAGGGATGTTGGGATGAGGTATGGCTCAGGATCTGGTCGATCATGACCCGCAGGCCGCTCCGGTGCGCCTCCGCGACGAGCCTGTCGAAATCCCGCAGATCGCCGAAGAGCGGATCCACCGCGCAGAAGTCGGCGACGTCGTATCCGAAATCGGCCATGGGCGACTTGAAGAACGGGGACACCCAGATCGCATCGACGCCGAGGTCCGCGACATAAGCGAGCCGCTCGGCAATCCCCTTGAGGTCGCCGATGCCATCGCCGTTCGTATCGCAGAAACTGCGCGGGTAGATCTGGTAAATCACCGCGCCGCGCCACCAGGGAAATGCGCTCATGCTTCTCGAGGTTCCGCCATCAATGCAGCTACTCTGACACGGAGCACCGGGGCAGCGCGTAGCACCGCATACGTATGCGCGCCTGAATACGTATGCAATTTCTTGCATTCGCGTCACTCCCCTCGAATGATTTGCCATCCGTTTTATCGGACTAACATTTCCCGGGGGGGACTCCAGTGATCAGACGCAATCGCAACATCCTCGAGATGGCTGTGGCCACGGCAATCTTCGGCGCCTGTGCTGCCGGTGTGATGCCCGTATCGCATGCCGCTCAGGCCGCGAGCGTCACGGATGACAACGACAACCAGGCCGCGTCCCAAACCGCGGACGAGGAGCAGAAGAAGAGCAGGGGCGAGGTGGCGAATGAGAATACGCTGCAAACCGTGGTGGTCCGCGGCTTCGTCAGCAGTCTGCAGAACTCGCTCGCCATCAAGAAGCGCTCTGACACGATCGATGAGGTCGTCTCCGCGCAGGAGATCGGCCAGTTACCGGGCACCAGCATCGCCGACGCGCTGTCTCGCGTGCCGGGGCTCGCCGTACAGCAGTACAACGGCCGCGCGCAACAGCTCACCATCCATGGCCTCAGTGCCGACTTCAATGTGACGAACGTCAACGGAAATATCCAGCCGAGCACCTCGAACAACCGGGACGTGGAGCTCAATCAATACCCGGCTAGCTGGTTCGACGTCATCGACATTCAAATGAGCCCGAAAGCCGACCTGGTCAACCAGGGCATTGCGGGTACCGTGGATATGCAGACAATGCGGCCGCTCTCCCAGAAAGGCACGGTTGCCCACCTCAACGCGAATTATCAGTGGAATACGCTGGATCAGGTGATGCCGGGGCCGGGCGTGAGCGATCGCGGTCACCATATCGACGGCATTTTCGCCGATCAATTTTTCGATCGTACGTTCGGCGTCACCCTCGGAGTCGATCTCGAGGCCAATCCCACGCACGTGCTGCATCAGGCGCCCTGGGGCTACGCAAATGATGCGAACGGTGACCTGATCATCGGCGGCTCCAAGAACTACAACATATCGGACCTGCTCAAGCGCAACGCATACCTCGCCACCTTGGAGTTCAAGCCGTCCGAGGCCCTCACCAGTACGCTCGATCTGATGTACGAGACCTACAAGGAGACGCAGCAGGATAAGGGTGCCGAGTTCCCGCTCGCCTACGGCGGCGGGACGACCGCGATCCCGGGCCAGGTCGCGAACGGCTTCGTTCAAACCGGCTCGTTCGACAATGTGTACCCGGTGATTCGCAATGACTACACGCACTATGACGATTATGTCTACAACATACTCTGGCACAACCAACTGAAGCTCACCGACAACTGGACTGCGAACCTCAACGCCGCCTACAGCCGCGCCGAGAGCGAGGATGAGTTTGTCGAGGCCTACTCGGGCTTCGGCTACAACGGTCCGGCGAACCCATCCACCGTCCCGCCAACCAGCGTCGGGTTCAGCGAGAGCTCCAATGGCCAGTTGTATCTATACCCCTCGCAGAGCCTTGCAGCCGATAACGTCGTGCTCACGGACCCGCAAGGTTGGGGCGCCGGCTCGAACCTGGCAATGGCGGGCTTCATCAACGCGCCGCACACCGAGGACTACATCGGCCATGTGACGTTGAGCGCGACGCGCTTCTTCGATAGTGGGCCGTTCTCGAGCGTCGAGATCGGAGCCGACCGCCAGCATCGTAACAAGCACTACAGCATTAATCAGGACTTCCTGGTGATGAGCGGCGGCCCCTCTCTGCTGCTGGACCAGGGGGCAACGCGGACCGCGCCGATTCCGGCGAGCGCGCTCGAGCCGGCGACCGCAGCCCTCGGCTTCATGGGGATCGGACCCCAGGTGATGTACAACCCCTTCGCGCTGATAGCGAGCGGCGTCCTCGTGCCATACCAGACGGCGCTGTCGTCCGTCACGACACCGCCCGACTGGGTGGTGAACGAAAACGATACCACTGGCTATCTGCAACTGAATATTCGCACCGATCTCGGCTCTTATATCGGCCTGCGGGGCAACGTCGGTCTGCAGGTGGCCCATACGGGGCAGTCTTCCTACGGCTCGCGTGTTGCGCCAGGCGAGGCCATTGGCGGATCGACGGCTATCGATCTGCTGCCCGTCGTGGGCGGCACCAGCTTCACACGGTATCTGCCCAGCCTGAACCTCGTGTTTTCCCTTCCCGCCGACAATGTCGTCCGTCTGAGCGCGGCACGCACCATGGCCCGGCCGCGCATGGACTATATGAACGCGAGTCTCGGCATCGGAACCAACTTGACCGGACTGACGATTTCCGACCCGAACAAGGGGTATTTCAGTGGCTCAGGCGGTAATCCGGCGCTGTTGCCGACTATGGCAAACAACTACAACGCCAGCATCGAGCACTACTTCTCGGGCGGCTCCAACGGGTACAGCTGCGCTGACAACCAGGACAAAACGTCGGCGTTGTGCGCCTCAGGCGGCGCGGGCTATGTTCAGCTGTCGGCCTACTATCTGAAGATCAGCGACTACATCAATCCGAGCGCCGCCACACTTTACAACTTCGCGCCCTTCGTCTCCACCTATCTGGACGCTGCGCAGCAGGCGCAGCTCGGCACGACCTACGGAGTCATGAACATCCCGCAGAACGATGGCGCCGGTCACATCGAGGGCGAGCAGCTCGCGAGCAACCTGCCGCTCGGGAATTTCACTCGATGGCTCAACGGCTTCGGTATCCTGGCGAGCGTCAATCGGACGCTGAGCTCGGTCTATTACGCGGGTAATACCAACCCGGTGACGCCGCCGGGGTTGTCGAAGTGGGTCCAGAATTATACCCTCTATTACCAGTTGGGGGGCTTCCAGGCGAGCGTGAGCAACAGCAGGCGCTCGAGCTACCTCGGCGAGATATTCGGGGTCAGCTCGACCCGCATCGAGCAGGACTTGAAAGCGACATCAACGGTGGCCGCGCAAGTCAGCTACGCATTCAACAGCGGCGCTCTGAACGGACTCACGCTGATCGCCACCGGATCAAACCTGACGAACGATCTGTTTCAGAGCTACCAGAACAAGGATCCTCGCCAAGTGCAAACCTGGGAGGAATACGGCCGCCTCTTTACGGTCGGGTTCTCGTACCGGTTCCGTTGAGTGACTTGCGCATCAGGCGTGTAGTAATTGTCGGCGGCGGTACTGCCGGATGGATGACCGCCGCCGTCTTTAGCCGGGCCATGGGCGAGAGCCTGGAGATCCACGTTGTCGAATCGGACACCATAGGCACTGTCGGGGTCGGTGAGTCCACCATCCCCCAGATCCGCAACGTCAATCACTTTCTCGGCATTGACGAGGATGTGATGCTGCGGGCCACGAGCGGGACGTTCAAGCTCGCGATCCAATTCAATGATTGGGTGCGGCCGGGACACAGCTACCTGCATGCGTTCGGTGATGTCGGATTGCCGTTGGGTCCACTGCCGTTCCAACATTACTGGTTGCGCCGGAGGGCGGAATCTGGCGCCGAAGACCTGTCTGCTTATTCATTGAACGCGACCGCTGCGAAGTCCTGCCGGATGGCCCGCATTGAGAAGATCGGCAACAGTCCTATGGCCGGTATCAAGTATGCGTTCCAATTCGACGCCGCACTGTATGGCCGCATGCTGCGCGCCTATGCCGAGAAGCGCGGTGTGAAGAGAACGGAGGGGAAAGTCGTCGATGCTCAGCTGCGGGGCGACGACGGCTTCATTCAGGCCGTGCTCCTCGATGGCGGTGCGCGCATCGAAGCGGATCTCTTCATCGACTGCTCCGGTTTTCGCGCGCTCCTCATCGAGGGTGCGCTTGGGAGCGGGTTCGAGGATTGGCGCCAGTGGCTCCCCTGCGATCGCGCACTGGCGGTCGGAAGCGCTCCCGCATCGCCGATGCGGCCCTATACACAGGCCAACGCTCGACCGGCCGGTTGGCAATGGCGGATACCACTGCAACACCGCACGGGCAACGGCCACGTGTATTGCAGCGAATTCATGAGCGATGATGAGGCGACCGCCATCCTCCTCGGCTCTCTTGATGGGGAACCGCTGGGAGATCCGCGGCCGATCGGGTTCACGTCTGGCGTGCGGCGGCACATCTGGTCGCGCAATTGCGTGGCCATCGGCCTGGCCGCCGGGTTTCTCGAGCCGTTGGAATCGACGGCAATCCACTTGATCCAGTCGGGAATCAGCCGGCTGCTGTCGCTTTTTCCGGATCGCGGCTTCGATCCGGCGATCATCGACGAATACAACCGCAAGACACGCCAGGAATACGAACACGTGCGCGACTTCCTGGTCTTGCACTACCGTACTATCGAACGACGCGACACGCCGTTCTGGCGACGGTGCGCCGCGCTGCCGGCCCCGGAAGGACTGCGGCACAAGCTCGTGATCTTCAATGGCACGGGCCAGATCTTCCGCGAAGGTGAGGAGCTCTTCACCGAGCAATCCTGGCTGCAGGTGATGTTGGGTCAGGGGATCCTGCCTCGGCGCCATCACCCGCTGGCCGACGGACTCCCGCGGGAGAAGCTCGAGGAATTCCTCGGCGGCATTCGGGCGTTGATCCGCGGTGCGGTCGAGCAGATGAGCAGCCACGAGCGGTTTGTGGCCCAGCACTGCGCGGCGGCACGCGTGTAATCCTCATCTCGTCAGCGCATCGCCTCCCTATTTTTCAGTGAACGCAGGGTCAACATGACAGGAGATCGGAGGCGGCTGGGCATGCTCGGCGCATTGTTGCTTGCAACTACCTGGCAGGCGCAGACACAAGCAGTTGTGCCGCGCGCGGCGGCGGGCGTGAGGTTACAAGATGCGGGCGCGGACATCCGCCTGTCCGGTGGCACATTGTCGCTACGCTTGATTGGCGGCAACGTGTTGCATGTGCACTTCATTCCGGCGACAGGAGCAACGCCCTCGACAGTGGTGATGGCCCCCGTCGCCAATGCCGCGCCAACACCCGTCGTGGCAACTCGGCAGGGCAGTCAACTCCTGCTTTGCGGAGGGCGCTTCCGGATTGCGCTCGATGCGAGTTCCGGAACTCTCACGATCTTCGACGCCGGCGCACAGACTTCGTTGTTGAGAGTGCCCCGCCTTGCCAGCTTGGCTCGCGGCACGCTCGAGCTGCACTTTGCCAAGAGAGCGCCGCTCTATGGCATAGATGGAACCAATGCTTTCGATCAGAGCCCTGCAGGACTCATCCGCCGCGGCAGGCACGTGGCCTCTGCCGGCGCACAGGGAAATGCCGGCGCGCCGCTAGTCTGGAGTACAGCCGGATTCGGCGTGCTCATCGACAGCAAACGAGCCACATTCAATCTGGCTGCGGGAAGCCTTCGAGCCTCGCAGCTCTCACGGCCCGATCCCGATTTTTACTTGATCGGCGGCAAGCCCGAGGCCATCTTCGCCGCCGTCGCGGACTCGAGCGGTCATGCTCCGCTCTTTCCGAAATGGTCCCTCGGCTTCATCAACAGCCAATGGGGAATCGATGAGAAAGAGTTGCTCGAGGTCATCGAGACGTATCGAGCCAGGCACATTCCGGTGGATTCCTTCGAACTCGACTTCGACTGGAAAGCGTGGGGCAGCGATGACTACGGGGAATTCCGCTGGAACGAGCAGAAATTCCCCGACGGCCCGAGCGGCAAGCTGGGAGCGCAGCTCAATGCTTCGGGGGTGCACCTGATCGGCATCATGAAGCCACGCATCCATGTGCAGACGCAGGAGGGCCGTTACGCAAGCGCGCATCGGCTCTGGATCGCCGGTGAGAAGCCGAGCCCCGATTACTTCTCCCACGAGCCGGTCGAGGACCTGGACTTCAACAAACAGTCCACTCGCGCCTGGTTCTTCAACCCCACGCTGGAGCACAGCTTCGATACTGGTATTGTCGGCTGGTGGAACGACGAGGCTGACGAGAAGGGCGGGGACACCCAGTTCCTCAACATGGAGCGTGCGCTCTATGAAGGTCAGCGCGGCCGCTTCGACACGCGCGTCTTCTCGCTCAATCGCAACTTCTGGCTGGGCGCGCAGCGCTACGCCTACGGGCTGTGGTCCGGAGACATCCAGACGGGTTTTGCCAGCATGGCGAGGCAGCGCTCGCGGATGCTGAGCGCAATCGACGTAGGTGAGATGTGGTGGAGCATGGACGGCGGCGGCTTCCGAGGCCACCCCTCGGATGAGAATTACGCCCGCTGGATCGAGTTCGGGGTCTTCACGCCCATCTTTCGGGTGCATGGTGACTATCAGGAGAAGCGGCAGCCCTGGCGCTATGGGCCGACCGCCGAGAGCGCCGCTACACGCGCAATGAGGCTGCGCTACGAATTGCTGCCCTATATCTATTCATCCGCCTGGCACGATCACGTGGCGGGCGTGGGACTCGTCAGGCCCCTCAACTTCGGCTGGCCGGATGATCCCAACGTCCGGAACGAATTCAGCGCCTGGCTGTTCGGGCAGTTCCTCCTGGTCTCCCCGGTGGTGGAGCAGGGTCAGACCGCGAAGCACCTATACCTTCCGGCCGGCCTCTGGACCGATTGGTCGAGCGGCCAGATCTATTTCGGTGGCCGGTGGATCACCTTGGCCGTAGACAGCAAGACCTGGACCGACATCCCCCTCTTCATCCGCCAGGGAGCGATCATCCCGACCCAGCCGGTGATGGACTACGTCGGCCAGCGCGCCGTCACTGCGGTGGTGGTAAATGTATTTCCGGCTGCCGAGCGCACGGACTTCGACTACTACGACGATGACGGTAAGAGCTATGCCTACGAACATGACAATTACTTCTTGCAGCGCCTGAGCGCAAAGGCCATGCCAGATGCGGTCAGTTTGACGACCGCCGCACCACGGGGAACCTGGCGGCCGGACCTCACCCATTATGTCTTTGCCGTGCATCGGACAGTGGCAACGAAGGTCACTCGCGACGACGTGCCGCTCACTCGTGCCGCCGATCTGGCCGCGCTGGAGCAGTGCGCAAGTGCCTGCTGGACCATCGGCGGCGATCGCTACGGCGGCGTGACCTACATCAAGCTGCCGGCGGGCATCGCAGCCCATGTGCAAACTACGCAGGAGAGGGCACCCGCAGTCAAATAGATGATCGCGAGGGCGGCAGTCCGAAGGACGCCTGAGAACCAGGAATCAATCGATGAACCACTCGTCGGCAACAATCAATGATGCGCGTGAGCGCGGTCACCGCGACTTCGCGGCCGACGAAGTGCCGCGCGATCGAGTGAGAGGGCGTCCGAGCGGCCGCTGGCGGCGCCGGATTCCTTTACTCACGTACATCCTCCTCGTCGGAACGCTGTTGTTCTGTGCCGGCCGGGCC
>Ga0268266_10005263_pt1 | contig 12151 bp, 4 predicted proteins | sample KBSS13metaG_FD_190356 | JGI IMG/M metagenome (GOLD analysis project Ga0268266, IMG submission 190356) | Switchgrass rhizosphere microbial communities from Kellogg Biological Station, Michigan, USA - KBS S1-3 metaG (SPAdes) (version 2) | ecosystem: Host-associated > Plants > Roots > Rhizosphere >... | reverse complement strand
ATGTTGAACGTTCGCCGTCAGCTCTGCTGTGAAGAACTTCCATGAGCCGCGCGCACAGTCCTTGGCGTGATACATCGCCGTGTCGGCAGCGCGTAGCAGTGTCTGCGCGTCCAGCCCATCGGTGGGATATACGCTGATGCCAATGCTGCCGCTCAAGTGCAACTCGTGATCCTCAGCGAACACAGGCGCGCTCAGCTCTTTGAGAAGACATTCGGCCACCTGCGTCGCGCCCTGGCGCACGTCAGGGGCCGCAAGGGCCACCACGAACTCATCTCCACCCCAGCGCGCCAGCGCATCCGAATCACGCAGACAGCGGCTCAACCGCTTGGAAATTTCGCGGAGGACGATGTCTCCGAGCGCGTGGCCAAACGAGTCGTTGATCTGGTTGAACTGATCCAGGTCGAGGAACATCGTGGCCACGGCCTGGTTGTTCCGGCGTGCCTGGACGATCAACTGCCCGAGTCTCTGCTGGAACAGAGTCCGGTTGGCGAGGCCCGTGAGCGGGTCATGATGCGCCATGTGCTTGATGAGCTCCTCGGCTTTCTTTCTCTCCGAGAGGTCATACAAGGTAGTGCGCGTCATCACGAACTGCCCTTCCGGGTCCTTTACCGCGCTGGCGCTCAGCAGGACAGGCATGCAGGTGCCATCACGCCGTACGAGTTGCAACTCGACATCCCGGACGGTGCCACGTTGTTTGAGCAGAGCGAACGCCCTGCGGAATAGGGTCCCCGACTTGTAAGGGAGAAAATCGGTGAGAGGTCGGCCGACAATTTCCTCACGCGGATAGCCGAGCCAATTCATCTGAGTATCATTGACCCGTACGAGGATGCCATCGACATCCAGGGAGTGATACCCGCAGGGTGCATTGTTGTAGAGGTCATGGATCTGTTCCGAGGAACGCTGCAACTCGATTTCGGCCCTGCGGCGTTCCTCGATTTCGGCCTGCAGAGCCGCGGTACGCGATTGCACGCGATGTTCCAACTCATCGCGTGCCTGGCTCAATTGTTGAATCTGGTCCGCAAGTTGCCGGCGTAGCATGCTCAACTCCACATGGGTACGCACACGGCTGGAGACCTCGGCGAGCTGCAGCGGTTTGGCGACGTAGTCGACGCCGCCGGCATCGAAGCCCGCCAGCCGGTCCTGCAGCTCGTTCAGGGAGGTCATGAAAATGACGGGGATCTGCTGAGTCTTCGCTTCGCGCTTGAGCCGGCGGCAGATGGAGAAGCCGTCTTCGCCGGGCATGACGACGTCCAGCAGGATGAGGTCGGGTTGCTCGGCCTCGGCCTGCCGCAGTCCGTCCGCTCCGTTGGTGGCAACGGACACGCGGTAACCCTCGGATTCCAGCAGGTCGGCCATGAGACCGACGTTCACGGGCACGTCGTCAATGATCAGGATCAGAGCCATACGCTGGCGCAAGACGAGCAACCTCGGTACTCCACTGCATTCCCAGCGCCCCTCGTGTCTGACGCACTTTCGGCGCAACCGGCGCGGATCAGTCTACGCTTTTTAGAGGGGACAGTTTGCTGCACCGCAGCTCGCAACGTTTCGGACTCTTAAGTACCCGCGACAGAGGCCGATAACGTGACAGAGGGGAATTTACTGTGCCTTGGAGGGGCCGCGAGCAACTGACAAGGTGCAATTGTGAATCGGATCATCCGTCTGCTGAACCAGCTCTCACTGTGGCAGAAGCTGGCCATCTTTTGCGCCGGACTCCTCATCCCCACAGCCCTGCTGGGCTACCTGTACGTCAAGGAAAGCGTCGCGGCCGTTCAGACCGCTGAACATGAGATCGCAGGCGTCGAGTATCTGCGGGCGATCACGGATCTGACGACCGTCATCTCGCGGCACCGGGGCCAGGTCGGCGCTTTTCTGAACGGGCAGGCCTCGTTCCGCGATTCCGCGGTAGCCACAGAGCTCGCCGCCGAGGCAGCCGTTCGGGCGATGGACCAGGTGGATACGAAGCTCGCCAGGGTGTTGGATGTGCAGGGCCATTGGGAGCCCATCAAGCGAGAATGGCTCGCGCTGAAAGAGCAGGCGCTGACACTGCCGAGCGCCGAGGAGTCCTTCCGCCGGCACTCGGAGCTCCTTGGCCGGCTGGCGGGATTGTTGAATGATGCCCGGGACAATTCCACTCTCAATCTCGATCCTGAGGCTGAAACGTACTATCTCCAGTATGTGGCGTTCGACTTGAGCTTCGACATGCTCACGGACATCGCGGAGCTCCGTGGCCGAGCAACTATGGCGGCTGCCGCCAGTGCGCTGACCCGGGACACGGAGCATTCCCTGCTGGCGTTGAAGGACGGATTCCCGGCGCATCTGCGGCGAGTGCAGGCAGCGCTGGGAGGTGCCTGGAAGGCGAATCCGGCCCTGCGCGCAGGTACGGCGGCGGCGGCGGACCATCTGAGCGCTGCTACGCAGGCCTTCACTACGCTCGTTTATGAAAAGCTCGACAGCGCCGATGCAGTCGGAAAACCAACAGCAACCCAGGCCTTCAATGCCGGCGATGCCGCTGCCACGGCGCTTCTGGAGCTGATGCGCTCCACGGAAGGCACGCTGGCGAGCGCACTCGAGACCCGGGCCGCGTACCTGGGCGTGCATCGCAACCTGGTCATGGGCCTGGTGCTGGCATTACTTGGCACCGGCATGATGTTCAGCTTCCTGCTCACCCGTTCTCTCACACAACCCATGGCGCGGGTGATCGCGGTGTTCAGATCCATATCCGGCGGTAAGTTGGATAACACCTTCGAGCATTCCGGTCGGGACGAGGCGTCGCAGGTGCTACGCGCATTGGATGAAATGCAGACCAAGCTGCGCGTGCAAATCGAATCCGAGCGTGAGCAGGCCGTGGCGAACAGCCGCCTGAAGGTAGCGCTGGACAGCGCCTCCAACAATGTGATGGTGGCAGACGCGGCAGGAAAGATCATCTACGTCAACCCTGCGATGCAGGCGCTGCTGCGTGTTGCGGAGGGGGACGTCCGGAGGAAGGTACCCGGGTTCTCCAGCGGAGCCGTCCTCGGCTCGCCGATCGATGTGCTGCATCAGGAGACGTCGTCTCAAACCCAACGCGTGAGCGAGGTCAATGATACGCAACGAGCCGAGATGACCCTGGGCGGGTGCGTCGTACGGTATGTCGCGAACCCGATCCTCGCGGAAGGGCGGCAGCGGATCGGGACGGTGGTGGAATGGACCGACCGCACCCAGGACGCCCGGGTCGAGCAGGAGCTCCAGGAAATGTTGGCGGGCGTCGTCCAGGGCGATCTCAGCCGACGCCTCGACGCGACCGGCAAGCAGGGCTTCCACAGAACGCTGGCCCTGGCGGTCAATCAACTCACGAACAACATGGCCGAGGTCGTCTCCCGCGTCAAACAGGCGGCGGGCGAAGTGCACCGCGGGGCGGAGGAGATTTCCAGCGGCAATGCCAATCTCTCCCAACGTACGGAAGAACAGTCCTCCTCGCTGGAGGAAACAGCCTCCTCCATGGAGGAAATGACGACCACGGTCAAGCAGAACGCGGATAACGCAAGCCAGGCGAACCAGCTCGCGGTGGCTGCGCGGGACCAGGCGGAGAAGGGTGGGGCGGTCCTGTCGCGCGCGGTCGACGCAATGGGCGAGATCGCCGGGGCGTCCCGCAAGATTGCCGACATCATTGTCGTCATCGATGAGATCGCCTTCCAGACGAACCTGTTGGCCCTGAATGCGGCTGTGGAGGCGGCGCGTGCGGGTGAGCAAGGCCGCGGCTTTGCGGTCGTCGCTACCGAGGTCCGCAACCTGGCCAGCCGCTCGGCCACTGCCGCGAAGGAAATCAAGGAGCTCATCGAGGACTCGGTGCACAAGGTGGACGATGGCTCGGCACGGGTCACCGAGTCCGGCAAGGCCCTGGAGCAAATCGTCAGTGCGGTGAAGAAAGTGTCGGACATCATCGCGGAGATAGCGGCCGCCTCTCGAGAGCAGTCATCTGGAATCGAGCAGGTCAATCGCGCCGTGATGCAGATGGACGAGGTTACGCAGCAGAATGCCGCGCTCGTCGAGCAGGCGACCGCGGCGTCGCAGGCGATGGCCGAGCAGGCGAGGGACCTGAACGAGCTGATGAGTCGTTATCAGATTGGGCGGTCGGCGGAGCCCCTGCCCAGAGCGGCAGCCGCGTAGAACACTCACCTGAGCGTCCACGTGATCCCCAACAGCTCGCCAACAGCCTGCTGCAGCCGCTCGAAGTCGATGGGCTTCGGTATGAACGCGTTGGCCCCCGCCGCAAGGCACTGGTCCACCTCCGGCGCGGCGGGGCTGGCGGAAATGGCAATCACCGGCACGTCCCGCAGCTCAACTGACCCGCGCAAGGCCTCGATCACCTGCAGTCCGCCCAGCTTCGGCATCGCCAGGTCCATCAGAAGCAAGTCCGGCCGTAGCTCGCGCGCCAGCTCCAGTGCCTGTTGACCGTCGGCTGCCGCGGCCGTCTCGAAGCCCAATGGGCGTAACCAATCGAGCAACAGGCCGCGACTCTCCACGACATCGTCGACGACCAGGATCTTGCGACGCGGCCCCTCGTAGCCGAGGGGAGTAGCCGTGGGCCGTGGAGAGTCCTCAGCGGCGCTGTCGAGCGCCACAGCCTGCAACTCGAACCAGAAGGTGCTACCCGCGCCGGGGCGACTGTCGGCGTGGAGCTCACCTCCCATGCATTCAACCAGCCGCCGGCTGATCGTCAGTCCAAGCCCCGTCCCTCCAGCGAACCGCGACGGGTCGCCTACCTGTTTGAACGGTTCGAAAATTCTCTCCAGGTGGTCGGTACGAATACCGATACCGGTATCAACCACTGCGAAGCGCAGCCGCTCGCACGATAGCCGCGTGACCTGCAAGGTGACACGGCCCTGGTCGGTGAAGTTGATCGCGTTAGACAGAAGATTGAGCAGCACGCGGCGCAGGCACTGCTCATCGGCGCGCATTCGGGCAGGCAACTCCGGCCCCCAGTCCGCGACAAACTCCAAACCCTTGCGGCGCGCGCTCACCCCGACGACATCGAGCAGACCGGTCAGGAACGCCACCAGGGAGATCTCGACCGGGCGCAGCTCGAGCCGGCCCGCCTCGATCTTCGCCAGGTCCAGCACATCGTTGATCATGATCAACAATTGGTCGCCGCTCTGCTGGATCACCGCCACGGCCCGTCGGTGACGCTCGGTCAGCGACGGATCCCGCCGCAAGAGCTGGGCGTAGCCGAGAATGCCATTCAACGGTGTGCGCAGGTCGTGGCTCATGGCCGCCAGGAATTCACTCTTGGCCCGATTGGCGGCCTCTGCGAGCTGACGTGCGCCCCGTTCGGCGTCGGCTCTGTGGCGCTCGGTCAGGTCCAGTACGAAGGCCACCCCGAGCTTGGGTGAGGTATCCAGCAGCGAGCCGCCAATGAGGATGGGGATGCGCCTGCCGTCACGGTGCACAAACTCCTTCTCATAGGGCGTGCAGGACCCGGTACGACGCAGGGCCTCCAGGGCAGACAGATCACTCTCCTCGTACTCGGGCGGCGTCAGCTCGCGCCAGTTGATTCTGTTGTGGAGCAGCGCTTCGCGGTCGTAGCCAATCAGCGCCAGAAATGCGTCGTTGGCGTCGACGATGCGTCCGTCGCTATCCCAGAAGATGATGCCGATCATGTTTGAGTCGAGGACCTTCCGGACGCGTGCTTCGCGCTCCTGCAGGTCAGCGTACAACCGGGTGTTCTCGAGGGAGATGGCGGCCTGCCCCGCGAGCACCTCGAGCAGGGCAACCCGCGCGGCCGTGAACGCGTGTGAGGTCAGGGTGTTCTCGAGATAGAGCAGGCCGAACAGACTGCCCTCGCGCAGCAGCGGCAGGCACAGAATGGATCGAGGCTGCCGCTCCTGCCGGTACGCCTCATCGCAGAGTAGATCCGGCAAGCTCGCGTCATCCAGGATGACACTCCGATGGGTTCGCGTGACATACCGCAGGAGCGTCTGCGGACAATGTGGATCGGCTACCGGCAAATCGCACAGAGCGACTGCCAGGCGCTCGCCGGAGGCGAGTGCCTCCGCCTGGATCCGCTGGCCCTGGGCCCGTTGCAATACCAACAACCCGCGGTTCGCGCCGGCATTCTCCAGTGCAATCGACATGAGGGTCTCGATCAGTTGCGGGAGTTGCATCTGACTGGAGAGCGCCTGCGAGCTCTTGATGACACTGGCGAGGTCCAGTTGCTGCACCGGCGAGCTCGAGCCGGCAGCCGGCGCGATGCCTGCGTTCAGTCCGGGGTACTGTCTGTCGAGCTGCCGTACCTTGGCCGCCGCACCCCATTCACCGTAGGCTGCCAGCGCCCGGTGCAGATGTGCGTAGGCACTCGTCTCGAGACCCCGTTGCAGATAGAAGCGGCCGGCCAGCTCGTGAGCGAGCGCGACATGTTGAATGAATCCGTTGACGCGGGCGGTGCGAATGGCCTCCTCGTACAGACGTTGCGCCTGAAGCTCCATTCCATTGAGCCTGGAGAGCTCGGCTCCCACCAGCGCTGCGCGGTTCTCGAAAGTTTCCGGACAGTTTGTCGCCCAGACCTGGAGTTGCTTGTGATGCGCGGTGACGGCTGCGACAGCGTGCTGCCGTTGCTGCGGCCCGGCACCATCATACGCGGCCGCGCGCGCCAACGCCGCGTAAAAATGGTACTCCGCGGTGTCGAATGTCTGCGCTGCGGACCACAACAGCGCTTGCGCCCTGGCGGCAGCCTCCAGCGCCGCAGGGAAGTTTCCGGCCATGTAGTAGGCCTGCAGCTTGAGTATCCGATACAGACATTCCGCCGGCAGGAGGTTCGGATTGCCGGCAATACCGCGCTCGATCCGCGACTCTTCGATCTCGCCATCGTCAAAGGAGCCGAGCTCACGTGTCAGACCCCGCAGAGTCCGCACCAGGCCGAGCTGCGGTGCGGTGGTATGTACGATGAGCCCATACCGTGTTTTATTCGCGAATGCGAGCCGATTCTCGGCCTCGCGCTGGACCTCGGCGAGCGGCTCACCGGCGGCCAGGAGATTGGTCACCACGTGATTGCCATAGGTGGCCGCGCACGTCAGATCGCCGATTCTGCCCGCGACCTCGAAGGAGCGATGGAGCAACTGGCGGTTGCTCCTGAGATTCATCGTCCATGGAGCCACGAAGATGGCGAATGTCTGAAAACTGCGCGCCTGGAAACGCGTCAGGCCGCGACGCTGCGCCAGGGCGTAGCCGAGCTTGCCGAAGCGAAATCCGGTGGTGTAGTCGCCGTACCTCGGACCGGCAATCAGGGAGATCCACATGTAGGCGATGCCCGAGGCATCGCAGTTGCCACACTCCAAAGACAGGTTGACCGCCCGGCAGGCCACCAGTTGCAGGAGGTTGGGATCGGTATAGAAGGCCGGAGGCCCGATCTTGATCAACACATCCATGCTCGCCAGCGACGCCGGATCGGTCATGGAGGGCAAGTCGATCAGCTCCTCGATAGGGCGTTCCGCGAGCCGCGCCAGCAGTCGCTCGTATTCGCGCTCGACGTCAGCGTCGGTCGGATGGGGCGTCCATTGGTCTCCGAGATGCCGGAAATACTCCAGGGCGGTGGCGACCGCCCGGGTACTTTGATCGAGTGTCGTATACAGGTCGATGCGCAGCGAGGTGATGGCGGCACGTTCGAGGCTGTTTGTCGCGCCGGCCGCAAGCGTCGCGAGGTGTTCCTCGGCAGTGGCGAGCGTCCCGAGGAGGAAGTCGCATTCAGCCCGTTGCAGCGCGAGTGCGAAGGCTAACTCGTGCCGGCGCGCGCGCGCCTGCGGCGATAGCAGGGCAGCCCCACAGATCACATACTGCAGCGCTGCGGCGTAAGCGCCCGAAGCCTTGGCTCGCTGACCGGCAATGAGATTGAACTCAGCAAGTTGCTCACGCTCGGATTCCGCATCGATCAACGCGGCGCCCCTGTTGAGTTGGCTGACGATCTCGAAGATCGCCTCCTGCCGTTCTTGCGGGCGCGTATGAGCGGCGAGCAGTCGGCCGATGCGCAAGTGGAAGTGGGCGCGCTGAGCTTCGGGCACGAGCGAGTAGGCGGCCTCCTGGACACGATCGTGCACGAACCTGAAGACGCCCGGCGCCGCGACGATCAGCTCGTGACGGATGGCCTCATCGAGGGCCGCTCGCAGGAGCTGCTCCGACATCTGCAGAACAGTGCAGAGGGTGGCGACTGCCGCGACGTTGCCCAGGCAAGCAAACTGCTGCAATATCTCGAGCGTCGGCGCCGGTAAGCGGCTCAGCTTCTGCGCCAGCAGCTCTACGACGTTGTCCGTCCGGGCTTTGGTGCGGATCCGCTCCAGATCCCAGGACCATTGCCCGCGCTCGTGATCGAGCCTGAGCAGCCCCTCCTCGGCCAGCGAGGTCAGGAACTGAATCGCGAAGAACGGATTTCCGCCGGTCTTTTCGTACAGGACCTGCACCAGCGGTGCGCTGTACTGCGGCTCACAGGAGAGCGCATCCGCAACCAACCGTCCCAGGTCTGTGCGGGCCAGCGGCGCAAGTCGGATATCCTGCACGCGGGTTCCCCCCATGCGGACGGTGTTGAGTGCGCGTGTCAGAGGATGATCGGCACCGACCTCGTTCTCCCGATAGGCGCCGATCAGCAGCAACCGTCCCGAGGCGGGGTGCCCGAGCAGCCCTGCGAGCAGCTCGAATGTGCCCGTATCGATCCATTGCAGGTCGTCCAGGAACAGGATCAGGGGGTGCTCGGATCCTGCAAACACATTGAAGAAGCGGCGCAGCACCAGCTGGAAACGGTTGTGAGCCTCTTGCGCCGACAGCTCCGGAGCGGGAGGTTGCTCACCGATGATCATTTTGAGCTCGGGAGCCAGCTCGAGAATGAGCCGACCGTTGGGGCCGAGTGCATCCTGCAAAGCGACGCGCCAGGTCATCAGCTCCGTATCACCCTTGCCCAACAGCGCGCGCACCAGGCTCTGCAATGTCTGACCGAGCGTTGCATAGGGGATGTCACGTTTGAACTGATCGAACTTGCCGGAAGCGAACAGCCCACGGTGCGGTACCAGGGCTTTGCGCAATTCGTGCACGACGGAGGACTTGCCGATACCGGAGTATCCGGACACCAGCACCAAGGCCGGGTTGCCGCTGGTCATCACCCCATCAAAGGCGCTGATGAGCGTCTCGATCTCCCGCTCGCGTCCATAGAGTGTCTCCGGTATCAGCAGCCGGTCAGGCACGTCCAGCCGCCCGAGCGGGAAGGGCTCGATGTCCCGCTTCGCCTCCCAGGCCAGGAGGCAGTGGTGCAGGTCCCGCTCCAGCCCTGCGGCCGTTTGATAACGCTCCTCGGCGGTCTTGCCGAGCAATTTCATAAGCAACGTGGAGAGTGGCTCAGGAATGCCCGGGGTACGCCTGGAGGGGGGCACAGCTGTTCGTGCAACGTGGCAATGGACCCATTCCATCGGATCGGATGCCGCAAACGGCAGGGAGCCGGTCAACATCCGGTAGAACGTGACGCCCAGGGAATACAGGTCTGCGCGCGAGTCGACAGAGCGGTTCATGCGCCCAGTCTGCTCGGGCGCCATGTAGGCAAACGTGCCTGCGGGAGATTCGGAGGGCTCGCTCGGCTGGCGCTCGCGAGGCAGGCGCGACGCGATGCCAAATCCCGTCAGATGTGCTGTACCGCTCTGTGTGTCGATGAGGATGTTAGCGGGCTTGAGATCCTTGTGGACGATGCCGTGTCGGTGCGCCTGGCCCACTGCATGGGCAATACTGATGGCGAGGCGGAGAAATCGTCCGACTCCAAGCGGTGCGCCGAGCAGTTGCTCCAGGGGAATGCCACCGGGGTCCTCCAACACCAGCGCAGTCAGGTCCGTGGCGCGCACGAGCTCCAGGGGGCGTGCCGCCCAGGCCACGTCCAGCTCGTCCCGTAATTCGAGCTCGCGGACCAGGGGAGCGATGCTCGAGTCGCCGGAGCCGGCCGCCAGCATCGCGACGAGCACGGTATCGCGAGTCCCGTCGGCGTTCAGATGCTGTCGTCGATAGAGGGAGCGCTCGCCGCCCTCACACAGGAGCTCGAGCTCACTGCGGTCAAACCGAGTGTCTGTGTTTACCCGGCGCGCAGTTGCCATCACGGGACCCCCTATGCGCTAAGCGATGACGGGAGCTGGACTTCATCGATCACTGTCGCAGCCGACCCGTTCCGGGGGTACGCGGGTCCCTGTCCCCCGCATGGCAGAGAGTAGCACCAACTTCACGGCGGCGGCTGGCGCGCCGCCTCCGGCTAAATTGCCCCCTGTTGACGCTCGAGCCTGTAGGGCGCCGGATCAACGATCGGCGTTGCACCTGAAACGAGATCCGCCGCAAGCTGCCCCGCCGCCGGCGAGGTGCCGAAACCATGCCCCGAGAAGCCACTGGCGATAGTCAACCCGGGAAGCGCGCTCACCGGTGAAATGACCGGCAGCGAATCGGGAGTGACATCGATCATCCCACCCCAGGCGCTCGCGAACACCGCCTCCTTGAACACAGGCCAGGCCCCGATCAGATTGCGCAGCGCCTCCGCATTGAGAGCGTCGTTGACGGGCGGATCCAGGGTTCGCACTTGCTCAAAGGGCGAGCGCTCCGCAGCACCCCAGCGACGGGGTAGGGCAAGGTCGTTCAGAAACTCCCTCCCGAGCGAGAGCCGCACATTCGCCCAATGCGCGCGCAACATGGAGAGATATCGCGCTCCAATCAACAGGTGGTCGAACAACAGCGGCGTATGCATGGCACCGCGCTGAGTCACCGTGTAGCCCCCGTCATGGCGCTTACGAAACGAAAAGTCCGGTCCGCCCACGGCGATATCCGTCGGGCCCTGCAGCGGAGCCGTTCGAGCGACTGAGGCCGCGATCGGCAAGGTCAGAAGTGGGATTCCGTGGTTACCCAGGAAGCGCCGCGACCAGAGGCCACCCGCCAATAACACCTGGTCGCACCGGATTTCGCCGCGTTCCGTGACGACACCGCTCACCCGCCCAGCCGCCATCGACAAGGTGCGTGCCGCACAGTTCTCCACAATGAGGCCGCCTTTCGCGAGGACCGCTCGGGCGATCGCACTGGCGGCGAATTGCGGCTCCGCGCGGCCATCTGAAGCCGTGTAGATACCGCCGGCCCAGACCCCCGTCCCTCCCGGAACCAACTCATCGATGTGCCTGCGAGTGAGCAGCCGCGAGTCGAGCGAAAGTTCCCGGACTGCCTCGAGCCAGTCGGAATGTTTGGCCATCTCGGCTTCGGTCCGCGCGACATACAGGATGCCGGCTTGAACATAGCCCACGTCAGCGCCCACTCGAGCGGGCATTTCCGCCCAGAGCCGGTCCGAAGCCAGCGCCAGTGGAATGTCGTGTTTCGCGCGGGCCATCTTGCGGACCCAGCCGAGGTTACGAGAAGACTGTTCACCCGCGACCCGGCCCTTCTCCAACACCACCACGGGAATGCCGCGCTCCACCAGGTTCAGCGCGGCGGTCAACCCAATGATGCCGGCGCCGATAATGACCACCGGCGTCGATTTTGGGAAAGCGGTGGAGGTCTGAACTGGAGTGATGGGCGGAACCACGGCATGAGCCTCGAGGCGGAAGCGACGGCCATTCCTACAGGGTGAGCTTGATCTCTTTGACGTTGGCCTTGGAGGCCCCCCGATAGGCGGTGATCTCGATCTCCACCTTGTATTCGGCCGATCCGAGCGGTGGTGAAGTCATGGTGAGAGTCGGATTGATCCTGCGCATTCTCGCTGCATACGCCGCCATGACCGTCTCGACGTCTTGCGGAAACTGCACAAAAACCCGTGCGGCAACGGTATCCGCCAGGCACGCGCCGACGGCCGCCAACGCCGTCTCGATGTTGGTCAGAACCTGCAGCGTCTGCTCCGTGAGATCCGCGGGGATCAGCTTCGTGCGCGGATTGCGCCCCGCGGTGTTCGAAACGAAAATCAGGTTATCGACGGCCACGAGCCGCGAATAGCTCCCCAGCTCCTCGAAGCGGTTCCCCGTCTTGACTTTGACAATATCGGTCATGTTCTCACCGCAACAGCGGTTGCTCCCAAAGATTCAACTTGACGCCGATTCCCCGCGCGACGGCGTTACGATGAACGACCGTCCCCCAGGCAACATCCTCCACCGCCATGCCGCCGACGGACAGGACGATGATCTCCTCATCATTC
>Ga0268266_10005262_pt1 | contig 12152 bp, 7 predicted proteins | sample KBSS13metaG_FD_190356 | JGI IMG/M metagenome (GOLD analysis project Ga0268266, IMG submission 190356) | Switchgrass rhizosphere microbial communities from Kellogg Biological Station, Michigan, USA - KBS S1-3 metaG (SPAdes) (version 2) | ecosystem: Host-associated > Plants > Roots > Rhizosphere >... | reverse complement strand
ACGACGATGCCCTGATCGAGGCCCACTACCTGCTAGGTATCACACGCTGCGTTGGGGGCGACTTCGTCTCCGGATGCATCGAACTCGAAGCAGCGGTCGAGCTTTACGGTAACGATGTTCGAGAGACGCATCGGCTGCTCTACGGCCAGGATGCCAAGGCGGCGGCGCTCGGTTGGCTGGCCATGGCGCGATGGGTTCTCGGGCATCCCGACGAAGCCCTTGCGAAAGCCCGCCAGGGCCTCGCCTTTGTGCGAGACGCCACCCAACCGTTTCTCCTGGCACGCGGAATGGCTGGCGTGGGTTTCATTTACGTCTTCGGCAGGGAACCGCGCGGACCCGATAGCGAGCTTCCCACGGTGCTCGCACTGTGCGCCGAGCAAGGTTTCGCATACTTTCATGCCGTAGTCTCCGCGTTCCAGGGGGCCAATCTGGTCTTGCTCGGCAACAACGAGAAGGGGATCGAGCTCATGCGAGCAAGCCTGGCGGCGCTTCGCGCTATGGGTTCCGAATTATTGTTGACGCTGATTCTGGTCAATCTCGCGAACGCGCATCTTGTGCTCGGTCACATCGATGAGGCCCGCGCTGTAGTCGATGAGGGTTTCAGCGCAGCTGAGCGCAATGGCGAGCACTGGGCCGATTCAGAACTCCACCGGCTGCGCGGTCAGCTGGCGCAGATCCAGGGCTCAACGCCTGCGGAGGTCGAAACTTGGCTGCGCAAGGCCTTAGCCATTGCACGCGAACAGAAGGCGAAAGCCTTTGAGCTGCGCGCCAGCGCAGCGCTTGCACAGAACCTACATCACCAGTGCAGGAAAGACGAGGCCAGGGCTTTGCTGACCGGCGCGGTCGGTGAGTGGTCAAATGAATTGGACGGCGTAGATCTGCGCGACGCACGAGAGTTGTTGGCGAAGTTTGGTTAATTCACGCCGGCTTGGTAGGCACGTTGCCCTACGCCGACGAAGAGGGTCTACGTCTGGTTCGTATGCTTAGCTTTGCACACCGTGTCATTCGCGTCGGATCCTGCTTCTGCTTTCATGTGACGTTCGCTATCCTATAGCCTTCCGCGGGGGTTACATGCGTGCATGGACCGTAGACGCCGACGACATTCGGGTGCCGGAGGACTTCGACGACTCGCTTCTCCACCGCACTCCGGAGATTGAAGGATTTCTACGGTCCGACCGGGATGACAAGTTCATCGTCATTGGAACTAAAGGGTTCGGCAAGACGCTCCTCCTCAAGGCGAAGCGAATCTTTTATCAGCGAGAAGGGCGGGCCGTTTGCCTGCCGGCCTCGGTGCTTCTCGACAAACCCATCGGTGACAAGGTCTTCAGCCGCGAACAGTTGGCGTTGTTCGTAGTCTCGCCCCTTCCCTGGTCGAAAATGTGGCTGACGGCGATCTCTCTTGCCACGCTGAAGCACATTGGTGCGGTGAGCGACCTCAAGGTCGGCGCTGCGCTCGGCCGGTTGGTCGCGGATGAGCAGCTTCACGGAGTGATTGACCATTTCGTGCGCCTCCTCGACTTCACGCCGCGAGATTTGCAACGCTGCAGCACGGACACGGATGGTCATCTCGTACCGCGTCTACGTCGGGTCACTTCGCCCGTGGCTCTCTTCATCGACGGTGTGGACGAGTACTTCAACAAACACGTAGAGGGCCTCGCCAACCATCCGAGCGTCACCGGCGAGCTATCACCGAATGTGTGGCACTTCGCACAACTTGGCCTTGTTGAGGTCGCGTATCAGCTTCGACGAATCAATCATCACGTAAAGGTGTTCGCCGCAGTACGCAAGGAAGCGTACGCGCGGCTCGCAACGACGACTGTCATGTCCCAGCAGTATCGTGGCAGTGCTATCGACATTGCGTACTCACGCCAGAGCCTGCGCGAAATCTTCGTCAACAACGTCCGGCTCGTGAAGCGAGAGCTGATGACAGATCCTGAACGATCGCGTGCCGACCCGCTCGCGGCTTTTCTCGGACGCGGGACGCTGAGAGATACCTACACTCGCGAAGAGGAGGACTCGTTCGAGTACATCTGCCGGCATACTCTGCTGAGGCCGCGCGACTTGATGACCATTGGCGAGCGGCTTGCCGCGCTTCGTCCGGACGAGCGGCGAAGCGAGCTCCGGGTGAAAGAGGTCGTCCACCTCGCGGCGACCGAGATCGCCCACGAGTACCTCGCCGAGATTGCGCCGCACATCGGGGATCTCGAACTCGATCAGCTCCTGCGCATCTTGCCGGGAAACGTCCTCACACGCGAAGACGTGGAAAGACTGTTTCTGGAGCATAGCCTTGCAACCGGAGGCGAGGAGAAGCACGTTTTCAGTGCTCTGTACCGGGTGGGCCTTCTGGGCTACGTGCATCACGACCGAATCCGAGGCGAATGGGCCCAGCGTTTCCTGCGGCCCGGCGAAGCCACTCTGGAGCCGGACGGAGCCCTTCCCCCAGCGACGCACTACATGCTTCATCCGGTTTTATCCGATGTGATTGGACGCGTGAATCCTGCCTACCTTCAGCGCGTCGACCGCGTGAATATCGTCGGATACGACCGGCCGTGGCGCGAGACAGATCGTGTCCCGAGGGCTACGAGCGTGCACACGTTTTGCGTGCTCAAAGGTGACGTCGTTGGCTTCGGCGGGCTTATGCGCACCGGCAACGAAGGCCCGGTCCGTGAAGCCCTCGAAAGTGCCGTCAGACGGTGGGCCGGCCGGGCATTGATCGCGGAGACCGAGGCAGGCGACTCATTGTTGATCGTTCATGACGATCCAATCGCAATCGCGCAGACCGCTCGCCACATTGCCGACGAGGTTTACCAAGTGACTGGCCAGCCACGTCTGCGCATGGCTCTGCATTACGGCGAGGTGCACATGGAGCCCAGTGTCGGCGATACGCCGCCCGTGTTGGTTGGCGGAACTGCAATTTTGTGTGCGACGCGAGTCGAGCCCCACGTTTTGCCCGGCCAGATCTGGGTGACGGACGAATTCAGGCGGGCTCTCGCGGACAAGCCGTCCTTATGGCGCACAACGGAGGTGACGCCGCCAGATGCCGCGGACCTGTTCAACGTCAAGAAACGTGCCTCTGAGCCTGACCTGTTGGTGCGATTGTATCGGCTGGAGTTTTAGTACGCGTGGTGATGTCTCTTGCTCGGCGGTCGCTGTCAAGATCCACAGCTAATGTAGGACGCGCTACGACAGCCGAAGGATCTTGTCCGCGAAACGTCTATATTGACACCGCCGAACCGCTTTCACACGGATGACAACGGTCGACCTCGAAGCACGAATCACCGCGCTGCCATGCTGGCGCGGCAGGGTGAAGCTCGAACCGCTGCACGGAGGGCTATCCAACACGGCCTTCGTGGTCGATGACGGGAGACAGCGCTATGTCGCGCGGTGCGGCGGCGACGTTCCGGCCCACCACGTCTTCCGCGAACGCGAGCGAGCAGCCAGCATCGCTGCGCACGCGGCGGGCCTGTCGCCCGAATTGATCTATGCGGAGCCGGGCGTCATGGTCATTCGGCATGTCGACGGCACGACCCTCACGGAGGCTGACATGCGGGCGAGCATCGTTCGCATTGTCCCGCTCCTAGGGACATGCCACGGCGAGCTGGCGCGCCACCTCGCGGGCGCCGCCAACGCGTTCTGGGTCTTTCACGTCATCCGCGACTACGCACGGACGCTGCAGGCTGCTCGCGGCGACAGCGACATTGAGCTATTGCGTTATGTGTCGCTTGCCGACGCGCTCGAGGCACAGCAGATCGCACTGCCTATCGTCTTCGGTCATCACGATCTGCTCCCGGGCAACTTCATCGACGACGGCAAGCGTCTCTGGCTGATCGATTGGGAATATGGCGGCTTCGGCACTGCGATGTTTGACCTCGCGAACCTCGCCGCCAATGGCAGCTTCTCACCGGCCGATGAGCGGCTGCTGCTTGAAGCTTACTTCCGGCAACCCGCGAGCGACGAGGTCCAGCGCTCGTTCGACGCGATGAAGGTTGCCAGCGCGTTGCGCGAGGCGCTCTGGGCGATGGTCTCGGTGATTCACCTCGCCGTGCCCGGCGCAGACTATCGCGCGCGCGCGGCCGATTACCTCGAGCGCACTAATGCGGCGCTGACGCGCTATGCCAAGAGGCATGGAAATCTGGTCGTCTCGTCTTGAGCCCAGGCGAGGCAAAAGGGCGCCGGCTGGCGTGCGGAGTTCAACGCCCGCTCTACGCAGATGCGCCCGTCATCGCTTGCTGCATCGCTGTGCGCGCGGCAGCGAGGGTCTGCTCGTCTGCCAGATCTGGACGACCCGTCCCGTAGGGCGGCTGCGGCGCGTACTCCATAATCAATTCGATTAGTCGTCCCGTGCTCTCGCCAGCCCAGAGCCCTGCCACGGCGAGACCGAAGTCGATGCCCGCAGTGATTCCACCGCCAGTGAGTCGATTGCGGTCTATGCAGACGCGCTCGCTGCTCGGTTCAGCGCCGAATTGATTCAACGCTTCCCGGGCTCCCCAGTGTACGGATGCACGGTAACCTCGAAGAAGGCCAGCAGCGCCTAGCAGCAGCGAGCCGGTGCAGACACTGCACACCCAGCGCGCTCGCGACCCGCGGTCCGATAGGAAGGCGATGGCGACGGAATCGCCCAGCAGGTCCAATGTCGGTTTCGCTCCTCCGCCCACGAACAGAACGTCTGGATCACTCCAGGAATTCTCGAAACTCTTCGTAGCCAGTACGCTGAGGCCGCAATCGGTCGGCACAGGACCGGGCTGGTGCCAGGCATACTGAACTTCATAGCCCGGGAGGAAGCTCCACGCCTGCAGGGGGCCGACTAGATCCAGCAGTGTCATGCCGGGATATACCAGGGCCAGCACTTTCATGGCGCTCTCCTTTGAGCTACAAAACAACAACACTCGCGCAAACCGGACACTCGCTTGCGCCCGGTCAATCGATCGTATCGCTGGTGTGGGCAAGGGCTGTACCGCGGGATCGGCGAACCTCAATTCACTTCTAGGGACGTGAAAGATTAGTCGGGCGCATCCGGGCAGCGGCCGCGCTACAGCAGGTCGCGCAGGTCGGCGCCCAGACTCCACGAGGCTCCTTCGTGCGACAGCGCCGACTCGATCTGCGCACCGGTTCCCGTGGGTATCACTTGCACGATGCCGAAGTTGAATTCGCGAACGACATCGCGCAGAGTCGATCGCACGTTGCCAGCCCGCACCTTCTCGTCGAGGAAGACGCCGACCGGGGCGATGAGGTCTTCCTGCGCGCTGATTCCTGACGAAGTCAGCGAGACGGCCTTGAAGTCGGGATTGGACCACTCCATGTCGTAGATCGCGCCGACGTGGATATCGCCCGAGAGGAACACGATACCCCGCTTTGCGTTCCCCTGCATGTTGATCGACCTCGCCCGCGCCGCCGCGCGCAACAAGTCGATCTGCTCCGCACGAACGAACTTGTGGCACCACTGGTCGCGCGCTTCGTCGATGTTCGACACTTTGAAGCGGCCGAGGTTGAGCGGAATTCCGGTGACTCGCGACAGATGCACGTTCGCAATCGTCGCCGGAACTTCTTCGATGCCGCCGTTCGTCGGACTCACTGCGCCTTCGAGGCGCCCTCGCTTGAAGGCCTGGACATCGTCCGTTCGATCGCCGAGCAGGCGTTGCACCTGGCCGGTGGCGTCCATCGACGCAATCGGCGTCGGCGTCACGATCGCCAGCGCTTCGATGTCGTCAGGCAGGTCCTCGATGGCCTGCCGGATGAACGTCCACTGATCCGCGCCGAGCGCGGGGAACTCCTTGCGAAAAACATCGCGGTCGCCGCGACTGTCGATGACCAGCACTGCAAGCCGGCCACAGCGCAAGGTGTACGGCATGGCCTTGCGCTCACCCGGGAACGGCGGATCGGAAACCAGCGCCTCGAGGGGAACGCTTCGCGGATTCCTGCACCCCTGGAAGTGCCAGTAGGCGTCACGAACATCCTCGAAAAAGGCGTTGTTCTTGACGAAGATCGACTCGCCCCTCGGGTACCTCGCGCGCAAGGTGGGGCTTTCCGCGGCCATCGAGCCGAAGCCGTCCCGGATGTCGTGATCGTCCCAGATCATGTAGCTCGGAACATTCGCCATCACCTTGCGGACCGGCTCACGCATCCAGTTGAGGCGGTATTTCTCGGCAAGCGCGCGCCGCCGGACATCCCGTTTGGATTCGAGATGATCATGGAAAACGTCGGGCCGATCCTCGTCGACATAGAGCTGGTCGCCGACCATCAGCACGAAGTGGGGCTTGGCCTGTTCAACGAACTGTGCGAAGCGGGGCCATAACCCGAGATACTTCGTGGTGCTGCAGGAGATCACGGCGACCAGCAGGCTCGCCATCGAACCAGGAGCCGGCATCGTTCGAAACGTGCCCCGGGCACCCAACACGCTGCGACCCCTGCGCAGCACGTTGTATCGATAGCGCCAGTCCGCCCGCAGGCTCTCGGCAACCGCGATCCCCGTGCGAAACTCGAGCTGCCCGACTTCGGTGCGCGCGAAGGGAAAGATCCCACCGCCATGCACGCGAAGGGCGTAGTCGACCGGGTCGTCGAAGACCTGGATCCAGATGCGCGTCGACGTGTCGCTCGTGTGCCCGACGACGGGCCCGAGCTTCAGGCGATTCAACGCGCGCCGCTCGGGCATCCGTCAGGCCTTCGCCTTGTCCTTCGGCATTTCGGATTGCAGCCCGGCGCCGATGGCGCGGCGCAGCTCGTCGGCCTGGGCGACCGATAACGCGCCGCGTGCCAAATCGGGCAGTGCTTGCAGCGCCGCATCGTCTTTCTCGCCGGCAGCCAAGAGCGACGCCTGCTCGACCTGGCGCGCGATGGATGCCGCGTTGCGAATGACCGTCGCGATCGAGCGAAGATCGGTCGCACCCGCCGCCTTGAGCAAGCGCCGATGTTTCTCCGTCAGATGAAGCGCCTTGGTCGCGGCGTCAAAGCCGAGATTGCGCGAGTCGGACACGAGAAACCGGGACCACGTTTCGATCATCACGTTGACGAGATCGGGATCTTCCATGCGCAGCGGTTCGCTGATCGCCTCGTCGGCGCGATTCGACAGCAGCGTCGCGAGACCTTGCTCCAGCAAATTCCACCGCGTCACAGCCTCGTAGGCGCGCTCGCGTACGTCCGCGCGCACGTTGCGCGCGTCCGCCGGCACGCCTCCGAAGTCGTATGCATCGGGTCGAATCTTCATGCGGTGCATCGGGGTTGCCGACGCCGAGCTTCCCGTCACGACGAGGCCGCCTGCAGTGGCGAATGAGAAACACGTGTCCAGGAAGAGATGCTCCTGCAGGATGATGCCGTCCTCCAGCGGCGAGCGCACAACATCGCGCTCGTATTCGTCACGCTGCGCATCGAGCCACGCTTCCATCGAGTGCTTGTAATTCACGAATTTCACCCGCACGGCGCCGAGGACAGGATGGGGCGACACGACGTCGGCGAAGACCAGCGTCTGGCTGGGGAACCACGTGCGGATCATCGGGCGGATGAACTGCTCGGGTGCTGGATTGAGCAGCCCGGTGAGGTCGACGTCCAGATCATCGAGCGGCGTACCGGGCGGGTAGACGCGATCGAAATAGTCGAGCATCCGTGCCGCGTGCTGCCCAAGGTTGAACGGCTCGAGCTTGAGCGGACGCGACGGAAAATTCACGACGCACACACGACGCAGCCTTGCATTGATGCAGAAATCCTCGTCGCGCGGTACGAGCACCACCGCCATGAATTCCTGCACACCCTCGATCCCGGATGAGCGCCGCTGCACGAGCTGGCTGTACCAAAGGTTAGGGTCCGACGGGTCCAATGCAAGTAGCGCAAGCGGCTGCGGCCACATGGAGAAGTTGAGATGCGGCGTTCCGACATATTTGGCGGTGAGAAGCGTCAGGATGTTCTCGACCTTCGTGTGATGGCTCACGAGCTCGCGACGCTCCTCGGCGGCCTGCCTTGAGGTCGTGTCGACGGTCTGCGACACGGAGCGTTCCGCTGAGACGTCTGTGGTCGTTCTTCGCGCGGAGCCGCCGAGGTTCACCGGTCCGATGCTGCCTCCAACACTCGCGCCGAGTGAGGTCGTCTTGGTGCGGCTGCTTGATGCTTCATACATCTGGCTGCCGCTCTTACCCGTGAACTGCGCATCCGACTCGCCCTCGTACGCTTCAGCGCCGACGACGCCGCTCTGGATCATGCGACGATTCATGGGGGCTGCGGCATGAAAGTAGGGACGCGTCGAGCCGGGCCCACCGCCGGCCTTGCGGACCTTGAGGTCGAGTCGTAGATGGAAGCACGGAATTCTGTCGCCGAGCGCGAATCCCGCGGGGAACGGAACGCCCGGAGGCACCGGCGCTGGCGACACCGTGACCACGAACTTGAGGTAGACGAGGCGATCGTTGGGGTACTCGCTCGTCAGCTCCTTGTCGTCGGGCAGATACCAGAAGAGGGAAATCGCATTGTCCGCGGGCTCGAATGGCGCGAGAGGCTGGGTCGTCGCAGCCAGCGTCCATGGAATCTCGAGCGGCGGAAGAAACTCGTCGGCCATAGTCATTGCCTCCATGCTGGCCCACGTCGGATCGCGGCACTCGATTGAACGAGCGCGCGCACGCAGACCGAATGCGCGAGAACGGGCGCTTTTAAAGCATAGTTCCATTTTGTGACAGGAGGCAACACGGGGTCAACGACAGGAACGCAATCGAGGATGAGGATGCTTCCGAGTCGCTCCCTGTGTTGAGTACCTGGCGGCGATTTTGCGTCGCGCGGGCACATGCTGCCTGGCCAGCGGTCGTTCACCCTGCAAATGACATGCGAAGGTGACTGTATGGACCGGCTGCAGCGGCTATTGTGAGATGTCGCTTCACGACTGCGGATTCAACTGATGGATGCAGCACACTGCCCGCCTGTCCGGGCGCGAGGAGTGTTGCAGATAAAGCAAAGACCTCGATCCATTACACGGAGAGCCAGAAGGCGCTAATGTGGGAGCGCTGGCAAAAAGGTGAGTCCCTCCAGCAGATCGCCCAGTTGTTTGACCGGAACCACTCGTCGATACAGCCGATTCTCGCAGCGACAGGCGGGATCCGGCCGGCCCCACGATGCCGCTCCTGATTGGTACTGACCCTGGCTGAACGGGAAGAGATCTCGCGCGTGGTGGTTGCCGGTCATTCAATCCGTTCGATAGCAGCACAGCTCGGTCGAGCCCCGTCCACGATCGGTCGGGAGATCAAGCGCAATGGTGGCCAAGAAGGGTACCGAGCGAGTCAGGCCGACCAGTCCGCCTGGGATCGGGGACGTCGACCCAAGGCCGGTAAACTGGCGGAGAACGGGGCACTGGCGCGTATCGTGGCAGGCAAGCTGCAACTGCAGTGGTCGCCGCAGCAGGTTGCCGGTTGGCTCAAGCGCACCTATCCAGACGATACGAGCCGTCAGGTGTCACACGAGACCATCTATCGCAGCCTGTTCATCCAGGCCCGCGGCGCCCTGAAGAAAGAACTGGTGGAGCATTTGCGGCGAACGCGAGTGATGCGCCGTTCGCGCCATCACACCATGAAGACGGACAAGCACGGCAGGATCACCAACACCGTCTCGATCAGCGAGCGTCCTGCCGGCGTTGAAGACCGTGCGGTACCCGGTCACTGGGAAGGTGATCTTCTGTTTGGCAGCAAAAATAGCCAGATCGCAACACTTGTCGAGCGTCAATCTCGCTACGTGATGCTCGCGAAGGTCGACGGCAAAGATACCGAGACCGTCGTTAATGCCCTAATCAAGCACGCCCAAAAGCTACCGCACGAACTCTACAAGTCGCTGACTTGGGATCGTGGCAAAGAGATGGCCGACCATCAGCGCTTCACGCTGGCCACTGACATCAAGGTCTACTTCTGCGATCCTCAAAGCCCTTGGCAACGCGGATCGAACGAGAATACGAACGGGTTGCTACGACAATACCTGCCGAAGGGCATCGATCTTTCAGCCTACTCGCAATCCAAGCTCAACGCGATCGCTCGGCGACTTAACGAACGCCCGAGGAAGACACTAAACTACGAGACACCAGCTGAACGATTTCATCAATCTGTTGCGTCGACCGGTTGAATCCGCAACCCTAAACGGCCGATCGCGTTGACCAACACCGGACACTCGCGTCGCGGTGAAGAAACGGCGCAACTGTTATGAGCTAAGAGAAGTACGTACAGTGTTGCCCTGGCGGTCAGGATACCCGAACGCGAGTATCCTGGACCAACCAAGGGTGCTGCGGTGCTTGCTGCGCAATACGCATCCCCCTCCCACGATGGGAGTACTCCCATGAATCGATTCTCCCGGTTCGCCATCCCGTTTAGTTTTGCCCTCGCGCTCACGCAACCTGCGCTCACGGAGACGCTCAAGAAACCCGATCTCGACCGGCTGGTCGCGGATCAACGCGTCGCGACCGCGCCGGAGTTCCGCGCGTTTCTCGTCGAGTCGGCGCGGGCGAACCCCAAAGTCGCGCCGTCCGTAGCGGCGTATCAGAGCAAGGCCGCGCTGGCTGGCGATGACCTCGTCAACATCGGTCGCCTGCTCGGCTTGTACAATCGCTTGCAGAACCAGAAAGCCGTCATCGCGACCATCGAGCAGATGGTGGCGATTCCCACGGTTCGCGTCGACAAGACCCCACCGCACGAAAACAAAGACATCATCGCGTTCGGCGTTCTGGTCGAAGCGATCGCCAAGGACTTCACGCTCGAGTATCGCAACGTCGACAACCGGATCTTCGAGGTCAAGCTGCCGGGCCGGGGCAGGGACGAATTCGGCATCCTTACCCACGCCGATGTGGTACCGGTGGTACCCGAAGAATGGGTTCTGGCCGATGGCACTCGACTCGACCCGTTCAAAGTGACTCGCGTGGGCGATTACCTCTATGGTCGGGGAACCATCGACGACAAGGGCTCCATCGCCGCCGTACTGTATGCGATGAAAGTCGTGAAGGAAAGCGGCCTGCCGCTCGACCGAACCATCCGGCTGATGATCGAAACCACGGAGGAAACCGGCGGCGACGCGATGAAGTATTACCGGAGCAAGACGCCATTGCCCGAGTACAACATCGTCCTCGATAGTAAGTACCCGGCGGTCGTAGCGGAAAAAGGCTCCGGTGGCTTGCGGGTCTTCTTCCCGGTGGAGACCTCGGACGGATCGACCACGGCGGTCACCGCGATGGCGGGTGCCGCCGCGGCGAACGCGGTCCCGCAAACCGCGACCGCGCGCCTCGAAGGCGGCCAACTCACCGCCATCGCGGCCAAGCTCGACGCGACCAAGGCCGCCTTCGAAGAGAGATACGAAAAACTCGGCGGCAAGTTCACAATCGACGTCGTCAAGGGGCCCGACCGCGTGGACGTCAAGGTCACCGGCGCGTCGGCGCATGGCTCGCGCCCTGAGGAGGGCGTCAATCCGTTGCCACGCCTGACGCTCTTCCTCCAGGAGTCCGGCATCCCGCTGGCCAGCAACCACTATGCGAAGGCCATCAAGTATCTGAACGATCTCTACGGCACCGGTTATCTCGGCGAGCAAATGAACCTCGGCTACGCGGACGACTTCATGGGTCCGCTGACCATGTCGCCCAACCTCATTCGCGAGCGGGACGGCGCGCTCGAGGTGACGACCAATGTCCGCATGCCACGCGGCAATGCGCCGGAGGCGCTGAACAAGGCCGTTACCGGGAAAATCGATGCGTGGGCTGCCACCAACCAGATCCGGGTCAAAATCGACTACGAACAGGGCGACTGGATGGCGCGCGATCCGAAAGGGGCGTGGTTGGCGACGCTCCTCAACATTTTCGGCGACACCACGGGCCTCGAGGCCAAGCCGGTCCCAACCGCCGGCAGCACCACCGCCAAGCTGATGCCGAACGCCATCAACTTCGGCCCGGCCATGCCCGGCAAGAAATACACGGCGCACAACGCCAACGAGTTCAAGGAAGTCCCCGACCTCGATGCCGACATGCAGATGTTCACCGAAATGCTCGTCCGCATCGGCAACTTGAGGCAAATGCAGTAGCGACGAACGTGTCACGGCGGCGAATCACCGACCCACTGCCCGTCGCCCGAAAGTGTGTATCAGGCGAGAGTGTTAGATGGCCTCTGACCTTGACGGGCGAAGTTCGGCCATCAGCTATCGTTGACCGGATCCGACTGGCT
>Ga0268266_10005260_pt1 | contig 12155 bp, 16 predicted proteins | sample KBSS13metaG_FD_190356 | JGI IMG/M metagenome (GOLD analysis project Ga0268266, IMG submission 190356) | Switchgrass rhizosphere microbial communities from Kellogg Biological Station, Michigan, USA - KBS S1-3 metaG (SPAdes) (version 2) | ecosystem: Host-associated > Plants > Roots > Rhizosphere... | reverse complement strand
CATCGCTGGTTGCGCGACCGCCACCTGCTCAGGCTCTTTGTATTGCGTAACGTAAGAGGTGCGTAGAGAGCGTCGGGGTCGGGGACCAAACCCCGTCGCCCCAAGTGAATGGCCAAACTACATCATCGGTCACTGGCGACTTTTGCAACAAAATCTGCCAGAAGCGGAAGTGGCCGCGCGCTCTACTGAGGCTTTCGCGGATCGTCCGCAGCATTCAGATAATCAATATCGGTTGGTCCGATGCCGGTGATCTGAAACACCACCTGTTCATCCCTCGTTTCCGCAAACTGCCACACCTTGGGCGGCACGTGCGAGAATATGCTAGGAGGAAAGGCCATTAGCTTCGAGCTGTCGACCTATCGCCGATCGCGGAATAGTAGGTACCAGAAATGATTGTACGGACCCGCTCGTCTGGGTGAGAATGCACGGGCAATTTGAAATTCGCAGGCAGTTTAACGTAGATTGTGAACAGGCCGGGCTTCGCGGGGCTACCATGCAGAACGGCAATTTGTGCCCCTTGGACATTGAAGGTAGTGGGCCCCATTTAAGATCGGCAGGCACGACACGAGCATATGCAGGCGACTGATCCTGCGCCAGCGTTATAGGCGCTCCGAGTAAAATGACTGAAAGTACCAAACCAATTATCTGCTTAGAGGAGGCATCGTCGCGCTCCTGCTAGAAGTGGATCGTCAGATCCTATCCAAAGTAGTCGGCGCCCGCTATGGATCAAACTGAGAAGTCGGGAGTTGCGACCGGGAAGGCGATGAGAGGCCTGGATCGATTCAGTCCGTCGTCGCCAGCAGCACGGACGACGCGCAAGAGGGAATTTCTGCCTTCGTCGCAAAGCGACGTGGGGGTACCTAAAACTCTAAATGGCTGGGCCTCGGACCGGCAGATTAGCAGGCGTTTCTCGCCGCGAAATTTCTGAGTTTACTTTTTTAACGCCTTGCGCCGAAGAGGACGCCCGCTTGCAGCACGTGGTTACTGGCGCTTTCGGAACTCGTCGCTTAAGCGAACGACCGCTTCGCGCGCCAGAAGCGGCCCGTTGACTCAACCTAAGCTTGGCGCCCGACGCGGCCCATTGCTCATCAGCCAAACTTGAGGACCGAGCTCGGTTATGAGCTTGACTAATATCATACGTATTCTTATGATTAGACTTCATACGACTTGGATGTCATCATGGATTCTCCAAGCTCAGGACGGATCGAAAAGTCCCCAGTATTGGGCTCCCACCGAGTTCCGGCTCATCTCGCGCGCCGCTTCAATCAAATCTGCATCGGTGTGACGGCGGAGATTCTCCTAAAAGCAGATTTGACCCCACTGTCCTTTGGTGTAATGGCCGCGGTTTTGGAGGCACCAGGCAGTGGACAGCGCCAGCTCGCGCGCCAATTGGGCATCGACGTGGTCAGCTTTGGTCAAATGATCGACCTGCTGGAGCAAAAGCAACTAGTCAAGCGCGCGTTGGACCCTGCTGATCGACGTGCACGCCGTCTCTACGTGACGAAGCGGGGATCCGAGTTACGTCGACGATTGCGCCCCGCCCTGCTCGCCGCTCAGGAGCGTCTGCTATCTCCGCTCTCAAAGGCGGAGCGCACTAAGCTTCTGGATATGCTTGTCCGCGTAATCGAGGCCAACGATTCATACGCACGGCCCGGCAATGGTCGTCGGAAACCACGCCGCAAATCCGACGCCCCATCGACAAAATAGGAGGCGACCGTGATGAAGCTCGGACAACAGACGGCTTTCGCGACATTGAGAACTCCTTTTCTGGATAAAGAATCTAAGCCTGCTAGGCTGGGATGGCCTTTCAAGGCTCGAGCCTTAGCTTTCATTCTAACGGTTGCCTGTGTCACCACTTTTCCAAATATTGCACGCGCAGCTTGGCCAGAGCGGCCGGTAAAATTGATCGTGACGTTTCCGCCTGGAAGCGCCAATGATGCGGCGGCCCGCATATTTGCAGAGGGGCTTTCCAAGAGATGGGGCAAGCCGGTTGTCGTCGAAGACAAGCCCGGCGCAGAAGGCACCATCGGAGTGGGCGCTTTCGTCGCGGCACAGGACGACCATACATTGCTCTACACCGTCGCGGGATCTATCAGTGTCGCCCCCCTCTTAATCGACGATTTAACGTACAACGTTGATCGGGACTTGGTACCGATCGCGGCCACAACCGCGATCGTTTTGACGATTGCCATAAGCAATGACCTTGCAGTCGAAACTATCACAGACCTAATCGACGTTCTTAAGTTGAATCCAGGGAAGTATGCTTGGACATCCGGTCCCTCTCTACCGAGATATGTTTTTGCATCGTTTCTGAAAAGAAACGGCTTGCTGATGAATTTTGCTAGCTATCGCGATGCTTCCCAGCCGCAAGCCGATCTAGGCGAGGGCCGGATTCAGGTCTTAGTCACGTCGATGACGGCCTCCGCCTCTCCTGTTCAAACCGGAAAAGCGCGTTTCCTCGCAGTCATCAATCCGAGCCGCGCCGCTGCACTGCCGGAACTTAAGACCGCACGCGAGCTTGGCCATCCAGACCTCGAAATTGATGGCTTAGCGGGCATCTTCGGGGCCCCGGCCATGCCAGCTGAACTACGAAATCGAATCGCTGCTGACGTGGCCGCCATTTGCCAGCAGCCAGAGGCTCGCCGAAAGTTGGAGGCTGCCGGTCATAATGTTCTGGAGGGAACGACCGAAGAGCTGAAGGGCGCTATAGCCAAGCAAAGAGCTTGGTTAGGGGAAGTGACGAAGATTATCGACATTAGGAACGCGCAATAGCGCAACGCGACGGGAGTGGTTTGCATGCCCTCTTCTCCAGCTATCCGGCTACTTGACCTCATCCAGTCTCATCGGATCACCACCGTAATTTACGTGGCCGCGAAGCTTGGCATTGCTGAGTTGCTCCGGGACGGGCCGCGGTCACTCGACGACCTGGCGAGGGCGACGAATGCTCACCATGATGCACTGCGACGCCTGCTAACGGCACTTTCGACCATCGGCATATGCGCGCCCGCCGGCCAAGCTGGCTATACGCTAACAGAATTGGGGGCGGCGCTCGACGGATCTGCTGAGCGGTCCTTCAAGGCATGGGCGATCTTCGAAGGCGAAATGCTTTCTAAATCGTGGAATGGAATGCTTGAATCGGTTATGACCGGAAAGACGGCGGCGCAGCTCTTGGGCTTTGATAGCAGCTTTGAGCTGATGTCACGATCACCTGAAAACGTGGGCATATTCAATTCGGCGATGGCCGATCTGACACGATTAGTAACGCCTGCCATCCTTCATGCATATGATTTTGGCACCATCTCGCATCTCATGGATGTCGGAGGCGGGATGGGCGAATTAATCGGCGCCATAACTAGAGAGTATCCTCAGCTTTTCGGGACAGTGTTTGATCTCCCTCGATGCGCCGAGGCGGCGACTGAACATCTTGAGCGCCTTGGGCTTGCCAATCGAACCAGGTTTATCCCCGGGGACTTCTTCGAAACAGTTCCTTCCATCGCCGATGCGATCATCCTCAAGAGCGTAATTCACGATTGGAACGACGAACGCAGCGTCATAATCCTCCTGAATTGTCGCAACGCCCTCCCCAAGAACGGGACATTATTATTGGTGGAGCGCATCATGCCGGAGCAGCCGACCGAGAGCGATGTCGATAAAGCGCATGCAATGAGCGATTTAAATATGCTTCGTGGGCCAGGCGGGCATGAACGGACTGAACAGCAATACTGCTTTTTGCTGGCAAAGAGTGGTTTCCGTCAAACGTCGACTCGTTCGGCCGGTCGGTTCAACGTTATCGAAGCACGCGCCCGTTGATCGCCATCCGAAGATAGCGTTGGAAACGGATGAGCGGGGTGCCTTGACTGTTGCCAAGCAATTTCTTGTGCTCCCGCTACTGCCTCACGTCGTAGCGACCACATGAACTAACAGATCGTTCGAAAGGTTAACCTTTAGACGTTGGGACTTTTGCAAGCGCACATTCTGATCCACGGCAACGACGCCTGACTATTACATTGTGACCATCGATAGGGGATCCGTTCTCACCCTTGGAGCTGGAACTGTGCCGACGAAGGGAACCGATGGGTGTTCGGGTAGGCGCAACCGGCTACCAGTCGTAAGCGGCGGCCGAGTATGCCGGGAACGCTGCTCTCGATCGCCTGCTAGATGACCTTTTCAAAGAGGAAGCACGCTGGCGCTAGCAGGCATCGCTTGCACAAATTTCGGAAGCCGCTGGACATTTTTTGAGCGCCCGAAGACGACTCTTCGCGCTACACTTCAACGCTCGGGCCACCCGCGATGGAGCATGCGATGGCGATCGGTCTCACACGCTTTGCGGTACAAACGGTTCTGGCGATCGATGCACTTCGAAAGTGCCACCATCGCCAGCCAGCGCGCGGAAATTGACATCGCGTGGCAGCTATTGCCCGCTGGCGCGTGTTGCGCGCACTATATGGCGCTCTTTTGTTTCGGTTCGCGACGCGACGAACGAAACTGCAAAATTCAACGACCAGACTAAGCATTTTATCGCTGCTTACTTAGGCGAGCTTTCCATCGCTGAACTGACCGCGCTGCTTTTTATAATTTCTCTGACCCTTATGCCGCTGACAATCTGGGGACGGTGGTATCTCGAACAAAGACGGCTCAGCGGCTGGTTCAAGCGTGAGAGAAGGCCACGTTTTCGCTGAAATGCGAGCAGCCCTCGTCGTCTCGCCTTAACAACTAAACTTTAGCCACTTACTCAAAAGCCAATGGCAACGTGGGTTGAGCCAATTTTTGTTGCCGAAATCGCGTAGCGGTTTCTTCGTCTTAACGGAACCGGCGGTTTGCAAAGTCGTTATTTCGGGATGAGCCCTGAAGAACACATACAGGAATGCGCTCGCGAGGCTCGTCGGCAGGCCGCCTTATTGGCTCCGGGTAGGCTGCGGGACGCCTTGCTGGCAAAGATTCGGGAATACGAAGCCGAGATACCGGCTCAAGGGGGCGCTCCAACCGGCGAGCTGTGCGAAAGTCATTTAAGTGATGCAGGTTAGGCCTGAACGCGGTTTCCTTCCCAGCAAATGATAGACCCGCTGCTTGTGCTTGGTTCGGCCGGGCGGCAATGCTCTCGCCTTGCGAACGGTTTCCGCAGCGTGGGCGCGGAAATGATGATAAGCGTCTGACATGTTCTAAAACCCGCTTTTCTCAGCGGTCTTTTTGAATTTCGTCTTCGGTCTTTTTCTTTTCTTCGACCGACGTGACGTGCTGGGCTCGCTTATTATCCGCTGGCTGCTCTTGGCCGCGCTCGTCGCGAATGATTCCTTGGCTCTTCTTGTCAACCATCCTAGAGGCTCCCGCATACGGAACCGCCCCTGACAACAGAGGCGGTTCGGATTTCCGAGGTGCAACCGGGCGAGGAGAAGCGACGAGCACGGCTATTTCTGCGACGATGTCCTACCAGGTCGGGCAGGCGGCGAAGCAAGCAAAGCCCGACTAGGCGCAAGCCTCAACGGCCTCAGCGGGACGAGCTGAGGCCGTCTCGGTGCTCTTCTCGTAAAGTGCCGTGACCAGACGACACGAAATGCAAACACGAAACCAAGTCGGTCGTTCCTTGAAAGCGGGGGAGTCGGACAACACCAGGACCGCACCCGCAGTCCTGGGGGCATTTGGAGCCGGCAGGCTGGAGCCTATGTTCGTTGAAGAAAGACGTTCCTATGGCCTAATCGAGTCGCCCTACTTATCGCGGTGACTAGCTATGATCGTAACGAGCGATCATCCCAGCGAATCACGCGCAGCTTTTGGAGGAAAAATGTCCAAGTCTTGAATACCGCTCATTCGCTCGCTATTCTGGGCCATCGCGGCCTTTGGCATGCTCGCGGTCTTGGCGTCGCCTTTCATGCCGCGTTAAGCGCGCATAACGTCAGCTTGACCATTTCTTCTCTCACACTCTGTATGGTTCAAGGACCAGGTCGCGATTGACGATCACGCGAACCGGGAATCCCGGTCGGATAGTCAAGGTCGGCTGGATGTTGAGATTGCGCTGAACACCTTTTTGGCCGGTCTGGCTCACGCTGTCGCTTGACCCGCGGCGAAGCGCGCGGATGAGATCGCTATTGCTGCTAGTGTCGGAACCTGCTCCGAGCTCGCTGCCAATTCCCAACAGCGTTAATAGGAGTGGGGCCTTGAACAGGGCGCCCCAATGATTTTCGACCTCGTCCTCGAGGCCGGCATAACCGGCGGGATTGGCGCCGGGCTGGCGCTCAAGGATGATTGATCGGCCATTGGGCATGATTAGGCGGGTCCAGACCAACAGCACGCGACTGGCCGAACGCAACCTGGCTGTCATAGACCCCAATTAAACGCGCGCCCTGTGACCGGAATATCGACGCTGCGTCGAGGCGTTGCGCGGCATCGCGAGCGGGACCTTGATCGCCGCCGTCCCCCACGGCTGCACCCAAGGGATACGCCCGGCCTCCAGTTCGGCGATGATCTTGTCAGTGATTTCGGTGTAAAGGCTCGCGCGGTCGTTGCCGGCACGGGCTCGGGCGGTATGTCCAGACATCGCGGTTCTCCGCGACGGGCGCCGGAAGCCTCTCCTCCGATCTTCAACCCGTCGCGGCAGACCCGGCCCGCACTCTCACTCTTAGCGACCGTGGTGCCGCGTGCTCTCTAAAAGCGGGATTCGCGATCGCGCGGCGGTCTTTGCGTCAAAAATGGAAGCCTGAAGGGTGAAGCCCTGCGAGGCGAGGCTTCAGCGCAGCCGATGGCCCGGTCCCGGAGGGATTGTTGCTAACGAATATTTGGAATCTGGAATGCGAACTGATGAAGGCCCCGTCTCTCACGCCTATGTGCGCGAGAGCGCCGAGCCGCTAAGCGAAACAAACATCAATGCGAGCGCGAAGCGCTCTCCATGAACAAGGAAAAGAAGCACCCGCAGGAGAGTCAGCATAGCGCCGACGCCATAGCGGCGGGACTCGGGACCGAGTGCAGTCGCGAGACCGGTTAAGAAGGCACCCGAACGAAGGGCAGTGATAGCGACGCCGGAATGAAATGACGGCGGGACCGAGGGCGAGTGCCTCCGGCGAGCGACTCGTGATCGCGCGAGGGATCGAAGCCGGGTGGCCGAGACGCCTTGGGGCTCTGTTCATGAGAGCCCGGTGCGGCACTTGCCGCACGCGCCCAAACAAAAAAGCCAGGAAGACGAGGTTCAGGGACTGGTGTCTGAGCGTCGAAGATTCGAACCAAACCTAGAGCTCCCGCCGTTTCGATTCCCAGCCATGTGTTATCGGCAGGAACGAATGACCGATAAAACGATTCGCCGTTCAGGAGCCATTTCAATGCTGATGACAAGTGAACGAAGGCCGGCGATACGGACGCTGCGTGGATGGGCGATTGACGTGCTTCAGAACGCTGGCGCCATCCGTGAGTGCGAGCAGCACGGTTGGATGCAGGACCGCGCCGATCCGCATGCGTGGGAGCGAGCGATCGATATCGCCCGTGAAAACCCGCCAGCAGGGGTCTCGCCTGATGCAGCAGCGGCCGAGGTTCGCTACGTGCTGAACTCGATCGGCGATACCTGCCCAGAGTGTCCTCCTGATTAGAAGAACCGGCGCCGAGCACGATGCCGACCCTAACCTCTAATTCAGCGGCCAAGCCGTTTTCTCCAGGCGTTTGCGCGCGTTGCCGACCTTTTTGACGGCCTTTTTCACCGCCGGTGCGGACTTTCCGGTCTTCTTCGCCTCGTACCGCACTTCATAGTCCTGCCCGCCAACCACCCGCGCCCGGTCCTGTTTTCGCCCGCGCGCCGTCTTCCTCTTCTTCGCTACCGCCATGGGTGCCTCCCGTTGTGACATCGAGGCAACGCGACGAGGATTCGCAGGTTCCGGAACAATCCGAACTGTGCCAATTTGAATCGACAGTAGCGTGGAGTTCTTCAGTGGCGTTTCAGCGTCGAATCCGGCGGCGATCGGCGTAAGGCGTCCTTCCCCTTGGCTTCATCGAACCGGCCGTGGCCAGATCGAGCGAGAAGGTGCCATCCGGAGAGCGCCGGATTCACGGAATCAAGTTCGACGGTTACCGGGTTCAGGTCCATCTAGCCAACGAGGCGGCGAAGATCTTCACCCTGCGCGGGGACGATTGGACGTATCGCTTCACGACCGATCTGGCGAGCTACATCAGGCCGTCATGGAGCTCGCTCTTGAGGATCGACGGACCGCGCCGCCGTGAACCAAGCCGCAGCACGCGTATCAGATCCGAGCGATGAACGATTGAAGGTGATCGCTGGCCTTCACGCGTGGGTGCGGCAAAGAAACTAACCCCGCGCGCGCCGCAAGGCGGCTTCCAGTCGCTCCTTCTCCTTATCCCAGCGGGCTTCTTCGGTTTGCGATCTCTTCTCAAGAGCCTCGACCTCGGCCTGGATGGCGGCGGACCGCTTCGCGTGCCCCTGTTTGGCCTTGTCCAAAGCAGCCTGCGCCTTGTCGACCGCCTGCTGCCGACGCTCGCGCTCCTTTTGCCTAGCGGCCTCTTCACCGGCCCGTTCGCGCTCGCGCCGCTTCTGCTCCTTTTCGAAGGCGAGAGCGGCCTTTCGCTCCGCCGCTTTGTCGACCGAACGGTAGGACGGCGGCTTCGCTTTGCTGCCCTTCGACTTCCGGGCGGTCTTCGTTGGCCCGGGGCCGCCAAGATCGGTGGGCAGCTCAGCATGCTCGCCGAAGGAGCCGTCAGATCCGACGGGGCGCCTGAGCACAACGCCCGGTTTCGCCATGGCCGCAGCGATGACGTCCGGATCGTCACTTTCCTTCGCCGCGCCCTGGTGGAAGAGATTGCTGTCCGCCCCCCACGCTTCCAGAGCCGCTTTCATCGACGGCGCCGCGATCGCCAGATCGAAGAAGCCCAGCGAAGTCTGATAGGTTTTCAGCTTTCTGGCCATCGGTCTGATCGCCCTCCTCGCTCGATCGTCAACGTCGCGCACGCCGCGGCGCCTGCGGAACACGACGCGGCCTCGAAGCGTTCCCTCATCCTTGAAGGACGTCCATGCATTGCGCAACGCGCTTTTAAGGATTGACCTCGAATGAGCCGGACGTCGACGCTGCCCAAGCGCTTACAGCCGATGCTCGCTACGCTCACCGACGCGCCGTTCGACGACCCCGGCTGGGTTTTCGAGGACAAGTACGATGGCTTCCGGATGATCGCTGAAATCCGCCGGGGCAAGGTTGCGCTCTACAGCCGCAACGGCAAGATCATCAGCCGCAGCTATATCGAGGTCGCCAAAGCGCTGGAAGGCGTGAAGGGCGATGCCGTAATCGACGGCGAGCTCGTCGCGATCGGAAAGGACGGCGTCTCGCATTTCCAGTTGCTCCAAAATGCGCTGCGCCATGAAGCGAAGCTCCTGTATTGCGCTTTCGATCTCATGTTTGAGAACGCAGTGGACTTGCGCAAGCAGCCTCTCCTCGAGCGCAAGAAGCGGCTGAAGGCGATTCTGCCGCGCGACAAGCTGATCGCCTTCAGCCGTCACCGCAAAGAGAACGGTGCAAAATTCTTTGCCGAGGCAGAGCGGAAGGGTTTGGAAGGCGTCATGGCGAAGCGCGCCGACAGCGCGTATACGTCCGGAAGCCGGACCCGGGACTGGCTGAAGATCAAGACGGCAAAGCGGCAGGAAGTGGTGATCGCAGGCTTCACGGCGCCCAGGCGCACCAGGCCGTTCTTCGGCGCCCTGGTCCTCGCCGTGCGGGATGACGACGCATGGCGCTACATCGGACATGTAGGCACTGGCTTCAGCCACAAGGTCCTGGAAGACCTTCATGCCAAGCTCGTGAAGCTGACCACCCCTACATCACCCTTCCCTGCCAAAGTGAAGGACGAGGCCGCGACGACCTGGGTCAGGCCCTCGTTGGTGGCGGAGATCAAATTCGCGGAGTGGACGGGTAAGGGCGAACTGCGCCAGCCCGTCTACCTCGGGCTCCGGTCCGACAAGCGGGCAAAGGATGTCGTGCGCGAACGAGAAGGGTCGCGCAAATAGCGATCCCATTGCGGCGGTGGGTTCAGTCGCCTTCAAGCTCGTGGATTTCCGGTCTTATGCCCTCAGGCGTGATTTCTAGGGTCGCCAGCGTGATCGGCAGCTTGAAGCGCCGCGGTCCCGCGCTGCCGGAATTCAGGTAGAGAACGCCACCGACCGTGTCGATCTTCGGCACGTGGGAATGCCCGGAGACGATGACGTTGATGCCGGAGCCGGGATCGGCCTGCAGCGTCTTCAGGTCGTGCAGAACGTAGATCGACTTTCCCGCCAGGCGCACGAGTTTCGTGTCGGGGTATTCGCGGGCCCACTCGCCGCTGTCCACGTTTCCACGGATGGCGGTGACGGGTGCGATCCGGCGAAGCGTCGTCGACGATCTCGGGGCGCCCGATGTCGCCGGAGTGAACGATGTGATCGACGCCCGTCAGGCGTCGTTCCGCCTCGGGCCTCAACAGGCCGTGCGTGTCCGAAATGATTCCGATCCTGAACATCATTTCCCTGCGCTCTCACCCGTGCTCGCCAAAAGACGATCGAGAAGCTCCATTTGCCCGGAGAGTATCTTCGTTCGTGCGAACTCGATATCGAACCATTCCGCGCGGTCGACTTCGGGAAAGTTCTGTCGCCGGCCGCTTCGGGGCGGCCATTCAATATCGAACATATTGCTCGCCAGTGCCGCGGGGTCAAAATGGCCCTCTCCGGCGAACGCGATGACGCGTTTGCCTCCTCGCTGGCGAATCTCCCCTAATGCCTGTAGCCGACCAATCGACGCGCCGATGCCGAGTTCCTCGGCAAACTCACGTCGCGCAGCCTGCTCTGGATCTTCCGCGGCATCGATCTCACCCTTCGGGATGGACCAGACGCCATCGTCCTTGTTGCGCCAGAACGGACCGCCGGGATGAACGAGCAGAACCTCGAGCCCGCGCGCGCTTTTCCGGTAGGCCAGAATGCCCGCACTCAACGTCGATCGCTTGGAAGTCTTTGTAAGCGCTGCCATATCGCTCCTAATTTGCGACGCAAATCGAGGGCTGAGCAAGGGCGCAGGATCTGAGGCACGATGTTTGGCTACTTGCCCAGCAACGAATGTTTGAAAAGGGCTAGTAGCGCAGCGGGCCCCGGATACACCTCGACGCATCCGGCTTGCCTCAGCGAACTCTCAGTAAACCCGCCGCAAAGCACGCCGATGGTCGCGATGCCAGCCTTCCCCGCTGCCTCGGCATCGTAGGGCGTATCACCGATGGCGACGGCGTCGGCGCCGTCGATCTTAAGCTTCTTGAGAACGATCTCGAAGATGTCTGGTGCCGGTTTGGATTCTTCCACGTCGTCGGAAGACGTTTTCAGGTCCACCAGGTCGGCGATGCCTGCGAGGTCGAGGTACTTCTCGACCTCATCTTTCTTGGCCGAGGAAGCAACTGCGATCTGAAGTCCAGCGTCGCGCACGCGCCGGAGCAGGTCCGGAACCGCCGAGAAGGGACGGACGAGCGGCAGGTATTCGGTTTTGAAACGATTGCCGCGCCACTCTTCCAGTTCTTTGCCGTGGTCTCGTTGTTCGCCGGTGGACAGGAAAACGGGAATGAGCTTGTCGCCGCCCTTTCCGATCTGGCCTCTCACCTGTTCAAAACTCACATCGTGGCCAAACTTGAGCATGGCTTCCTGCCAGGCCAGCGCATGGAGATCCACGGAGTCCAAAAGCGTGCCATCGAGATCGAAGATTGCAGCTTTTGCCACTCACATTCCTCCTTCGTCCGAGCGAGCTAGTTTCGCAAACCACTCGGCATAAACTGTGTTCTTGGCCAGGTGCCGGTTGAAATCCGGCGAGCCGTCGCTCCACCACACGGGACCGCGCTCGCCGAGCGCCTGCTTGACCTCATCGACGGCCCGATGCGCCGTTGCTTTGGCGTCCGGATCGGCTGCTTTCCTGGCGCCACGAACCGCGCGCCGCGCCTCCATCAGCCGACCGACGAGGGCGGCTCGCTTCGCCTCGTCGAGACCGGGATTCGCCATCCGCCAGAGCCTGCCACGGACGACGAAGTAGCGACCATCAGGCGTCACCGGATGCTTCACGATAAGCTTAAGCCGACTTTCGCTGCGGTTTGGCGGCCGGCTTCTTCGCCGCGGCCTCCTTCGCTGGTTTTTTGCCGGCGATCGGCATCAGCATTTCCTTCTGACCAGTGGCGAC
>Ga0268266_10005259_pt1 | contig 12156 bp, 9 predicted proteins | sample KBSS13metaG_FD_190356 | JGI IMG/M metagenome (GOLD analysis project Ga0268266, IMG submission 190356) | Switchgrass rhizosphere microbial communities from Kellogg Biological Station, Michigan, USA - KBS S1-3 metaG (SPAdes) (version 2) | ecosystem: Host-associated > Plants > Roots > Rhizosphere >... | reverse complement strand
CGAGCATCGGCTCGAGCGTGTCGATCGCGGAGTCGTCGCCGATCGCGGCGAGCTTGCCGCACAGCAGCGTGAGATCTTTCATGCTGCGCGCCGACCGGATGCGCGCGACGAGGTCGTCCTCGGACACGCCGAGCGCCTGGGCGGTCACGCGGATCGGCCGGCGAAACGCGGCCGGCATGCCGCCCCGCGCCTCCGACGTCTCGGCTTGGACCGGCTGGCCGCCGCCTCGCCGCGCGTGGACGACGCTGACCCCCGCGATCGCCGCGAACAACGCACAGCCGAGCTTCCACCGGGTGAGCGACGTCATGACCTCTCCGTGTCGAACGAACGCCCCCGGGTAACGGTTTATTTTCGGCGTTGGGGTACGTTTCGGCGCCTATGTCGCATCGGTGGCACTTCTTTCGCGCTGGTGGCGTGGACCAGGTCAGCCTGCGCGACGGCGCGGACCTCACGTCCCTCGACCAGCTCGACCAGAAGCTCTGGGTCGCCCTGGCGATGCCGACGAAGGGGGTCGACGTCGACCCGGCCACGCTCGAGCTGCTCGATGCCGACAAGGACGGCCGCGTCCGCGTCCAGGACATCCAGGCGGCCGCCGCGTTCATCCGCGGCACGTTCAAGCAGCCGGACGATCTGCTGACGTCGAACGACAAGCTCCAGCTGGTGCAGCTCAAGGACGACCCGGTGATCGCGGCGGCCAAGCGCGTGCTCGCCGATCTCGGCAAGCCCGGCGCCGTCGAGCTGACCGCCGACGACGTCGCCGCGCACACCAAAGCGTTCGCCGAGACCAAGCTCAACGGCGACGGCATCGTCACGACCGCGTCGACCACCGACGCAGAGCTGTCCGCGCTGATCGGCGAGATCGTCGACAGCCTCGGCGGCGAGCAGGATCGCAGCGGCAAGCCGGGCGTGAGCCGCGCCAAGGCCGACGCGTTCTTCGCCGCCGTCGACGAACGCGCCGCATGGCTCGCCAAGGCGACCGAGGCCGGCGTCTCGCCGCTCGGCGATCGCACGCTCGCCGCCGCCGACGCGCTCGACGCGGTGTCGGCCAAGCTCGACGACTACTTCACGCGCTGCCGCGTGGCCGCGTTCGATCGCAAGGCCGCCGACAAGCTCGCCGCGAGCGAGGCCGCGTTCGAGACCCTGGCGTCGCACGCGCTGTCGCCGAGCGATCCCGAGCTCGCCAAGCTGCCGCTCGCCGAGATCGGGCCCGAGGCCCGGCTGCCCCTCGGCGCCGGCGTCAACCCGGCGTGGGCCGCGCGCCTGGCCGCGTTCGCCGAGCACGCGCTCGCCCCTCTGGTGGGCCCCCGCGACGCGCTGCTGCCGGCCGACCTCCAGCAGATCGTCGACAAGCTCGCCGCGCATCACGGGTGGCGCGCCATCGAGCCGCAGTCGTGCGCGACCAAGCTCGACGCCGCACGCACCCGCGCGCTCGCGGCGCCCGAGCCGCGCGCCAAGCTGTTCGCGCTGATCGAGCAAGACGCCGCGCTCGCCGACGAGTACGCGCAGCTCGCCGCCGTCGCCAAGGCCGTGCTGTTCCAGCGCGACTTCGGCCGCATCGCGCGCAACTTCGTCAACTTCTCCGACTTCTACTCGAAGCAAGACGGCGTGTTCCAGGTCGGCACGCTCTACCTCGACGCGCGCGCGCTCCACCTGTGCGTGCCCGTGCTCGACGGCGCCAAGCACGCCCAGCTCGCGGCGGCCTCGGACTCGATGCTGGTGTACTGCGACGTCGCGCGCGGCACCGAAAAGATGCAGATCGCCGCCGCGATCACCAACGGCGACGACGACAACATCTTCGTCGGCCGCAACGGCGTGTTCTACGATCGCAAGAACCAGGACTGGGACGCGACCATCGTCAAGGTCGTCGCGAATCCGATCAGCATCCGCCAGGCGTTCTGGGCGCCGTACAAGAAGCTGGTCAAGGTCATCGAGGACAACGTCACGCGCCGCGCGACGGACGCGAACACCCAGGCCCTGTCCAAGATCGAGACCGCGGGCGGCGAGATCGCGCACGTCGATTCGGCCGCGCTCGTACCGACGGCGGCGGCGCCAGCCCCGCGCCCGGTTCAGAAAATCGACCTGGGGACGATCGCGGCGATCGGTGTGGCGATCGGCGGCATCGGTACGTTGATCGCGTCGGTGCTCGGCCTCGGGCTGTGGCTGCCGCTCGCCCTGCCCATCTTGATCTCGGGCCCGTCGATGGTGCTCGCCTGGCTGAAGCTCCGGCGCCGCAACCTCGGCCCGATCCTCGACGCCAACGGCTGGGCCATCAACAGCCGGGCCCGGATCAACGTCGCGTTCGGTGCGGCGATGACCGAGCTCGCGAAGCTGCCGCCGGGCTCGCAGCGCTCGCTGGACGACCCGTACGCGGACAGGCGCACGCCGTGGCGGCGCTGGGTGTTCCTCGCCGCCGTCGTCGTGCTGGCCGGCGCGTGGTACGTCGGCCGCCTCGATAATCTCATTCCCGAGGCGATCCAATCGACGACGGTGCTCGGTACGGAGGCGCCGCTCTACAAGAAGCTGCACCAGCCCGTCACGCCGGCGAAATGATCCCCGACCTGAGGGACGGTCGCAAGCGCTCGGCGAGCGCAATCGCGCGTCGACGATCCGCGTGACACGCGTTGTTTCGCCGATTGACCGCGCACGCGGCTTGCTTAGACTGGAACCCATGCTGTCCGAGGACCAGACCAACGAGCTCCGAGCTCGGTTGCAGGCCGATCTCAGCCGGCTGGCCGACCACGCACATTCGGGCGTCGAGTTCACGATGGATCGCGACCGCGATCGCATCGGCCGCGACTCGATGGACGAGGCGACCGAGGAAGAAATCTACTCCACCCAGCTCCGGCTACACGATCGCGAGACGTTCCTGCTCGGCAAGATCCGCGAGGCGATGGCCCGGCTCGAGGCGGGCGAGATCGACGAGTGCGAGGAATGCTCCGAGCCGATCGGGTTCAAACGGCTCATGGCCCGGCCGGTCACGACCCTCTGTGTAGACTGCAAGACCGCCCGCGAGCAGGTCGAGGCAGATACCGCGCCGACGGAATAGCCGCGAATCCGTTTTGCGCTGCTTTTGTAGCGCCGCGAATTCTTTGGTACGATTCCGCGGTCGGGGATGCGCGACCGCTACACGATCACCGAGCGACTCGACCACGGTGGTATGGCCGAGGTGTTCCGCGGCGTGGCGGAGTCGATGGAGGGGTTCAAGAAGGCTGTCGCCATCAAGCGCATCCTTCCGAACCTCACCAAGAACCAGAAGTTCGTCTCGATGTTCCTCGACGAGGCGCGGCTGTCGCTGTTCCTCCAGCACGCGAACATCGTCCAGGTCTTCGACATCTCGAAGACGCCCGACAACGCGTACTTCCTCGTCATGGAGTACGTCGATGGGTGCAACCTGAAAGCACTCATCGAGCGGTCCAAGCAGAAGACCAAGCGGATCGAGATCGCTCACACGATCTACATCATGACGGAGTGCTGCAAGGCGCTGAACTACGCGCACTTCCTCGAGCACCCCGAAACGAACGAGCCGCTCGGGATCGTCCACCGCGACATCTCCCCGCCGAACATCCTCCTGTCCAAGAACGGCGAGATCAAGCTCGTCGATTTCGGCCTCGCGAAGGCGAACACGCAGATCGAGAACACCGATCAGGGCGTGGTGAAGGGCAAGTTCAGCTACCTGTCGCCGGAGGCCGCGAGCGGCGCCGAGGTCGATCACCGCGCCGACGTGTTCGCGGTGGGCATCATCCTGTGGGAGATGTTCACCGGCCGCCGGCTGTTCTACGGCGAGACCGACTACCAGACAGTCGAGCTCGTACGGCAGGCACGCGTGCCGTCGCTCGCCGCGCTCAACCCCGAGATCGAGGCCGAGCTCGAGGCGATCGTGCGCAAGGCGCTCGCGCGCGATCCGAACGAGCGCTATCAGAACGCCGGCGACCTCAACGAAGCGCTCACGCAGTACCTGTTCTCCCGGCGCATGAAGGTCACGGCGCGCGACATCGCGCAGCTCGTGCGCGACGCGCAGGTCGAGCACATGCGCAAGCGCTCGGCCGAGCCCAAGGACTCGCTGATCGATGCGCTGATCGTCGACGAGATGCAGAAGATGACCTCGCTCGTCGAGGGCGAAGGCGGCGGCGACGGCGCCAACGCGGCGACCGCCGAGGGCTCGATGAGCCTCGACCCGAGCAACTTCGTCGATACGTCGGGCTGGGCCGGCGAGATGGGCCTCCAGGGCTCCGGCCAGCACCAGCCGCCGGCGTTGAAGCGCCCGACCAAGCCGCCCGGGATCGGTCAGACCAAGCGAGGCGTGCATGCCACGACGCCGCCGCCCGAGCCCGTCGAGTCGCTCGAGCACCTGCTCGAGCCCGACCGCACCGGCGTCCACGGCAAGGCGAGCACGCCGAACAAGCCACTGCCGTGGATGATGATCATCGTGCTGATGGTCGTCCTCGCCGCCGGCGCCGCCGCGGCCGTCGTCTTCGCGATGCGCTAGCGGCGCAGCTTCAGCAGGTCGTTGAGATCGCCGGAGCCGGGCGCCAGACGGGTGACCTCGTTGATCGCGTGCGTCAGGTTCGCCTTGTCGTTGTTCTTCGCGGCGAGCTTGCCGAGCGAGACCCACGCGCGCGCCGAATCGGGGTTGTACTTAACCGCGATCTGCGCGAGCTCGTACGCGGCCTTCTTGTCCTTCGTGAGGTCCGCCTTGAACAGGTACGCGTCGAACAGCGACGGATCGCCGTTGAGCACGCTGTTGAGCTCGTCGAGCGCGATCGGATCGGCGTTCTTGTTGTACGCGACGACGGCCAGGCCGTAGTCGGCCTGCGCGATCAGACGCGCCGCCGCGTGCTGGGCGCGCAGCGTGTCGCGCGCGGAGCGATACGCGGCCTCGGCCTCGTCGTCCTTGCCGGCCTGGATCATCAGCTTGCCGGTCACGATCTGCGCGATCGGGCTGCTCTTGAACCGCTCGGCGACGACCTTCTTGAGCTTGTCGGCGAGCGCGGGCGTGCCGAGCGTCATGGCGGTGTCGGTGAACAGCAAGACGGTCTCGATGTCGTCGCCGCTGCCGTCGAGCGCGGTCGACAGGAACGACGACGCGCCGGCGACATCGCCGCGGCGCAGCGCGAATCGGCCTTTCTCGCGGGAGAGCTTCCATTTCACGATGCCCGGCAGCTTGTCGGCCGTCTCGAGCAGCTGCTCGGCGCCCGCATGATCGCCGACGAGCATGCGCGCGCGCGCGGTCTCGAGCACGAGCTCGGCCGACGGCTGATCGCCCGCCGCCTTGAGCAGCGTGTCGAGCGTCTCGCGGCCGCCGGCCGGATCGCGATCGTCGATCGCCATCACGGCGCCTTCGAGGCGCGCCTCGGCGTTGCCCGCCTGCCCTGCGCTCGCGTACATCTTCCGCGCCGCGCCGAAGTCGCCTTCTTCGCGGTCGAGCCGCGCCAGCTCGAGCTCGGCGCGCGGCGTCAGGGCACCGGCGGCACCGCCGGCGAGCCGCTCGAGCATCGCCTTGGCCTTCTGCTTGGCGGCGTCGTCGCCGCGCCGCAGGACCGCGGCATCGGCGATCGCGATCGCCGGCGACGCGCCCTTGTCGGTGACGCGCGGCTCGATCAGCCGGCGCGCGGCCTCGACATCGCCGGCGCGCAGCGCGAGCGTCGCCTGGCCGACGAGCGCGGGCTCGAGGTTCGGCTGCTTCTGGACGGCGGCGTCGAAGTCGGCGCGAGCGCCGTCGACGTCACCGGCGGCGAGCTTGATCTGGCCGCGGATCGCGATCGCGTACGGCGACGGATCGGCGAGCTTGTCGAGAGCCGCCTGCGCGTCGCGCATCAGGCCCTGCGCGAGCAGCGTGCGTGCGAGGAGGATCCGCGCGGGCCGGCTCGTCGGATAGTTGTCGAGCGCGGTGCGGGCCGCCTTCTCGGCCAGCTTGATCTCGCCGGTCTCGAACAGCGTCTCGACCGTGGTCTCCGCGAACCGTTGATCGTCGGCGCCGACGCCGAGCGCCGCCCGAACGTCGGCGAGCGCGGCCGCAGCCTCACCGCGCGCGAAATCGACGCGCGCGAGCGCGAGATCGGCAAACGCGCCCTGCGCGGGCGAGACGTTGCTGTTCGGCTTCTTCGCCTCGGCGGCGATCTTGTCGAGCTGCGTCCTGACCTCGGCCGTGATCGGCACGCCGGCGCCGAGCCGGCCGGCGTCGGCGAGCGTGAAGCCACGTGCGATCACGGCGGCGGCTTGATCGGCATTTCCGGCGGCCGCGCGCTCGATCGACGCGAGCGCGTCGTCCCACGAGTACGCCGCGGCCTCCGCGCGCGCCAGGCCGAGCGCGAAGAACGGCCGGCCTTCTTTTTCCAGCGCGTCTCGCGCGAGCTTGACCGCGCCGCGCGGATCGCCGTCGAGCAACGCGGCCTGACCGGCGACGTAGCTCGCGCTGGCGTCGTTCGGCGCGGCCGCAAGCGCGGCCTTCGCGGCGGTCCCGGCGGTCTTGCTGTCGCCTTGCGAGAGCGCCAGATACGCCGACGCGATGAGGCCGTCGAAGCCGCCGTTGCCGCCGAGCCCGTCGACGGCGGTCTTGGCGTCGGCGCCGCCTTCGGCGAGCTCGAACGCGATCAGCGCCTTCGCGCGGGCGAGCGCGGCGCGATTGCCCATCGTCGCCGACGCTTGCACGATGCCGGCGAGGCTCGCCTCCGCCGACGTCCAGCCCGACCACGTGTCGGACTTCGCGAGATCGGTCGCGCGCTGCCGCGCAGCCACGATCTCCTTTTGCAGGCGAACGCTGCGGATCTGGAACCCCGCGAACACGCCGCCGCCGATCACCGCGACGCCGATGACGATCCACAGCACGATCGACAGCTTCGAGCGCCGCCGCATGCCGGTGCGCGACGGCTGCTGCTGCATGTCCATCGGCACACTCGCGCGGCCGTCCATCAGCATCTGGAGATGCGGATCGATCGGGTCGCTCGGCCGCATCGTCGGCTCGTGCGCCCCGGCGACCGGCCAGTTCGGATCGCCGCCGTATGGTCCGACGTTCGGGTTGTTCGGATCGGTTCCGACCGGGACCTGCGCGCCGATCGCGAGCGTGCTGCGCTGCGCGATCGCGAGCTGCTGCGGCGACGCACCTGGATGGCCGTACTGACCCGGCGGCATCTGCTGCGCCGGCAGCATCTGCGCCTGCATCATCGGCATCGGCTGCGGCGGCATCTGCTGCGACATCGGGCCGTGCGGCTGCGGCGGCATCATCCCCGGATACTGCGGCTGGCCCGGCATGCCCGGATGCGGCGCCATGCCGGGATGCGGCGGAACCGCGGCCATCGTCGGCATCGCGGCGCCGAGCGCCGGCACGCGCGGCGCGGGTGGCAGCGGCGCGGGCGGCGGCATGACCGGCATCGGCGGACCATGCGGCGCCGGGATCGTGAGCTCGTTGTTGTTCATCCGCGCCGCCATCAACTGCGCGGCCGAGGCCGGCACGGTCTGCTGGAGCGCGAGGTCGCGGTTGTACGCGGTCGGCGGCGGCGAGATCCGCATCTGCTGCGGAGCCTCGGCGCGGCGCGAGTCCGTGCGGGGCTTGTTCCGCGAGGGCGGCGGCGCGACCGAGTCCTCGACGTCGATCGGCCCCGACGGCAGCTTCACGGCCTCGCGCACCGCCGAGCCTGACGACCGCCGCAGCTTCGGGTGGCCCGACGTCTCCTCGACCTCGAGGTTCTCGTCCTCGAGCTCGACCTCCATCGTCGGGGTGCGCTTCGACGGCATGCTCTTCTGGGCCTTTTTCACGCCGCTCTTGTTCGCTTTGGTCGGCGACTGTTTACGCCGCGACGGTGGCGCGGCGAGATCGTCGAAATCAAGATCATCCTCGACCTGCACGCCATCGAGTGCAGGGTCGACCTCCACGGTACCCGATTTGTCGCCGACTTGGAGCACGGCCTCGGGCGGCGTCGGATCCTTGCGGCGCGGCGGCGGCGGCTTGCGCGGCGCCGCGGGCGGCATCGCGAGCGACGTCGGCTTGGTGAAGCCCTCGGATTGATCGCCGGGCTCGCCCTCGGCCGGCCCGGGATAGTGCTTGGTGTCGCTCGCGCCGATGAAGCTCGCCGACGGGTGCGCCGCGCCCGTCGCCTTCGGGCCGTGCTCGGCCTCGCCGAGCAACTGGAGCAGGCGCGGATCCGCCGGTGCGATCGCGCGCGCGCCGTGCAGCGTCTCGATCGCGGCGTGCAGGTCGCCTTTCTTGAGCAGTGCCTCGGCCTTGAGCGTGTGTGCGGCGACCGCGCCATGATCGAGCTCGATCGCGACGCGCATCTCGGCGAGCACCTCGTCGTAGCGCTTGAGCGCGAGCAGCGCCTGGCCGAGCACGATGCGGCCTTCGACTGTCGTCGGCCGGCCGAGCAGTCCCAGACGGCAGACCTTGACGGCCTCCTGGTACTGACCTGACGCGACCAACGCCTGGCCACGGCTGACGAAGTCGCTCTGCGACACTGACTTCCCGAGATGTTACGCCATCCCGGCGTGGCGGGCTAATGCCGCGGAGCGTCGGAGCCCGAGCCCCCGTCATCCGTCATGAGCGGCTCGGGCAGGCCCGGCATCTCGTCGCCGCGCTCGCGGGTCTCGTCGACGATGATCCAGTTCTTGCCGTGGCGCTCCCAGGTCTGCATCGAGTGGGTCTCGTGCACCGTTACCGACGAATTCTTGTACCAGGACAGCTTGATCTGGACCTTGGCGAGGCGCTCGCCCTTCGGATCGATGCGCACCACGTCGTACTCGCTGATCTTGAGGTCCTTGGAGCGCGCGTCCTCGTCGTCGACCCACTTGCCGCGGTCCTTGGGCGGCACGAAGTTGGCGGCGTTGTCGAACCGCTGCCAGCGGATGCCGTCGTTGTAGATCCGCACGGAGTCGGTGAGGCTCTCGGTCGCCGACGGGCCGAGCCCACCGCCGCACGCTGCCAGCATCACGAACGTACACTTCATCATGCTGCATCTCCTCCGGACGCGCGCTTCTTGCGCACGGCCTTGATCGCTTCCAGATCGCGCGTGCCGAGCTCGCGCGTGATGATGAGGACCGCCAGGAACACCACGCCGACGATCACCGCGGCCACGAGCGCCATCACGCGGCCGTGCAGCGGCAGCACGTGACCGACGGCGATCGCGATCGCGGTCGCGGCGAGCACGCGCACGACGCTCAGCATCGGCACGAACGCGCCGAGCGCGCGCCACAGCGCGAACCCGGTGAGCAGCGCGCCGAGCAGCATCGCGGCGCTGGTGACCGCGGCGGCGACGAGCAGGAAGTGGCCGCTCGCCATCGCCATCGGGATCGCGATGTAGTTGGCGACCGCGGCGAGCGCGAGCGTGATCGCGGCGGTGATGATCGCCGGCCGCGTGAGCCCGGCGCCGTTGAGAATCGTCCCGGCAATCGCGAACACCGAGAACGCGACGTTGCCGAGCGCGAGCACGAACAGCGCCGAGCCGCCCGCCATCGCGAAGTCGTGGGCGTACGGCACGCCGAGCATCTCGGTCGGCTTGGCCGCCATCACCACGCCGATCGCCGTCGCAAAGATCAGCGAGTAGCGCAGCGTGACCTGGATGTAGCGCTTCGTGGTCTCGCGGTCGTCGGTGAACGTCGAGCGCGACACCAGCGGGAACACGACGAACGTCGCCGCGATGATCGCCTGATACGACAGCCGCGCGAGGTTCTGGACCGCGGCGTAGTAGCCGACCTGGACGTCGGCGAGCGCGGCCGGATCGGCGTGGTAGCCGGTGGTCGCGCCGGCCCACGGCAGCGCATGGCCGATCGCGGCGGTGTAGTCGGCGAGATGCGCCGCGTAGTACTCGGTCGCCAGGCGCTTCAAGAGCCACGTGTCGACGAACATCAGCGCGTTGAACAGCGCCAGATACACCGCGACGCCGAAGAAGAAGCTCAGCATCGGCTTGACCGGCAGGCGATCCGCCTTGGCGAGGTTCCTCGGCAGGCCGACCCACGCGGTCGCGACCACGAGGATCACGCCGATCGCGCCGAGCCAGCCGCCGATCACGCCGACGACGCCCAGGCCGGCCATCGCCATGCCGATGAGGCCGATCGTGCGCACGGTCGCGAACGTGATGTCGAGGCCGGCTTGCTTGTGGAACTGGTGCAGGCCGTTCGCGGTGCCGACGAACGTCGCGTAGAACGCGTTGCCGCCGACGATCAGGCCGCCCAGGATCAGCGCGGGCGTGATCGACGCGTCGTGCTCGAGCCAGCCGACGAGCGGCGCCGCCGCGATGTAGATGACCGCGAGCGGCAGGCCGAACCTCACGTGCATGCGCATGCCGGCCTGCTGGACGGCGCGCGCCTTATCCGGCTCCTGCGCCGAGAATCGCGAGACCGCCTGGATCGTGCCGGTGACCAGCACGTTGTTGACCGGCGAGATCAGCGAATTGACGGTCGAGTACCCACCCCATGCGACGCGCGACAAAATCGCGGGCAGCCGGAACTGGACGACCAGCCCGACGAACATGAAGTAGAACTTCGCAAAGGCGATATAGAGGACGCCGCGCCCCGCGGTGGTCTGCGCTTTGTCGTCGGGCACCGGAGTCTTCCGGTAACACGCGAGACCTAGCTGGGCAACTTAGCGAAGCACCACTTCTATAGGCGCTTCGTGACGATCGGCATGATGCAGCTGACGTACGCGTTGCAATCGTCCTGGGCGAGGCAGCCCACGGCGGCGTCGTGATCCGCGCCGGAGAACGGCGGCATCTGATCGCAGGCAGCCTGGATCGACGCGTCGGTCGAGTCGTTCGCCCACTCGCCCATCGCCTGCTTGATCACGGCGTCGCGATCCTGCTTGACCGCGTCGGCGATGCCGGCCGGATGATCGAGCGACGCGCGCACGTCGACGAGCGCGGGGATGTACTGCGCCGTGCAGACGCGGGCCTTGGTCAGGCCCTGCACGCACATCGCGTGGTCGTCGGGCGACGTCGATGCCTGATGCGGCGTGGCTTTGGTGGGCGTGGTCGTGGTGGCGGGTGCAGCCTCGGCGGTCTGCGTTTCACAGCCGGCGGCGGCGACGACGAGGGACGACAGCGAGAGTGCGAGGGCGATTGCGCGGATCATGGGACGAGCTCCTAGTTGTTGTTACTCACGCGGCATCCGGCGCACGCCGAACGCGACGAGAATCCAGGCGATGGACGCGAACGCGGACGCGAGGACCGCGGGCGTCAGCGATTCAGCGAGACCTTCGAGCAGGTACGGCAGCGGCTCTTTGAGCCACTCCTCGTTGGCGCCGACGTTCTTGGCGACCGTCATCACGTCGGACGCGACGCCGGCCACCATGGAGAACACCAGTGCGACGGTCAGCGCGCGGATCAGCGACAGCCGCTGCGCGCTCGCGTTGCGCGCGAACATCGCGGCCACGACGATCAGCGGCAGGCCGATCGCGAGCAGCACGAACATCACGAACCCGCCGGCGATGAAGAATTGGATCATGTGCAAGCTAGAACGCGGGGCCTCGGCCGGCGTGACAGCGAAAAAATTGCGTCACGCCCGGCCGGGTGCTGCGTTGTGGTTGCGTGGAGTCCGAAGCAGCGTGGGTGACCGGGCTCCGCCGGGGCGAGCCGGCCGCGTTCGACGCGGTGTTCGCCGCCTATCGAAAGCGCGTGTACGGTTATCTGGTGCGCATGACCCGTCGCCGCGACGTGGCCGAGGACCTGCTTCAGGAGACATTCCTGCGGCTCGCCCAGACCGCGCGCAAGCTCGCCGACGACACGCGGCTCGGCGCGTGGCTGTTCACGGTCGCGCACCGGCTCGTCATCAGCTGGGGCCGCGCGCAGCAAGTCCGCGCGCAGCTCGCCGGCGACCTGCCAGCCGATCCCGCCTCCGGCGATCGCTCGCCGCTCGAAGCCCTCAGCGATTCGCAGACGCAGGGCGCGCTCGAGCGCGCGTTCGCCGCGCTACCACCCGCGTACCGCGAGGTCGCGCTGCTCGTCGGCGTCGAGGGCATGCAGCCCGCCGAGGTCGCCCAGATCCTCGGGCTGCGCGCCGACGCCGTGCGCCAGCGGCTCGCCCGCGCCCGCGCCCAGCTCGCAGAATCGCTCGGCGATCACGCGCCCGCAGCGTGGAGGACCGCATGACGGACGAACAGGATCTGAAAGATGTCAGCCGGGAGCTCCCGGCGCTCGACGTCGATCCCGAGGCCGCCGCGCGGATCGCGAAGGC
>Ga0268266_10005256_pt1 | contig 12160 bp, 8 predicted proteins | sample KBSS13metaG_FD_190356 | JGI IMG/M metagenome (GOLD analysis project Ga0268266, IMG submission 190356) | Switchgrass rhizosphere microbial communities from Kellogg Biological Station, Michigan, USA - KBS S1-3 metaG (SPAdes) (version 2) | ecosystem: Host-associated > Plants > Roots > Rhizosphere >... | reverse complement strand
TGCACCCCGCATCAAGGTTACGGCCCGATCGCCGAGCCGCGCCGGCAGAAGCTGCGTGACGACATGTGGCACCTCGATGCCTGGAATCCGCTGCTGTACCGCGCGCCGAAGTCGCATGGCCGGCGCGCTCCGCAGGTCATTGCCCGCCCAGCAACCGAGCCATGAGCCAGAGGTTGGCGGCGCTGATCAACCCAAACAGCGACCATGCGAGTATCCGGGTCAGCAGGCCGTTGGCATAACGGCCCATGACCGCCGGGTCGCTCGTCAGACGGATGAGCGGCCAGATGGCGAACGGCAACTGAAAGCTGAGCACCACCTGGCTCGCCACCAACAGTCTGCCGATGCCGCCCTCCCCCAACAGCATCACGCCGCCGAACGCCGGCACCAGCGCCAGGCCTCGTGTAATCACCCGGCGCTGCCAGCATGGGATCTTCAGATCCAGGAAACCCTCCATCAGGATCTGTCCGGCAATGGTTCCGGTGAAAGTAGAACTTTGCCCGGACGCCAGCAGCGCGATTCCAAACAGCAATGACGCAAACACGCCCCCGACCAGGGGATCGAGCAGATGATAGGCATCCTGGATGTCGGCGACGGTCTGATGGCCGGTCGCATGGAAAGCCCCGGCCGCGAGCCCCAGGATGGCTGCGTTGATCAACAACGCCAGCGACAGTGAAACAACGGTATCCAGGGTGGAGAGCCGCACAGCCTCCCGCAGACTGCGCTCGTCGCTCGCCACGCGGCGGGTCTGCACAATGGATGAGTGAAGATACAGGTTATGGGGCATGACGGTCGCACCCAGTATTCCCACCGCCAGCACCAGGTGTTCCGGGTCGCGCCACACATCCGGCCGGATGATCAGGCCACGAGCCACTTCCCGCCAATCCAGGTGAATCATCGCAAGCTCGACCGCGAAACACACACCGATGGTGATGATCAAACCGAGGACGATGGCCTCTACTTCCCGGAAGCCCTTACCCTGCAGCCCCAACACCAACAGGGTATCCAGCGCGGTGATGCCGATTCCGACCAGGATCGACACCCGCAGCAGCAGATGCAGCGCAAGTCCGCTGCCGAGGACTTCCGCGACATCGCAGGCGATGATCGCGAGCTCCGCCATGATCCACAGGAATCGATTGACCGGCATCGAATACCGCGCGCGGCAGGCGCGGGCCAGGTCGAGCCGCGCCACGAGCCCGAGTCGCAGGCTCAAGGTCTGCAGAAGCATTGCAGCAATACTGGAGCCGCACACCACCCACAGCAGCTCGAACCCGAAGCGCGACCCGGCTTCAATGTCGGTGGCCCAGTTGCCCGGGTCCATGTAGCCGACCGACACCAACAGTCCCGGGCCGGCCATACGCAGAATGCGCTGCCACAAGGGGGTGCCCGTTGATACAAAGACGCTGCCGCGCACCTCGGACGGACAGAACGGCGCGGTTGCAGTGGTGGGTAGCTTGAACATCAACGCTTCCGGAACGTGCGGCCCTGCACAGGTTTTAAAAGTTGCTTTGCAAAAACACCGCGGGCTGTTGCGCCGCAGAGTTCCAACCTGCGGCACGGCGGGCATACTCAAACTTCGCGGTGTCTATTTTTCTCGTCAGGATCGGTGGCCGCCGCGAGTCTGGGCGCCCGACCCGGGTCAAACCGGGCCGGGCGCTCGTCATAGCAGGCGCAGATTCTGGGTCTGCTGCCGCAGCTCCTTCAGGAAGGTGGCGAGCTGCTCCTGTCTCTCGGGCACCCGCGCCTTGCCGGCGGGTGACAGCACGCGCGCCGGCACCTTCGTCAGGTTCGACTCCAGCATGGGCACCACTTCGGGACCGGTGGGATTGCCGCCCTTGGGATCGACGAGACCGAAAATCCGCGCGACCCCGATCGCTCCCAGCCAGTCCAGGGCATCGGCGTCGTGCAGGTAAAGCGCCTCCGGGCCCACGGGGGTCCGATCGTACATATGCGTCCGGATCGCGCCCCTGACCGCATCGATCTTCTTCATCGGAAAGCCGGTGTTCTTCAGAATGGTGTCGACGATCTCGGCCGCCTGGTCGGCATGATCCACGCCTGACTTCTCCCAGGGCTCAAACGCTGCCATGTCGTGCAGATAAGCGGCGGCATACAGAACGTCATCGTCGAGCTTCACGCGGTCGGCCGCCGCCAGCTCGCGCGCCAGCTGATAGTCCCGCTCGCAATGCGAATAACCCCAGGCCGGGTTGTGAAAGTGGTCCTGGGCGAACTTGTTCACGACCGAGCGCCAGTTCGGAGCATCGGAGTCCGCGAACGCCGGAACGCTCAAAAGCAGCAGTGCGGCGAGCCAGGCCCCTGGCGAGACTATATGTGCGGCCATTTAACCCTCCTGTTTCGATGCCACGGATATTAGCGCTCGAGGGGTTCACCCGTCGCCCTCGAGGTTTCTCGAGGGTATACGCCTGCTTTGCACGGTCAAGCAAACCTCCGACCCATCACAACATGTTGAACCATACAGATGGATATAATTCCAACAACCAACACGGTCCATACAAACGTGCGGTTACGAAAAATCTGTGATCCTTCGCACACGGAGGCACCCGGGAAGGCGTAGCATCTGTCACGGGGAAAGAATCAGAAGAGTCGGTATGAGCACTGTTGTTCAGTCCTCTCTGGTGAACGGGATTAACGAAGATGCGCCGCTCGCACCCAGTGCTCCTGATTCACTTGCGCAGCAATTCACCCGGAACGGCTTCGCCTCCATCCAGGCGCTGACCACGCCCGAGGACATCAGCCGCATCCGCTCGCTGTTGGATCCCCTCTTCGATCGATTCGACTCACTGGGCGAGCGCGCCGTGGACATTGCCGGCCCCCGGGTGCCGGGCACTGCCATGCGCTCCCCGGAAATCAATGAAGCCGTAAAGCTCCAACCCGAGCTGAAAAAAACGCTCGCCTACGCCCGTTGCCGGCAGATAGCCCACGAGTTTTTGGGCGTGCCGGTCGGCTACATGTTCGATCATGCGATCTATAAGCTGCCGCGTAACAACGCCTCCACCGCGTGGCACCAGGACGAAGCCTACTCCGCGCGCGCAATTCCACTGCGCTCTGTGCACTTCTGGATTCCACTACAGGAAGCCACCATAGATAACGGTTGTATGTGGTTCATTCCCGGGTCGAATCTCGGCGGCGTGCTACCGCATCATGTCGCGGCTGTTCGCACCTCCGGACCGGACAACAAGCCGGCCGGCGCCACGATCACGACCCACACTGTAGATCCGACCCAGGCGGTCGCTTGTCCGCTGCAAGTCGGCAGCGCGACCGTACATCATCCACTGACTTTGCATTACACAGGGGCTAATCAGACCGACGACTTTCGTCGTGTCTGGATACTCCACTTCGGTGCGTATGGCCGGGCGCGTTTCCTGCTACACCCGAAGATGATTGCGTCCCGAATCTCCGCTTTCATGCGCGGCATCTAGGTCCGAGGTGCAGACGCGTACTGCTTGCGTACGGCTACAAATGCGTCGCCTACCTGTTGCATCTTGCCTTCGCGCTCCAGTATTCGAGCGAGCGACGCCCGCCGATAACGCCACGCAACCCAAATATCATCCGGCCAATCCTCGCTGCGGGCGCGTTCGGCGGCCGCCGCGTAATATCTAAAAGACTCCATCAGGTTTGCATTCGCCGCGGCGCGTTCGGCGAGCCGTGCCAGGGAATGCGGTTCGCTGACTTTGGCTCCCCGCTCGTACCAGACCCACGCCTGCGCCGCATCAGCGCGACCTTCATACACTTGCCCCAGCCTGAAGGCGGCGTAGGTGACACCGTCTGCCCAAGCTTTCTCCAGCAGAGTGACCGCTCGCGCTGGATCATCGGTCTCTCCTTGCAGGAGGAGCACTGCCAAATCAACGCCAGCCGCGCGATACTTTCCGTCAATTGCACGCTCAAAGGCGCGTCGCGCACCGGGAAGGTCGCCCGTAGCCATTAGCGCACGTCCGTGCTCATAGACCCAACGCGGCTCCCCAACGAGGCTCATGCGCTCGGTTCCGCATGCCTGAATAGCGATGTCACCGACAATCTGAGCGGAGGCAACCCCCTGGGCTCGTCTGTCAGGATCGTAGGGAGCCCCCGCAGTTTCGTCGCAACGCGAATGATCTTTTACCCACGCACGGACGTGGGTCGGGGTCAGCAGGCCGAGATTGAAGCGCTGAGTGCGATCCAGTGACTCGAACTGCGCGGCTTCGATCCAGCTGATCTGTTGCGCAACGGGCGTCACCCGTGCATCCCAGATGCGCGCCAGGCTGTCATCGGATGCGGTCACGAGCCGGTCGCCGTCCGGCGAAAACGCGACCGACTCAACCTGGTCGGGATGCCGCAGTACGAGGAGTTGCTCGCCGGTCTGGGCGTTCCAGATCCGAGCGGTCTTGTCGCTCGAGGCAGTGGCAATCTTGCGTCCATCCCGAGACATCGTGGCGTCCGGCAACGAATCCGAGTGACCTGTGAGCGTCAGAACCTCTTTTCCCGTCGTCACATCCCACAGGCGGGCTGTCTTATCGTCGGAAGCAGTAATAATGAATGCGCCGTCCGGCGAGAACCCTGCTCGTTCCACAACGTCGCTGTGCCCACTGAACACCATGAGTTGCTGACCCGTAGCGGCATCCCAGATACGCGCCGTCTTATCGTTGGACGAGGTAACGATCCGGCGCCCATCCGGAGAGAAGGCAGCGTTCTCCACAGGTCCGCCATGACCCTCCAGCACACGGACCAATTCACCGGTCGCTGTCTTCCAGATACGCGCGGTCTTATCCAACCCCGCCGTGACAACCTGCTGCCCATCCGGCGAAAACGCAGCAGAGAAAACCGCTTCTGTATGCCCTTTCAGGACCACCAATTCCCGCCCGGTTTCTGCGTTCCAGATCCTGGCGGTCTTATCCGTTGACGCAGTGACGGCACGCTTGCCATCCGGGGAAAAAGCGGCGGAAGTGACACGCTCACGGTGTCCAACCAACTGCATCAGTGATTGCCCTGTCTGGGCGTCCCAGATCCGAGCGGTCTTGTCGAATGACGCGGTAACGATCCGGCGGCCGTCGCGCGAGTACGCTGAGTTGGGAATAGCCTCTGTATGGCCAGCCAACTGTTTGATCTGCTTGCCCACGGTATCCCAAACGCGAACAGTCCGATCACTGGATGCAGTGATGGCACGCGTACCGTCTTTGGAGAACACGGCGGACTCCACCGTGTCTGTGTGTCCCGTGAGTAGAAATAGCTGCTGCCCCGTAGTCGAGTCCCAGATCCGGGCTGTACGGTCATAGGCGGCGGTGATGACGTTTCGTCCGTCAGCCGAAAATGTCGCCGCGGCCAGGAGCTGCGTGTGTCCGCGAAGTTGAACCAGCTCCCGCCCGGTCGAGACTTCCCAAATGCGGGCGCTCTTATCCCCGGATGCCGTGAGCACGCGCAAACCATCGGGTGAGAATTCCGCTGAGGTCACGCGGTCCGTATGGCCGGGGAGTCGTTTGAGCTCTCGCCCGGTCGCCACATCCCATATACGCACGGTCTTGTCATAGGAAGCCGAAACGACACGGGTTCCGTCAGGTGAGAATCCGACACCCGCGACCACTTCATCGTGGCCGTTCAGAACCTGAAGTTGCTTGCCTGTATCGGTGTCCCAGATGCGCGCCGTGCTGTCATATGAACCGGTGACGAGACGTCGACCGTCGGACGAAAAAGCCACTGAGCGCAACCGATCCGTGTGACCAGTGAAGTCGCGCACGAGGTGGCCGGTTTTCGCATCCCACAGTCGCGCCGTCTTGTCATAGGAGGCGGTAGCGATCCGACTTCCATCCGGGGAAAACACGATCTGAATGAAATGCTCACCCGGCTCGCCCAGGGTCATGAGCTGTTGACCGGTCTCGGCGTCCCACAGCCGTGCCGTGTTATCGAACGAAGCGGTCGCAATCCGATGTCCGTCAGGGGAGATGGCCACCGACCGGACGCGGTCCGTGTGACCCGTAATCGCCAGGATCTGCACATCTGCGGCGCGGGCTTCCTGCAACACGTTCAAGGTCTCCGGCGAGTAGGTGTCTTCCCCGTCCAACACCTCCAGGATGATGTTCAGAGCGCCTGACACATCGCCTTCCTGAAGACGCGCCGCGGCGGTCTGAGTCAAGGAGCGCCGATTGGCGCCTAAGGCGTTGTCACGCTGCTCGGCTGCGATTCGCACCTCGTAGGTAGTGGCCGCAAGACCGGCCAGGAGCGTCAGCAACAACAAAGCGACAGCCCCGATGCCAACCCAATGCCGCAGGGCAAATTTAAACGCGCGATAGCGCAGGCTGTCGCGCTGGGCGAGAACCGGCTCGCCTGCCAGATAGCGCGTGAGATCCTCGGCAAACGAGTTGACGGTCGTATAGCGCTCCGCAGGCGACTTCTTCAACGCCTTCATGACGATCGTGTCGAGATCGCCCCGCAGGGTCGAAGTCAGCTTGCGCACCGTGGTGCCGCGATTGCGCGCGGCCGTTTCGGTCAACAACACGCGACTGGGCAGAATCGGATCGGTCTCGACAATCGCCTGCTCGAGGGCGCCCCGCGATTCCGATTTGAGCCGGTACGGCCGCTCCCCGGTCAGCAGTCCAAACAACAGAATACCGAGCGAATAGACATCAGCCGGCGTCCCGATTGCGCCGCCTGTGATCTGTTCGGGCGCTGCAAAATCCGGTGTGAGGGCCCGGCCACCCAGCTGCGTCAGCTCGGTCTCGCGCGCCTGCCCGCCGGTCAACAGCTTGGCAATACCGAAATCCAGCAGGTGCACCTGGCCATCCTCGCTCACCAGGATGTTGGTGGACTTCAGGTCCCGATGAATGACGAGGTGACTGTGAGCATACTGAACGGCGGCGAGCACCTGCTGGAACAGCTCGAGCCGTTGCGGGATGGTCAGCTTACGTTCATCACAGTAGGCAGCGATCGGAGTGCCGACGATGTACTCGAGCGCCAGGTACGGTTGCCCCTCGTCCGCGATGCCAGCATCCAACAAACGCGCGATGTTGGGATGACTGAGGCTCGCCAGGATTTCGCGCTCGCGAGCAAAACGCTCGGCCGTTACGCGACTCACGAGGGCCGAATGAACCAACTTGAGGGCCACCTGGCGCCTGAACAGCCCGTCGGTGCGCTCGGCGAGCCACACGCTGCCCATGCCGCCGTGCCCAAGCAACGATAGGACACGGTAAGGCCCGAACTGACGCCCGACCAGGGTCGAACCGGCGCCCAGGGCCGGATCGGCCGGCACCGAGGGCATGTCCTCCAGGAAATTGTCGGCGGTGTAGGCTACCTGGGCGGCAAACATCCCACGCAGGATGGCAGCGGACTTCGGATCGTCGCGTTCCAGCGTGGCGAGCCAAACCTCGCGGTCGCTGGGAATCATGTCAATGGATTCATCCAGCAGGGCCGAAATGCGCGAATACTCCGCCTCGCTCAGGCCCTTGAGGAAATCGCCCGCCGCTGTGAGGTCGCTCATTCGGGGATGCTCCCCGCCGCCACCAGTACTGCCCCGCAGTCTAGCGCACCCGGCCGCCAAGCGGCCCGCCACCCGGCACCCTGCAAGGGCCCCGCACCCTGCAAGGGCCCGCACCCTGCACGGACCTACTGCCTGCGAGGGCCTAACTCGCCGATTTCAGGGGACGGGCGTCGCCATCGGCTTGCCCTTATCCACGACCCAGGTCGAGATCACGACGCTGTCGCCACTGTCCGCCGACACAACACTGTGCACCGACCCGCGCGGATTGAAGAAGCTGTCGCCGGCCTTCAGCGTCTTGTCAGGTTGGCCGCGGACCTTCCAGATCACGCTGCCCTTGATGATATATCCGATCTCATCGCCGGGATGGTCGTGGAAGCCGATGGCGGTCCCGGCCGGCAGGGTCGCCGTTCCGATGATCTCTTCCATACCGGCCACGCCCGATTGATCGTGACGCTCCAGTACCTTCCGCTCCGGTTGCCGCTTGGCATCGTCAGCGATCGCACCGACCGACAGAACCAGGCCCGCAATCAGAAAACCGCGCGCAATTGATAACATGATGTTTACTCCAGGCTCGCATAGTATGCCGTGACCGCCGCGATGTCAGCATCGTCGAGCCGGTTGGCGACGGAGCTCATCAGGTTACCTGCATCGTTCTTGCGGCTTCCCTGTTGCCACGATTTCAACTGCGCGGCCAGGTAAGGCGCAAGTTGGCCGGCGAGCGCGGGGGCTGACAGCGCAACTCCGCTGCCATCAGGTCCATGACAATTGTTACATGCCTGCACTCGCTTGGCTTCCGCGCCCTCCAGCGCGAGTTGATGCCCCCGCTGGGCCTGTGCCGCCGTCGGGGCCTTGTGTTCCAACGGAGCGGGAACGGGCAGCGCTGCGTAATACGCTGCCAGCTTCGCACGCGTCTGGTCGTTCAGGCCCTTCGCTATGGCGCTCATGATTGCATTGTCACGCGCACCGCTGGCGAAGTCGCGTAGTTGTTTGTCGAGGTAAAAGGCCGACTGACCGGCCAGGCGCGGCTTGTCGCCGTCCACCATGCCCTCGCCGTGCGCTCCATGACAGGCCTGGCACGCAGCGGCTTCAGCCGGCGGCGCCGCGCCCTGTGCCGATTGTGCCGCCGACGCTCCCAACAGAATCAGCGTACCCAACAAGTGTTTCACGTCGACACCAGATGTCCAGGATTCTTGAGGTATTTGTTTTTCAGCGCATCCGCCACCCAGTAGGTGAGCGCGCCGAGCGTTCCCGTTGGATTCCACGAAGCATTCTGCGGGTAGACCGATGCCCCGATGACAAACACATTGGGAACATCCCACGACTGCAGATACCGGTTCACCACACTCGTGCTCGGGTCATTCCCCATGACCGTGCCGCCGGTGTTGTGAGTCGTCTGGTAAATCTGAGTCGTGTAGGGGCCTTTACGCGGTGAACCCACTACCTGCTTCGCGCCCATCGCCTTGCCGATTTCCACGCCCCGGGCCGTCACATACTCGGCCATCTTGAGGTCGTTCTTCGGAAAATCGAAGGTGATGCGCAACAGCGGCTGGCCCCAGGCATCCTTGTAAGTCGGGTCCAGATCGGCATAGTTCTGCTTCTGTGACGTCGAGCTACCGTGCAGACTGAACATGATGGTGTGGTTGTAGTGTTTGACCACGGCATCCTTCCACCCCTTGCCCCAGGCAGGCGTCCCGGGTGGCGTCGGGTGGTATTGAATCGGTCGCCCGTTGGTATTCACAGCGCCGATGAACGCGCCGCCGATGAATCCCAGCCCGGAATGATCGAAGTTGTCGCCGGCATAGTCGTTGATCATGGTCCCGGAGGCGCCGGAGGCCATGAACGGATTGATGATCACATCCTCATCAAAGAACGAGGCGACCGTGCTCATCGTCTGGTACGCGTAGTTGCGTCCCACTACCCCCTTCCCCGTGCCCGGATCGTAGGGCTTGCCGATTCCCGACAACAGCAACATGCGGATGTTGTTGATCGCAAACAGGCTCGTGATGACCAACGACGCCGGCTGCTCGAACTCGCGGCCCGCGTTGTCGATGTAGGTCACGCCCGTGGCGCGCTTCTTCGTCGAGTCCAGGTTGATGCGCTGAACCTGGCAGCCGGTGCGCAGCTCGAAGTTGGAATTCGCAAGCAGCACCGGGAGAATGAACGTCTGCGGGGTCGACTTGGCGTAGTGCTCACACGCATAGCGCTCGCAGAAGCCGCAGAACACACACGTGTTCATCTTCAACCCTTCCGGGTTGGTATACGGCTGGCTCAGGTTCGATGAGGGCTGGGGAAATGGATGATAACCCAGGCTGGTCGCCGCCTTACGGAACAGGGCACCGGAGTAATGTTCTTTCTGGGGCGGTGTTGGGTAGTCCCGCGAGCGGGGCGACTCATGCGGATCGCCGCCGGGCTGGATCTGCCCCTTGAGGTTGCCGGCCTTGCCGCTGGTGCCCAGCAGGTACTCGAACCGGTCGTAGTGTGGCTCGAGCTCGTCATAGGTCACACCCCAGTCCTGGATGGTGAGATCGGGATCCAGGAACCCTTTGCCATAGCGCTCCCGCGTACGGGTCGCCAGCTCGAAGTCATTCGCCTGGAAACGAAACGTCTGGCCGTTCCAGTGCACCATGGAACCGCCGAGGCCGGTGCCCGGCAGAAAGGACTCCCAGCGCCGTACGGGCAGTCCCGTCTGGGAGGTGTTGTTGCGGAAAGTCACCGGCTCGCGCGTATTGTCCTGCATCAACGCCTTGCGCACATCAAACCGCAACTCGTCATGGATGCCGGGACTCTGGAACTCAGGAACCGTGAAGCGCGTGCTCCCGCGCTCGAGCCCCACCACCTTGTAACCTGCGGCAGCCAACTCCTTCGCAAGGATGCTGCCGACCATACCAACACCAATGACTACGACATCGACTTCTTTGAGACGCTGTGCCACGTTTGCTCCCTCAGCCTACGGAGGCCGGAATTTCGGGATGGACATGCACGTGGCCGTGTCCGTCCTCGCCAATACTCATCGGCTCACGCTCGAACTTCACGCCATGCCGATCGATGGCTTCGTAGTAGTCCGCGTAGGCTCCGGGGAATCCGATCATCCGCCACGCCACCATGTCGCGGTTGCCGCCATAGACCGGATCGCTGAAAAAACCTTCAATGGTCATTTTCAACAACATGTCGAAGAACACGCCGGACGGCACGCCATCCAGATCGTGGTTGTCCTTCTCCAACGACTTTAAGTAGTCGTCCTGAGCTTCCGCAGACAACTCATTGAAAGGCGAGCCGCGCTTGGCCAGATCCGTATGGATGGCGCGCAACGCCGTGCGAAACAGCTCGGCCGGGGTGAACGGCAACTGATAGCCCTGCGAGGCGGTTCCCTGAATCCAGGGACCGCTGCGATACAGCCGCTCGCCAGCGCCCCAGGCGCCGCCCAACTGCTTGTCGAGGTAATTGGGCACACCGGCCGCGAGAGCACCGGCGCCCGATTCGTCCGCGGGAATCAAACGCTCGCAGGCGGGCTCAATGAACTGCACTTCGGCGACATTGAAGAACAGATAGACCGTTGGTTCGGGCTTTGGAGGCTTCGCAGCCTGCACAGGCACCGAGGCGGCGGCCGCGGCAGGCGTGGGGGTGGGAACTTTGGCGGGATGCGGCGCAGCAGCGGCCGCGACTTGCGCTGATCCCGCAACCAACGCCACAGCGGGCGGTACCACGGTCGCGGCCCCGGCACTCACAACAAACGAACGCCGGGTCACATTGGGAGTAGAGGGTGACTTCATGAGACTCGCTGGATGCAACAGCACGCGACGGTGCGATTGCCGGTGATGATGCTCGCGATACGACAGTTTGGGCTTGTACGCGGCTGATGAATATTGTCCGTTTGTGCGAACAGTAGTGAGCCGAGCACGGTACACTCGTTCCTTTACGCGAGACCCCTTCCATGGACTACGAGAAGCGCGCCGGCCTGAGCGTGGCGAAGCCGTTGCTGAATTTCATTGAGCAGGAAGCCCTGCCGGGCACTGCCATTGACAGCAGCTCGGTCTGGAACGGATTTGCCGCGCTCATCCGGCAAATGGCGCCGCGTAATGCACACCTGCTCGAAAAGCGCGACGCTCTGCAGGCGAAGATCGACGATGCGTATACGGGTCGCGACGGCGAGCCACTGGATGTCAATGCGCAGATCAAACTGCTGCGGGACATCGGCTACCTGGTCCCGGAACCCGCGGCATTCAAAATCGACACCGGAAACGTCGATGTCGAGCTGAGCGAAACGGCGGGGCCGCAGCTCGTCGTGCCGGTGACCAATCCCAGGTACGTGCTCAATGCTGCCAATGCCCGCTGGGGCAGCCTCTTCGATGCGCTGTATGGAACCGATGCCATCTCCGAAGAAAACGGCGCGACCCGAGGCGGCGCCTACAATCCGGTGCGCGGGGCGAAAATCATTGCCCGCGGCAAACAGATTTTAGACCGGGTCGCGCCTCTGACCCGCGGTCAGCACGCCGACGCCACGCGCTATTTCGTGGCCGGCGACCATCTGAACGTCACGCTGGGTGATGAGACGGTCGGGCTGATCGACCCTGCGAAGTGGGTTGGCTTCCTGGGCTCCCCCGCCTCGCCCCAGGCGATCCTGCTGCGACATCACGGGCTGCACGTCGAGCTGCGCTTCGATCGCAACCATCCGGTGGGCCAAGCCGATCGCACCGGCATGGC
>Ga0268266_10005253_pt1 | contig 12161 bp, 9 predicted proteins | sample KBSS13metaG_FD_190356 | JGI IMG/M metagenome (GOLD analysis project Ga0268266, IMG submission 190356) | Switchgrass rhizosphere microbial communities from Kellogg Biological Station, Michigan, USA - KBS S1-3 metaG (SPAdes) (version 2) | ecosystem: Host-associated > Plants > Roots > Rhizosphere >... | reverse complement strand
CGTTACATCGAAGACGACGACCTCGACATCGAATCCACCCGAGAGCTCTCGCTCAGCCCATCCACCCTCCTCGGCATCTTCTTCCTGCTTGCCATCGTCTGTGCCATCTTCTTTGGCTTTGGCTACAGTATGGGCAAACGGTCCGCAAGCTCTGTCGCGACCTCAGCTGAAAACGCTCCTCTTCACGCCACAGGCGACGCCAAACCCTCTCCCAGCCAGGCCGACGATCTCACCCCCGCCGATGCCGCTGCGGCAGAAACAGCCGCACAGCCCGATAAATCCGATCACACCGTCGCGGAAACTGTGGCCGACACTCCCGTCCGCCCGTCTCACTTTGAGCGAGCCGTTGCTACCCCTGCTCCCCAGTTGAAACCTGCGGTCGCCATCAAGGCGCCAGTAGCCGCTCAACCCGTATCGGCACCCGCGCCCCATCCTGTCGCCGGAGCCCCGGCACTTGTGCAGATCGCCGCCGTCTCCCACCAGGAGGACGCCGACATCCTGGTCAGCGCCCTCAAGCGTCGCGGCTACACCGTGGCCGTCCGCCACGAGCCCCAGGACAAGCTCCTCCATGTTCAGATCGGCCCCTTTCCCACCCGCAAAGACGCCGACACCATGCGCCAGCGCCTCACCGCAGACGGTTATAACGCCATCGTCAAATAGCTGCAGACACGTGACAATCGCCTGACAACTTCCCCTTGCAGGGCCTCTACACTGGCCCTGTTATGCCCGCATCGACCGAAATTCCGTCGCAAGCCCTGTGGGGTGAGGATAGACCGGACTCGCCCGTCCCTCCGGTCGCCGAGCCTCCTTACTTTGACCCCACCCTCGATGCCTGGGTCTTCAGTCGCTACGCCGATATCGTAGCCGCGCTTCGCAACCCCTTTCTCGTCCCCGCATCTGCCACCAAGGCAAAGGCACCCGAACAACAAGACGACGAGCAGCAGCAAAAGATGCGTGCCGAGGCGCAAGCCGGTCTGCCGGCCTCCAGCCTCCGTCTCTGGAAGCACCAGCTCGCCCGCCACTCCGAGCAGCTCGTTCGCTTGCTTCCCCAGGACAGACCGATAGACCTCCTCGGCGAATACGCCCGCCCTCTCTGCCTCTCACTCGCCTCAACCATCACCGGCGTCAAACACAGCGATCCTGAAAAACTCTGTGAGCACGCGCGTGCTGTCTCCGCCTTCGCGGCCGATCCTTATAACCCCGTGCTCAAAGCCCCGGCGAAATCTGCGAACGCAGAGCTCCATCCCTTCTTCCCCCCCGGCCCTGAGACCCTGCGCAGCTCCGGCTTCGTCGCTCTCACGCAAACCATGCCGGCCCTTCTTGGCAACACCTGGTTTGCCCTCCTCCAGCACCCGGATGAGTGGCTACGCCTCCATCTGCATCCTGAATGGATGGAACAGGCAATCGAAGAGTTGATGCGATACTCCGGCTTCACCCGCATCCTCGCCAGAATGGCCGTAGCCGATACCTGCGTCAACGGAACCCGGATCCAGAAAGATCAACGCATCGTTCTTCGCCTGATCGCTGCCAACCGCGACCCTGAATCCTTCTCCCATCCCAACGACATCGATCTCAACCGTCGCGGAGCCGCGCATCTCTCCTTCGGCACCGGTCCTCACGCCTGTGTAGCCGCCGGACTCCTCCGTATGATCGCCGTCACGATAAGCGCTCCCCTCCTGACTCAATTCGCAACTGCCCAACTCGCCCGTAATGTCGAATGGAAGGGCGGAGCCACCTTCCTCGCCCCCAAATTCCTCTGGGTCCACCTGTACCGATAGCCGCATCTCGATTACTTTCCACCCACTGTCATCTCGACCGGAGCGAAGCGCAGTGGAGAGATCCGCTTCTCCACCCATACCGCAAGCACCAACGAAAGGTGTCATTCCGAGCGAAGCCGAGGAACCCGCATTTCTTTGCAGGATATCGGATGAGCCCTCCCCCCCAAAGTGCCAGCCCAAGCAGAAATTCAACAAAACAATCCCCGCATTGCGCCTATACTGTCTCCGTCACGGAGACCAACACCATGCGCTCTGCGTCCCTCCGGCTGCTCGCTACCCTCTTCCTTACGCCTCTTCTAGTTGCCCAAACTCCACCGCCGCAGAACAACATCTACGTCATCCATGATGGCGGAACCAGCGGCCGCATGGAGAGCATCACAGTCCCGCCTATCGCCGGCGCTCCATTCAGCCTCTCTCTTGCCACCGAATGGTCTCGCTCGCTCGCCGGCAGCGGCTCCATCACCCTCGTCAATCAGCGCCCCATCATGCGCGATGGCAAAGGGAGAATCTACCAGGAGCGCTGGTTCCTCGTACCGAAGGGAGGCAACGTGAAATCGGAGCTGGAGATCATCCAGATCATGGACCCTGTCCAGCACACCTGGTACAACTGTGCCGTTCGATCGAAGATCTGTGAGCTGCTCAACTTCCGCATGCGCTCCGATATGGTCTATAAACCCTCCTTCGCCGCCAGCGGTCCTCTTCCGGACGGCAAGGGCTTCCGCCAACATGAAGATCTCGGGACCAGCAACATCAGCGGCGAAGATGTCATGGGCTACCGCGACATCCTGACCCTCAACCCCGGGGTCATGGGAAACGACCAGCCTCTCGTCAGTACACGCGAGTCCTGGTACTCCGCGCATCTCGCCATCAATCTAGTCTCCAAGGTAGACAGCCCCACCAGCGGCAAACAGGTCTTCACCGTCACCGCTCTCACGACCTCCGAACCCGATCCCAAATTCTTCGAGATCCCCGAAGGCTACAAGATCATCGACCACCGCAAACCGGAAAACAACGGTTCGAACTGAGCCCCCATACTGCAGACACCGGCCGAGGGTGTCATTCCGAGAGAAGCACAGCGTAGAGATCTGCTTATCCACCCACACCGCAAGCACCCCCAAGGGTGTCATTCCGAGCGAAGCGCAGCCGAGCGGAGGAACTCCCGCATCTTTTGCAGGATGCAGATGGACCATTTACGCGAAGCATGAGTGGCATTCGCGCGGAAATGCGAATCGCCTCTAGGTAGCCCAATGCTTTAGCATTGGGTCTCCCTCCACACAACCAACAAGGGGCTTTAGCCCCTGGGGTAATCTCATCCCTCCGACAACTACCCCATCCATGCGGCATAAACCCTCCCATAAGTTATCTACGGGCGGCGTGCTGAGGGAGATCTGCGGCTGAAGATAACTGCTCTGGTAGATTGGGAAGGCAATTTTTACGGGAGGAACTCGTGAATCGACTCTTGGCAGCAATCCTTCTTACATCGGTGACAGCCTTTGCCAGCGAACTTCCAAACAAGAAGTATCTCGATCTCGCCAATATCAAAACCATGGTCGCCGCGGCGGAAGCAAAGGCGAAGGAGTTGAATGTCTCCGTTACCATCTGCGTTGTAGATGAGAGTGGCAACCTGCTTTTTTTGGAAAAGGGCGAGACAGCCTCGTTGAACACGATTCAATTTGCGCAGAAAAAAGCGCGCCATGCTGCCTTCTACGGAAGCCCGTCCAAAGCAGGAGCAGACACCATCAAGAAAGGCAGCACGGAAGCGCTGGCATTCCCCGAATTTTTTCCAAATCAAGGTGGATTGCCGGTTAAGGTCGGTGGCCAGCTTCTCGGGGGCATCTCCGCGAGCGGCGCAAAATCGGAGATCGACGAAGTCATCGCGCAGGCCGGGCTCGACGCGCTTCTCAAGCAATGACTCTCGATTGAGGTGGTCCGTCGCCCGCATCGGCGTTTACACTCAACGGTAACGATGAAGATTCTGTTTGCACCTATCCTGACAATCGCTCTGGCCTCGACCCTCACCGCGCAAGACTCCAAAGCATTTCTCGGTCGTTGGGATCTGACTGTTACCCCCGCCACCGGCAAACCTTATCCGCAATGGATAGAGCTCACGGAGAACGGCGGCAAAATCGAAGGTCGCGTTCAGCCACGCGGTGGCGCCTGGCGTCCGATCTCAGGCGCCCAGATAGAGTCGGACAAACTGATCGTGTCCTTAGGAGAAGCTGGACCGGGTTCCGCGATTAGCTGGGAGCTCACGTCCCCCGGCCCCGGCAAGCTGACCGGCGTGGAGAAGCTCGGCGACTCCTCCGACGGCTCGACGCTCGCTGGCGTGAAGGCGCCTTCGCTTGATCGGCCAATGCCGAAGGAGTGGACCGCGCCCAGACCTCTCTTCGACGGCAAAGATCTTAAAGGCTGGGAGCCGATAGGAAACGTGGACAACAACAAATGGGTGGCGCGCAACGGCGAGCTGGTCAATGACAACCCCGAAGTGCCTGGCAAAAAAACCCACGGGGCTGCCAACATCATGACCACAGAGAAATTTCAGGACTTCAAACTGCATATTGAAGTGAAATGCCCGGAAGGCGGTAACAGCGGCATCTATCTGCGCGGTCGCTATGAGTTGCAGGTGGGCACCGAAGGCGGGAAGCTCCCGTCGCATGAGATGGGCGCGATCTACAGCTACTATCCACCGCCGGAAGGCTCAGAACTCGGCCTCGGAAAATGGACCACCTTCGACGTCACCCTGGTCGGCAGACATGTAACGGTCTTGCGCGATGGCAAGATGTATCACGACAATGTCGAGATTCCCGGCCCTACCGGCGGCGCTCTCGACAGTAACGAAGGCGAGTCAGGCCCGTTCTATCTGCAGGGCGATCACCACGGCGTCATCGCTTACCGCAACATCACCATCTCTGTTCCGAAGAAGTAAGCGCCGCTCCAAAGCAGACTCGCTGAGAAGCATCCGCAATCCTCGATTGGTGATATATCGCCAATCGAGGATCCATGCGAAAGATCGCTTCCACTCACTCCCTGCGTCGGCTTCCCAAGCGACGAATAAAAGATCCTCGCAATAAGCCGTGATTAAAAGAAGGATGCGGCATGGATGGCCTGCAGTAAATCGACCGGCAACCGTTCCCCTTTATGCGAAAGCAACAGGTTTGCACTCATCGTAAGGCACCGGCTCGCCTACAACGTCTTCAGAAACGCAATCAGGTCTTGTTTTTCAGTCGGTGTGAGGCCTAAACCCTTTTCATGCCCTTCGATCGGACCCAGACCAAGATGGAACCCTTTGGGAACATACCCATCCTTGAGCCGTGCCGGATCGAACCACTCTTCCAGAGTTGTAGCCTGGCCGCTATGGCCGAATGCGTCGCGGTACCAGACACCCCGCAACGAAGGCACCTTGTAAAATCCTGTTCCGCGACGAGTCTTCAGTGCCAGCGTTGGATCCGTACCCAGGGAAATATCCAGGATATCGTCCGTCTTTCGGAGATCCTCCGGAACCTTGAATCCACGGGCAGGAGTCAGCTTATTGTTGGTGTAGAGCGGAGGAGTGTGGCAGAACGGACATCCCTCTTTTTTAAAGACCTGCTGCCCGCGCTCCGCGTGCTCGTCAAACTTGTTCGGGTTCGGTGGAGGCTTGAGTGATTCGATGTACAGGGCGAGCGCATAAAGCTGTTCATCGCTATAGCGTGTTCCCTCATCGCCACTGAAAATCGTTGCTCCCGGAGCCGGTTGAAAGTCCCCGTAGTGCGCCAGCGTATCGAGTCCCTCGTTGATGACGGCATAGCGCATGATGTCGCCAATGGAGCGGTTGCGAACCAGACCGGTGGCATCGAGATATCGAATGTCGGCGATGCCGACCAGCGAAGGAATGCGCACGGGATGGGTATAGCTGGTCCCCTGGCGGGTGAAGACCGATGGCTGCCGAGCCGCAATGATGCGAAGGTACACATCTTTGGGGAGCGCCTTCTCGAACTCCTCCTTACTCATCACCCAGGGAGCGCCGGCGATGCTCCATAGGCGATCCGTTGTCTTTCGGTAGTCTTCCGGAGTGCTCTCGCGTAAAGCGCGGAGTCTCACTTCCCCAAGCGGCGGATTGCGGACGCCCTGTCCACCTTCAAAGAATGTGCCGTCGGGCATGGTCCGGGTGTGACATCCAGCGCATGCATTAAGCCCGACCTCCAGCACGCCCTTCTTTCGTATGTAGTAACGAAAACCGGGGAGAAAAAACGGCAGCACACCATCCTTCCCGACGGCCTGTGCGAACGGGTCGTCCTCCGAGGGTTGAGACGCAGGAGCGGGACGATATTGCGTCTCGGCTTCGAAGACCAGCTTGCCCGCCCTTATCCAATCCTCCTTGGTATGCAGCTTGGACGGGTCAAAGATAATCTCTGGCTCTTTTAGCTTCAGCGACTCAAGGTATCCCGCAGGTTCCCGACCCTTCGCATATGCCGGATAGGAACGATAGATTGGCCGCACCTTCAGGGCGTAATACTCGGCCGAGCTCATGTAGCGCGGCGAGCGATCTCGCTGCGCCAGCGGGACCTCCATGGTCTCGACAGCCCGGTCGTCCCAGGCCTTGGGAATGTCAGGATTGAAATTTGTATCGCCTGCGCCAAGTGCTGCTGCCGCAAGCAACGTCAGACCGATTGCACAGACAGTAGCTCTCACGCTGCCTCCCTATAAAGACAGACTGGTTCGCTCACTGCGGTCCCTTTGCGCCGAGATCATATCACGGCCTCAAAAACGTTGGCCGTCATTGATCTCTCTCACTCTGTCAACGACAACCATCGTTAATGCATCAGCATGCGGACTAATCTTCGTAAGTCGACTTCTGTTCACTTATCGCGATCACACGAGTGGGGAAGGTCCCTCTTCAGACTTCAAGGAAGCAGAAGGAAAGCAAAGTATCCCGGATCAAGCCGAACATTGCCTCTACAAGTAACGGGATGAGGAAGACTTTTTTCACCCAACCATTGTTCGGGACACTCCAGTCATCTGAAAGCCGTCACTCGGTTGTCATGGTGCTGCATCGCGAGGTTCCTCGCAGTTGAATACGAAGAGCCCATCTCCAAGGAAGTTGGGTCTTCGGAAACTGCACGCGGCCTTTGCCTTCCATAACCAAGTCGTGGCAGGAGTGATAGCCTTAACGGCATGCTTTGCGCGACAGGACAAAATCTTTTGGAAGAGTTCCGCGCCTCGGGATTAGATCTATCCACCGCTGAGGCCGAACGCGACAGAGCAGGAGCGGAATTAGCTAGGAACCGACGAGAAAGTATCCTTGCAGCTCTGGAGAAACATAAACAAGATTGCAGTTTGTGTTCCAGGAGCGGCAAGAAAAAGGCAGAACCTCAAAACTGAAGTTGCGGATCAGCCCGCAGAGGTCAGCTTCTTCAGAAATGTCATCGAACGACGATCATGCAAAACCGGTGCCCCATTCATGCAAAGCTTGAGTGGGAATCAAGCGAAGCTCGACCGCCTTGTTAAGGGGCACGGCTTCAGCCGTGCCGTGGAAGTCCCCCATTAAAAGCGGCTTGAGCCGCTGAGGTGCACTCTAAAGCCTTCGAGTACCCCATCTCAGAAGTGTCATCCTGAGCGAAGCGTAGCGAAGTCGAAGGATCTGAGGTTCGAAGCTTGTAGAAACAGAAGCCGGATTCTCACTCATGCAAAACATAGGTGGCAATTCACGCAAAACCGCGAAGTGCTTCTAGATACGCCCGATTCCCATTCACGCAAAGCGTGAGTGGGAATCGGGCGAAGCTCGACCGCCTTGTTAATGGCGCGGCTTCAGCCGTGCCGTAGAAGTCCCCCATTTGAAAGCGACTTGAGCCGCTGAGGCGCGCTCTAAAGCCTTCGAGTACCCACCCCAGAAGTGTCATCCAGAGCGAAGCGCAGCGAAGTCGAAGGACCTGCGGTTTGGAGCTGATAGAAACAGGGGCCGGATTCCCACTCATGCAAAACATAGGTGGCAATTCACGCCAAACCCGCGAAGTGCCTCTAAACACGCCAGCGCTGGCACCCAATGCTCTTACCATTGGGTTTGCTCGGCGCTCTCACATCTGGTGTAAAAGCAAAGGGGGAGCTACAGATCATCCCTCCAGCGGCTTCATCTCTTCCGGCAGAGCTTCGGCAATCTCTCCCCTGACCGCTCTCAGCAGATCCTCGCGCGTCGCAAACTCCTTCGGCTCAATCTGCGGCAAAAATCGCACCTTCGCCACCCCGGGTGTAATCGCCGCACTCCCCTTCTTCATCATCGTCTGCGTGCCCGAGATTGCGATCGGGACCACAGGTGCCAGCGTCTCCATCGCCAGAAAGAACGGCCCCTTCTTGAAGGTCGACAGATGTCCATCCCTCGACCGCGTTCCCTCCGGAAACACCAGGATGTGCAGACCGTCGCGCAACGCCTCTTCTGCCGCACGCACGCTGACCTGCGCCGCATCACGCTTGCCTCCGCGCTCTACCGGAATAAACTTCCCCATCCGCATCGCCCGGCCCAGGATAGGAATACCCATCAGCTCTTTCTTCAGGAACACGGAGCTTCGCCCCCGGATCATCGGCAGGACCACCGGCGGATCCAGGTTCGAGACGTGATTGCACATAAAGATGCAAGGTCTTTCCACTGGAACATTCTCCAGCCCCGACACCTCAATCCGAATCCCCGCCGCCCTCACCCCGGCATTGGCAATCCACATGGCGATCGGGTACAGGCGACTAACATTCCCCACCAGCAGCGAATAAGGAATCCCAATAACCCCGGCCGGAACTCCCAGGGTCAGATACACGAACAGAAGCTTCAATGTGGCAAACATTCCACTTGGCAGAATACCCCACCACCCCCAAAAAAACCCGCAACTGCCAAAAGAGCTGTCAAGTCCCGCCACACGCTAAGTTTATAAAAACAAAGCAACATCCATTTGCCGATCAGATTCAGGCATTTCGCTAAAATTAAAGAAGCAGCAAAGCCTTTCCTGGACGCGACGCCTCTCTAGCAACGCCGGAAGTACGCTCTAAAACCCTTTGAGTATGCAACTCAGAAGTGTGATTCTAGAACCCTTCGTGCCCACCTCAGAAGTGTCATTCCGAGCGAAGCGCCCTGCGAGCCGTAGGCGAGTCGAATGGGCGCGCAGTCGAGGAACCCCCGCATTTTTGCGGGATGCCGAGTGCCCCATTCATGCAAAGGATGACCCGGAATCGAACCAGGCCCGACCGCACCCTTCGAGCACCCACCTCAGAACTGTCATCCTGAGCGAAGCGCAGCGAAGTCGAAGAGCCTGCCCTGAGCGAAGCCGAACGGGACCTGCAGTTCGAAGCTTATGAAGCCGAGTGCCCCATTCAAGCAAGGCAAGAGTGGGAATCGAGCGAAACTCGACCGCCACGTTAGAATCGTTCTTAAAAGCAAATAACTAGTTCATTTTCAGGAATTTACTAATAACCCATTTGTAATGAAGATCATAGCAACAGAATCCCAGGCTAAGTCATCTGCAATCAGGATCTTGAGACAAAACGAACAAGGATGGGGTCAAGCGAACCGGACTGCCAGCCGGCCCGTCACCGCAGCTTCCACGATCGCCCTCGGCAACTTCTGATAGATGTCTCCAAAACCGCCGTTTGAAAGGATAGCGACCACATCCCCGCTTCGCAGCTCGGGAGTCAGTGCCGCGACAATCGCGTCCGCGTCCTGATGCACCGCTGCTGGAATCCCACGAGCGAGCAGCCCTTCCACCACATGCGCAGGATCAAGCCGCTCGGCAGCCGGAATACTCTCCGACTTGAAGACAGCCGCCAGCGCGACCCGATCGGCAAGCGCCAGGCTGTCGACCAGCGCGCACTCAAACACGTTCCGGCGCAGCGTATTCGAGCGAGGCTCGAGCACGGCAATCAACCGCTGGCCGGGATGACTCTCCCGCAGCGCACGCAGCGTCTCACGGATCGCCGTCGGATGATGCGCGAAGTCGTCGATGATCGTGATTCCCTCAGCGACCGCCTTCACCTCAAGCCTCCGCTTCACGCTGTGGAAGGTTCGAAGAGCTTGAACGATGGCCTCTACCGGAACTCCCTGCCCTGCAGCCAGCGCCGCAGCGGCAGTCGCGTTCAAAGCATTGTGTTCGCCGGCCATCGGCAGACAGAGCTCCGCAAACTGTTCTCCTGCCCGCCACAGCGTCCAACGCGTCACAGGACCATCGTGACGCAGATCCGAGATTCGCCAGTACGAATCCTCGCGAAAGCCATAGCGCTCCACCGCGCAGAACGCCTTGGCGATGCACTCGCTGACGTTCTCGCTGCCGTCGTAGGCCACCACGCGGCCGCGGCGTGGAACCAAATTTACGAGCCGCTTGAACGCTGTCTTCACCGCATCGAGATCGGTGTAGATATCCGCATGATCGAACTCAACATGCGTCAGGATCGCTGAATCCGGAAAGTAATGAAGAAACTTAGGCCCCTTGTCGAAGAAGGCCGTGTCGTACTCATCGCCCTCAAGGATGAACGGCTTGGTCGGACGCACCATGAAACTCGTCCCGAAGTTCTCAGCCACGCCTCCGATCAGGAACGAAGGCGCCAGCTTCGGATCGTGCATCGAAGCCGTCTCGTAGATCCAGGCGAGCATGCTGGTTGTCGTCGTCTTGCCATGCGTTCCCGCGATCACCAGCGGCTCACGGTTGGCAAGAAACTCGTCATGCAGCACCGAAGCCATCGAGCAGAACGGGATGCGCTCATCCATCACGCGCTCCAACTCCACATTGCCGCGTGAGATCGCGTTGCCGACGATCACAAGATCGGGACGGCGATCGAGGTTGCGCTCCGCATACGGTTCATGCACAGCGATGCCAAGCTCCCGCAGAAGGTCGCTCATCGGCGGGTACGCCGCCGCATCCGAGCCCGTCACCTCGTGGCCCTGTTGCTTCAGCATTCCAGCAAGCGACGCCATCGCAGTGCCGCAGATTCCTATCAGATAAATGTGTTTCCGCATTGCGCCAAAGAAAAGACTAACCTGAAACAGCAGCCGCAAGAAAGCTCAGCTGCGGATTCTTTCCATCTGAAAGATCGAGCCGCGCCGGAACTCCCAGCGGCAACGTGCGATTCGCTCCATCCACGTGACCGCAGCGGAGACCGATCGCAACCGGACCGGGAAATCCTCGCAAACCATGTAGGATTGCTCGTTCCAACAGATCCCGCTCATCTTCCCCAACACACTGCGCCATATCACCAAAGACAATGCCACGAACATCGTCGAGCCTGCCCGAGTACCGCAGATGCAGCAACATACGATCCCACTGGTAAGGCTTCGTCCCGATATCTTCAAGAAACAGCACGCTCTCACGAAGCTGCGGAGCATAAGGCGTTCCAAGCCCCGCCGCAAGAATGGAGATGCAGCCGCCCAGCAGATTGCCCTCTGCAACGCCCGGCTGAAGCACCCGCAGACCATCGGAGGCACCGAGCGACCACGTGCTCACGCCTCCGAAGGCGCTGTGCCAGCTCGCAAAATCCACCCCATCTTCTCGGGCGAAGTCCGCGGCGGCCATGGGGCCGTAAAAGGTGATCAGATTCGCCTCATTCTGAAACCAGCTATGCAGCGAGGTGTGATCGCTATAGCCAATGAAAGCCTTTGGATTGGAGCGGGCCAGATTCACATCCAGATGAGGCAGAAGCTCCGCCGAGCCCCATCCTCCACGCACGCAAAGAACTCCATCCACACCCGGATCGGCAAAGGCCCAGTGCAGATCCTCCAGCCGCTCAGCCAGCGTTCCAGCGTAATACAACGGACCTCCACCGAACGCATGCTTGCCCAATTTGACGCGATATCCTGCGGCCTCTACCGCAGCCACTCCTTTTTCAACCAGCTCGCGCCTCGGGGTGCTCGCAGGCGAGATCACGGCGAGCGTAGCGCCTGGTCGCAGAGCGGGCGGTCTCGTAAAAACGCGCTTCGTCTCGCTCACAGCCCCGCAGCCTGACCGCGGCAGATAATCTCAGCAGGACCTGTAAGGCGCATCCCCTGATCGTTCGCCAGCCACACCGTGCGCTGCGCACCGCCCTCGGCTACAGCCTTGAGCTCCCGGCTCACGCCTCGCAGCGCCATGGAGGCCGCAGAGGACGCGCACGTGCCCGTCCCCGATGAGGTCGTCGGCCCGCAGCCACGCTCGAAGATGCGGAAGGCGATCTCCGCCTCCGAGAGTACCTTCACGAATTCCACGTTGGTTCCATGCGGAAACAGCGGACTCACGCTGATCTGTTGCCCCAGCGTCTGCCACGACAGGCCATGAGCGCTAAAGTCCTCCGACTCCACGAAGATCACGAAATGCGGATTCCCTACATTGACCATGGCTCCCGCGACATTGCCGACGCCGGGAAGATCGATCACGCGCTCCATCACACGCGGAATCCCCA
>Ga0268266_10005250_pt1 | contig 12165 bp, 13 predicted proteins | sample KBSS13metaG_FD_190356 | JGI IMG/M metagenome (GOLD analysis project Ga0268266, IMG submission 190356) | Switchgrass rhizosphere microbial communities from Kellogg Biological Station, Michigan, USA - KBS S1-3 metaG (SPAdes) (version 2) | ecosystem: Host-associated > Plants > Roots > Rhizosphere... | reverse complement strand
GAAGTTGCGGTTGAGGTCGACGTTGTCCTCGTTGACGCGGCGGGTCCAGGCGAAGCCGTAGGGGTTGATCGCGTGCACGATCAGTGCACCGGTGTCACTGGGCAGCTTCGCGGCGCCGCCGGTCGCCAGCCAGGCGATCTGCGCGCCCGAGCCGCAATGGCCCTCGACGCCGTGCGTGCTCGAGATCAGCACCAGCATGTTCGGCGCGTCGGCCGGCCCGAAGCGCGCCGTGTCGAGGAAGAGCCGCTCGCCGTTCGGCCCCCGGGCGTGGGGATTGAGCCACGACCGGATCGCGCCGCCCGCCGTAGCCGCGGCGCCGCAGAACTTGGTCCGCGCCTCGGCATAGCTCTCGGAAAAACATTCGGAAATCGAAACCATCAAAACTCCTCCCGGCGGCATGCTAGCGCGGATTTCCCTGGCCGTGTATGCACCGAGCCGGATGTCAGCCGAGCCGTGCGCCGAGCCAGGTGCGCACGCCCTGCAGCGTCCTGAAATCCGCCAGGCTGCGCGCGGGGATGCCGGGATGGGCGATCGTGGCCATCACGGCCAGCGCGCGACCGGGGCCGAGCTCGAGAAAGCCGGTGGCGCCGGCTTCGACGCAGGCGTCGAGACACGCCGCCCATTCGACGGTTTGGGAGATTTGTGCCGCCAGCTTGCAGAGGCCGGAGCGGACGTCGAGCACGGCGCTGCCGTCGATGCCGCTCAGGAGACGTACGCCGACAGCAGGTGCCGTGACCGGGGCTCGATCCAGGATCGCGCGAAACGCCGTCGAGGCGGCGGACAGGCGCGCCGTGTGCGAAGCCACATTCACTCCGGCTCGGACGACACGGGAAGCTCCCTTGCTCTTCGCTTCATTTCCGAGCGCATCCAGTCCTGGTCCGGATCCACCGAGCAGGTAGGCGTCGCCGGGGTTGACGATGGCGATCGCCGCATCGTGGCGCCGGCACAGTTCCTCTATCGTGTCGCGCGCCAGACCGCGCACGAACAGCAGGCCGTCGCCAGGTTCGCTCGCCGCGTCCATGGCCTCGGCCCGTCGTGCCACGAGGTCGAGCGTGGCCGTCGGCTCGACAAGGCCGGCGACACTCCAGGCCGCCACCTCTCCCACGCTGTAGCCGGCAACGATGAGTTCGCGCGGCCAGGCATCGCCCAGGCTCATCTTCGCGGCCAGTGCCTGCACGGCGCAGAGGATCTGCCCGTTCCGGTTCCGATGAAGGGCGGCATCGTCCGCGGACTGCGCCATGTCGCGCGGGTCGTGCCCGCCAAGCAGCATTGCGGCATGGCTGAAGAGGGCGGCCGCGCGCGGGGCATCGCCGGTCAAGGCGAACATCTGCGGGCCTTGCGGCCCCTGACCGGAGCACAGGATCGCCAGGGTCAAACCCGCGCCTCGCAGGCTTCGACGAAGAGGCTCATGGCAAGAAGGTCGGCGGCGCCGCCCGGGCTGAGCCGGTGCGCGATGAAGGCGCGATGCACGGAAGCGGCACGTTCGCGCCAGTCGCGCCGGCCCACACCACCCTCGTCGAGAAAGACCCGGGCGGCGCGCTGTGCGAAGCGGAGGCCATCGAGGCCGCCGCGGTGCAGCAGGTTGGTGTCCTCCACCGCAGCGATCAGGGCGAAACACGCCTGCACCCTCGCCGCCTCGCCGTCGCCGGCGGACATGCGGGCGCCGTGATTCAAAGCCGGCAGCCCGACTTGGTAGACACTCGGAAGGCCCTGTGCGGCTTCCAGCCGGGCGCCACCGGCTCCATAGCGCCGCCACGCTGTGCCGCCGTGACTATGCAACAGCGCTGGTCTCCGGAGGATATCGTCGCCCCATCGGTGCGCGACGATTGCGCCGAGCGGCGTCGCGCGATTGGCATTGCCGACCATGCGGGCCCCCGCAGCCGCGCACAGCAGGCCGAGACCGAAGATCGCGCCACGATGCGTGTTGATGCCGCCAGTTGCGGCCAGCATCGCCGCTTCTGCCTCCAGGCCGATGGACCCGAGATGGGCCATGCCGCGGCCTTGCGCGCCCGCCGCTGCCAGTGCCGCGAAGGGGCGCCTGATCGCCGCGGCGCTGTGCTGGAAGGTGGCGATATCCATGTCGGCGTGGCTGCCGGAATCGACATGACTGACGAGGCCCGGCTTCGGGTAGGTCCGCACTTCGAGGTCGAGGCAGTGCACGGCAAGGTCGGCGATCGCCGCCGTTTCATCGCCGTGTGCAACCGTCGTTGAAGCGCGACCGACCTGGGCGAGGGCGGACATCATGACCTTGCGTCGGCGCCCAGGAACTGCCGGGTGCTCGCCAGGGTGGCGTCGCGGATTGTCTTGACCAGCACTTCCTGCGCGCCTTCATGGAGTTCGCGCCAGTTCACGGCAGCACCGTCGCTGCGGACCAGCTCGCCATCCAGGCGCATCGGAGCGGCGATTTCGAGTGCGGCGAGCTCGGCCGTCAGCCGCCCGACATCGCCGGCAGGCGGTAGCGGCAGCAGCATGTCGAGATCGGAACGAGCCGTCAGATAGTCGAGGCCCGTCAGCAAGCGCCACGCCAGGCTGCCGAAGACGCGCGCCTCCCCATCATGGACCGCAGCCAGATCGATCAGTCTCTCCATGGTCGGCCGCCACGCCGGCGGCGCCGCGTCCATCGCAGCGCTCAGCAGGGGCGGCGGTGCGGTGGCGGCGAGGTCGCCCGATGGCATCATGAAGGCGAGGCGGCGCTTGCCCTCGGACGGGGGCAAGGGCAGGCCGAGCGCCAAGCCCTTCGCCTCGCCGGGCACAATGCGCCGGACGATCAACGGCCAGCCTCGATCGGCCCAACCGGCGACCAATGGCTCCCGCGCCAGGTCGGGATGTGGCTCCAGCAAGGCGCGCCACGCCGCGGGCGACACGAAGACGAGATCGTGGCGGCGCAGCGCATCGTCACTGCGGCCGCAGGGCAAGGTCATGCACGCGCTCCGCGATGTCGGCCGCCTTGGGACGGCCCTTGCGTTCCTTGCCGAGGCGATCACGCCGATCGTCGGTGCCGGGTTGGTCGAGCAGCGCCTGAAGCTGATCTGCCAGCGAGCGCTTTTCGTCCCAGACGGCCAGCACCGCTCCGGTTCGAGCGAGATTTTCCAGCCCCGGTGCGAAGACCGGCGTCGACCTGGCTTTTTCCTCCAGGATGTCGATGGGGAGCTTGGTCACCCGCGCCATCGACGGCAGGTCCATCACCGCCGGCGCGGCCCCCGGCAAGGCCACCAGGCTACGGGTCGCCATCGCCGTTGCGATGAAGGCGCCGGCTGCGGTGTGGCCGTAGAGCAGGCCCACGGTGTGGCAGCCCTGCATGTCGGCATGGATCAGGCACTTGGCGAGATGGGCCAGGAACTCGTTGAGGCCCAACAGCTCGTCGCGCTTGCTCATGCGCTGGCTGTCGCTGTCGATCAGCACCAGGATCGGCCCATCGTCGCCCTTCTCGAGACCCGCCAGGACGTGACCGGCGAGGCTGAGCGCCTCCTCGACGCCGAGCGGCGTGCGGTCGGCGACACCGATCACGGTCACGCGGCCGCCGTCGTTCAACGGGCCCGAACCGGACAGCAGGCCGCGAGCCTGCACGACGTCGTGGCCGGCGGGGAACAGCGAGGCAAGGACCTCAGCGAGCGTCATGGCGTGGCTCCTCGATCCGGTTGGCGACCTCGATGAAGGTTTCCGTCGACATGGCCGGAACGGACGTGGCGTCGGCGATGCCCTGCTGCTTCCAGATGTCGAGGCCGTCGGCGCAGGTGCCGAAGCGCTCGAGCCGGTCGGCGAGCCGGGCCTGCTCGGCCTTCAGCATGTCGAGCCCGAAGGCCGGCGCGCGTTCGATGAGATGCAATGCGGCGGCGCGAAAGGAGTCGATCGTGTCGTCGGCGAAGGCATCGGCGCCGCCGATCAGCCGGCGATTCTTGCCGCCCATGGTGCGCCACACCAGGCCGCGGTCCCTGGAATCGAATTCCTCGACGCCGCGGTTGGTCTCGATGACTTCCGGTCCGGAGACGGCGATGCGGCCATGCTCGGACACGGCCAGCGCGGAGCAGCAGCCGGCGAGCAGGCCGCCGCCGCCGTAGCAGCCGGCACGGCCGCCGATCAGGCCGATCACCCTGGCGCCGGCCCGCCGCGCCTCGATCAGGGCGCGCATGATCTCGGCGATCGCAAGCTCGCCGGCATTGGCTTCCTGCAGGCGCACGCCGCCGGTGTCGAACAGGATCAGGACCGGGATGGTCCTGGCGTCGCGCGCCGCGCGCAGCAAGCCGGTCAGCTTGGCGCCATGGACTTCTCCGAAGGCGCCGCCCATGAAGCGGCCTTCCTGCGCGGCGATGAAAGCCGGCTTTCCGTCAAGCCTGCCGCGCCCGACGACGATGCCGTCGTCGAACTGGCGCGGCAGATCGAAGATGCCGAGGTGAGGGCTGGTCTCGCGCTGCTCGGGGCCGATGAATTCCTCGAAGGTGCCCGCGTCGAGCAGGATGCGAACCCGGTCACGCGCCGACGATTCGTACCAGCTTGGCGACAAATGGCGCACGAAAGACGTGGCGGTCATCGTCCCTCCTCCTCGATCACGCGCACGGCCTGCGCCAGGCGGAGCGCGACGGTATCCGCACGCGCGCCGCCGTCGTTGATGGAGAGCTTCAGGCCTCCCGGCGAGCGGCGCTCGACGAAGTCCGCAATGACGGCCTCCCACACCGCGCCGAAGCCCGTGACGGGCGTGCTCACCTCCACCTGGCATTCGGTGCCGGGCAGGATGCGCTCGACCAGCACTTCGAGATTGCCCGATGCCACCACGCCGACGATGGCCTGCGCCCTGGAACCTGTCGACCGCCGATCGGCCTTGTGGCGATAACTGAACGTTTCCATCGCGGCCTCACCAGTTGCGGAAGCGGGACGGCGCTGCATAGAGCCCGCCGGACCAATGAACGAGATCCTCGATGGAGCGCGCCGCCAGCAGGCTGCGGTCCGCGTCCAGGGGATCGATGCCGAGATCCTCCGGCCAGCGCACGGCGCCCCGTTCGCGCAACTGTTGGACCATCTTCCTGTCGCGTCCGCGGCCGACGTCGGTGTATCCGGCGACGCCGCGGATCGCCTGTTCGCGCTCGGTCGCGGTGCGGCAAAGCAGGAGATTGGCGATGCCGGCTTCGCTCACGATGTGGGTCACGTCGTCGGCATAGACCATGATCGGTGCCAGCTCGAGGTCGAGCTTTTCCGCCAGCTCGAGCGCATCGAGCTTCTCGACGAAGATCGGGATGTTCTTGTCGCCGAAGCTCTCGACGATCTGGACGACCAGCTTGCGGCCGCGCCTGAGCGGCGCCGGACCGTCGGGATCGGCCTCCTTGCCGGCCTGCAGCCAGGCCTTGCTGGGATGACGACGGCCATGGGGATCGCAGCCCATGTTGGGCGCGCCACCGAAGCCCGCGATGCGCGAGGTAGTGACGGTCGAGGAATTGCCCGAAAGGTCGATCTGCAAGGTCGAGCCGATGAACATGTCGCAGGCATAGAGCCCGGCGGTCTGGCTGAAGGCACGGTTGGAACGCAGCGAGCCGTCGGCTCCGGTGAAATAAATGTCCGGCCGGGCGCGAACATATTCCTCCATGCCGACCTCGCCGCCGAACGAGTGGATCTGCTCCACCCATCCCGATTCGATGGCCGGGATCAGGGTCGGGTGCGGATTGAGCGCCCAGTGCGTCGCGATCCTGCCCTTGAGCCCCAGACGCTCGCCGTAGGTCGGCAGCAGAAGCTCGATGGCGGCGGTGTTGAAGCCGATGCCGTGGTTCAGGCGCTTGACGCCGTAGGGCGCATAGATGCCCTTGATGGCCAGCATGGCCGTGAGGATCTGCGCTTCGGTGATGGCGCCGGGATCGCGGGTGAACAGCGGCTCGACATAGAAGGGCTTGTCCGACTTCACGACGAAATTCACGCGATCGCCGGGAATGTCGACGCGAGGCACCTTGTCGACGATCTCGTTGACCTGGGCCACCACGACGCCGTCCTTGAAGGCGGTAGCCTCGACGACGGTCGGCGTGTCCTCCGTGTTGGGGCCGGTATAGAGATTGCCGTCGCGGTCGGCGCTGACCGCCACGATCAGGGCGACGTTGGGCGTGAGGTCGACGAAATAGCGGGCGAACAGTTCGAGATAGGTGTGGATCGCGCCCAGCTCGATCTTGCCGCCGAACAGCATCCTGGCGATGCGCGTCGATTGCGGCCCCGAGAACGCATAGTCGAGCCGTTTGGCCACGCCTTTGTCGAACACGTCGAGATGCTCGGCGAGGACCACGCCGGACTGCACCATGTGCAGGTCGTGCACTCGGGCGGCATCGACCGCGGTCAGGGCGCGGGCCAGGAAATCCGCCTGTTTCTGGTTGTCGCCCTCGAGGCAGACACGATCGCCCGGCCGGATTACGGCCTCGAGCAACCGGGTGGCGTCGCGCGCTTCGACGATCTTGCCCCTTGCCAGCTTGGCTCCCGCCTCGAGGCGGGCATCACGCTCCGCTTGCGCTTTTCGCCAGGTCGTCATGCCGTACGCCTCCAACAAATCACTACACCGGCGGCGATGTGCAGTTGCATGCCGAGCCGTCAGGACCGGTCCAATCCGCCACGGCCACCGAGCGGCAGGGCACCGTGTCAGATTCCCATCAGCGCGAACAGCGCGCGGCTGATCTCGCTGTCCGGCTGCCCGAGGCGATCGTTTTCCTGGAAGTGGTTGGCGTTGAACGCGATGGTCCGGCTGGCAAGTCGCCCCATGCCCTGGAGCGCACTGGCGAAGACCGCCGACTGGCGCTTGAACTCCGGGCTGTCCTCATCGGCCGAAGCGATTGCGACCGGGCAGGCAATCCGGCCGAGATGGCGCATCGGGCTGGCCGCCGCTTCTTCCTCCAGCGTGAGGTGGAGGAACGCGCTGCGCGAGGAGAGCCTCACCGGATAGAGATCGTACATGCCGCTCATCAGCAGTGCGCCCTTGATGGCATCGGCGGGCAGCCCGCGCTTCGTCCATTCGGTGATGAGGACGCAGCCTGCGAGATGGGCGCCCGACGAATGGCCGGCGAGAAAGACGCGCCCGGGATCGCCGCCGAAGCTCGCGGCATTGCGGACCGTCCACTCGAGCACGTTGCGGCAATTCTCGATCATCTCGGGCAGGCGCATGGTTTTCAGGCTGCCGAAGTCGGGCGCCAGGTAGGCAGCCTCTCGTCCGGTCAGCGACGGCGCCGGAAACGACGCGTCCTGGCGGGAATTGCGTGTCCAGGCGCCGCCATGGATGAAGACCAGGACGGGGGCTCCCCGTGCATTGGGCGGCGCGAAGATGTCGACGAGGTTGGTGTCGCTCGCGCCGTAGCGCTCGGTCCGGGGCGGCGTCTTCCGGCGCACCTCCGAGCTGGCTGTTCCGTCGCCGGCTTCCAGCGTCGCCATCTGCGGCGCCCAGAAGGATTGGTCATAGGCCTTGTCGAGCTGCTCTTGCGTGTAGTCGAGGAACACGGCCTTCGGCTCGGCGGACAGCGGGGCGGCGATCGCGCCACCGAGAGCGCCCGAGGCCGCCAGGAGGTGTCGACGCCGCATGATCCGCCACTCCACGCTTGTTCGCGGAGGAAGCGAGCACGGATCGACGACCTGTGCAACCCGTCTCCGTGGCTGTCCGGCGACGAGCGGCTTTCAAACGTGCTTCGAGACGGGGCGGCGGTCTTGTATTTGAAGACCGAACGGTCCATATATTTGAACATGGCACGACAAGTCTCATTGCCGCGTGGCCGGCCCCGCGAATTCGACACGGACGCAGCCATCGGGCGCGCCATGGGCGTGTTCTGGTCGTCCGGCTATCACGGCACATCGCTGCCCGATCTGCTCGCGGCGACGAAGCTGTCGCGCGGGAGCCTCTATGCAGCCTTTGGCGACAAGCACGGCCTTTTTCTGCGCGCCCTCGACCGGTACATCGCCGAAGCCTTGACGCGCCTCGATGCCGAGCTTGATCCACGGAAAGGTGCCCTGGCGGGCGTGCGGGCCTGTCTCGCCGGGTATGTCGATCGGACCAGCGGGGGCGGCGGCAAGCGCGGCTGCCTGGTGGTGGCGACCGCCATGGAACTGGCCGGCCACGACACCGAGGTAGAGCAGCGTATCCGGCGGTTCTTCAAGACGATGGAAACCCGGCTGACCGAAGCTTTGACACGCGCGCAGGCCGAGGGCGAACTGGCCGATGGCGTCGAGCCCGCGGCGGCCGCCCGCCTGATTCTCTGCCTGCTCGAAGGCATGCGCGTCGTCGGCAAGACGAGCGCGGACCGGCGCCTGTCGCAAGCCGTCGTCCAGACCTTCATCGACCGCTTCGCAAAATAGATCATCGCATGGACCGGGCGTCGTTCACGCATGTCTATATATAGACCATTCGGTCTTGAAAGGAACTTCCATGACCCCGATCCAGATCGCGTGCGCCGTGCTCGTGCCCTTGCTGTGGGGATTCCAGTTCGTCGTCATCAAGGTCGGCCTGACGGCGTTCCCGCCGTTGTTCTTCGTCGGCCTGCGTTTTGCCGTCGTCGCGGCGCTCCTTCTTCCTTTCGTTGGATGGCCGACCAGGCGCGAACTCGGGCGGATCGCCGTCATCTCGATCTTCGTCGGCGGCCTGAATTTCGGATTGGTCTTCACCGGGCTCGCGGACGGATCGGCGAGTGTGGCGGGCATTGCCATTCAGCTCACGACACCGTTCACGCTGATCCTCGCCTGGCCTCTCCTCGGCGAGCGGCTCTCGATGGGGGTCGTCCTCGGTGTCGCTCTCGCCTTCGGCGGCGTGGTCCTGACGGTCGTCGAACCCGGCGTGTCCGTGAAGATCGTCCCGACGCTGCTCGTGATCGCCTCGGCGTTCGCCATGGCAGCCGGAACCGTACTCACCAAGCGCTACGGTCCGTTCGAGCCTCTGAAGCTCATGGCCTGGATGTCGCTCTTCACCGTGCCGCAGGTTTTGGTTGCGTCTTTCGTGCTCGAACACGGGCAGATCGCTTCCCTCCACGCCGCCAGCCTCGCGTCATGGATGGCCTTCCTGTACACCGTGCTGGTCGGCGCGATCCTCGGGTTTGGCCTGTGGTTCTGGCTGATCGCGCGATGCTCGATGACGCGTGTGGCGCCTTTCGGATTGCTGCAGCCGGTCTTCGCGATCGTCGCAGGGGTGATCTTCCTGGACGAGCCCGTCACGGCAACACTCGTCGTAGGTGCCGTCATCTGCATCGCCGGTGTGGCCACTACCCAGCACCAGTCTCTCTCCTGGCGCAGCATGGCGCGCCGGTTCAGCTATCGTACTTCAGCAGCGTCTCGACCGGCACCGGCACCTTGTGGCGGCCTTCCAGGAAGGTGAGCTCGATGATGCAGGCCGCCGCCGGCACGACCGCGCCGACCGTCTGCAGCAGGGTGACCGCCGCGGCCAGGGTGCCGCCGGTGGCGAGCAGGTCGTCGACCAGCACCACGCGCTTGCCCTTCTCGATGGCGTCGGCCTGGATTTCGATCTCGTCGGTGCCGTATTCGAGCGCATAGGTGTGGCGCACCGTGATGCCGGGCAGCTTGCCCTTCTTGCGCAGCATCACGAAGCCGGTGCCGAGCGCGATCGCGAGCGGCGCGGCCAGCAGGAAGCCGCGCGATTCGATGCCGGCCAGCACGTCGGGTTTGTGCGGGCGGATCGCTGCCGCCATCTGCTCGATCGTCTCGTGCCAGGCCCTGGCGTGCGCCAGCAGGGTCGAGATGTCGTAGAAGAGGATGCCGGGCTTGGGGAAGTCCGGAATCGACCGGATATGGTCCTTGAGATTCATCTCGCTCCTTATTGATACGCCGGTGGCGGCACGAAGCTGCGGTATTCCTTCTCCAGCAGCCTGGCGAAGGCGATCGTCGAGTAGTCGCCGTATTGCGGACCGATGATCTGCACGCCGATCGGCAGGCCGTCGCGGGCCTGGCCGATCGGCGCGGCGGAGGCGGGCAGGTAGGTGACGCCCGAGTAGCCGGCCCAGAAGATCTGGTCGACCACAGGCACTTGCCTGTTGTTCACGACGATGGTGCGTTCGTGGCGCGGGTCCTTCTGGTCGTGCGGAAAGGCCGCCGTCACCGCGACTGGGCAGAGCAGCAGGTCGTAATCCTTGAAGAACTCCGCCCACGCGAGCCGCATGCGATGGCGCTTCTCGTTGAGCGCCAGCCAGGTGCGGTGCGACAGCGAGTTGCCGCGCTGCATCTGGGCGAAGTAGCTCATGTCCGAATCGGGCAGGGCGGCTGCGTCACGCGCCGCCTGGTTCCACGCCTCGTCGGTCAGGCGGCCCGAGGTCGCCGCACGCAGCAGGCGGACATAGACGTCGTTCTGCTCGGCCGTGTCGATCGCGGGCCGCGCGGTGTCGCTCACCTTGGCCTTCTGCTTGCCGAGGAAGGTGGCGAGCTTCTGCAGCTCGTCCTGAACCGACTGGTCGACCTCGCAATTGGGATCGGACAACACGACCGCGACCTTGAACTCGCGCAGCGCTTTCTTCTTCGAGCGCGGCAGGGTGAGGGTCCACCCCCGGCCGTCGATCTCGTCCGGCCCGGCCATCACGTCCATGGCGATCTCGAGATCCTCGGCGCCGCGGGCCAGCGGTCCGCACACGCTGATGTCGGCCTGCGCGACGTTGCCGGCGAGCGCATGGCCACGCGGCGAGACCACGCCGAAGGTCGGCTTGTGCCCGAACACGCCGCAATAATGGGCGGGATTGCGGATCGAGGCGCCAATGTCGCTGCCGGCCTCGAGGCCGGTCAACCCGGCCGCGAGCGCCGCGCCGGAGCCGCCCGACGAGCCGCCCGGCGTGCGCGACAGGTCCCACGGATTCTTCGTGAGCCCATAGACGTCATTATAGCTCTGCCAGTCGGCGAGATTCAGCGGCACGTTCGTCTTGCCGAACAGGGTCGCGCCGGCATCGACCAGGCGCTGCGCGGCGAGCGAGTGCTTCTCGACCTTCTGGTCCTTGAATGCCGGATTGCCCCAGGTCGTCGGGTAGCCCGCGATGTCGTAGGATTCCTTCAGCGTCATCGGCACGCCGTGCAGGGGGCCGAGCTTCTTGCCGGCCTTCACCGCTCGGTCGGCCGCCTTGGCCTGCTTGCGGGCGCCTTCGACATCCATGGCAATGATCGCATTGAGCTCGGGATTGTGGGCCTCGATGCGCTCGAGATAGAGATCGAGCAGCTCCAGGCAGCCGATCTTCTTCTTCCGGATGGCCGAGGCGAGCTGCTTGGCGGTCTGGAAGGGCAGTGTATTGGACATGCTATCGCCGTAGCATATTGTGCGGCCCGCCGTGAAGAAGCTCCCCGCCTCCTGCATGCGCTTCGCCCTGCCGCTGGGCACGTCGTTCTTCATGACCTTCCTGGTCTCCGGCGTCGCGACCATCCGGGCCATCGGCCTGATGCCGGGCGTGATCGGCACCTGGATGGTGTCGTGGATGATCTCCTGGGCGATCGCCTTCCCGACCATGGTCGTCATGATGCCGCGCGTGCGGCGCTGGCTGTTGATGATCGTCGACCACGAAGGGTGAGGCTGGCCTTGACCTCTTCACACGGGCTGCGCCGCGGCAACCTCCTGACGGGCCTGCCGCCCCGTCTGGACGAGGAGCAGGTCGACAGCCTGGTCGAGGGGCATCCGCGGCTGCGCATCGAGCGCATCGTTTCGACCGGACAGGCGAGCGCGCCGGACTTCTGGTACGATCAGGCCGACGACGAATTCGTCATGCTCGTGGCGGGCGCGGCGCGGCTGCGGTTCGAGGGCGGCGATATCAGCCTCGACCTCAAACCCGGCGATTGGATCGAGATCCCCGCGCACAAGCGCCATCGGGTCGAATGGACGCAAGCGGAACCGCCGACGGTGTGGTTGGCCATCCATTTTCGATAACAGCTCGAATCATGCTCATTGAGCTCAGCCGGTGTTGCGCGGTCTCACCCGTGCCGTCGGCTCGGCGACCAGCGGATCGTCCGGCCAGTAGTGCCGAGGGTAGCGACCCTTCAGCTCTGCCTTCACCGCCTTGTAGCCGCTGCTCCAGAAGCTTGCGAGGTCGCGCGTCACCTGGACCGGTCGCCGCGCCGGAGACAGGAGATGGATCAGGATCGGCACCTTGCCGCCGCCCACCGTCGGAGTGTCGGTGAGGCCGAACATCTCCTGCAGCCGTACCGACAGGGCCGGCTCGGCCGGATTGGCATAGTCGATAGGAACCC